>Ga0272442_10003552_pt1 | contig 21824 bp, 19 predicted proteins | sample SSMForm2O_FD_200262 | JGI IMG/M metagenome (GOLD analysis project Ga0272442, IMG submission 200262) | Marine sediment archaeal communities from Little Sippewissett salt marsh, Falmouth, MA, United States - SSM-Form-2O | ecosystem: Environmental > Aquatic > Marine > Wetlands > Sediment ... | reverse complement strand
ATATCTTCACAGGAAACGCTCCAGATGATATGCTTTTACCACTTACTTCGGAACTATACTTAACCAGACAATATGATTTACAATATGACGATTTTGAAACTTCCGATGTGCCGTGAATTGAACTAAATGTATCAATATTACAGAAATCATCTTGATAAACTATCTGAAGAATTCAAAAGGAGCAAAACCGAAGAAGAACTGATAGAAGATTTTCGTCTTTACAGGAATGCTACGAAAAAGAAATAACCAGTACAAATAACCTTTCTTAATGGTTAATTAAGCGCCCTCCCTAAAATTAAGCGTTGCTTAATTCCACCTTCTTGCTTAACACAGATATTTACCATAACTTATTGATGTTTTAAAATCCTGTGGTAGCTTTTAAACGACGACAGTTGATTCTACGGTAATGAAAATACAAGGAGTGCAGTTTGACGAGCGAAAAAGATAGAACGAGGAAAAACAGGGGTCGGCCAGCAGTTCCACAACTGATTAAAGACGAAATCCTGCGCCTTCGCAGTCAAGATCTTTCCTATGCCCAGATTGCGCTCCGCGTAAATAGGTCACGAAATTCTATTGCTGCTATTTGCAGACGAGCCCGGCTCGCAGAAAAATATAATTGTTGGGGTAACGATTGAGCGATCAGGAAAATTTTCTAAGCAAACGGGAGTTGATGGACCTGCCATGGTCTTTCTGCCCTCGTATTGTGGATCGCTCAACGAAGTTAGAGCCCGGTGCGAAGCTGATATACCGCACAATGCTCGCTTTCCTGTATCGACCAAATGATGATAAGGCTTGGCCATCACAATGCACGCTTGCTCAAGAGGTAGCCCTATCCGTACGACAAGTGCAAAGGCATTTGGATTGCCTGGAAGAAATTGGCTTGATTTTAAAACGCAAAGAGGGGCGTAATAATATATACTATTTTATAGATCCTAAAAAAGCCGACCTTTTCGATGCCGAGCCGCAAGGAAATTACGGACCTATTACCCCTACCTCAGACAGCCAACATGCGACTTCTATGCCGTCTATAAAAACGACAGCGGTGTCACCCGATTCTGAGCCCATCATCATCAATAATAAAAAGGGAAGAAAAATTGAAGAAAAAGCACAGAATCCTGACATAGCCTACACCTATCGGGAAAACCGGGTTGTTGACGACAACACAGAGGCTGCCCTTGCCTTTTTAAATTCAATCGGATTTGAAGGTGCGGAAAAGGCAGTGCAAAGATACGGGCCCCGACGCATTTTGGCTAATCAACGTCGCTTCGATGCCAAAAAAAAGTCGATCCGCAACCCAGCCGGACTTTTCAAACGAATGCTCGCTGACGAACTCACGGAAGGCGAAATATCAGGCGGTTCATTCGAAAAATGCGAGGAATACCTGCGCGATAAGCGTGATCGAGAAGTCGAAGAATCCGACCACGATTTGAAAAGCTGGCTTGCAAGGCTCGATCCAGAGGAGCGGGCCAGCATTGAGCGCAAGGTTGAATTAGATTTTTTCCGGGAGACTGGTATGAAAAAAGCCAAAGGGTTATTGGACTGGTTATTAAAGAAACCTCTCTACCTGAAGTATCGACAACGACATCAACGCAGGCTTCTTGGGCACAGTAAAAGTTTAGGTAGCATTTTTGTTCTTAAAGACACCGCCTCTTTTTCGAAACCTGTTGATACTCAATCCCCATTATCGGAAAGCCCTTCAGTTTTTTCGACTAATTCAGGCCCAGACTCTTCAATACCCAACAACATAAATGCCTGGCCAGAGAGTCTTCTCCGGCAATTCGAAGATGATTTCGAACTTTTTGAAGCAGAGACAGCTGCCGAACGAAATCTTCAGTGGGACTGTGATGAACACGACAACTGGTTGACCACAGAAAATTCGACCATTGCTTGAAAAGGAAGAAATAACATGAACGAGGAAGAACCAGATTTTTCGCGTTGTAATAAAGATCAATATTCGGGGTCGAGACGAAGTGAAAGTATTCGGCAACGAATCAAGGCGGGTATGCAACAAGCCAGAGCAGCCGGCAAGCGAATTGGCCGCCCGCCTGTTGATCAAAAAATTAAGGATGCAGTTCTTAACATGCGTCGAGGTGGTCGGAGTTACGGACAGATTGCCAGGGACTTGGGCATTAGTCGCAATTCCGTTACAGGCATTGTCCGCCGTGCGCGAAATAAAAAGAATAGAAACAATCAATCCCAATAGAAAACATGAATAAAGCAAAGTTTCGGTTCCTATAGAGGAGGACAGGTTTGAAGAACTCGGAAAAAGAAGAGAAGGGGCCGATGCTGCTTTCCGTCAAGGAAGTAGCAAAAATGCTCGGCATCGGCGAGCGAACGGTATGGGCATGGGCGGCCGAGGGCCGGGTACCGGAACCGCTCCAGCTCGGACGACTGAAACGATGGCGGCTCGAAGAAATCAAGCAGTGGATTGCGGCCGGATGCCCGGTGAGAAAATAGTCGAACCGTATGTTTCAGGCAGTACCGCAAGATGAGGCTTGTATTTCATCATGAAACCTGTAAAATCAATTTTGGACACAACACTGCGGACGTGGAACGAAACCGCAAAAAAACCAGAGCCGAGGTACAATCCATCGACCTCGTTCCGACGAGTCTGTGGTGTTGTGTCCAACCTCGGCTCATATTATTAGGAGGGTGCAATGCGTATTTTCAAACGCAACTGGATGGTCAAGGGGAAAAAACCAGGACAAAAGGTAGCCCGTGAATCGAAGAATTGGTACGGTGAATATCGTAATTCCTGCGGAAAGCTTAAACGCGTAAAGCTTTGTCCTGACAAGGCTGCAGCAGAAAGAATGCTTGCAAAGCTATCCAGTGAAGCAGCAATGGAATCTCTCGGAATATCCAATCCCTACCGAAATCAAGAAAAGCGGACTATATCTGAGCATCTTTCAGATTTTAAAAAACACCTTCGGGCAAAAGGAGATACAAGCAAGCATATCAAGCATACGCTTGGCATGTGCCAGAGAACTTTCAGCAACATTGATACTGAGTATTTGAAAGACCTCTCACCAAGTCGTATTGAGAATTACCTTATGGAACTGCGAGGATGTAGCTTGAGTATAAATACAACGAACCATTATGTACGCGCAGTAAAATCTTTTTCGACCTGGCTTTTTCGAGAAGGGAGAACATCAAAAAACTATTTAATCAGCCTGAGCCTGCAGAACCACAGGACGGACCGGCGGCGCTGGAGACGAAACTTGACAGCTTCTGAAAAAGCGAAATTGATTAAGGCTGCCGAGAACGGCGAAACATATAAGGGCTTGACAGGTGAACATAGGGCGCTGTGTTATAAGCTGGCTCTTACTACGGGCCTGCGAGCAAACGAAATTCGTTCGCTTGAATGGTCGAGTTTTAATATTGAGCAGTTAAATCCTACAGTAACAGTAACAGCGGCATACTCAAAGCGAAGGCGGCAGGATACCCTTCCTCTAAAAAGGAGTGTTGCCGATGAACTGCTCAGGTTCAGGGATAAATGCACTTCTACTGAAAAGGTTTTTCCGTTCCCGGAGAAAACTGCAGAAATGTTGCGTTTCGACTTGGAAGCAGCCGGTATCGCTTATGTGGTGAAGAAGGCCGGCGAAAACTATACAGCTGATTTCCATGCCTTGAGATACACTTTTATTACTGACCTTGTAAATGCAGGGGTGCCACCGAAAGTGGTACAGACCTTGGCGCGTCATAGCGACATCGGCTTAACAATGAATATATACGCACAAGTGGAAGATTCTCAAAAACGTGATGCTGTAGAAATGCTTCCTGATTTCATTTCGGATGTAGCGGGGCCGAAAAGGCCGGAGAATTTTGTACCGGATTTTGTCCGCAACTTGACGCCTATTCCTGCAATTGATAGCAATCGTCAGCATATTAGAAAAATTGGGAGTTGAAGATGGATGTTGCCGCAACCTCAGGCTTTACAAGTACTTGCAAACGGTTGCGCACAGAGGCAATCCTAAAAATAAAATACACCGGCGAGGGCTCGAACCTCGGACCCGCTGATTAAGAGTCAGCTGCTCTACCAACTGAGCTACCGGTGCATTGGCAGACAATATAACCATCATGCCCCCCCGAGTCAACCCGTTTTCATGCAAAAAATTCATCTTATTGCTCGCAGCGTCTCTTTTTTCCATCTTTGTGCACCCCGCTTCAACTTGACGCAAAGCCTCCCGAAGCGTATGATGTAATAAGGAGGAAATATGAAATATGCGCTCCTTTTCATTTTCGCGGTCATCTGCACCCTGCCGCTTCAAGCGCAGGAAAAGAACGCAGGCAAGCCGGAAGAAGCCGCTCCACCCGGAGAGGACATGGTCAAGCGGCCGGAAATGACGACCGGGGAAATCGAGGCCGCCATCAAGGCGCTTTCCTCGCGTTTCGTCGAGGAGCGCAAGGAGGCGCGAAAAAAACTCATTCAAGTCGGGAAAAAAGCGGTCGAGCCTCTCGTATTGCATCTCGGAAGCGAGCTTGCCCCTCAGCGCGCGGCAGCAGCGGAAATCCTCGGACATATCGGCGAAATCGAGGCCGCACCCGCACTTGCCGGGCTTTTCAAGGACAGGGATTTCTCCGTCCGCGACGCCGCCCGGAACGCGCTCGCCCGAATCGGGCCGGACGCGGTCAAGCACCTCGAAAACCTTCTCGAAGGCTCCGAGGCCGACAAAGAGTACTTCAGCCTCACGGTCAGGAAAATGGTCAGAAACTCCATCCGCAGTCTCGTCCTTCGCAGCCCGGACGGCGAGGAGGAGTTCGGCGACTATCCCGGCCAGTTCAAGGAGCTTGCGAAAATCGGCAGGCACGCCGTCGCGCACCTTGCCGCACTTGTCAAGAAATCCGACCTCTATAGCGACCGTTACCTTGCCGTCGTCGCGCTCGGCAGGCTCGGCGACAAGTCGGCCGTTCCCGTACTCAAGGAGATTTTCGAGGCAGAAGCCAAGCTCCCCGAAGAGGAGAGGCGGCTATACGACGACGCCGCAATCTCGCTCACGCAACTTGGCGACGAATCCGCCCTCGGCAAGGTCGTCCAGGATTATACGCTCGCCATGATAAAGAGCCCCGAAGATTATCAAATCCCCGCCAACCTCGCGCTTCTCTACCATAAGATGGAGAAGTGGGACAAGGCGGAAGAGTTTTACAAAAGGGCTATCGAAGTCGAGCCGGAAAACTCCGGCGCATACTATAACTACGCCTGCCTCCTCGCCGTGCGAAAGCGCATCAAGGAGGCAATGACCATACTCACCAAGTCGGTCGAAAACGGCTATACGAGCGGAGCATGGATTATGCGGGACGGCGAGCTTGACAACCTCCGCGAGTTGCCGGAGTTCAAGGAACTCGTCCAGAAAAACTACGGCAAAACCCCCGGTGCGGAGTAGATACGGCAAATTATCCATCTGTAAACAAAATCTCTTACGCAGCAAGGACTTACGACAGGTTTTTACACTGCGACGATTTTCAGTTAAATCGTCGCATGCCGGGGCTTTGATTGCGAAGCAGTCAAAGCGAAAGGCCAGATTATACCACTTTGCCTTATTTCTCTCCCAAACGTTCATCTGTAAGTTTAAGTCCTTACCAGTAAAGGACTTAGGCAATAATTTTACAGATTTGTAAAGGTCTTTTGTCATATTTGCGTGGGTATATTTGCCGTTAAATTTAAATATTCCATGTCCTTCCAAATTACACATAATATCTTCTCTTCTGTCATTGCGAGGACGAACGAAGTGAGGACGCGGCCTGCGCTCCTGAATTCCTGGGATAAGTGCGCAGCGCAGCAAAGCGAGCAATCTAATCAAATAAGGTAATTATCGATGCTCGCTACGCTCACAATCAGATTACCGCGTCGCTTCGCTCATCGTAATGACATTTCTCTACCCTTATACATACAATAATACAATGGATTATTTCACGGTGGATTTGCATGCGCGCAATGCGTCATCCCCGGCGTGAGAGCCGGGTTTTCGGAAGATACAATTCCTCTATATATATAGACGCCGTTTTAGGGGTGCAACAAGCAGAAAAAATCTAAAAATTTCAAAAAAACTTTCCTGATTTGCGTAAGTTCAGATATGGCAAGAGGTTACGAAAAAAATTTTTCTTGTATCAAACCTCATTGATGTTGAAGTCTCTGGTTGGAATCCGGTCGCCTCAAGATTTTACCACCTGACGCGCCAACATGCAATTGTGGCTATCCTGTTGCGGGCTACCGTTGCGACAGGAGGCAGCATGATGTGGTTAATACTATATACTGCAGGGATTCATATTCAGAGCCTTAGCCACTTACTTGTCAAGCAATTCGCTCTTGCCATGGCAAGTCATCTATGGTAAATTTAATCTTGTATATGAGGTGTATGGGGACCCGAAAAGACTGTGGATACAAAATCACAGTTCACACAAGCTGCAAGTCTTCAAGAGGTGCAATACTGAAAAGAGCTGGATTGAAAACCATAATACTTCGATTTGCAATAGTCCTCGCAGGAATTGCAGCGGGGGTGTTTGTCCTGCTGCTTTTAGTAGCCACCCGGCCTGCTCCCCAAAAAAAGCCTCCGGGGGATTTCCGGCCATTTGTTGAGGTACAGGTTGCCACTCCCGAGGACTACGGCGTGACTGTCACAGGTTTTGGGTTTGTACGTCCCGCCCGGGTTCTTGAAGTGATTGCCGAGGTGGATGGGCAGATAGTGCAATATGGGGAAGACGTCGAAGATGGGCGGGTTCTTGAGGAGAATGCCCTGCTTTTCAGAATTGATGACGTAAAAATTAAAGCGGAAATTGAAAAACTGGACGCGCAATTCGCGGCGATAGACGCACAGGTTGCCGAGGCGAGCGAACTGTACAAGACTAATCTTGCTTTGGTAACAATTGAGAAAGAAACATACGGGTTAGCGAAACGAGAGCACGCGCGTCAATTGGAATTGCGTAGCAAAGGTATCTCTTCCGAATCAGATGTTGACCTTGCACTAACGAAACTCAATGAGCGAATACTGGCCCTGAGGCAGCGAGAGTCTGCAATAGCGTTGTACGACAAGTCAATCGCGCGTCTCGAAGCAACGCGCCGTTCCATCAGGGCCGCGAAGAACTTCCAGGAAATATTGCTTGGAAAGGCCACAATTCGCGCCCCGTATGCATGCAGGATAGAAAAAGTTTTCGCAAGCCAGTATCAATACGTCAAAGCCGGGACTATCCTCGTTAGAATCCGGCCTCAGAGCGCTCCCGCAGAGGTATCTGTGTCGCTTGAGCGGCGGATGCTGTCTGCTCTTTATGATTTTGATAATCTCGAACGAGGCGTTCCCCCATGGCGGCAGGTGGAACTGGCGGCTGAGGTCGTATGGGAAGGGCCAAATGGCATACAGAAACTGCTTGGGCATGTAAGCCGCATTGGTGCGCAGGTTGACCCCAACGCCCGTACAATAGAGGTAATAGTCGAACTGCCGAATCCTCATACGTTGAGAAAAGAAAATGCGCCAAGGGGACTGCTGTCCGGAACCTTCGTTCGAGTGGACATTCGCGGTCGAAGGTTCAAGAACGTTATTGTAATACCTGAAAAAGCCAGGATTTCAGAGAAGGACATTTACGTAGTAAGGAACGGCAAACTCTCCGCCGTATCCATAGAACCTCTCGCTGTTCTGAGAGATAATATTCTTGTGGCCGCGAACAAAGCGCTGCCTGCGGGTTCCATGATAGTGCTTACTGAGGTGGAAAGCGATTTCGACGGAATGCAAGTTCGTGTCAGCGACGAGGCGAAGAAGAAGGTTGCTCCAGAACGGAACATACCGAAATGAAACTGATCGATATTTTCCTCAGGAACCGGACAGCGGCGAATGTCGTTATGACAGGAATAATCTGCCTCGGCCTGATCGCCTTGACTCAAATACGCCGCGAGACGTTTCCCTCATCAGAGCTTGACACGCTGCGCGTGACGGCGGAGTACAAAGGGGCATCTCCCGAGGAAGTGGAGAATTCCGTTCTCAAGTTGATAGAAGAGCGCTGCGTAGGGGTGCGGGGCTTCAAATCGGTCGAGGGTTCCGCAACGGAAGGACGAGCTGTTGTCAATATAGAGTTGGAAGAAGGAACAGATACACTTGCGGCGCTCATGGAACTGAGAGACCAGGTCAATCAGATAACCGCTTTCCCGCCGGAAGTGGAAAACGTTGTAACAACCGAAGTCAAGCGAAGAGACATGGTACAAACTCTCGTCGTTTACGGAGATGTGCCTGAAAAGGTTCTGAAAGCGCATGGCGAGAAGTTGCGCGACGAACTGCTGACAAGGCGAATCGCCACCGAAATTACCGTTGAAGCGACACGCAGACCCGAAATACACATCATGGTTTCGGAGGCGAAGCTGCGTGAGCACGGATTGACCGTGGATGAGATAGCACGGAGGGTGGCGCAATCCAGTATAAACGTGCCTGTTGGCGAAATCAGCACGACCGGCGGCAAGTTTCTTCTCCGGATAAAAGACGAGAAGCGCAAGCCCGATGAATTCCTGGGCATTCCTGTTGCAGTAAGTCCCGGAAAGAGCGAGGTTCTCCTCGGAGCTATCGCACGGGTTGAACGCACATGGGAAGAAGTCGAGGTCGGCGCCCGGTACAACGGCAAGCCTGCTGTCATAATACAGGTTGACAAGAACGAGAGGCAGGACACCATTTCCGTGGCGAAGGCAGTAGGCAGGCACCTTGCAGAATACCGCGAAAAGCTCCCGGAGCAAATTAAAGTAGAAATTTTTAGAGACCAGTCCGAACGGATTGGCCAGCGGCTCGGGATACTCGTAGAAAACGGAATAATGGGCCTGATACTCGTTTTCTTCGTGCTATGGTTCTTCACGAGCTCGAGAGTTGCATTCTGGGTTACCTGGGGCATCCCGGTTTCTTTCCTGGGTACGATATTCGCGATGTGGATTGTGGGCCATACTTTAAACATGATAACAATGTTCGGCCTGCTCATGGTTCTTGGAATGCTTGTTGATGATGCAGTGGTTATTGCAGAGAACATCTTCGCCCACCGGCAAAGAGGGGAAAGCATCTTTAATGCCGGCTCCAGGGGAGTAACAGAAGTATTCTGGCCCGTTATAGCATCGAGTCTTACTACCATAGGCGCTTTTGTTCCCCTTATGTTCGTCGGTGGCAGAATGGGCCGTACAATGGGCGCGCTGCCATGGGTCGTTGTTGCCGCCTTGATTCTGAGTTCAATCGAAGCCTTTCTTTCCATGCCCAGGCACCTTAAACACGCCGTGGAAACGCTACCGCGGAACCGGGATTCCGGTAACGGGATTCGCACACGTATTAACAAGGCCATTGAGTTTATCAGCGAGAAATGGATCGGGCGCCTGTCCGAAATAATACTGAAACATAGGTACTGGGTGCTTGGGGCATCATTGGCCGTACTGATTGGGACTGCGGGAATGCTTGTAAGCGGCCGCATCCTTTTCACATTTTTTCCCACACCCGAGACAAACAGCATAATTGCCCGAGTACGCTTTCCAGTTGGCACACCTGCTTTAGTGACCCAAAAACAGGTAAGCGAACTGGAATCCGCCCTTAAAAAGGTGGAGTCTAAACTTGGCGCCAAGGGTGACAAGGATAAGCGGCTCATTCAACGGGTGCTGGTACGGTTTGGAGAAACGACCGTTCACGCCGTGCGAGGCGGGCATTTGGCGCAGGTAGAAGTAGAACTTCTGGACGCCGAGATCAGGGACATTTCGAGCAATAAATTCATCTCCGCATGGCACAAGCACACCATTCGAACCCCCGGCGTCAGCACGCTGACTTTCGGCCGCGCCGAACGGGGCGTCGGGGGGCGGGAACTGGACATGCGTCTCGTGGGCAAGTCATGGCAGGAACTGAACGCCGCTGCTAAAGAAGTTACCGATGTGCTGGCAACCACCCGTGGCATATCGAATGTTGATATAGGGCTTCGGCCAGGTAAAACGGAGCTGAGGCTGCGCGTCAAAGAACAAGGCAAAATGCTGGGATTAACCGCGGCCTCGCTTGCAGGCCAGGTGCGCGATGCCTTCCATGGCGCTATAGCCGCGAGGTTCCAGGATGAATATGAAGAGGTCACTGTCCGCGTCGTCTATCCCCGGTGGAAACGGGTCGCAATAGATGACCTTCATAACCTTACAATAACGTTGTCTGACGGCAAAACACCGGTTAAACGACTACCCCTCCTCGAAGTCGCCGAATTGCAGAGAATCAGGGGATGGGCGGAATATACCCACCTCGACCGGGAACGGTGCATTGCCATTACCGCAGATATCGATGAGCAAGTTACCACGTCTGGCAAGGTAATAGAAAGCCTGCAACCCCTGCTTCAACGAGACATTCCCGGGGAATATCCCGGTGTCAGAGTTCGCATGGAAGGCGAGCGGGCCACCCAGAAAGAGACATTCGAAAGCCTTGGCATGGGGGCGATTTTTGGACTCTCGACCGTATTGCTGGTACTGGTGCTGGTCACGGGCAGTTGGAAATTACCTTTCCTGGTCCTCTCAGTCGTGCCGATAGCGCTGGCTGGAGCAGTCTGGGGACATGTGCTAATGGGTTACAAACTGACCATGCTGGGCACAATGGCAAGTATCGGCCTTGCAGGCGTAGTCGTAAACGACGCTATCCTGTACCTGGAATTTTATAAAAAGGACAGGAACGGGGGCGCGCCAACCTTCGAGGCTCTCGTTAATGCAGCCAAATCACGATTCAGGCCTATTATAATGACAACGGTGACTACCGTAGCAGGCTTGCTTCCAATGCTTACTGAAACGAGCATCCAGGCTCAGTTTCTAATCCCCATGGCGATAACGCTTTCGTTCGGCCTTATGGCAGGCACGGTGGGAACGCTTCTGCTTCTGCCCGCGCTTCTGCAGATTTTTGAAGATTTAAAAGGTTCGCATTCGTCTTATGAAAATCCGGAAGAAAAAATCTGATTTTGCTCCCTGAAGGACGAAGGAAATCGCGGTTTCGAACCGGCGAAAGCTCTAATTACCTTCTTCTCACGCTGCTTATTTAGCATTGTTATAGCGAGGCAGGTCAACTATCGTCGGATGTTTGACCTATATCTATGCCCCCGGATATTTCGATGAGTTCCAGTTTTCGTTCTCCATCATCTGCACTGAGAACGACGGTCTCGCCGGTCTTCCTGCCCATAAAACCCCGGGCAAGCGATGCCCGATATGAGTAGATTCCATTATCGGGGTCGGCGTCCCACGGACCGAGGAAAACAAACGTCTCGACCTGGCCGGAAGAAAGGTCCTTGGCCCGCACGGTGCTGCCAATGGTTACACTTGGCGCCGGGCCGGTGCTCGTTATGATTAGCCTCGCATTCGATATTTCTGACTGCATCTCGGATGCCCTTTTCGCGAGACGTTCGCGCCACTCGAGGGCCGCAGTAAACTCGGAATTCTCGCTGAGGTCCCCCAATTCGGCAGCCTTGCCGATTTCCCTGGCGATATCGGACATCTTGACGTTAACAAGGTGGGCGAACTCTTCCTGTTTGCGCTGAAGACCTTTTTGCGTCGTATATATAACATCGTCCTCCCAGGGCGGGACGTTTTTGACAAAAAACGAGGGATGAGCATGCCTGATTATATCCAATATGTTCGAGCGCATCTGCTCACCGAGGCCGCTGTTTCGCTCGACGACTCTCTTTACCAATTTTATCCGCTCTTTGCCGGTTTCCTCAAAGACTTTCTCAAGCAGAGAGTACTTCCGGGCCGAAATTGCATTGCGCACCTGCGAAAGGACGGAATCCCCGGATTTTTTTCCCGAGTCTGAATTAAAGAGACTCTGGGCAACGGATAACAGGCGGACCAATAAATCAATGCGGTCTATGCCGGCCAAACCTTCGTGGAACTTGCCGGAATAGGCTGCATTCCAAAGCCAGACGAGCGCGCTTGCGTATTGGTCGGGACGTTTGATAATCGCTTTCGCAACTGCGCCAAGATGCTTTCCAAACCCGTTTTTCGAAAGCTCCCTGGCAATAAAATCGCATACTCCGCGCGAGCATTCCGGCATGAGTGCCGCGTAAACTTCGTGCCACCTGGAGGGCAGGATTTGCTGAAGATATTCAAGGACGCGCTTGGCAAGATTGTCATTCTCAATGGAACGAAGCAAACCGGCGGAGGTATCCGTCTCCGAGAATAGAGTCTCAACGGAGTGTTCGGGCACCGCGATGGCTTCCGGAAGCCTTTTATTGACAAGGTCGATTACCGCAAGGGCTCCCAGAAACATACCGGGTTCGCCGGTTCCGGATTCGTCCAGATACGCCGCCATTTCAACTGCAAAATGCTTCAAAAGGTCATCATCCGCAACCGCCTCGGTTCCCGTTTCTCCGAGATAATCAAGGACCATCACCAACTTGTCCTCAATGGATTTAAAATTGTCGAACCGAGCTCGTAAGCGGTCAACATAAGTGACAGGACTGCTGCGCAGGATAAATAGCGGCTGCGTGCCGGGCGACATGTCAATTATGGCAGAGTGTGTTATCTGCGGCTTGACATTTGTCCACCATTTCGACCAGGACGATGCGGGCATTATTTTTAGAAGGTGCGACTTAAGCTCTCTGAACGTAAGACGCGATTTGAAGGTCTTGAGCGTTATCCTGACTAATTCCACGGGATTGTTTTGCGCAAGCTCTTCCAATCTCTCACGATTAAAAAGCACGAGGGCACGGAAATTATCATCCTCCAGCAACTCTATATTATCAATCGAAGGCGCATTGCAAGGCCTCTTCTCATCCTCGAACGAGATAACAAGCGCTTCCTCTTCTTCGTCTAATCCCGCAACGCATCCTATTTTTTGGAGACTCCTGTCCAAAACATAAGTCCCCGGTCGCAATGCCAGGAACTTGTCCATGCGCCTTACAGCTTCGTGTAATGGCGTGTCTTTGCACAATACCGTAATGCTGGCGAACTTCTCGGTCTCCGGTAATGCTCCATGCACCTTTCGATAGAGAGCAGCTACTTCTTCTCGCAGGTCGTCGCTATCCGAAAGCAAAGCCGCACCCTGCCTTGCCACATCAAGCCCTTCTTCGGCACCCATGCGCTCTGCCCGCGTCGTCAAAAGAAACCAGAAGAGCAAGCCTGCCTGGTCGGTCTCTTTTTGCCGTATGAGTATCTCAAGAACGCAGAGAAGGTCCCGGATTGAGTTGGCTTCGTCTCCGACGGCGCTCTCCCACGCGGACTCCAACTCATCGTATTTTTTCTTTTTAGCAAGTTTTTGCAGCTTCGCACTTTCTATGCCGGATGCTTCCTTCCCTTCTTTCATGGTTTGTCCTTATGCCAGCTAAAACAGGTTCGGATTATCTTTTCTTTATTCGGTTTTTTTGTTTTGAACAAGCATTCGTGAAACATACAATCGTCATATGAAGACTATAAAATCCAGGATTCACAAAACAAGCATACCACAAAAATTCTGCGCGGGCAAGGCAGGGAAAAGATGGTTGCGGGGATTTCCGCCTGCCTGCAAACATAGAGGTTTTTCATGGCGAATCTGATTTTGCAAATCAAGGTTCATCGCGGGCGTAGTCGAGGCGGCTCCGGAATTTCGGGAGATATGTAAGAGAAATGTAAAAATATTCGGGAACGAAAATATTCTTCGCGTGTTAGAATTACAGACAAGGTTTTCAGATTCATTTTATGCTTCGGGGGTGACGGAATGTCTGGCAGCAGATGGTTTTCATTTCTAATCGCAATGATTTTTCTTGCCGGCCTGTCGGGGCAGATATACGCCCAGGGGCAGCCGCCACAACCTCAGCCGCCGCAGCGGCCGGTTGCGCCTTCGCCGAACGCGGCGAAGGAAGTGACTAAGGAAAACATCGAAGCGGCCGTGCAGAAAGGCATCGGCTACCTGCGAAGCCAGCAGAAACCGGACGGCTCGTGGGATTACGTGGATGGGCCGTTTCATCTGAAGATGCCCGGCGTGGATACGCACCTGACGATGGGTTGCACGGCGCTTTGCTGCCTCGCCATGCTCAAGGGCGGCACGAATCCGGACGACCCGGCAATCACCAAGGGCATGAACTTCTGCCGCAACCATGCATTGCAGCACACTTACTGCGTGGCATGCCTGATACTCGCGCTCGAAGCGCTCTATTCCGAGCCGGAACCGGAGCCTGAAAAAGAAAAGGACATGAGTCCTGAAGAAAAGATGCGGACATCCATGGCGAAGGACCCGGCGAAGGACTTCCGTAAAAAAGCGACGCCGCAGGACAAGCAGAAGATTATCGACCTCATCAGGTGGCTGCTGGACAACCAGCAGGCGAACGTCTGGCGATACCCGCAGCATGGGGAAGACGCATCGAATACGCAATACGTGGCGCTTGCGTTCAACGCGGCGCGAAGGATGAAGATACCGATACCGCCCGACTCGTGCCGGAAAATCGCGGAATGGTTCCTCAAGCACCAGCAGAAAACCGGCCCGGAAGTCAAAGGCTTTCCAGTTCCCGCGGCAGACCACTCGATAAGGGAACTCAGGAAGATTCAGAAATCAATCGAGAAAGACATACGCAAGATTGAAAAGGACCTGAAAAGAAACAAGGACAAGGGCAAGGCAGATTCCATGACCACGACGGTGGTGGACGAGGCGAGGGAAAAGATTTTCGCGCCGGAGAAACACAAGATGTTCGCGCGCGGATGGTGCTATATGCCGGACGACCCGCAGAACCAGCCATGGCGAAAGGTTGTAACGGGCGCCATGACCACGTCCGGGGTAATCGCGCTGACGGTATGCAAGGCGTATCTCGAAGGGACGGGCGCCTACAGCTCGGGCATGGCGAAGGCCGTCAACAAGTCGATACGCGACGGCTGCGCGTGGCTGGCGCACTATTTCACCGTTACCCGCAACGCCACCGGCGGGGGCGAGAACGTGATACATCACTACTACTACCTCTACGGCCTCGAACGAGCGGGCATGATAACGCTGACGCCCAAATTCGGGGAGCACGACTGGTTCAAGAAAGGCGCGGCGCTGATTCTCGCCCAGCAGCGAGGAAACGGCGCGTGGGAGGCCAACCAGGGAACGTCCGGGCCCGTGCCCGACACTTGCTTCGCGATTCTTTTCCTGAAAAAAGCGACCAAGCCGATTGTGGGAATTCCGGAGCGGCCCGAAACGGGCGAAGACCTTTTCGGACCCGGCAAGAAGTAAGAAACCCGGCAATCAGAATTCAACATGCTCCCGGCACCCGGCCGGGAGCTGTTTTATGGCTTGCTTGAGCCTTTCACTTTTTTACGGAGGATGAGCGAAAGGCACAAAAGACTTGACTTTGCGAATTCAATCTGTTAATGCTCAATGTTTCCGGTTGATTTCATGGATATTGCAGGCGTGAACTTTCAAAACATCATCCTCAAGCTAAGCGAGTACTGGTCGCGCTACGGATGCGCAATCGTGCAGCCTTATGACATCGAAAAAGGCGCCGGGACGTTCAACCCGGCGACATTTTTCCGTTCGCTGGGCCCTGAGCCGTGGCGCTGCGCCTACGTGGAGCCTTCGCGCCGGCCGACTGACGGGAGGTACGGAGACAATCCCTACCGCCTGCAGCACTTCTACCAGTTTCAGACAATCATCAAGCCGGCACCGGCCGACTCGCAGGCCATTTATCTCAATAGCCTGAGGTTCCTGGGCATAGACCTCAAGAAGCACGATATCCGTTTCGTCGAGGACGACTGGGAATCGCCGACACTCGGTGCGACGGGTCTCGGGTGGGAAATATGGCTCGACGGGCTCGAAGTAACGCAGTTCACGTACTTCCAGCAGATTGGCGGACAGGAGCTCGACCCGATAACCCTGGAGCTCACCTACGGGCTCGAACGAATCGGCATGTTCCTGCAGGGCAAGGATGATATTTTCAAACTGAAATGGAACGAGTTCGTGACCTACGGCGAGATGCACCGGGAAGACGAGAGGCAATTTTCGACCTACAATTTCGAAAAAGCCAACGTGGAATCGCTGAAAAGACAGTTCGACGAGCACCAGTCGGAAGTGAAAGGCCTTCTCGACGCAGGACTCGTGCTGCCGGCGTATGATTTTGTCATGCACTGCTCTCACGCGTTCAATATGCTCGACGCGAGACGGGCGCTCAGCGTCGCCGAGCGAACGGGCTACATACTGAAGATAAGAAAGATGTCCAATTCATGCGCGAAACATTATCTGGAGCAGAGGGAAGAGATGGGCTTTCCTTTGTTGAGGAAATGAATGAATTTGAAAAAGACAGGATAGAGTTTGTCGACAAATACTGCGGGCTGCTTCATCTCTCGACGGATGACCCCGGGTTCAACGAAGCGGTCAAGGCTTACCACAGGGCCGCAAGCACCTCGCCGCGCATCGAGCGCGTAACCACCGCGCTTTACCTTTACCGGGCTGCGCTCGAGAGCGAGAATGTCAGGGCACATTTCATTCTTCTCTTGCTCGTGGTGGACAGGCTTTTCAGTCCAGGACTGCGCGGAAAAGTGCTTATCCGCAACCTGAGAGAAAAAATCGGCAAGGTGCTGCGCGAAGAGGTGCCCGAATGGGTCACGGCGGACTATAGGAACCGCAATCGGATGTTGTACGGAACGACTCGAACCGACAACTTGGATATCAAGTTCCTGCGCGATGAAGTGTGCGTAAGATGGAGGCATCTGCTCAGAAAACTCCTTAGAGAGATACTGGTCAGGAACAAGGTTAGACTTTTCGCAAGCACGAAAAGTCTGAAGAAACTGTGAGCAACTGAAATGCCGGATTTCCTGCTTGAAATAACATGCGAAGAGCTGCCCGCCGATTACCTCGAACCGGCGCTGGCACAGCTTAAGCGCGACTTCCGAGCCGTTCTCAAAAACACCGGAGTCACTTCCGGGGGAATCACCGCGGACGGTACGCCGAGGCGAATGGCGCTTTCGGCGAGAAACCTGCCCGACAGAACCCCCGAGCGCGACATAGAGGTGCAGGGGCCTTCCGAGCAGGTGGCTTTCAAGAAAGGCTCGCCCACGAAGGCCGCCGAAGGGTTCGCACGCAAGCACGGGATTGCTGCCGAAGAACTGGAAATCAGGGAAACCGCGAAGGGCAGATATTGTTTTGCGAGGTTCGTCGACGCGGGACGCCCCGTGACGGAATTGCTTGCGGAAACTCTGCCGGGGCTGATTGCGGGCATTTCATTTCCCAAATCAATGAGATGGGCGGGCAAGGACAACACTTTCGCCCGGCCAATCCGAAGCATCCTTTCCGTTTTCGGAGAAGAGACGGTCGAGTTCGAGTATGCGGGCGTCAAGAGCGGCAGAATGTCACGAGCGCACCCCTTCCTTTCGCCCGAACCCGTCGAGATAAAAAGTGCCGACTTCGACAGCTACTCGCGGTGGATCGAGAAAAATCATGTGATTCTGCCCATCGAAAAGAGGAAAAGGCTGCTGCGTGAAGAAATCGAGCATCTCCTCAAGGAGCGACATTGCGATTTCAACGTCGAGGATGAGCCTCTTCTCGACGAAGTGACAAACATGGTGGAGTGGCCCCACGTCATAGAGGGCTCTTACTACGAGTCGTTCCTCGACCTGCCATCGGAGGTTCTCGTAGCCGCGATGAAGGAACACCAGCGCTATTTCCCGGTAAAGGATTCCAAGGGAAAACTGCTGCCCTTCTTTCTTTCAGCTATCGACAGGCCCCGCGAATTCGACGAAACAATCACAAAGGGACACGAAAACGTTCTGAAAGCTCGGCTTTCGGATGCGCGTTTCTTCTTCGAGGAAGACCTGCATGTTCCCTTCCCGAAACGGGTCGCGGAACTCAAAGGGGTAACTTTCCAGGAAAAACTCGGTTCATATTACGACAAGGCCCAGAGGCTTCGCAATCTCGCGGGAACCCTTTGCCAGAAGCTCGAATTCGAACCGAGGGAGATTGTCGAAGTCCAGCAGGCCGCCGAACTCTGCAAGGCGGACCTCGTGACCCAGATGGTCGGAGAGTTTCCGTCGCTCCAGGGAATAGTCGGGAGGGAATACGCACGACGCTCGGGAACTCCGGAAGAAGTCGCCGTTGCCGTGGCGGAGCATTATATGCCGCGGCGGGCGGGCGAAGCGCTGCCGCAGACGAAATACGGGCGAGTGCTTTCGCTGACCGACAAATTCGACAGTATTGCAGCATTCTTCTCAATTAACCTCGTTCCGACCGGGAGCGCGGACCCCTTCGGGCTGAGACGGCAAGCCGGAGCGGTGATAAGGATAATCGACGATTCGGGCATGAGAATTTCGCTTCGCGAGATGTTCGAGGCGGCCGTAGCCGAGATGCCGGTCGGCGAGTCGCAGAAAAAAATCGCAATCGGCGAGATACTCGGCTTTTTCAGGGAACGCCTCTCTGGAATACTCGAAGAGGAGGGAAACAGGCACGACATCATAGATGCGGTGCTTGCTACCGGCTTCGACGATATCGCGGGTGTCAGAGAGCGCATCGCCGCCCTGAAAGAGCTGTCGGGCAAAAAATATTGGGAAGGGCTATGCGAAATTGTCGAGCGGACGTATAATATATCCCGCACAAGCGAGGTTGCGGGAAAAATCGACGAGAAGCTTCTGGCGGAAAAAGAGGAAAAGGAACTGGCTTCGGTCTATAAGAAAACGAGGCCCAAGTTCAAGGACCTCGTGAGGAAGCGCGATTTCCTGGCGGCGTCAAAATTGTATTTCGACGCATTCGCCAAGCCGGTTCACTCGTTTTTCGACAAGGTTTTCGTCAACGTCGAAGACGAAAAGCTGAAAAAGAACCGGATTCTCATCAACCGCGAGATAAACATGCTTTACGCGGAACGCATCGCCGACCTGTCAAGAATCGTATTCGAGGGCGGCAGGCAGGGTGCCCGTTCATGACGCCTGGTAACCCGCGTCGTTTACCGCTGCCTTTATTGCGTCGATTTTTTCTTTCGCATCCGCTTCCGCAGTCAGAACGCCCGAGGCGAGGTCCACGCTGACATTCGACACTCCCTCGACGCCTTCCGCCGCTTTCTTGACGCGCATGACGCAATGCTCGCAGCTCATGCCCGTGATTTTCAGCTCAATCTTTTCCGACATCGTTTCCACCTAAAAAGCGGCTTCCACGCTTTTTACTTCGGGAATTCTCTCTTTCAGTTTGGCCTCGACCAGGCCTTTCAAAGTCATCTGGGCGCCCATTCAGCCCGCGCAGGCGCCACGAAGGCGAACGGTAACGACTCCATCTTCGACCTTGAGGACATCAACGCCCCCTCCGTGAGAGGCGAGCATGGGTTGAATCTCGTTCGCGACGACTTCCTTGACCTTTTCTTCCATTTCTTTCCTCCTTATTTGAGGGGCATTTCCCCTCTTTCCTATTTAAGTTATGCCTACCAGTTCGAGGTCTTTTAACAACTGCAAGTCCAGGCCAGGGTCGCGCCCGCTGGTCGTCAGGTAGTCGCCGAGCATGAGTCCGTTCGCGCCTGCCGGGAAGATAAGGCACTGCAGGTCGCGCAGCGTGATTTCCCTCCCGCCGCAGACAACGATATCGCGCGCCGGCATCGTCAGCCTATAAATGACGATAATCCTGAGCGCATCCAGGGCGGGCAGGAGCGGCGCATCCTGCAGCCGAGTGCCTTTGACGGGATTGTGGAAATTCAGCGGAACGGAGTCGACCTCCATCTCCCTGAGCGTCGAGGCGAGTTCAATCCAGTCGCGCCTGCTTTCGCCGAGTCCGAATATGCCTCCGCAGCAGACCTGCAAGCCCGCCTCTTTGGCGTTTTTTACCGTCTGGACGTCTTCCTCGTAGTCGTGCGTCGTGCATACCTCTGGAAAGTATGAGCGCGAAGTCTCGAGATTATGGTGATACTTGTCGAGCCCGGCTTCCGCCAGCATTTCGAATGCGTCGGGCCCGAGAAGGCCGAGAGAAGCGCAGGTGGAGAGTCCGAGAGACTTGATATCAGGAAGGATTCCCGCCACCCTGGCGAGGTCTTTCTCGCTGAGGCTTTTTCCGGATGTTACGATTGAGAACTCTTTTGCGCCGTCTCCTGCGGCTTTTCTTGCGGCGGAAAGGAGTTTCGGCCTGGAAATGAAGGAAAACTTTCGAGCATCGGTCTTATGATAGGAAGACTGGGCGCAGAAAGCGCAGTTTTCGCCGCAGCTTCCGCTTCTCGCATTGACGATTCCGCAAAGCTTGATTTCCGAGCCGCATTTGTTCTGCCTGATTACGTTGCTGAGGCCAATTATGTCAAAGAGTTCGTCGCGCGTACAACCCGCAATCCTCAGCGCCTGCGGTTCGGTAATGCCTTCTCCCGAAAGAGCTTTTTCTTTTATTTGTGCAATCGTCTGATTATCCATAGCAATCCTGCTCCCGGCACAAGCGTTTTCAACCGCCGCTTACCGGCGGGAAGATATGAACGACATCGCCTTCTGCGAGCGCGGCTTCCCCCGGCTTGTCCCTGTCGACCACATTCCCGTTGTGAAGAATAATATAATAGTTTTTTACCAATCCCTCGTCGAATATTTCCTTCCTGAAATCCTCGCCGTATATGACGGCAAGCTTTTCGAGCAAGCCGGCCACGTCGGCAGCTTCCACGTCTATTTCGCCTTTTACGATTTTTTGATTCAGCATTGTATAAAGTTTAGCCTTCGCCTTTGCCAAGCCCTACCGCCTCGTTTCCTTGACAACCCATTGAAGGTATTTTTCAGCGCCTCCCTTGACTTCGAAAGCGACGATTTCGGGGACATCATAGGGATGAATCTCTTCAATTCCAGCCGTAAGCGTTTCGAGCTTTTCCGAAGATGTTTTGAAGATAATCAACCTCTCCATGGCGTTTTCCAATTTGCCTTTCCACCAGTAATAAGAATTGATTCCGGGCAGCACCTGGGCGCAAGCCGCGAAACGCTTTTCCACCATCTCGCTCGCGATTCGGGATGCCGCCTTTTCATCAGGCGCGGTGGTAAGTACCATTAAAACCGGCATTTTTCCTCCCGGCCCACGCCGGCGATGGTTCACTTGCTTGCCGAGACAGCTTTGGCGAGAGAAGTGGTGGAGAGGAATTTATCGATAAGTTCGCCCAGTTCGTCCCAGACGGCGCGACTTCTGCAACTGTCGTTTCTTGGACAAGGCTCGCCTTCTCCAAGGCACCAGACCGGCAGTATTTTTTCATCGAGAGAAGAAAAAATGTCTTTCAGGAAAATTTTATCTGCCTTTTTCGCAAGCCTGAAGCCGCCCGCGGCGCCCCTGACGCTTTCGACAAGCCCGGCGTTTTTCATGCTGTGCAGAAGATGCTCGAGATAGTCCGGCGATATGTTTTCCTGCTCGGCGATTTCCCTGACCGAAGTCGCCTCATCAGCTTCGCGCTCCGCGAGGTAGAGAAGAGACCGCAGACCATATCTTGCTTTCGTTGACAATTTCACAGCATACTCCTTATCCAAGTGAAAATTCGAGCCAAGTATAGAGTACCGGCCGGTATATGTCAAGTTTAGCGGGCCGGATATGATGGATGACAACAAATAATCGGCCAAGATGTTTCCTGATAATCTCAATACAAGCAAAACCGGGATGGAAAAGCATCCGCTTCGATTGCTCAATTGTTCTGTTTCCCCGCCTTTCATATTTCCTCTGCTGCTCCGCTTTCGACTTTCCACTTTCTACCATGCCGCCTTGCCAGCACGGCACTTATATGTTATAATCACATTGTTGACCAAAGATTTTCGAGGTCTTCATGCGGCGGTCATATGTTTCACGAATGCTTGTTCAAAACAAAAAAACCGAATAAAGGAATTAAGTATTGTGTCCCCCGAACTCCATAATAAAGGAATTAAGTATTGTGTTAGTATAACCGCCACATGAAGGGTCCCGTCGGGTAGAATGAGAGTTGGTAAAAACCCATCACCCGGCAAAGGAGGCCTTCATGTG
>Ga0272442_10003551_pt1 | contig 21824 bp, 22 predicted proteins | sample SSMForm2O_FD_200262 | JGI IMG/M metagenome (GOLD analysis project Ga0272442, IMG submission 200262) | Marine sediment archaeal communities from Little Sippewissett salt marsh, Falmouth, MA, United States - SSM-Form-2O | ecosystem: Environmental > Aquatic > Marine > Wetlands > Sediment ... | reverse complement strand
AAACGTAACTTCAATACCTCATACTGGAAGCTCGCCAACAGCGGCGATTTCGGCCAATTCGAGAAAGTAGATTTAAGGACCGTCAAATACACGCTGGTCCTTGAGCCGAGATCGACCCAATCGTTCGGGCATGTGCTGAGAACCTACCACGGCGCCCGAGAACAAAACTGGCGACCGTAGCGACTTGCTCAATACACGTATGTCATGTCGAGCGGAGTCGAGACATCTGGTGACGAACGTATGGTGTTCTCACGTAACCAAATTTCTCCACTCCGATCCACCTTGAGTGGATATCCAGTCGAAATGACAATTTGTATAAATCGTCGGATCACAATTGACTCAGCTTCGCGATCGCTTGCGCGACCTTATCGCGGTGCTTTTCGATGGGCGCCGGGTCTTTCGTAAAGGTCGTCATGTCAGACGTAATCTCTTCGGGAACCTCGAGCAAGCCGGCATATTCTTTTTGCTGGTTTCGACTCAGCTTGTTTTTCTTAGTTTCGAGCAGGTTTTTCAAAATGACCATGTACTCGTAGTCCTCGATGCCGTCGCGCAGCATTTCCCAGCGGATGCTGTCCACAGGTCCTTCCAGGACAGGTTCCGAAGGACGGGCGTCCGCGGCGGCGACGGGCGGATAGATGAAGCGTCCGTCCCCGTTGCCCCAGGGTCGTTTCTCACCCCTGGGCGTGCTGTAGCCGGACCGCCAGCCCATCGGATCTTCGTAGGGATTCTGGGGTTGGTCGGGATACGCGGCCGAGCTGGTCCAGTAGTTCGTTTGCCAGACGAGGATGCCTTGAATATCGCGTTGCCAGGTCTGCCAGAGCCAGACGCGCAGCTCCGTGCCGGGATGGTCGATGAAGAGTGTGCAATAGGGCGCCTTCGGCCCGGTGCAGACGTACCACCAGAATTTGTCGCCATGTTGGCGGCGCTGTTCGGCGGGTTCATGCTCGTAGTGATGAGAGACCGGGCACCAGATGTTCGGCCCGCCTTCGAGCTGCGGCTCGGGCTGCTCGGTCAACATTCGGGCGATCTTCGGGCAATAGCGTTTGAGCTTCTCGAAGCCGTTCAGCACGAAAGCGTACTGGTCGGGGCTTGGCTCGTCGAACCAATAGACGAACGCTTCATCCAGCCAGCCTTTTCGGGCCAGATGTTCCTGCATTTGGCTGCAATACGATTTTAGGAGAATAGGATATTCCGGCTCGTCTTCCTTGAAGCCTAACAGGGACGGCCCGGAAATCGCGTGAAACGTCCCGCCGCCCAGACCGGGGATTCCCAGGCGAAATGAATTGAGGTTATAATGATTGATCGCCCGGCTCATCGCCCGATCCCAGGCGGAAAAATCGAATGTTGCTTTCAGTGTTTCAGCCGGTGCGACGAGCTCGGTCCGCTTGACGACGTCGAAATCGCCGCCTTCGAGCAGCTCTTTGCCATCGGCGTCCTTTATCGACACGTTATCGAACCATACGAGTCCGATCCGCTCCCCCGCGTCGGACCATACCGTCGCACGGATATTCGCCCTGACGAATTCGGCGCCTTTGGGAAAATCCTTCACCTGGGCCTCGAAAAGCTGCCACGTCCCGTCGCCCTTCAAGATCATATCGTTGTTGTGGCCGGACATCCACTTGCCGTCTTTATCGTGATGATTGAGCGCGATCCCGAAGCGATGGTCCGGCACCGCCGTCCGATACCAGAACTGTACGTTCAAACCGCCCGAAGGGATGCGGATAAGCCGTTCGTATGAGACGGTGACGTTACTCTTCGGATCGTCGTCGTAGATCAGCGCCGCGCCGTTGCCGGAGTGCGTCTCGTTCTGAACGATTCGCAATCCCTGCCAATTGGCGAACTTGTCGAAAACAGGCGGCTTGACGTCAGGCCAGGTGACTTTGATCCGGTCCAGCGGCGCCGGGTCGTAAGGTGATATATGGTGGGCGCTGTAGTTCGCCCAGTATTTATCGAGGACCTGGCGCTTCTGTGCGTCGTTGGACAACTTCTGGTAGCGAAAGACGTTGCCCGGCGAGAAACCAAAGGCGGTTGTGCACGTCATTCGGTCGGGCAACATGAAGTCGTAAACCTTCACATGAACAGTTATAGTGTCGTTGTAGTTTTCTCCACTGAGGACGATATACCCCGTATAGGTTCCCGCCGGCGCGTTGCGAGGTATCTTCACACGAATCCAGAATGGCTGGTTCTTGTCAGCTTCGAGATTCATGGAACCCTTTAACGGCGGCAGTGGGTCGGGCCAAAGACCCGGCGTTGAGCTCTTGTCGGTAGGCCTCGCGACGTTGACGTATTGCACTTTGAGTATCTGTATATTTCTTTTGGGAATGACAAACTCGCCGGGCCCGTCAAATGTGAGGGTGCTCAATGTAAAATTCTTCAAATGGAATGTCGGTCGCACAACCAACTGGACGGCTTCAACTTCGTTACGGGCGGCAGCTATCATCACGGCCCGGCCCTGGGTTTCGGGCAAGGGCTTATCCGGGCTTATTTTCCATCCGGACGAAGCCCACCATAAGCCGACTCTTTCACTGGAGCCGGGCAGTTGCTCGCCATAGGGCATCTGAAAGTAGTCTCCGGCCCGAACGAATCCAATGGGGCCGGTCAACAAGAAAGCTAAGCAAAGCATTTTTTTCAACATGGGACGCCACCTTTCAATTGTTTTTCTAGAATTCCGTTCGGCCAAGAGCCTTTCGCGGGCCGTTGTTGAATTCTCCAAAAGAAACACCGCCGCGTCAAGCGCTTCTTAATATCGTTGACGTCCATATGAAGAAGTATTAAAATGCGAGTTTAAAGCGTGGAATGAATCGTACGCAAGAGTAGGTATGTTGAATGCCGTAGTGGATTTCGGGAATGAAGAAGAATCTCGAACAAATTGCCTTAGAAGACGGCCGGTATAGTGCCCCGGCGGTGAAGTTTGTTTATGAGGGGCTTGGCTATACGGCCAAAAACGTGGCCACAGAACCCAAACACGTTAGCGGCGAAACACTTTGCCAGGGCCTGAAAAAACTGGCCCTCGAGAAGTGGGGCCGATTGGCCATGCTGGTGTTGACCACCTGGGGCCTCAAAACGACGCGCGATTTCGGCGAGATTGTCTGGCTGATGATCCGGCACGAGTGGATGAGCGCCCAGCCGAGCGATTCGATCGAGGACTTCGACAACGTGTTCGATTTTAAGACCGTCTTCAAAGATCACTTCCAGTTTTCCGAATCCTGAACCGGACGAACACCGTTATTCCAATTCCAGCGCATACGCCTGGTCGCACCGTTCTGACATATGATCCGGCTGATATTCCACGAAGCCGTAGCTTTTATACAGAGCAATCGCCTCATTCAGAACGGACGCCGTCTCCAAAATCATTGTCTTGAATCCGAGTTGCCGTGCTCTCGACAGGGCGTCCTCCAGCAAGAACTTACCCAGTCCTTGTCTGCGATAGGCCTTATGAAGATACATCTTGCGAAGCTCGCACGTCCGGTTTTCCATCGGATAAAGTCCATAGGCCCCAATGATGGAGTCGTTATTCGCCTCCAGGACGAGAAACGTCCCGCCCCGCTCGAAATAGGACGATTCGATGTCGTTAAGGTCCGCATCGGTGGACGACGGGTCGGGCTTCAAATCGTACTCTTCGAGCGCGTCGAAAACCAGCCGGGTGATATCTTCGCAGTCTTCATTGTTGGCCTGCCTCAATTTTGGCCACGGTTTTTGAACCATATTGTATATCCATAAATATCATACCAATTGAATTTCTCAATTTGTCATTCCCGCGAAGGCGGGAATCCATTTAAGGCACCGGATTTATGGATCCCTGCCTTCGCAGGGATGACAATACGAATCGGCCAAGTTGTTGGCACCAAATCTGGGAACCGTGCTTTTGGTCAATAAACATTTCCTCTCTAAACCACAGAGGTAAAGAAAGGCATCATGCAGTAAACCTCGTCCACATTTTAAGCAAATCATCCTTCTTAAGGCTTGTCGTCTCGTTATCTTTGAACACATCGTACACAAGTGAATGCTCCGTTATCAAGTGTATCTTGTCATACTTTGTACGGGCATCTTTCGTAGATGAAGCATCTTTTTCGCGCAAGAGTTGGATGGTTTTATCAAGCCTCTTGAGAGACGACACATGACTAACATCTTGCACGATCAATTCGTTGGAGGAAAATTTCTCAAAATGTGGAGCGTTCAGCTTTTCGGTCTTCTTATCAATGGCGTCAGTTACTAGTTGCGCGCAGTCGTTCTCCATGCCATAATCGCCCCAACCGTTGCTCATCAGTTTTTCACCGGGTTTTCTCATGGCAATTCTCGATTTCTTTGGTAGTCTCCTACTCGGTGAATAATATGGAAGCTCTAAGAGACTACCTTCAGGATATTGTTCAAAAATGCTCTCATCCTCCTTATATTTTTCAGTCGTGGCTCGAGAATGCTCTAGGCCCAGGAGTTTCTTCTCGATTCCATAACATAAGATAAAATCAGGTGATTGTTCTTTTCTTCTTCTCAGCACTTTGATCGGAAGGGCTATCTTGGATTTAACGAAACATACTATCAGAAAAAAACAGAATACAAAATTTTCGATAGCTTCAGTGTTCCGACCTACTTCAGTTTTACCTGTGACATATTCCACAATCTGGCCTATATCTGATACTTCGGAGAAAATTCTCTCTTTGCACTCGTCTGAAAAAAGCATTTTCCAACCTCAGAATTGAGTCTTGACTATGTTGATAAACCTAAAAGCTCTAATATATGATAACATCGGGAGCGTACTTTGCAACTTGGTCCTGATTCATGGATTCCAGCGAGGCATACTCCCCAAATTTAGAGAATCTTTTTTTCCAAGTCATGGTGAAAACGCCCCTCACAGACGCCTTCGACTGCGCCGGTCAGGTACACCTCGTCGTTTTTACGGATTTCCACGAATAATGTTCCGCCGGGCATGGTTACAGTGATCTCGTTATCCACCAAGCCTAATTTGTGGGCCGCCGCCGCGGCGGCGCACGAACTGCTGCCGGAGGCTAACGTGTAGCCGGCGCCTCTTTCCCAGATGCGTATTTCAATATTAGCTCTGTCCACCACCTTCAAAAGCTGCATGTTGATACGATTCGGGAACATAGGATGATGTTCAATCGAAGGTCCCAATTCCCTCGCTATGTCCTCACTGATATCCGCCATCGGAATCACACAATGAGGATTGCCGACGGACAGACAGGTCGCTCGATATTGTCTCCCGTTTATTTCCAGCGCCTCGTCCACGACCTCTCTTCTATTCCCGCGAACGGGTATCTCGCGACTGCGAAAGGTGATTGTGCCCATTTCGATCTTAATCAGATTTCCCGTGTCGTCTTGAATATGGGCCTCGACGAGGCCGCCTAATGTCTCGATACGAAAATGTTTTCCCGCGACGTATTTCTTTTCGTACAGGTACTTGGCGAAGATCCTCAATCCGTTGCCGCTCTTTTCCGCCTCGCTGCCGTCCGGATTGAATATTTTGACATGCAGATTCTCGCCGTCTTTGAGCGGTCCGTACAAAATGCCGTCGGCCCCGACACCAAAATTCCTGTGACAAATCAACCGAATCGTCTCCGGCGTCAAATCCACCTGATCAACGTTCGGATCGATCACGAGATAGTCGTTGCCGAATCCGTGGTATTTATGAAAGTGTGCTCCCATAATTTTCCGTTTTTACTGCAATTTCGTCTGTTTTAACTCCAAAGGTACGGTCTTTTTTGGTCGATTATATCTAAGAAGATACTCCGTATCTTTTTTACTGGTTGCTGCTTTTCGAATATCTTATGATAACATGTTGCCGGGTAAAACATTACGTATTTTTTGATATAAGAAGGAAATGTCGCGATCACGCCGGAAAACTTCAGAGCGAATCGCTGTTTCGCAATCTGAGAAATCGAAAACAGCCGAGCCGCCTCCACGCAGAAGCTGGGTACGACGATCACACGACATCCTCTTCTTTGCATCCTTCTATTGTTATCTCTGGCTCTATGTCGATCTTCGGCTCATCTATCACGGGGCCGGCGTGATTACCAATTTCCCGGTGTTTAACAAAGGCGGGTCTTTTTTCCTGCCTTTTCTTTCCTACCCCGGCGGACCCGTCGAATATCTGTCCGCTTTTCTGTCCCAGCTTTTTTACACTTCCTGGGCGGGCGCTTTCGTGGTCACCCTCCAGGCCTGGCTGATCAGTTTTTGTATCGATTTTATGTTGAAAGCGACAAACGCACTCCGCGTTCGCGGGATCCGTTTTCTCATGCCGATTCTTCTGCTCGTTCTGTACACGCAATACACGTACTATTTTGCCACAACGATGGCTCTTCTAACCGCGTTGGTTATGGCATGTCTCTACATGAAGCTCACGCTGTCACGCTTCGGGATATTTCGAAGTGCCAGTACTTTTCTCATCCTGTCCGTCGCGACCTATTACCTTGCCGCCGGAGGTTTCTTCCTTTTTGCCGCGATCTGTGCGATGAACGAATTGTTTTTCAGGTTTCGATGGAAGATAAGTGTGGTTTGTTTGTTGTCCGTTGGGATTGTTCCTTACGTGTTGGGTCTTATGATCTTTCAGGTGAGTATCGTCGATGCCTTTCGCAAATTGTTGCCCTTCTCATGGGAGATTATGAAATATAATGCGCGGACGAGAGTCATAGAAGTTGTTTACTTACTTTATCTCCTTCCGCCCTTCGTTCTTCTTCTGAACGGTCTTTGGCAAATGCTCCGGAAACGACGGCATTCGGCCCGGAAGCCGTCCGCAAAAAAGTCGAGGAAAAAGCACCGGAATCTGCCATCACGTATCTTTTCCTGGTATGTCGGCTCTGCGAAACTCAAGTATGTGACCGGACTAATACTTTTATTCATTATCGCCGGGGGCACCGTTTTCTTTTCCCGCAATGAAACGCTTCGGACCCGTTTTAAGGTGGATTACTACGCCTACCACAAGATGTGGCCGGAGTTGCTCACGACTGCTCAGCAGAATCCTACCCATCCCTTTGTCGCGCATGCTGTGAACCGGGCGTTATATCACGTCGGCCGGCTTGGCTATGATATGTTCACCTGGCCCCAACATCCGGATTACCTGTTGTTGTCGGATCCGAAATATAAGTGGATGTACTGGCAGATCTTCGACGTTTTTATCGACCTGGGTGTGGTCAACATGGCTGAAAACGCCCTGACCGAATGTCTCGAAGGATTGGGTAGTCGCCCGATGGTCTTACAGCGACTGGCCCTGGTGAATATGGTCAAGGGCAATCCGGGTTCGGCTAAAATTTATCTCGGCGCGCTGAGCAAAACGCTTTTCCACGCGGACTGGGCGAAACGGTATCTGGAGCGTCTGCGGACCGATCCCACCCTTTCTTCGGATGCGTATATTCAGCATTTGCGCTTCATAAGACTGGACAGGGATTGCCCGATCTACTCCCTTTTAAAGGAAAAGACGCTTTCGTGGTTGCTGGAGAAAAATCCCCACAATCGCATGGCGTTCGAGTATCTTATGGCCTGGTATCTGCTCAACAGGTATTTAGGCAGATTCATCGAGAGAATCGAGTTTCTGCCGGACCTCGGCTATTCCGAGTTGCCGACACATTATGAAGAAGCGGCGTTGATTTATGCGTTCAAATCGAGGAAACCTGTTCCCCTGACCGATTACTCGCCGAATCCTCAGTTGCGTCGCCGGATCGAGGACTTTAGCCGGATTCTACAGGCACACGGCGGTAACAGACAGGCCGCCTACAGAGATTTGTCCAGGGACTTTTGCAACACGTACTTTTTCTACAATATCTATGCGCCGAAAAACACAGGTAAATGACTCCGTCGAATAAGCCTATGAAGGGCACATTACATACAACCAGGAAAGTCAAGCTCGCTTATGCGATGCTCGCATGTGCATTTATAGCCGTTCTTCTGGTTTACACGAACCGCATTCCCAAAACTACGATCTCTCAATACCATGCGGTCGATCGGCCGGCGGACATCCAGCCGGATTATGCGGGCAGCGTGATCCCGCCCAATATTGCGCCTCTGAACTTTCTCATACAGAACGAAGGGGCCGGCTACTTTGTAAGAGTGTCCTCCGAGAAAGGAAAGCCGATCGAGATCTTCAGCACGAAGCCCGCGATTTTGATTCCGACGCGCCCCTGGCGAGAGCTTCTCGATCAGAACCGGGGCGGGCGGCTCAGCCTGGATATTTTCGTTCAATCGCGAGAAGAAATATCGCCTCCTCAAAAAGATGACAAACGATGGTCGCGCTTTCAGACTTTCACCTGTGACATCGCCCGCGAGAACATCGATTCGTTCCTTGTTTATCGCAAGATTCGGCCGGGCCATGTGGTCTGGAGAAGCATGGGCATTTATCAGCGCAACCTGAATAATTTCGATGAATCCGTCATTATTAGTAATCAATACTTCAGACACGGTTGTGTAAACTGCCATACGTTTTGTGGACATCGAGCTGACAAAATGCTCCTCGGCATCCGCAGTGCCGATTATGGCAGCTCGGAGTTGCTGCTCGAAGGCGACACCGTCCGGAAGATCGGGACAAAATTCGGATATACCGCATGGCACCCGAGCGGCCGGGTCGCTGCATTTTCCGTCAATAAGGTTCGGCAGTTCTTTCATTCCGCCGCCGACGAGGTCAGGGACGTCATAGACTTCGATTCTTTGATGGCGTACTACGTGGTGGACTCGAAAACCGTGAAGACGACGAAAGATTTTACCCGGAAGGATTGGCTCGAAACCTACCCGACCTGGTCCGCCGACGGCCGGTACTTATATTTCTGTTGCGCACCGGTTACGTGGTCGGACCGGACGGCCGTTCCCGATACCTACAACCAAATCAAATACGACCTGGTTCGCACGAGTTACGACCTTGACCAGGACCGGTGGGGGGCGCTGGAAACGGTACTTTCGGCCCGGCAGACGGAGCGGAGTATCCTTTTACCGCGCGTGAGTCCCGACGGTCGCTGGCTGCTGTTCTGCATGTGCGATTACGGCTGCTTCCCCGTGTATCGGCCCAGCAGCGATCTGTATATGATGGACCTCGAAGCCGCTCAACAAACGGGCGAGTATAAATACCGCCGGCTCGATATAAATAGCGACAAGAGCGAAAGCTGGCATTCCTGGTCGAGCAACGGCCGATGGATCGTTTTCAGCAGCAAACGAAACAGCGGTGTATTCACACGAACCTATATCGCCTACGTGGATCAGGACGGCAAGGTCTATAAGCCGATCTGTCTGCCCCAGAAAGACCCGACGCATTATGATTCGTGCCTTTGGACGTACAGCGTCCCCGAGCTCATCACGGAACCGGTACGGATCACAAGAGAAAAGATCGGCAAGGTCATTCGCGGTTCTCAGAAAATCCCCATCGAGATGCCGATTACAATGGCCACGCCCAAGGCCGGCGGATTTCCAGAACATCAGGAGCCGTGGCAAGCGGAACGCGAGTAGGGGGACGGATCGGCCGGGATCGGCTAAGAAGCAGGTTTCTACGGCATATAAACAAGCGGTAGATAATTGTTGACATGGAGAGGAAGTCGCGTTATTATAAGACGTTGAGCTTGAAGGCGTGTCTTTGTGAAATGCACAGGGGAAATCCCTGGATCGTCTGGTTTTGCGTCCGGATCAAGATCATGCGGAAAACCGGAGATTTTCTTCAACTGCAACGTCATTCGGTACGAAAAAACGGAGTAAGGCCCATGCCTGCTCGATTGACGCCTGCGGATTCCGGTCTTCAAGCTTAGGCACTAAAATTTTCATGTCGTTATGCTGAAATAGTTTTGAGGGAGGCACAGTGTTGTGAATACAAACAGGCTGACTCAAAGCGGTTTTTTTCATTCGTGTTTTAATGTCCGGGGAAAGGAGGTGGTCGCCCTATGTGAGAAAGCATCCTGAACCAGGATGAATTGAATATAATGCAACGAACAAAATATCGGTCATGGCCTTTGAAGGAGGTGTACTATGGTCAGAAAACTCATTTGCATATTTTCTCTTGTTTTTGTCCTGAGTCTGGCGAGCGACGTTTTGGCTCAGGATGCCATTATCCCCAGCCCCGGGTCCATGCCGACGATCGATGCTCGAATCGATGAGGCATGGTATTTTTCATCGGAATATACGATCGGCACCAGCCAGGTCGGTACGGCCCCCAGTTCGCCCGAAGATTGTTCGGGCATCTGGCGCGCCCTCTGGAACGCGGAAGCGCTGTTCGTCCTGGTCGAGGTCACAGATGAATCGCTGACCAATGACTCGGGAGGAGCAAACAATAAATGGAACGATGACAGTGTCGAAATTTATGTCGATGGGGATAACAGCAAAAAAACCAGCCCGGACACGAATGACCACCAATATACTTTTTGGTGGGGAGATGAAGTCTATGACGAGCCCAGCGCCATCCATAACGGCGCTCCAAGCCTGGAGGGCGTGGAATATGCCGTCAAGACAACTGATGAAGGCTATCTGCTGGAAGTCAAGCTGCCGTGGATGAGTATCATGGGCAAGGCCCCCATACCCGGCCAGGAAATCGGTTTCGATGTGTGGATTAACGATGACGACGACGGCGGCGACCGGGACTCGCAGGTGTCCTGGTTTTCAACGGATGGAAATGGCTGGCAAGATCCCAGTGTGTGGGGCGTGGCGATGCTCGAAGCGAGTAACAAGGCGGCGAATCCCAATCCGCGCAACGGCGCTATTCATACGGATACATGGGCAACGCTGAGCTGGCTGGCGGCGCCCGGGGCGGTCTCGCACGATCTGTACTTCGGTGAAAATCTTGATGATGTCGCCGCCGGAACGGGCGATACATTCCAGGGCAACCAGGTCACGACGTTCTTTGTGATTGGCTTCCCCGGTTTTCCTTATCCGGACGGACTCGTTCAAGGGACAAGGTACTACTGGCGCGTCGATGAAGTCAGCGCCGACGGATCGAAATTCAAAGGGGACGTGTGGACATTCCTCGTTCCTCCGAAAACGGCCTACGATCCCTCCCCGGCCGACGGCGCTAAATTTGTCGATCCCGACGTCACCCTGAGCTGGACGGCGGGACATGGTGCGAAAATACACACCGTGTACATCGGTGAGGATTATGATACGGTCAGTAATGCGACCGGGGGCGCCACAACGGGAACGACGAACTATCAACCCGGCCCCCTTGTGCGAGAGAAAACGTATTATTGGCGGATCGATGAGTTCGACGGCGCCAGCACATATAAAGGCGACGTTTGGAGTTTTAAGACGGCCAAGGCCGGCGGCGGTGTCCGAGGCGATTACTACCAGGGCACGGACCTTAAGACGCTCGTTTTGTCCCGCACGGATCCTGAAATCAACTTTGCCTGGATGGATCCCGACGCGCCCGATCCGGCGGTCGGCGATAATGACTTCTCCGTCCGATGGACGGGCGAAATCGAGGCCGGATTTACGGAAACCTACACCTTCTACCCTAAGACCGATGATGGCGTCCGACTTTGGATAGACGGTAGGCTGCTTGTGGATTCCTGGGAAGCGGTTCCGTTATACCCCATCGAACACGTTGGAACGATAGATCTTGCCGAGGGGAATACCTACACCCTGGTCATGGAATATTTTGAGGATACGGCCAATGCGATCGCCGAGCTGCGATGGGAAAGTGCTTCTACTCCGAAGCAGATCGTTCCACAGGCGGCATTGTCGCTGCCCGTCAAAGCCAATAGCCCGATGCCGCGTAACGGCGCGACGGGCGTCAAGCTCACGCCTGCCCTCAAGTGGGGAGCCGGCGATTATGCCGCTTCACACGAAGTGTACTTCGGCACGGAAGAAGACGCCGTAAGGAACGCCACCGCCACGTCGCCCGAATATGTAGGCACGAAAGCGCTGGGCGACGAGAGCTACGATCCGGGCCAGCTTGCCTGGCATACGACCTACTACTGGCGCGTGGACGAAGTCAATAACACCCATCCCGCCAGTCCGTGGGTTGGAAGCCTTTGGAGTTTCACGACGGGCGACTTCCTTGTCGTGGACAACTTTGAGGATTATACCGATGACGACGCGGCCGGTGAGGCCATCTGGCAAAGCTGGATCGATGGCTTTGGGGTCGCCGACAACGGCGCCCAGGTGGGTTATCTGCTCCCGCCCTATGCCGAGCAGACGGTCGTCCATAGCGGTGCTCAATCCATGCCGATCCTTTACAACAATACGGACGGCGTCACGAATTCGGAAGCGATAATGACATTAGCATCGACGCGCGACTGGACGGAAGAAAGCGTGGCGGAATTGTCTCTCTGGTTCCGGGGCTATCCGGGATCTTTGGGCGGTTTTGTCGAAGGGCCGGTCGGCACGTACAGAATGACCGGCTCCGGTACCGATATCTGGGACCAGGCGGATGAGTTCCACTTTGCTTATAAGACGCTTAACGGTGTCGGCTCGATTGTCGCCAGGGTCATGAGCGTCGAGAACACTAACGACTGGGCGAAGGCCGGCGTCATGATTCGCCAGAGTCTCGAACCCGGCTCCGTGCACGCGACGATGGTGGTCACGCCGGCTCAGGGCGTCTCCTTCCAGCGTCGCATCTTTGCCGACGACGTCAGCACCGACACGACGACCAGCGGGATCGCAGCGCCGTACTGGGTGAAAGTCGAGCGTGACCTTGCCGGTACCTTCAGGGCGTCCAGTTCAACCGACGGCACGACGTGGACGAATCAGGGATCGGAGACGATCCAGATGGGTTCAGACGTCTATGTCGGATTGGCGGTGACCAGTCATGACGCCGCTCTGACATGTGAGGCTGTCTTTACAAATGTGACGACGACCGGCAATGTCAGCGGACAGTGGGCGAACCAGGATATCGGCATCCTCAACAACGACGCCGAGCCGTTATACGTAGCGGTTTCCAACAGTTCCGGCAACCCGGCATTGGTGGTCCACGACGACCCGGCCGCTTCGCAGATCGACGCCTGGACCGAATGGGTCATCCCGCTCCAGACCTTTGCCGATCAGGGCATAAACCTGACCAATGTGGATAAGGTTGCCATTGGTCTGGGCAGTCAAGCCGATCCGGCGGCACCCGGTGGAACAGGAACGATATACATCGACGATATCCGGTTATATCGACAACGGTAGGACTTCCGAACCACAGCCATGTGATAGGATGTGGTAAGGAACTATTAGGCATCAATTCGGGGCCTGTAGAAATTTATACTACAGGCCCCGGTTGTTTCTAACGACTGGATTCGTGTGAAATATATCTTTGTGTCCAGGGGCACGCGTTGATACAGATTCCGCAAATGGTCGATACGATTCCTTGATTGCCCGACAACTTGGTCGCCATATCCCGGCACGCGAAGGCATCGTATATTGCCTCTCGCGGATCGCCCACGGACCAGTTATGCCCGATGATCGCTCCCGCGGGACAGCGATCGACACACTTTCGACAGTCACCGCAGTGTGAGGCGTCTATGGATTCACCCGTCACGAATTCAGCATTCGTGAGTACGGAGCCGAACCGCACGGCCGGGCCGTATTCCTTCGTAATCAACAAGGCGGATTTGCCGATCCATCCGAGGCCCGCCCGTGTAGCGATGCTTTTGTGTTGAGTGCGGGTGGAAAGGGTGGCCGGATCGAACTTCTCCGTCGTGGCTCTAACCGCTTCGGCGCGATAACCTGCCTCGGTGAGAATGTGGGCCGCTCGTTCGCAGAGTTTGGCCAATAGATCATTCACCCGTTGATATTCCGCATAGTATGGGCGGGTGGGGCCTTCCGATATTTCCCGGGCGATGGTCGGATTGAGAGCGACGCCGATGGAGACGGCCCTCGGAAATCCGCCGGTGACCTCGTCGGGCAACTGCGTGATATCCGCGAAACCAACCAGGCTGGCGCCGTGTTCTTTTAATATCGATTCAAGTTCTGAGTTCAAATTCATGATCTTCTCGGTCTATCGTCATACTTGGCGATCAATATTATACCTTCCGGCTGTCTGTAGCGAGCAGGTAGATGATCTGTTTCTTCTTGAAAATCCTGATAATACTGAATGAGCCAGGGCACATCCGAATACTCATAAAGAACCACTTTTAGGAACTCAACGTATTCGATAAAGAGCCTTTTCGCAATCTCAATATCCTCATCGGTCTTCACAGGATAGATTTTCAACATGGTCGTATCTACTCTTTCTCAAGCATTTCTTCGAGAATCTCAGCGGCGTCTCGTACCAGGTTCGGACAGATCGAAACGAACAACCCATTTTCCCGAGCTTTTTTCTCGCCGTCCGCCGTACTGATGTCGCAGCCGAGCAATTCCCGACACTTTACCGAGCCGTTGCGCGCCTTAAAGCGGCTCGTAAACTCGACGATTTTTTCATACGTTTTGGCCTTACTTTCTTTGTCTTCCAGTGTGCTGTTGCCGTGCTTTAAACCGAGAACCATAAAAGCCCCCGTCACGGCCCCGCACGTCTCGGCCATGCGCATGCCGCCGCCGAATCCCGTGGCGACCCTTGAGGCCGTCTCGCTGTCGAGCCCTAATGACTCGCTGCAACAACTCAACACCGCCTGCGAACAATTCATACCATTCTTAAACTTTTCAACCGCTTGCTCGGATTTTTTACTCATCGATTACCTCCTGATATTTTTCATTAAACTAAGCAAAACTAATCGTCTTTCTGTTGATTGATTTTTATTATCTCAATATCGGGGAGATGTTCCCAAAATTTATCATATGTATGATATGCACGAAGTGGCTTGACGATTCGCGGTAATGGATCGGGCCATATCTCAGGCAAATCCATCTCGCCGTCAACGTGAGGCTGATAGGCCAGCTTCTCCGTCGGCGGACAAAACTGCGCGTTAACGCCTTCTTTATTTCCACGAGGATCGACACGATACCAACCAAAATCTTGAAGATATACGGCATTCAATCCGTGCAAACAAAATGGCGGGCCATCATCGTTTATGCATAATCTTTGATAACAGAATCCCGTGGGAATCGAATTGGCCCTTAATAATGCCGCCAGCAGATGGCTTTTTGCGAAGCAGAAACCCGTGCCCTCTCCAAGAACATCGGAGGCAATGCACGTAACCGGATTTTTCTCATGGTCCATACTATGTTGAATGTGATCGCGAACCCAATTAAAACATCGCTTGGCAATAAGTAACGGATCACCTGTTCCTTCCGCTAATTCTTTTGCTTTAGCTGAGACACACGGATTGTCATAGTCGATCACTTCCGTCGATCTAAGATATTCTGTGTTATTCTTCATTGGTTTCCCCATCTTCTACGAGGATGGCTGTCACTTTATCCGTCAGAACCCGGCCTTTGTGTTTATGTTCAGGGCCGGCGGGAATAAAGACGCCGTCGCCCGGGCCGAACACAATGACTTTTCCATCGAAATCTAATTCCATCTGCCCTTCGAGAATATAACCGATATGGCCTTTCGTACACCAGTCCGGCTCGATGAATTCCCTGGCAAACTCTACCAAGCGCAGTTTTCGACCGTCCCGTTCATAAGCTTTGAACCTGACGCCGTCAGCAGATACTTCCCACGGTAACGATTCAAACGGAATTCCATATGGCTCTGCTCTAATCATGATCGTTCCCCGGATAGATCCAAAGGGCCTGGCATCGACCCGCCTTGACGAATCCACATTTTTTGTAGAATTCTACGGCCTCGCCGTCCGCGATGACGGATTGTTGATGAAAACCTTCATATTTCTTCTGCAGGCGTTTGACAATCTCCATCCCAATCCCTTTGCCCTGATAGTCAGGATGTACGGTCAGATGAGGATAATAGACAACCAGGTAACCATCGGAGATCGCGTTACCGAGTCCGACCAGTTTCTCCCCGTCCCAGGCGGTTACTACCGTATGGGAATTCTTCAGGGCCTTCAGTAATAAATCGGGTTTCTTCGCTGAGGACCATTGAACGGATTCGTACAAAGCGACGACCTGGTCTTTTGGGATATCCTTTTGATATGTGTATTTCATTGGGTTCATATCACAATGTCCTTACAGTTTTTTACACATAAAAGCGACGATAAAGGGTAAATGATCAAATTTCTTCGTACGCTTCTGTGCAAAGCCTAATTTCTTGTACCATTTCTTGAGTTTTCTATGCTTCGAGATGAGACCTATCTCCACCCGCCGGATGCGCATCTTTTTCGCCTGCTCGAACACGTGGATAACTAAAGCCTGGCCGAAACCTTTATTTCTGTGTTCGGGCAGAACAGCGAGTCTTCCGAGATAACACACATCCGGCCCGGCCTTCTCAAGAGCCACACAGCCGCACGCCCGGCCGTTTTCTTTTAGGATGTAATATTTCAATCCTTTTTGAAAATCGTCTTTAACGCGCTCTCGCGCATTGAATCCAGCAAACCTGGGGCAATTTTCGACGGTAAGAGCGAACTTCTCCGCTACATCACGAAACGAATCGCGAAGAAGAGCGACGATCACATCCTTATCCGCTTGTGTAGCATCTCTGATAACCATTGTTCAACCTGATATTAATTGATTGATTTCATCAAGGTGCAGCTTGAAGTGCCGTGGGAAATCAACCACCATCGCTTCAAGTGATATTTCCTCGTCCAAGCCGGATATCCAAACATTGTTCAGCTTCTCGGCATTGATATACCGAATCACGTGGGCAAAGTGTATGTTGGCATATTTCCATAATTGAACCAGGTTGTTCCAGTCTTCCTTCTGATAATTCTGGATGGCAATCCATCGATCGTTATTCCCATGATTCGCATAATCCGGAAAAGTCAGGGGGCTCGATTGGTATTGCATATGGACGACTCGATGTGTGTTATTGGAGGCCGAATCCACCATATGCCCCACGATCTGCTTAATATTACGATTTTGACTGTTTCGTCTTTGGGTAATGACTTCATCCGGAAGTGCGGATAATTTAGGTTCCCATTCTTCGATGAGAGATAACAATTCCCGGCTGATTGACTCAAATGGATTCATGATGTTCCCCTTTATGATCTGTCGGCCAGAACCTTTTTAATAATTCGTCCCAATCGTTTTATCCCTTCTTCGATCCGTTCCCCGTCCGCGTTCGAGAAGTTCAGCCTCATATGATTGGCGCCGCCGCCATCGACGAAGAACGGCGTGCCCGGAACGAAAGCCACGTTTTCCTTAACCGCATGCTCAAATAGCTCCAATGCGGATAATCGCTCCGGCAGCGTGACCCACAAAAACATTCCCCCTTCGGGCCGGGTGAACTTAACTTCCGCCGGGAAGCACTTTTCAATAGCTGAAACCATTGCGTCCCGTTGTTTCTTGTACGCTTCGATGATCGTCGCGATATGCTTGTCCACGTCATGGCTCGATAGATATTGATAAACAATCCTCTGGCATAAAGAATTCGAATGCAAATCGCTGGCCTGCTTGGCCACGACGAGCTTGTCCATGATATCGCGCTTGGCGCAAATCCAGCCGAGCCGCATGCCGGGCGCAATCGTCTTCGAGAACGATCCTAACATCACTGTCTGGCCGTTTAAACGATTCCACATCGACGGCGGCGTCTCGCCCGTAAACCTTAATTCTCCATACGGGTCGTCCTCAACCACAACCGTGTTGTAGGGTCCAAATAGCTCGATCAATTCCTCCCGCTTGCGCCGTGAGGTGCTGATCCCGGATGGATTCTGGAAATTGATCACGGTATGGAACAGCTTCACGTGCTGCCCGTTGAGAACGCCTTTCAGCCGATCGACGTCCACGCCGTCTTCGAGAAGGGGCACCATATGAAACTGCGGTTCGTAAATCGAAAACGCCTGGATCGCGCCCAGATAGGCCGGTCGTTCGACGGCAATCGCATCCCCTCGGCCGATGAAGACTTTGCCCAGCAAATCCAAACCCTGTTGCGATCCGTTCGTGATCAAAATCTCGTCGGCGGAGATGGCCAATCCCTTCTTTGTTTGGTATCTCCGGGCGATACTCTCCCGGAGAGGTCGGTACCCTTCGGTCGTGCTATATTGCAGCGCCGAGGTATCCACCTCGGACAATACATTTGATGCGGCTTCGGCGATGGCCTTGACGGGGAAGAAACGTGGATTCGGCAGCCCACCCGCAAACGAAATCACGTTCGGATCTTCGGTGACTTTCAATATCTCGCGAATAAACGATTTCGGAATCGTTCTCATTCTTGAAGCATAGAGACTTTCCATCATTTGTCCTTTCCATAACCATTGTTTTTCAGCAACACCACCACACAGGCCCCGAGGACGGTAGCCGAGCCCACGACGGATCGCCATGACATGACCTCGTCGAAAGCGACCACGCCGAGAAAATAATTCAAGACCGGTACGAGCATCCCCAACAGCGAACCCGTCGCGACCTGTACGTAGCGAATGCCCTCCGTGGACAAAAGCTGACCCACTGTCGAGGTCACACCGATGGCGACCAGCAGCAAGCCCCCGGAGATGCCGATTGAGCAGGGCACCATGTTGGCCGGAACGACGACGACCCACAAGCCGATGACGCACTGGGCGAAATAAATGGCGTACGAAGAGTCGGTATCGTGTAACTTCTTGACCGCGACAAGGGCGATGCCTCCCAGCATCGCACCGAAGATAGTCAGAAGCTCGTATCGCCCGAGAGCGCCTAACCATGAGGAATCCCCACCGTTGTCGGCCGCCAGGAAGTAGATCCCAACGAAGGCCATCAGAATCGCCCCGAGTCGGATCGCCCCGATTTTTTCCTTCAGGAAGATAGAACTGAAAATGCTGCCGAAGATCGGAAATGAGTAGATCAGAACGGTTCCCTTGCCGACGCCCAGTTTCGAGATCGAGAAGAAGAAGATCAGGATGGCCGTGCCGCCCGCCAGACCGCGTAAGAGCAGCAGGGGCCCGTTGGCAAATTTCAGCGTGATCTTACCGAACAGCGCCGCCGTACCCAACATGCCTAATCCGACGATGAAGCGGAACAGTGTCGTTTTATACGGATCGATATCGGAGGCATATCGCACGAGTCCCGACATCAGACAAAACGCCACCGTGGACGATAAGATAAACGCGGCTCCTTTGTGTTCGTCTTTCTTAATCCATCGTTTCATATTGTTTTAACCTTTTCTCGTGCACACGTATGCCGCCATGAACTCGTTTGCGTAATCGGCCGTCTCTATGGCGAAACCCGCCCGTTCGAGCAAATCTTCCATGATCCAGTCGAAGGTGCTGTATTCTTCCCGTATGTGGGTTTTCACTTCCCAGACAAATGCGGGGCCTACTTTTTCACCGGTTGCTTTTACCCACTGATTTAGCCGGCTTTCATAATCATTCATGTCGAAGGAAGACACGACATCGAACAGGTACAATTTTCCTCCAGCCCGGCATATCTGCGCTAAACGTTTCAATCCTGCAAATTTCCAGAAGTCCGGCAGATGGTGCAACACTGCTGTCGTGACAATCGTATCGACCGGGATCGCGTCCGGCTTCAAGCGAGTTGAAGTAACCTTTGTAAAATTCGATGTCCATTTCTCTAACCTTCATGATGCGCGTACTTTCCTTTATATCGCAAGATCACTCGTCTTGCGGTTCATTGAAACAATAAAAAAAGCCTTTCAGGCTTCTGCTCCCTGAAAGGCTTTGTTCGTTCGGAATATGTCCTCAAATCCTCTTAGGGAGCAGCCTCCTTTTTCCAGCCGGCGACAATAACCACTACGGTCGTCCTGGCGGCAAGGCCAAGAAAGCTCGTGCGCATAGCCACCGCGGCCATCTCACGGCCGGCTAAAAACCTCGGCTTGTTGTCCCTAATAAGAATCATCTCAAATCTCCACCTGATAAATACAAAACATCAGTTTATACCATGAGCAGGATTCTGTCAAGCATAAATATCGACGAAATTTAATAAATACCAAAAATTATTTTACTTGAGTTGAGTCACCCTAAAAAACTCAGAATCATCGACGTATAATATTCGACGGCTTTCTCTACATCCGCAAGATCGATATATTCGTCCGGCTTGTGACATAAAGACGGTTTACCCGGACCGAAGATAACGACCGGGGCTCCCAATTTTGCAAAAGAAGGGCCGTCCGTCGTAAAACCGATGGCGGATGTTTCCTCGGTTCCAATCGCGGCACCCAGCGCTTCGACAAAATCACAATCACGGTCGGTCTCCATCGCCTGTACCTGGCGAATCACGGAGATCGCCGCCTCGAATTGAGGGTCGTCGGATCTCAGCTTTGCGAAAATCTGCTCCAGATCGGCTATCGTACGCTGATCGTCCTGGTGGGGCAACGTGCGGAAATCGATTCCTATCCTGCACTTGTCCGGTACAACGTTCAGCGCCTTGCCGCCTTCGATGGTATTAACGCTCATGGAGCACTTACCCAACAGATCGTGCGGTCCGACCGGAATCTCGTAGCGATCCAGCTCATTGAGGAACCGTCGCATGGACGTGATCGCATTGACGCCCAGGTGCGGCGTCGAGCTGTGAGCGGTCTTGCCTGTGGTGGATACTTCGAGCCAGAGCATCCCGCGATGTGCGGTCACAACGGCAAAATCCGTCGGCTCCGGGATCACAACCCCGGCCAATGACGGCATTGGGCCGTAGTTGCTGACAAATCTTTCCGCACCGCAGCTATCCGTTTCCTCCCCTGCCGAGGCGACGAATATCAGATCCCCTTTCAATGGGGTACCGGACTCGACGATCCGGCGGATCGCCGTTATCGCCGCGGCAGTTCCTCCCTTCATGTCCGTCGAGCCCCGACCATAAATCCTGCCGTCCGTTTCGACCGCGTCGAACGGCGGATACGTCCAGGCCGCCTCGCCGGGCTCGACCACATCGAGATGACAGGCAAAAAGCAATCCGGGCTTGTGCCCATCCGTGTCGCGGGCATCTTGCCCGCGATTCGAGGGCGAGACGCCCTCGACACGAGCGACGACATTGGCTCTGTTCTGTTCCCACGTATCGATATGGGACTCGATGCCCGATTGGCGGAATGACGCCGAAACGACCTCCGCAGCGGCTAATTCGCCTTTTTCGGGCGTACTCTCAGCTTGAATAAGTTTTTGTAAAAGTGTTTTGACCATAAATATTCCTTATAGAGAAAGGAAAAATCAAGAAAACAGATTTTTCTTTCCAACAGTATGCCTCACCTGCAATTTTACAGAACGCCTACTCAAATAAGTATAAGTCGGTATCAAAAAGAAAAACAGAAAAATTATATTGCGGACTGAGAGCAAAGCGAACATAATAAGAGGCTCGAAAGTCTGAACACCGACGCAAAGGAGCGTACATGGGACCTGTATTGAATGGGCTACTGAAACTTCAAAGTGTGGAAAACCGTCTCCGGGCTGAAAAAGCCAAACTCACTCGATGCCGCAGAAATGTCGTCATTCAGGAGAATCTGATCAGGAGCCTTCAAAGCGCTCTCGAAGCCAAGAAGGAGGAGGTTCAACTGACGAAGGTTCAATTCGACCGCCTGGAATTAGAGCTTAAATCCAGGGACGAGATGATCAATAAGCTGAGGGCCTCGCTGAACAGTGCGAAAACCAATAAGGAATACGCCGCCGTTCTGACGCAGCTCAATACGAGCAAAGCCGACAATTCCAAGATCGAAACCCAATCATTGGAATTGTTGAAAGATATTGAAGCTGATGAGGCGGAATGCAAGGACATTCAAAAACAAATAGACGACCAAAAAGAGACCCTGGAAGAGACACGGAGAGAAAGCGAAGCCCTGGCGATCAAGTTCCAGGCCGGGATAGACAAGATCCAGGTGGAATGGGATGACGTCGCCAAATCGATTCCTCGCGAGGCCCTGGAAATGTTCGAACGGGTCGCCGAGACGTATGACGGCCAGGCGGTCGCACTCGTTGAGGAGCAGCAGGGAGGGAGCGTCTTTAGCTGTGGCGGTTGTTTTATGGGCATCACTG
>Ga0272442_10003550_pt1 | contig 21826 bp, 16 predicted proteins | sample SSMForm2O_FD_200262 | JGI IMG/M metagenome (GOLD analysis project Ga0272442, IMG submission 200262) | Marine sediment archaeal communities from Little Sippewissett salt marsh, Falmouth, MA, United States - SSM-Form-2O | ecosystem: Environmental > Aquatic > Marine > Wetlands > Sediment ... | reverse complement strand
TTCTGTAACTGCCCTATTATTAAGCAGAAAGATAGAAAGGAGAAGTTTGCCGAAAGGGTTAAAAGGATGTAGCGCAAAAGATCAGGCTGGCTTTTACGGGCCGGGGGAAATCAAATCGAATAATTTTCGGCCGAACAGGTGCGATGAAAACAAAAAATCAGCGGTTTTTCCCATTGGTGCAAAAATATAATTTCAGCATTGCCGGTTTTTAAATTTTCATCTTGTCTGCCGGTCCGGTTGATTTACCCGTGAAAAGCCCTGTTTGCGCGGTATAGGCAGCGCGGGTCGATTGAAGTGAAAAAGAAAAAAATATTTTAAAAACTCTTGACAGCCAATGTTATATTAATTATATATGATATGAAAGATAGGAATGTTAACTATGTTATTTACATCGGGGTGAGCCATGGAGAGAAACTTTGCTCGAGAAAAAATCCCTGAGCCCCCTCTAACAACCGGGGATGTGGCTCGCTATTGCCATACCACTGTGATGCAGGTCAACCGATGGATAAAAAGCGGTGCCCTGAAAGCCTTCCGGAACCCGGGAGGGCAGAATCGGATTACCAGGGGCGAGTTCCAGCGCTTTCTGGAGAAAAACGGGATGCCGGTTATCGAGGAGTATTTCGGCAACAGTAAGGGGAAAAAGATTCTGGTGGCCGATGATGATCCCACGGTGGTAAATGCGATCAGCTATCTGCTGAAAGCCCAGTCGAAAGAATTCAAGGTTGAGGTTTCAAAGGATGGGTACGAGACGCTGATCAAGGCCGGAGATTTCAAGCCCGACCTTCTGATCCTGGATATCAGGATGCCGAAAATCGACGGCCTGGAGGTTTGCCGGCGTTTGAGACAGAACAAGGAGATCACTCCGAATATCAAGATTCTGGCCATTACCGGCCATTCGGATGCTTACGACAGGGAATTTGTCCTGAAAAACGGCGCCAACGATTACCTTCTCAAGCCCTTTGACAAGAACTCGTTGCTCGATCATGTGGAAAGGCTGATCGGATGAGGGTGCAATCCTCCAAAATTTTCGTGGTGGAGGATGATCCGGCTTTCAGAGCTGCGGTGGTCAAAATACTCGGTGCCAGCGGGTACCGCGTGGTCGAGGAGTCGCGGATGCTGCGAGTGATTGATTCGATCGTCGAAGAAAAGCCCGACCTTATTTTGCTCGACCTGAATATACCTCAGATAAGCGGAATAGAAATAATCAAAACCCTTCACGGAATGGGACTGCATATTCCCATACTGGTGCTCTCCGGTAATGTCAGCCTGGAGGAATTCCAGACTTTGAGAGAATTCGGCGTGCCGGATTTTCTGACAAAACCGGTGACTGCAAAAAAACTCTTGGCCAGGGTCGAGAGTATTCTTACGGCGGCCGCTTCCGGCCGGAAACTGGTCTGAGAGAAATTAAGCATTGGTCACTTAATTTTTCGTAGAAACAATGGAATCCCTCGATTCAAGCTGGGAAAGACGAAAGATTTTGCTTAGAGTTGAAAAAGAAGGCTATCTTTGCCGGGATCATTTTAGATGTGGTGAATGGCGGTTTAGAGGTTAATGCGCCACGGAGGGTTTATTCATGCATATCTTGCTTATAAATCCGTCTTATTTGCAAGGCAACGGTTCCGCCGCAAAATATCGGAAAGCTTTTCTTCCTCCACTTTCACTGGCGGTTCTGGCAGCGCTTGTTCCACCTGAGCATAAGGTGTCCGTTGTGAATGATCTGGTTGAGAAGATTGATTTTGAAGGAGCTTATGATCTGGTTGGAATAACTTCTATGGGAATGCATGCACCCCGCGCTTATCAGATTGCAGATCAATTCCGCCGCCGAACGATACCGGTTGTAATGGGAGGGATTCATGCCTCTATGCTTCCGGAAGAAGCCGCCCAGCACGCAGATTCGGTCGTTATTGGTGAAGCAGAGGTGATATGGCAGCAGGTAATTGAGGATGCTGAGAAAGGCCAGCTAAAAAAATATTATAAGCAGGATAAACCTCCTGCATTGGATAAAACGGTGCTGCCTCGATGGGATGTAATGAATCTGGGAATTTATTCCCGGCGTTTTGGATCATCCCGCCCCATGATGCCTTTATTTACTACACGGGGATGCCCGCATGCATGCAAATTTTGCGTTGCCAGTAAATTTCATGGGCGCTCTTTTCGCACGCGGCCGATTGATGTGGTTCGACAGGAAATAGAGGGCACAAAAGCAAAAGAACTGTTTTTTGTTGATGATAATATTGCAGCTCAGGAAGATTACAGTCGGGAGCTGTTCCGTATGGTCCGCAAACTGAATGTCCGCTGGATGTCACAAATCAGTACGACAGTGCTGCAGAAACCGGATCTGCTCGAATTGGCCGCAGCCTCAGGATGTTTCTACTTAATATTCGGAATAGAATCTCTTAACCAGAAAAGTTTAAATTCTGTCCATAAAGGCTTTAATCATGTAACCGCTTATGAAGAACTCATAGAGAGGACAAAAAGGGCTGGTATCGTTCCTATTCTGAGTTTTATTTTCGGCTTGGATGAAGGTATATCCGATCAGTTTCGCGTCACTTTGGAATTTTTACGTCGGAACAAGGTTGGTTTTGCCACTTTCTATATTTTGACTCCATCGCCGGGCACAGATTTATATCAGGAATTCGAGGCAGATGGCCGAATCAGTGAGGTTGATTGGTCGCTCTATGATGGCACACACGCAGTTTTTAAGCCGGAAGGCCGGTCACAGGCCTCTTTAGAAAATGGCTTTTGGGAAACATACAGGGAAATGTTTACCCTGCACAGCATGCTACGCAACTCCTGGTGGAACATCCGTGCATCAAATGCTCCATTTTCTGAATTTTGGCGCAATCTATTCTTTCAACCCCTTGGTCGGTTTAAAGTTTCAAAGCATGAGCATCCTTATTCCGGAGGCATTTCCCGTATTTAATTTCAGTGTTCTGATGAAAAGGTTTTGGCTAATATCCCTTTATATTGGTTCAGCGTGAAATGGACAAATACCTTATAAAATCTCACAGGGGCGCATTATGGAGCGTGCGCGCTTTCAGGTGGTGAATGCTCATGCCTGAAGAAGACCTGAAACGGAAAAATATCCGCCTGCATTATGATGATTATTCGGCTACCGGTGCATACCTGGTAACTGTCTGCACTGATAAGCGGAAATGTATTTTCGGCCGGATAAAAAACGAACAGGTTGTATTAAACGAACTTGGCAACTGGTAAGAGAGTGCTGGCGGGAGATCCCGGAGCGTTTTCGGAATTTAAAATTAGACGCATCCATGGTGATGCGGATTAAGGAGACCGAACAATGAGCAAAACGTTACTGCGAAAGTGGATCAACGGGTTTGTTCTGCCAGGATTATTGATTTCATTCAATGGCCTGAAAGCCGCGCCCAAGGAAATGGAGCTTACTGAAGAGCTGATTTTTCAGCCGATCGAAACCGTGATTACCGCCGGCCGGACCGAGCAGAGTATCGAGCGGGCCCCGGCCACGATAGCCGTGATTTCCTCCGAGGAGATAGAAGCCTCCGGTGCCATGACAATCCCCGAACTGCTCCGCCTGGTTCCCGGCCTGGATGTGATGACAGTGAGCTCGAGCCACTCCGAAGTGAATGCCCGCGGCCTGAACCAGCTACTTTCCAATAAGATGCTGGTGCTGATCGATGGGCGCTCTGCTTATTTCGACTTTTTCGGGGGAGTGATCTGGCAGGCTCTCCCGGTCGTCATAAACCAGATCGACCGGATCGAGGTCGTGCGCTCTCCCAGCTCAGCCCTTTACGGCGCAAACGCTTTCTCCGGAGTTATCAATATTATCACCAAGACTCCGAGACAGATTCAGAAGAGCTGTCTTAAGGTGCAGGGCGGTGAGAATTCCTCTCTCTATACCTCCTTCGTACAGGGAGCCCGGAAAGGGGACACAGGCTACCGCGTGGCCCTCGGCACAAGACACATGGACAGTTTCAGCGACCCGAATACGGAATTCGAGGACGTGGCCCTGGGCAATTTTAACGTTGACCACAGGTTTGACAACGACGCCAAGCTCTCGATGGAAGCCGGCCTGATCCGCGGCACCATCGCCCAGAACATGCGTCTTGAAGATGTAAAGGTTGATGCCACCACCAGCTTCGTGAAAATGAATTTCGACCAGGGCCCCTTTACACTGCAGGCATTCTGGAACAGAGGTGATGAAACCAGCGAGCCGTTTTTCCCAGGGGGAGAAGAGGATATAGATATCCTGTATAACACGCTGGATCTGGAAGCCCAGCATACTGTGGACCTGGGTCTCAAGCACACTTTTATCTACGGGCTCAACTATCGTTTCAATACTATAGAATCCAGCCTGATCGACAAAGAGCACAGGCAGAACCTGGTTGCCGGGTATTTCCAGGAGGAGTACAGGCCTGTGCCGGAGATCAGTCTGCTGGCCGGAGCGCGGGTGGATCGTCACCCGCTGGTCGGTGTGAATTTCAGCCCGCGGGGCAGTATGATCTACGCACCTACATCCAACAATACTTTCCGTGTATCCATCGGCAGGGCGTTCCGTAATCCCAGTTTTACCGATTCCTATATCGCGATCGAGTACCCGCCTCAACCGCCGGAGATGCCGGTTCCTGTACAGATTATCGGCGAGCCTGATCTCGAAAGCGAGAAGATGACTACTTACGAACTGGGCTATGCGTATTTCCCACGCCACGACTTCCGCTGGGAGATCGATGTTTTCGCATACAAGTTCAGCGATTATATAGTTCCCGGTGCGCTGGATTTCTCCAGCGGGCTGCCGGTTCAGTCCTATGTCAACCTGGGTAGCGCCAAAGCCTTCGGTTTCGAACTGACCGCAGACCTGATACCCGCTCCGTGGCTGAAATTTTCAGCCAACTACAGTTATCAGGACCTGGACAACAAATATACGGTATTAAATCAGCAGCTTCCTCCGAAAAACAAGACCAATTTCAAGTCTTTCCTTTCTTTACCCTCAGGGTTTTCAGCCTCTTTCACGGCGAGTTTCGTGGGTAAAACCAGGTGGGAGATACCCACTCTGGAAGGAGCTTACGAGCTGATCGACACAAAGTCGCACACCCGTTGCGATGCCAGGCTGGCATACAACCTGCGGAAAAAGAATCTGGAACTCTTTGCCGCAGCATTCAACCTCTTCGACAGCCGACACCTGGAATATCCACTGGGTGAAAAGGTGAGAAGGCGGGTGACTGCAGGCATGAGCTTTTCTTTCTGAATCTGTCTCCCGTCCTGTTGATTGATGTGGAAATATAAAAATGCTTTCCTGCATAAAAAAACATCTGGAAGTTCACCTGAAGTGTCTCCTGCTTATCGGCACCGGTCTGCTGATCGCCGAAGACAGGGCCCACGCCAACCCCGCACGGGTGGCTCTGGTCAGAAGCCCTGTCTGGAGAGAATACGAACAGACTTCCAGATCGATTGTATCCTCGCTCAACGGCAATCCCGAGCTCTCGGTCGAGGAGATCGTTTTCGAGGCCGATTCCGTCTCGGAAGATGAATTCTGGCAAAAAGTGACTGAAAACAGGCCTGAGCTGATAGTTACCGTGGGCACGGCTTCCACCCGCTCGGCGATTAATTTCGTGAAAAACATTCCCATCGTTTTCACCACGGTTCTGGACAATTTGGAATCCCTGCTGGCTGAAAGGAATTCTGCCGATATCTGCGGAGTAACCCTGGCGATACCTGTCGAGGTGCAACTGAGGATGATGGGAGAAGCTCTGCCTGGCATCAGAAGAGTGGGCTACATCTATGGAATGAGTTCCCAGGACATATATCAAAAAGCCGAGCAATATACCTCTCGCAATGGAATAAGGCTCATCGCCAGGGAAATCGCCTCCGAGCGGGACATTCCGCAGGCACTGCGGGATATAATCCCGGAAGTGGATGTTTTCTGGATGCCGCTGGATGCAATGATTTATTACAATCAGAATATCCGTCACTTCATTCTCCTGGAATGTTTCCAGAACAGCGTGCCGATTATGGCCGTTTCGAAGAAAATTGCCGTGGCCGGCACCCCGCTGGCTGTCGGCGTGGACTACGAAGATATCGGTATTCAGACCGCGGAGCTGATTCTGAGAAAACTGTCAAGGGTCAATAGAACCAACTCTGCCATTCAGCATCCGCGTAAGGTGCTGCTTTACATTAACCATGGAGTCTCCTCCAGCCTGGGACTCAATATTCCTGTAGAAATCGCCGATAAGGCCATATCTGTCAAAAGCGGAAGATGACAATGTCAATTTTAATGTTGAAAAAGCCGGCCAACATGAGGCTTGGCACGAAAGCGATCCTGGCTGTAGTGATGCTTTTAGGCGCGATCTCGATTATCCTGACCACCTTTTTTATCAACAGGCAGAAGAGTTCGCTGATGGAGGAGATGCGCAAAAGGGCGCTCTCGCTGGCGAGCAACATGGCGTTCAACAGCCAGTTAGCAGTTTTTGCCAGCAATACGAGGGACCTACGCAAACTAATCGCTGGAGTGAAAAAGGAGAGCGATATCGAAGACGCTTATATCGTGGATCAGAACGGACTGATCCTGATGCACGAGGACACCAGCCGGGTGGGCGAACAGGTCGGTTTTGCAGCCGAACTGGACACTCTTCAACTGCAGAAATGGATCCCGAGCCAGCGGAGTGATATCTGGAGAACGATCGCCCTGATTGAATTCGAACGAAAAACGGCTGACAGCGATGAGGTCCTGATATTCTCCTCGCCGGATAACACTGAATCTGGAGAAACCGCGGCCTACAGTGAAAAACTGGGCTACGCTGTGCTGGAGGTTTCGCTGGACAGCATGAACGCAGCGATCTCGCAGGGTACAAAGCGGGCGGTGATAATCACCCTGGTCATGCTCCTGCTCGGTGCGCTGGCAATAATCTGGCTGGTTCGCAGCATCGCAGTGCCGTTATACAGGCTCGCCGACGCCACCAGGGCGGTGGCTCAGGACGATCTCGACCTGACTGTCCCGGTAAAAAGAACCGATGAAATCGGTATCCTGGCCAGCTCGTTCAATCACATGATCAGGCAGCTGAAAGTCTCCAGGGAGAGAATCGAAGGCTGGAACCGCGAGCTGGAGGCCAAGGTCCGTTTAAGGACAAAAGAACTCGAGGAAAAACATTATGAGCTGGAAAAAGCATACGAAGTGCTGAAAACCCTGGACAAGGCAAAGGACGATTTTCTCTCCCTGGTTTCTCACGAACTGCGCACCCCCCTGAGCTCGGTGATGCTCTATTCGGAAATGCTGCTGGACGGGCTGGACGATTCCCCGGAAGTGCGGACTGAATTCCTGACCACGATCGTGGATAACTGCAAGCGGCTCACCCGCCTGATCAACGACGTTCTCGACCTGTCGAAAATCGAGGCCGGCCGGATGCCGTTCAAGCTGCAAGAGCTGAATTTCGAAAAACTGCTTAATGATACCCTTTCCAGCATACGCCCGACAATAGAAAGCAGGGGAATAGGTTTGATCTGCGAGGACACGCAAAAGGATTCCCGCCTGTGGGGCGACCAGGACAGAATCATCCAGGTACTGACCAATATCATCTCCAACGCATTGAAATTTACCCCGGAAGGCGGCAAAATCACCGTTTCGTTCAGCAGTGAAGACGGGATGGGGAAAGTCGCGATCAGGGACACCGGCCGGGGAATCAGCAAAGAAGATATTCCAAAGGTGTTCGACAGGTTCAGTCACCTGGGCAGTATCGACCACCACACCGAGGGTACCGGGCTGGGCATGACCATTTGCAAATCGATTATCGAAAGGCTTAACGGCAGGATCTGGATTGAAAGCGAGCTGGGTGTGGGCACCACGGTTTTTTTCACCCTGCCTACACCCAGTCGCCCGTTAGAAATGGCAAACGGAGAGAAAAAGGCTGCAGAGCATGAAATTCGACCCGAATAAGATCCTGATTGTCGATGACGAGAAAGCCCTGAGGATGGGCCTGTCGGTGTGCCTTAGAAACGCCGGCTTCGAGCCGGTGGAGGCGGCCGATGGTAAAGAGGCGCTGCGCATGGTGGTCAAACACCGACCGGCCCTGTTGATTCTCGATGTGATGATGGAAGGGATGTCCGGACTGGAGGTTTGCCGGATCCTGCGGAAAAATTCCGAGACCCGGCAGATCAAGGTTCTTTTCCTCTCAGCCAAAGGCCAGATCAAGGAACAGGACGAAGGCATGGAAGCAGGCGGAGATTATTACATGACCAAGCCCTTTGAATACAGAAAATTGATCAAGATTATCAGAAAGCTTATTGAAGACAACTGACTGATGGAGTAGATAATGACGAATTTGATCACGGTAACCAAGGATAAGCAAAAAGAACAAAGAAATAATATCACTTCCAGCGTGCTTGTTGTCGATGACGAGTCCTCGATCCGCAACGGACTCGTTTTTCTCCTGCGCAAGGAAGGTTATGCTCCGCTCGAGGCCAGTAACGGCCGGGAAGCGCTCCAGAAAGTCCAAGACGAAAAGCCCGACCTGGTCCTGCTTGACATTATGATGCCCGAGCTGAACGGCCTCGAGGTCTGCCGCAGACTGAAAAGCAACGAGGACACTCGACTGATCCCGGTGGTCTTGATCACTGCCGTGCACAGCCATGATGAAAAGATCAAAGCCATCGATGCAGGCGCGGATGATTTTGTCAACAAGCCGATCAATATCGCCGAACTGCGCGCCCGTGTCAGATCACTGCTGCGGATGAAACACCTGAACGACCTGCTCGACAGAGCCGACAACGTGATCGCCGCCCTGGCCAACGCAATCGAAGCCAAAGACGAGTACACCGAGGGACATAACGAACGGGTATCCAGTTACTCGGTGGCTCTGGCCCGCGCAGCAGGAATATCTCAAGACGAGCAGGAAGTCTTGCGGATGGCAGGCATCCTTCACGATATCGGAAAAATCGGGGTCCCGGACAATGTGCTCAACAAGCCCGGCCGCCTGGACCGCGAGGAATTCGAGAAAATCTTTCTGCACCCTCAGGAGGGAGAGAAGATACTTTCTCCCCTGCGCTGCCTGAGCGGGGTTCGCGATGTGGTGCTTTACCACCACGAGCGTTATGATGGCACCGGTTATCCCAAGGGTCTCAAGGGCGATAAAATTCCCCTTTTCGCCAGGATCGTGGCCATTGCGGACAGTTATGACGCGATGACCTCCACCAGGCCCTACCGTCAGGCGCTTTCCAGGCAAAAGGCGATAGAGGAACTGGAAAACAAGGCGGGGCAGATGTGGGACCCGGAGCTTGTGGGAATATTCGTTGGATGGCTGAATAAAAATGGCGACAGAAGCTGGTTAAAAACGATTGATAAGGAATGTGATAATGACTGATCTGGTTTTATGGAACTCGACTGCCACCAGACGCCGCTCTCCGGGCGACGATTTCCTAGATAACGGCCTGGCGATTCTGCAAGCTTATATACAGGGCCAGGGTTTCAGCGTGGAAGTCATCGACTGGGCCCGCAGCGGCCAGTGGGATAAAATGACCCCGCCGGTAATGGCCCGGATCAACGGTTATCTGGCCTCCTTGGTTCTCTCCAGAGGAGAGCCGTCAAAGAGACTCAGCAAGACAATCAAGCGCCTGGTGGGGCTGATTTTCCTGAAGGCCCAGGACATTATGTCCGCAGTGCAGGGCCTGCGGCAGAAAAAGATGATCCGTGAGCTGGCCTGCTATATCCGCGATTCGGGATGCCCTGTGGTTGGGATCAAGACATGGTACGGCGAAACATTCCGCTCCGCCAGGTACTTTGCCGGCTACCTGCGCAAAATCGCCCCGGAAGTGCTGATCGTGGCCGGAGGGCCCCACGCCTCCACCTATAAGGAGGCCGTGCTTGAGGGCGGCCTGTTCGATATCGCTGTTGTCGGTGAAGGCGAGATGGCGCTGGCAGGGATCCTGGCCCTGGCCCGGCAGACCGAAAATAAACAGGATTTGCTGAAAGCCATTACCCGGCAGGCCTCCGCCGGGCAATTGAATAATCTCCTTTACCGGAGTAACGGATCAGTAAAAATATCCCCTGTAAAAATATCCGACGTGAATGCGAAAGTTATACCGGTTTACGGAAATTTCGAAGGCAAAACCAGGATCCACGTAATTGTCGAGTCTCTCGGCTGCCCCTGGGGAAAGTGCAATTTCTGCACCCACTCGCGCTCCTATCCGACCTACTCAGTGCGCAGCCCCGAATCCGTGGTTGAAGAAATAGAGCAGATGCTTGGGCGCGGCATCGGGATTTTTCGCTACGCCGGCAGCACCACCACCCTGAAACACGCCTGCCATATTGCCCGCCTGATCCAGGAGAAAGGGATCCGCATTTTTTACTCCATGTTCGGCAGGGCCGAACGCCGCGCCGACGATCCCCAGGTGTATGGAAAACTTGTCGATTCCTACAGGCTGTTGTTGCGCTCGGGCTTTCGCTCAGTCTTCCTCGGGGCGGAATCGGCCAGTGATGAAATCAACCGGTTGGTGATGAACAAGGGGATCACACGCAGCGAAATTGTCCACACTATTGCGGCAATGCGGGAGGCCTCGAAAATCGAGGGGCTGCCCCTGGATATCGGTGTCTCACTGATCTATCCGACTCCCACTCTGGGCAAGGTCTCTCTGCAGATGCTGAAAGAGGAGAACCTGAAACTGGTCGAGGAGGCCGGGCCGGATTCCGTGCTGGTCAGCCCGCCGTCGCCGTTCCCCGGTTCGCAATGGTTCGAGCGAAAAGATTATTTCGGCTTCGATCTCGGCGAAACTTTCTTGCGAGATATGCTGGTTTACGATTACGTGCTTTATAAGCCCCTTTACCTCTGGCCGGAAATCGATATCAAACTCGAAGGAATGAGCCTGAGAGAGATATTCGAAGAATGCTCCGGTTTCAGGCATGAACTCGAACAAAGGGGATTTGTCACCGAGGTTACCGACGTACAATTCCTGATGCTGCGCAATGCCGGCTTCACTGGTAAGGAAGGTGTTCTCGAATTCAAAAACCGCACACAGCATGCCATTCTCTCATGTGACTATCGCTGGATAAACAAGCTTCAAAAAAATGTAAACCGGGCGAGCTTAGCACTGGCATCAAGCAACAGGGGATAATCATAATGGCTGCCGATCACATGAATCCAGAGATTCTGTACCAGCTCTTACCGAAAAAGGATGAGAAACGCGAAGTTCCGTTGTTGAAAGCAGGGGAGAGCCAGCCGCGGGAAATCCGCTATGAAAAAATAGAAGACCTTGAAGGGCTCAAAGCCTGCCTGCGCCTTCGCTACGAGGTGTACCGCTATGTCAATTTCATAGTGGAAAACAAGGACCGCCTGGATATCGACCCCTATGATTACTACTCCATATATCTCGGCGCCTATGATGTAACCGGAGGGAACAAAGAGCTGATCGGCTCGCTGAGAATAATAAGCGGCGATGAAATCAGCAAAACGGCCTCTTTTATCGAGGAGCTGATCAAAACCTCGGCAGATCCGAATATCAGGTCGATAAACAAACGCCCCGAATATTTCCCGATCATGGAATCTTTCCAGCTTCCCGATTCCTGTTTGGGTCGCTTTCAGAAATCAGGCAGCCACGGTAACTCGGTGCATCCATATGAAATATCCCGTCTCGCCATCCGCCCGGATTTCTGGCTGCACGGCATAGATACCGGACTTCACTACTTGCTGATCATGGATAGCTGGCTGCACGAGCCGCCGCGCAAGTCTTTTATGATCGCGGTGCATCCCCGGGCGCAAAAGAGATACATACAATTGGGGATGAAAATCATTCCGGGTACCGGGCAGGTAATCTATAAGCGCTTCGGCCAGCTTGCCGTGGCCATGATTACCGATATAGAAACATTGCTCGACAATCCGCGCAGATACAGAGAAACTTGCGATTCGCTATTCGGCAGTTTCAAGAAAAATAAATCCTTCACTCTGATGGCAGAAAAACGCCCCTTTTTCAACCATGTCAACAATAATAGGGATTGATCCGGGGCAGATTTTATTCGCCGAATTCGAGGGAAAATAAAATTGTTCGAAAGAGAGTTTCCCCCTTGTGTTTCTCCTGCACATGATATAAGGCAGCAGAGACTTCAGCTCAGAGCATTTTAATTTGACGGGAAAGAAGATTGGAAAGAATACCGGAATCAGGGGCGATGGATTCGCGAGATGAAGTTGTCTCCTACGACATTGTATCGAAAAGGTTTCTAAGAACAGTCGAGGGATTATTCGTCCGCCGCTGTCTCAAACTGCTTGCCAAAGGCAAAAATGCGAAAGACCCTCTTATCTTGGATGTAGGAACCGGGACCGCAAACGTGCCGATCCGCATAATTCGCAAGCTGCCCTCGGCTGTAATCGTGGCAATGGATTTATCTCTGAATATGCTCGAACGGGCCAGGCAGAATATTGCCGATGAGAAGCTCCAGGGCTGTATATTGCTGGTCACAGGGGATGCGGAAAACCTTCCTTTCAAAGACGACTCTTTCGACCTGGTTTACTGCCACTCGATGTTCCATCACCTGGTCAACCCGCTGGTGGCCGTGCAGGGGATCATTCGAGTGGCAAAGCGGGGCTGCTTTTTCTTTGTCCGGGACCTGAGAAGGCCGCCCGGCTTTCTGCTGGAATGTTATGTGCGGATATTCGGTTTCCGGTACGATGAGATTATGAAACAAATGTACCGGGAGTCCCTTCGCGCAGGTTTCACCCGCCAGGAAATGGCCGGCATTGTCGGCAGGATAAAAGGTGCTGTAGTCAGAGTGCATTCGTTTTTTATCACTCATGTAGGCTTGGAAGGAGCAAAGAGCGATTCCGGCTAAACCACGGCTCGGAAGTGAGTCAGGTGTGTTGTTGCCTGACAAGGCGAAATTTCCCATTCGGGAAATTCAGGTTGTGTTTTCCTCTGTTAGTCCAGACCGAGTGCGGTACGTGCGCCGGGAACTCCCTCGAGAGTCAGTGTTAGTGAAGGAAGCTCGATTTTAACGAATTTCGAGCTTGCCCCGCCGGAGAGCGAAAACACCGCAGCCGCCTCGGTATTATCTGCCACGTCTATTACCTGTACGAACGTATAACCTGCTCTGCCGGTTTCTTTGACCATCACCTCCGCCCTGCCTGCACCCAGCGCCGGGTCAGGATTTTTTGGCGGATAACTGGTTGCGCCCACCGTAAAAGCCGCCACCGTGTCGATCACTGCCTCTGCCGGGGCGAGCACGTTCACCACCGCCCGCGCCCCTGCATCCGAAACAGTGAATCGCTTCGCCTCAAGAAGCGGGGCTGCCGGGTAATGCCAGAGCACCCTGGGCTGTAATCCACTATCGGCAAGTGAAATGTTGTCCACTACCACGAGGTAGCGCTCACCGAGCCAGGCCAGCTCCCGCACGACGCGTTTCACTCGTCCCGAAGGGTAGGCAGCAGTGAAATCCGCGGCGAGATAGGCCCAGCCGTCCTCGTCCCGGTAAGCGATTACGTCCCCGTATTCGTTCTTCCCGTTTGCCAGGTATTCCCCGATTGTCCCCTGGCCCTGGTTATTGTAGAACCGCTGGGAGCCGGCATCCTCTGCATCTGAAGGGTCCACGATCTGGATCGTGTTGTGGGCCACGGAATTGTGGAAGAATTTCTGGTAATGGTTGGTTCCCGTGCCGCCCGCATAGGTGCCGGCCTCGATCAGAAGCGGAGCCCGGCGGAAAATTTCCACGTGGCCGGAGTCGAAATGCCCGTGGTTGTCGAAATAATCACCGCATTTGAAAAAGATGAAAGTATCCTCTGCTGTCCAGCCGGTTCGCCAGAATGCCATGCCGGTGCCTTCGGGGCTGAAAAGGATCCTCCCGGGCAGTGTGGTGCGCTCCACTCCCTGCCGGTCAGCGTCCCAGTAGAGAAACACCTGGTACTCGTTGCCCATTTCCGTGCCGATCCGGTCCCGTGTCCCGGCGGAGTGAATGTCGAAAAGGTAGTTGACATACCCCGCTCCAAGTTCTTCGCCGTAGGCAAATGCGCGTTCGCTGACCACCCTGAACGAGAAACGCTCCGAGCCTCTGAAAAAGCAGTCGCCGTAACGGACCAGCAATCCATCCGGCTGCTCGCAGTAGATCACGAACAGCGCCTCGCGCCAGGCCCAGTCGCCCTGCTGGCTGCGGATCATTTCCCAGAGGTTCTCGCCCGTGGCTGAATACCAGGCGGCGATAAAATGCCCCACCAGCCACATCGTGTACTTGCGGCCGTACGCGATGCTGTTGTGGACCGTGCCGTCCTGGATCTGCCTTGCCGGGAAAAGATCTTTGAGATAGACGTTATAAGCCCAGTCGATGAACTTGTCGGCATCCGGGTGATGGCCTTTCAGGGCCAGCCCGGCGATTGCCACTCCTGTGGGATAGCCGTACATCCGCGTGTGGAAAATGTGGGTGCCCTGGTTTTTGTAAAGATCCATGCAGTGCTGCGCGCCCCGGGCGAGATTTGCGATCACTTTCTGCCTGGCGGCATCGGTAAAGTTCTCGTTGTTATACAGCCAGTCGAACGCCATCGCATCCCACATCAGCACTAAGCCGGCATCTGTAGTATTGCCGAACCCTTTCCGTTTTTCGAGCATCCCGATACACTCGAGCGCGGCTTCTCTGTCATCGAGCATCACCGCTTTCAGGGCCCAGTTGCACGCGCCGCGCCGGGTCATTTTCTCCAGGAACCTGCTGTAGCGGCTGTCTGTGGCCCTTTTGCGGAGAATGTCGGTTGTGACCGAGCGCTCACCCCAGGCATTGTCCCGGAAAAAAAGCCGCGGATGGCTCTCGAATACCTGATAAGCTGAGGCGAATTCCGCAACACTGAGACCGAACAGGAAAATCACAGCCAATAGCTTTCTACACATGGCAACCTTCCTTTTCATGGCTGGTTCATTAAATCCATCATGAGCTGATTCAGCCCGGAGAGATTCTCTTTATAGCCTGAGACTAACATTCTGAACACCCTATTCTATCACTACAGTGCTTATTCTTTTAGGCGGCAGCGAGATTTCGATCTGATTGCCGGTGAGCCGCGCTACCGATCTGGTATCGTCCCGACCGTCCAGAGAGACACATCTGGCTGATCCGGGTGCGCCCGCGGGAGCGAGAGTGACTTTCCGGCTCGTTGGGTGGGGATTGAACAGGCGCACGAGCCAGCTTCCCGCGCTTTGGCGCTGGATCGAGGTGCAGACCGCACCTGTGCTGCTTTTGAGAAAAGAGTGCTCCCGCGGCAGGGCGCCTCTTCTTGTGGCCAGCTCCAGGTCTTTGGGCAGAATGTCCACGCTGCGCACAGTGCTGTTGACCCGCTGGCCGAGAACGTACAGCCTGTTGACCGGGATCGCCCCGGCAACCGGAACTATGTTGTAGCTGAATGTATGCCTGCCCTGGATCTGCCCGCCCGGGTTGTCGTTGGAGAATACGGCGCGGCGGAAAGCGCGAAACAGGGTGAGGGCAACCGGTCGCGCGGGTGTATCGATCACCGCGCTTTCCGGCAGGCCCCGGCTGACCACTGCAAGCCCGCTGCGGCTGTCTCCGAAAGCAGTCCAGGTGATCTGCGGCCGGGTCTCCACGTCCAGCTCGCTGCGGGTGTCGTTGTCCCCGGGCAGCTTGACCCGGCGCTCCACCACATCGAAAGCGGAATTGCTCAGGTAGCTCTCCCCGGTAAGGCCTGTGGGAAAGAGCACCCGCAGGCGGTGGTCGAGCAGGTTGTTTTCCACGGTCGTTTTAACCTCCACCCTGTCCGAGCCCTGGCGAAGGGTGATATCGGAGACGATTTTCAGCGCCGCGGTCTGTTCGCTTCGCCGCATCGAGTTGAAATCGAACTCTTTCGGCAGGTCCATGCTCACGCTGATCTGCAGCGTGGCTTTGGCGAAACCGTCAGCGACAACCGCCACTTCCGCCCTGGCGGCAGTGCTGAATTGAACCTGGTCGTTCACCGCCAGGCCGTGAAACCAGCCGTCGCCTATATCCGCCCGATCCTCGAAAGTCATAAGCTGCTCGTATTTTCTACCCGTTCTCTTGTCGGTGAGCGTGATCGTGCCGTTGGATTCGGCCCTTACGCTCAGTATTTCGTTTTCGATTTCCCGGTGCGAGACCCTCATTGAGCCTGAGTATCTGGTTGGCTCCCCGGCGGGTTCGACGATCAGCGTGGTATAGCCGAAAGAGGGTACTTTCAGCGGGGCGTTGATGTTGACAACATGGCGGGTGTCGCCCCGCGGGAAGTGTTTCCGCTGCCGCCAGAAACTTTGCCTGTCCGGTCTCTGGGCCACGAGCTGGTAGGGGATCTCCTGACCGGAGGGGCCGAGCAGCCTGAATGAAAACTTTTCCTCGTAGCCGAAAAATTCCCCGAACCTGCCCGGCCAGTCCGCGGGCAGGGGAATGTCGAGATCCACAGGCTCATCGATATCCTGGCCAGTGGCATTGAATACCGCCAGCATGATCGAGCCGTCCGGCAGCTCTTCGGGAGCTGCGGCCAGGGCGATCTGTTTCAGCGCACGGGCCGTGAGCCTGGAGGAGATACCGAGCGACTGGTCGAAGCGGAAAACCATATCCCGGTGGACCTGGTCTATCGAGCATGTGCACATGCTGTCATGCGGGTGGTTTTTCAGCAGGTGTTTCCATGCGGTAAGGAGATAGCCCGAGGGGTAGTCGCGGCCGAGATACAGGGCGGCGAACGTGCTGAAAGGCTCGGCCCAGAGGCAGAGCTCGTCTTCACAGAGCGCGTTCTGCTGTTTGAGCTGGATCCGGCTGGAGAGCACGCCCGGTATCAGGTGCCCCTCATCGGCCCTGCGGCGACTGCGGCGCATCTCTCCGGTTACTGTCTTTGCGATAGCAGCCCGGTGCTTGAGAAGGTCTTCCACGTAGCTGTCCGGGTCGCTGTGTACGATCCGGATACCCCTGGCTTCGAGTTTTTTATTGGCGGCTGCGATCAGCTCGCTGGTTGCGGGCTCGATCTCCATGTGATCGCCTCCGTCGAAAAGCAGTATCGGCCCTGAGGGCGAGCGCCGGGCCTCGGCCAGGGTATGATCCACAAGCAGGCTGACAGCGCGCTCGAGGTCGAATTTTTTCTCTGTATTGGCTTCCCGGACCTCGAAAGCATAGCTGCTGTAGCCGCTTTTGCCGAAACGATAGGCCGGGAGCAGAGTGCCGTCCGGGGCTTGCCAGTTGAAAAGGGAGGTGTCCACGCCCACAGGCACTCCGCGCCAGGCAAAAGCCATTTTCAGACCCATCTGGTCGAGGATTTGAGGCATCTGGCCCACATGGCCGAACTGGTCGCAGATCAGGCCGGCCCCGGTGGCAGGCGTGCCGAGTTCGGCGGCCAGTTTCCTGCCCATCTGAAGGTTGCGCACGATCGACTCCCCGCAGGCCAGCCATTCGTCGGCCTGGACATACCACGGTCCCAGCACCAGACGGCCTTCCCGGACGAAGCGCTCCACGACAGGGCGCTTCTCCGGCCGGATTTCAAGGTAATCGTAAATCGGTATGACCTGGCCATCCATGGTGAAAGAACGGAAAGCGGCGTCTTTTTCGAATGTATCGAAAACCTCGTCGAGCAGGGACACCAGGCGCATGCGGAAACCCTGAAAAGGCTCGTACCATTCGCGGTCCCAGTGTGTGCTCACTACATAGTGCGCGGTTCGGGTATTGTTTTCCCCGGCAAAAAGAGCTGAGCAAGTAAGCAGCAGGATCACAACTGCGCGGGCCGGAAGGAATTTCATGATCCGCCTCCTTTTTCAATAAAAGGCAACGATCTGTTTTTTAAGGCGAAAAATCTGAAATTCAAATTAACAGGAAATATCGAATAAGTATAGAAGCACATAAAAAGGCCGTCTCACCGGATGGAAAGACGGCCTGTATTCTTAAAGGATAGCGTAAAGTTGCTTTTCCTCGCTGAGGATTTTCAATTCGGGCTGCTCACGGGCCGAATGACTTGAGAATTTCAACCAGGTAATCCCAGACCTTGCCGACCGAGGGTATATTGATCCGCTCCTCCGGGGAATGGGGGTTTTCGATTGTCGGCCCCAGGGAAATCATGTCCATACCCGGGTACATGGCTCCCAGGATGGCGCATTCCACACCGGCGTGGATAATTTCCACCTTGGGCTGTTTACCGTAAAGCTTCCGGTATGTGTCCTGGCAGCGTTTCAGAAGGGGCGAGTCCATATTGGGCTCCCAGGCCGGGTAAGCGTTGCCTGATTCGGTATCCGCCCCGGCCAGTTCGGAAAGGGCCTCTACCCGGAGGCTGACCTCATCCAGCTTCGTCATCACCGAACTTCGCAGGCTGGAGAGGATTTTGAGCGCGCCGTTTTCGATCTCGACAGTGGAGAAATTCATCGAAGTCTCGACCAGGCCCTGGATATCGGGTGACATGCCGATAACTCCGTGGGGCAGGGCGAGCATCAGCTTTATCGCCCTGTCGCTGTCCCCGGCGCTGGCCGCCTGGCCGGTTTCGCTTTCGGCTGCGGAAAGGCTCAGACACGGCGATTTTTCGCTTGCCGCGAACTCGTCCCGCACGGTCTGCTCGAAATCGGAAATTATTTTTCCAACAGCGTCCTGATCAGCACTGTTGAAAGCGACACAGGCCTCGGCGTCCCGGGCTATCGCGTTGTGGGCCGTACCGCCCTTAATCGAGACGAGCCTGATATCTGCGGCCTGCCGGGCAAGTGCAAGCAGGCGGGCGAGGATTCTATTGGCGCTGGCCCTGTGTTTGTGGATATCCACACCGGAATGCCCGCCGCGCAGCCCGCTGACAGACAACCTGTATACCCGGTAGCCTTCCGGCAGCCCGGCAAAGGTAAGGGGAAGGGATATCCTGATTTCCTTGCCACCCGAGCAGCCTGCTGTGAGCACTCCCTCGTCTTCCGAGTCGATATTGAGCAGGACCTTTCCGCGGATGAAATCAGCGGCGAGCTTGGCAGCGCCGGTCAGCCCCTGTTCTTCGTCCACTGTAAAAAGAAGTTCGAGCGGGGGATGGGGCACAGCCTCATCCGTTGCCAGGGCAAGGCCCATGGCGATGGCGATCCCGTTGTCCGCGCCGAGAGTGGTGTTATCGGCTCTCAGCCAGTCCCCGTCCGCTACAGGACGGATCGGGTCTTTCGAGAAATCATGGGCCGAATCCGGGGTCTTTTCACAGACCATGTCCATGTGACCCTGGATCACCACAACAGGCGCCTTTTCGTAACCCTCGCTCGCCCCGACCTCGATAACCACGTTTCCAGCCTCATCGGCCCGCACAGCGAATCCATTATCGCGCGCCCAGCTCTGAAGCCACCCGGAGATCTTTTCCTCGTGTTTGGAGCAGCGGGGAATGGCGGCTATCTGCTCGAAAATATCCAGAATTTCGCGGGTTTTTCCATGCATTGTCAGTCTCCTCTTTTTTCAGCTCAGCGAGACCGGTTTTTCTCCAGCCGGTCAATTTTTCTTCGCTCTTTTCAAGTACCTGCCCAGCATTTTTTCGCAGGTGAGGTTAGTGATCTTGTCCAGGGTCTGCTGGGGCAGGCGAAGCTGCATGATAAAGTTGTAGTGGGGCAGCCACCAGTTGCGAACGTGCCCCGCATACTCGCTTTCCAGCGGGTGGTAGGCAAAGCCGTCGGTGCCGAACATTAGCCGGTCCGCATACTTGATACAGAAAGCACGGTAAGGCTCGATCTCCTCAGGCGTGAGATAATCGAACTGGCGGATGAACATGCCGATACTGGTATCAATATATAGATTGGGGTATTTTTCGAAAAGAGCGGCGAGAGAGTCGATTCCCTGGAAATTCATGTGGGCCATGATCCATTTGGCTTTCGGGTGTGCGGCAACCATTTCGGTGAGGAAATAGTCCAGAAGCTCCTGGTTGGTGTAGCCGGCCCTGGCCCAGAATTCCTTGGCCCCCCTGCCGTAGGTATAGCGCTGGTCGCCCCAGTGCTCGTTGACATGGATCAGCACCGGCAGACCGGCCTGTTCGCAAAAAGAATAAATCTCGTGCCATTTCGGGGTCGTCATCACGTGGTAATCCGCATCCGGCTTTTTTCTGAAATCTCCGGTATGAAGTTTCAGGCCCTGGATCAGGCCCTCGCTCACCCTTCTCCTGATCTCCGGTAACTGGTCATCCTGGTCCCATGTCATCCACCAGAAAACATGAACTCTGGGATCGTCCCTGGCCCATTCCATGGTTTCCAGGTAGGGGTCCAGCAGGATCATCCGCTCGCTGTGGTAAATGCCGACAAGACCAAACCAGCGGTCTACCACTTCCTGGATCTGCGCACCTTTCAGCACGTTAGGGAAATGGCTCCAGGCCAGGTGCATGTGGCTGTCGAACCAGTCGAAAGAATAGGAGTGGTTGGTCATTCCGAAGCCGCGGGAGAAACTATCGTCGCCCTGTTCGCGCTCCACGTTGTCCGGGTAAGGCTCCACGGGGAATCTTTCCCCCTGTGCCTGTGTGTGGAAACCTAGGAGAAAAATCGAGGTGAGGATCACGGCAGCCGTTTTGCACATCGGAAGTCTCCCTTGGGATTAACAATGAAAGAATCTTATCTGCTTTGTCACTCTTTGATCCCGAGAACATTCAGAATGAAAGCGTAGTTGAAAGCTGTCTCACGGTAGCGTTTGTAACGTCCGGAAGCTCCGCCGTGGCCTGCATCCATGTTGGTTTTGAGCAGCAGCCGGTTCGAGTCTGTCTTGAGCGCGCGCAGCCTGGCCACCCATTTCGCCGGCTCCCAGTACTGGACCTGGGAGTCGTGAAGGCCGGTGGTCACCAGCATGTTGGGATACTCCCTGGCCCCCACGTTGTCGTAGGGCGAATAGGAGAGAATATACTCGTAGTATTCCTTGCTGTTCGGGTCGCCCCACTCGTCGTACTCAGCCGTGGTCAGCGGAATGCTCTCGTCCAGCATGGTGGTGACCACATCTACAAACGGCACCCGGGTCACCACTCCCTTGAACAATTCCGGGCGCATGTTGACCACTGCGCCTATCAGCAGCCCGCCCGCGCTGCCACCTGTGGCAAACAGTTTTTCCGGAGCGGTGTAGCCCTGCTCGATCAGATATTCGGCACAGGCGATAAAATCCGTGAACGTATTTTTCTTCTTCAGCAGCTTGCCGTCCTCGTACCACTGCCGTCCCAGTTCCTGGCCCCCGCGGATATGGGCGATTGCAAAGATGAAGCCGCGGTCGATCAGGCTCAGGCGCGGCGAGTTGAAAGTGGCGTCCGTGCTGTTGCCGTAGGAGCCGTAGCCGTAGAGCAGAAGAGGGCTGCGGCCGTTCTTTTCGATCCCCTTTCGCCAGACAACGGAAATCGGGACCTCTGTGCCGTCGGCTGCAGGTGCATAAAGCCGCTCGGTGGTGTATTTGGCGGAATCGAAACCGCCAAGTACCTCCTCCTGTTTCAGCAGGGTCTTTTCCCGTGTGGCCATGTCGTAGTCGAAGATCGAGTTCGGGGTAGTGAGCGAGGTGTAGCCGAAGCGCAGCGTTTGAGTGTCGAGCTCGGGGTTGATACTGATATAGGCCAGGTAGGCCGGTTCGCCGAAATCGAGGTAATGCTCCCCGCCTTCGGCCCAGGGGATGATCCGGATGTCGATCAGCCCGCGCTTGCGCTCTTCGATCACGAGGTAGTCAGAGAAAATCTCGAATCCTTCGAGAAAAACATCGCTGCGGTGGCCTATTACATCCTGCCAGCGTTCCTTACCGGTTTGCGCCACAGGAGCGGCCACGAGCCTGAAATTCTTCGCCTCGTAATTGGTGCGGATATAGAACTTGCCGTCGGAATGGTCTGCATCGTATTCGAGGCCTCTCTCCCTGGGCTGGATCACTTTGAACTCGGCCTCAGGGCTGTCCGCGTCCAGGTATCTGTATTCGCTGCTCAGTGTCTGGTGGCAGGCGATCATCACG
>Ga0272442_10003549_pt1 | contig 21836 bp, 20 predicted proteins | sample SSMForm2O_FD_200262 | JGI IMG/M metagenome (GOLD analysis project Ga0272442, IMG submission 200262) | Marine sediment archaeal communities from Little Sippewissett salt marsh, Falmouth, MA, United States - SSM-Form-2O | ecosystem: Environmental > Aquatic > Marine > Wetlands > Sediment ... | reverse complement strand
TTTGCAGGCACTCGTAACATGGCAGAATAACCTGTGTTCTATTGGATTGTATTTCGAAGTATATGGTGGATAATGAGCCATTCTGATTTCAATCCCAATCTCATTTACCAACTTTTGTAAGTCTTCCTTGAAAATATAATACCTACATGAATTACTTCCACCGCCATCTGCTAAGGCTAAAATGCTATCTGCTTTGGGGTAATATATCTTACCGTAGTTTTCCCACCAGTATTTAATGCAGTCACAACAAAACTCACTCGTATCCTTACTGGTTCCCAGAGTTATGTATCCCTCGTTACGTTTCAGGTCGTATATACCATGTGGAATTATGACACCATCTGAAAATGTATTGAAGTCGTGGTCATAAACCTTTACTGGCTCAGTACAATAAATTTTTCCATCCCGGTAGAAATTGCCTATGAATTCTTTTTTTTCACATCTATACTGATGATTGGATTTTCACTTTTGGAGTACTCTTCTTTCAACTCGTGAATCCTTTCAAATTGCTCATTTCTATCTTCAGAGTCTTTCATTGTGACTGTTTTTTGCATTTTTCTCTTTACAAAACCATGCTTTTTCAAAAGCTGCTTTACCACATGAGGTGATATATCCATTCCTCTCGCTTTAAAAGCATTTGAAATATCGGTACGATTCAGGTTTGTCCATTTTATTCCTTCTTCCATAGGGCTTCCAGCGGTGTGGTCTTTTAATATCTCAAAGAAAACTTCATCAATGTTTTCCACAGAGTCGATGATTTTCTTCTTACCTCCTCCAGGCTTTCGAATCCTACCTTCTGGTGTTTCTGTACCATTGGTGATTTCATTAATTCCAGCCATAACAGTTTGAAAATGACAGCCCAGCACATCACTTATGTATTTCTGTCCTCCATGACCTAATTTCATTGCTTCTATTGCTGCATATTTTCTTCTGTTTTTCTCATTCAAAGAATCATAAAATGCTTTCATTTGCTTTTCAATTTCTACCGAATATTTTTTGCAGGCCATTGAATTCAGTTCCGTTTTTGTCTGTAATCGAGTATTGCCAAAATTATATATTGAGAACAGAAATACTTGAACTTATATATTTATTATTCCTTAGTAAAAAATATAGCAGAAAACAGATCAGGAAAATAAGTCAGAAAAAGGGGATGAACATCATTCCGAAAGTTAATAAAAAAGAGGTTAAGGTGTTTAAGGTGTTAACCTCAATTTGACGCTGCTGTCGATTACGGCAACATTCTTTCCGAGCTCTTCTTTCCGGGACTCCAGTTCCTCTTTTAAAACGGCAAGCTTCTTTTCGGAATTTTCGATCTCCTCTTTAAGGAGCCCTTCCCTGTCCCGGAGCTCGGCCTCTTTATGCCCCAGTTCCCCAAGTTTTCCAGTGTCCAGTCCGGAAAGTTCCTTCTTTTTTTCCTCAACGATCTGCAGGGCTTCAAGGTATTCCTTTTTTCTTGCCTCAAGCCCGGATTCGGCGGCTTTTGCCTGGGCAAGGGCTTTTTCCTTTTTCGAGCTTTTAAGGTCCAGAGTGTTGTCTTCAAGGATTTTTTGCAGCTCCCGGAAAAAAGCCGGATCTGCAGCTTTCGGGTCGGCAAGGCATATTTCCACCTGCTGCTTTACTTCCGGCTTCAGGGTATACCTCCCGGTCTCGTGCAGTTTTTTGAGCCTTGAGAGGTTGTTTGATAGGGGGAGGACAAGGGAAGTAAGCCCTGATTCAGCTTTTTTAAGCAGCCCTTCAGCAGTCGATACTTCTTTTTGCAGGTTCTGGTAACTCTGCCAGGTTTCCCCCTGCCTGAACTCTTCAAGAGCCTGGCCCACTCCGGTAATTTCAGATTCCAGAGCCTGGATTTTTTCCTTCTTTAATTCTATACCCTTCCCTTCGGATTCGACTGAAGCCGATAAGTCCTTAATTTCCTTTATGTTCACAAAAGCAGCTTCGATAGCTCCCAGTTCCTTTTTTTGCCCATCAAGCAGCCCCTGGAGGTTTTTGAGAACCTGTCCGAGCCTTGCAAGGCTGTCAGTAACTTCTTTCGACTCCTGGGGAAAAACAACCCTGGTATAACGGAAACTCCTGCTCATATTCTCCACACAGGAGTCCAGGCTCTGCATCGCCATTCCCTGGAATTCTCTGAGAGTCCGGACATCGGTAGCTTCCGGGACCCGGACTTTATCCAGCAGGATCCCTACCTGCTTCATCATGTTCTCCCGGTTGCTCTTTGCCCTTTTTACTACCCGGAGATCAAAGTCCCCACTAACCTGCGCTTCGGCAAGCTCAGCCTTACTTTCCCTTACATCGGCAAGAGAAGTTTCAATTTCCCGGAAAATCCCGGAAGCTTCAGCTTCTATTTCCGAGGAGATTTTACGAAAGCGGGCTTCCAGCCATGAAGGGAGTTCCTCGAAACCGAGTTCTGTTGAAACTACTTCCGCAGGAGAACTTTCTTTTTTTCCTAAGAGCTTTTTAATCCACTTCAATTCGAGCCTTCCAAACAGGTTGATGAGAATTTTGCAAGTATTTAGCAGGAATTTGCTGAGAATCCGGATCCAGAGATTTTGAATCCGGTGGGATTTGAATCCGATGGGATTTGAATCCAATAGAATTTAAATTGTAAACTTTTCAGTTCTTATCTATGTTATAACTTATTCTATGAAAGATTATTCGTTATTTAAGAAGGGACAGATTTGGAGAAAAAACAAGCAAGAGGAAACGGGAAGACATAGAGAGGAAGACAGACAGGAAGAAAACGGCTGGCCGGGAGAAAAGGAAGGAAATGGATGAAAAAGCGGGGAAAAGGGAGAAAAACAGGGAAAGGAAAAAGAGAGAGAAAAGGAAGAGGGGAGAGGAAAAATCAAGAAAAGTTTAATGGGTAAATGCCAGGAACAAGAGTTCTTATATCATTAAGTATATAATTTTAGTGTCTAAAATAATAATTTCAACTAAGAATTCATTTCAAAAATAAATTAAAACAGTTGAACAGAAAAAAATTAAACAATTAGAAAACAAAGTGTAAAATAATATACAAGTTTCCGGTCTCTGTCCCGACCGGCACTTCAATCAGGGGGTATAAAATGGCTAATGGGATAATGGAACAGACCATACCTTATACGGATTTGACAATATCTACACTGCTTTTTGCAATTGTTGTACTTATAGCAGGGTTTGTGATCGCAAAGTTTCTTGTATCGACTTTCAGGAGCGGGATTAAAAGCACAAAGCTTCCTGAACTTGTTGTAGAATTCCTTGCCCGCTTTTTGAGCATCCTGCTCTACATCATAGTTATATTTGCGTTCCTGGCGACGCTCGGCTTTGACATAAACGGATTTGTAATCGGCCTCTCGGCAGTGATCGGGCTGGTCCTGGGCTTTGGGATGCAGGACACGCTTACGAACCTGGCGGCAGGGGTCTGGATTGCGGCCCTCCGCCCGATCGATATGGGAGAATACGTGAGTGTGAACGGGGAGAGCGGGACAGTAAAGGCTGTCGGGATCATGGCAACCGAACTCCTGACCCCGGACAACCAGTACGTTACGATCCCGAATAAGCTCATCTGGGGAAGCCCGATCGTAAATTCAAGCCGCATGCCGACCCGGAGAGTTTCGGTGGACGTGGGGATCAGCTATTCCTCAGACCTGGAAAAAGCTATCAGGGTAGCTATTGAACTTATGAAAGGGCACTCCCTTGTCCTTTCCGAACCCGAACCCGCAGTCATCACAACGGAACTTGCCGATTCCTCAGTTAACCTGCAGCTCAGGGCCTGGACAAACACAGGAGACTTCTGGACCGTCAAGAACGAACTGACTGCAGGCATCTTTGAAGCTTACAGGAAAGAAGAAATCGAAATCCCGTTCCCCCAGCTGGACGTACACCTGGAAAAAGCCTGAAGCCTGAAAATCCCGGGAGATGAACAGCTTTCAGGTGGGAGGAAGGACACATAAAGCCAGAAGGAAGAGGCTCCGGAAAACAAACAAAATATTATGGAAAAACAGCATCAATTGCCTTCAAAAATCAAATACAGAAGAGCCGGTACAGCTTTCAGCCCGGCAACATTGTAAAAAAAGATAAGATATATATAACATTAGAATGTTGGTAGATTATTAGTTAAATAATATAACATTACATACGTCTGCGCGTGTGAAATATAACTGCAAAGAGGAGGTTTGTAAAAGCACAAAACCTCCCATCCCTCCCAAACCACAAAAACCCCAAAAACCCCATAGAACCCTACTTTTCCTTTATTTCGACTTTTTTTGCTGCAATTTCTGTTTTTTATCCGTATGTCGGATATGTTCATTCCGGATCCTGTTACCAGACTCCGAGTTATCCGGATGGGTTCAGAACATCTTCAGGACAGGTCCGGAAGAATTAACCGAGTGGATCCGGAAGAATTATCCGGATAGATCAGGAAAGCATCCTCAGGAAAGATTTGAGAGAATTATCCGGACGGATTCAGCAGGTAACATGGAACATTGCGGCGATCTTGCCTTCAAGCTCATTCCAGCGTTCGATTGCCCAGGGAGTCGGGAGAAGTTCGACCGAACAGCGCTTTTTCCTGAAAAAAGCCTCGGCTTCATCAGAAAGTTCTACAAAACCTGTCTGCCCGGTACCCACAATCAACTTCTCGGTTCCCTCTTCGTAAATATGCTCGGCTTCATCAAGCGAGACTTTGTGAGAGGTCCCGTAAAGGGCTTTTGAGAGCTTTTTCTTTCTCTTTTCCACACTGCCATCCAGGCGGATCAGGATGTCGTGCTCAAAAGTCTCTCCTTCAACTGTTATCGAACCGAAGCTTGTGGAATCAATTTTTGGTTTCATAATCTATACCCCTCTATGAATCGGAAATTTTTCCACTGCTAATAAGCCAATAAGCCTACAATAAGCCAATGACCTTACAACAAGCAACCTTCCAATAAGTCAGCAACCTTCCAATAAGTCAGCAACCTTCCAATAAGTCAGCAACCTTCCAATAAGCCAGTAGCCTTCCAATGAACCATTAAGGAGGATACGGCTGCATAATATATGGCAGTACGCAGGAGTATATAAAATGACAGTATCAGTTATGTACTTCAGTGCGAAAGAATTAAACCTGAAACAGGATTAATAAATAAAAAACGATATTCGAGAGGTGGAAACATTAGATATTCAATTGAAGACTTCGTGAGTGAAACCGGAGAACGTGACCTCGGGCAGGGAACTTTCGAGCTGGAGCGCGACCGTTTGCTGGAAGTAAACCTTGACGGCATGGTCTGGAGCAAACGAGGTTCCATGGTAGCGTATACGGGCGGCATAAAGTTTACAAGGGAAGGAATCCTTGAGCACGGGCTTGGAAAGCTCGTAAAAAAATCCCTTACGGGAGAAGGCGTATGCCTCACAAAAGCCGAAGGCCAGGGAAAACTCTACCTGGCAGATGAGGGCAAGAAAGTCTCGATCCTGAACCTTGAAAACGAAGCTATTTTCGTAAACGGAAACGACCTGCTTGCCTTTGAATCCTCAATCAGCTGGGACATCAGGATGATGAGAAGGGTTTCAGGCATGATGGCAGGAGGGCTTTTCAACGTGAAACTCGAAGGGACCGGCATGGTTGCCATCACCACACACCATGACCCCCTCACCCTCAAAGTGACCGGAGACTACCCCGTATGCACCGACCCTAACGCAACGGTAGCCTGGTCCGGGAACCTTGAGCCGGAAATCAAGACCGACGTTTCCCTGAAGACCTTTGTCGGGAGGAGCAGCGGAGAGTCCATCCAGATGGCTTTCAAAGGCGAAGGTTTTGTAGTAGTCCAGCCCTACGAAGAAGTGTATTTCCAGGCCCAGACCTGATAAGGTTCAGACCTGATAAGGTTCAGGTCCGATTAAGGCTCAGATCAGATTCGGGTTCGACCTGAAATACTAATCCCTTTTTACTTTATTTACTCGGAAACCTGAACCGGATCCAAAAACTGTTTTCCCTGGAAAGCTTCAAGCCGGGACTTTTCTTTTTTTGCTTTCTCCATCCCTTCTTCCACAGCTTCCCTGATGATATATCCGGCCTTGTGCAGGATGGTATCCCCTATCTGGGGGTCCCTGTCCATGCTGGCTGTGCAGGGGTAGGAGTGGTGGGCGCCTGAAATGGTTTCCTTGTAGTCGGAAATTTCGGTCCAGCTGAGCTTTTTTGCAACGAACCAGGTAGAACCGCAGGGAGCGTCCCGAAGGACGCCAGCCCCGATAAACCTCTTTCCGTCGGGACTCAGTTCGATCCTGAGCACGGGCTTTCCGAAACCCATATCCACGAAAGCATCAATCAGGGGTTTTCCGGTCTTTTCAAGAGCGCAAAAGGGTTTTGGCCCCTCAAAATCCACACCCATGCCTTCGAGTTCCTTCCTGAGCTGTTCAAGAACCCCGGCAGGAGTGGCCTTTGAGTCCTCGGAAGGTGCAATTACGGCTTTTGCTCCTGTTTTTTTCACAACATCAGGAAGGGCCATCAGAAGGTCGGCGTGGATCCCGATCGCAAGAATCAGGTCACATTCCGGCAGCTTCTGAGGAAGATACTGCTCGGGCTCCTCGATAAAGGTAGGAAGGTCAGTGGGAAACTCATGGATCCCTACAATCATCCCTGAATAGGACTTCCTGGCCTGCCTGCAGTGGTCACAGAGTTCCCCGCAGGACACACAGAAATCCCAGGGGTTTATCAGATTCATGATCACTTTTCTTCCGAGTTCGCCTGAGTAAAGTACAAGAATTCGCATTTTCCAACCCCATTTAAGTCTTTTATAATTTTAAGATTCTTCTAAAATCCATTTTTGCCGCAGTAAACCCTTACTTCTTTTGTTCCTCGAAATGAAAAAAATCCACAAAAGCAAAAATCCGGTTTTCCGCGAGAATATATTAGTGAATATACATTGAGTAAATATAAGGAAATGTTCGCCTTTTTTAAGACGCAAAACCATCTTCATTTTTCAAACAAATCGATTACACATTATTATTTGTTGGATTCTATAAATAATGTAAGTTTCGAATTTGAAATCGGTATCAAAAAATAAACCGGATATATCCGGCAAAAGTTTACAAAAGCAGAAAGCAGAAAAAGATCACAAAAAAAAGAAAAATTGAAAGAAAAAGGTCTTTTTTCCTTTCATTCCCCGAGCTTGAGGGCTCCGTGGGGGCACATCTTGATGCACATCCCGCACTGGATGCACTTCTTTTCATCAACGCAGAGGCTCCAGTCTTCGTCAAAGGAATAGACTTTCATGGGGCAGACCGAGATGCAGGCTCCGCATTCCACGCATTCCTCCTCATCGCGGGTGATGGGCTGGTCAAGTACGAAAACTACTGCTCCTCTGGCTTCCAGAGCCTTCTTGATTTTATTGAACTGGGAATCTTCTACGTCTGCTATCAGTTCCCCGTATGTCGAATCTATGTTTGCGACCATGATATTCAGGAGAACTTTGGTCTCGACCATTGACTCGGCAATAATAGGGGCCTGGATCTTATCGGTGGGGATGATGATCTTAATCTTCATGCTCAGTACCTCCTTGCCAGGAGCTTGCTTATGTTGTCGCTGGTAATTATTCCCAGGACGTGCATCTGGGTATCGACCACTGGCATCGCAGAAACACCGTAGCGGTCAAGCCTGCGAGCTGCCAGGTCCACGGGTTCGTTGGGGGCACAGGAAAGCACCTTTTTAGTCATGATGCTTTCAACGGAGTCGAAACGATTTTCTGCAACCGCTTTGGAAACGTCCCAGGCGGTCACGAGCCCCACGAGTTCGCCGCTGTCCGAGATAACGGCCACGTGGTTAAAGGAGTTTTCCCAGATCTTTTTTGCGACGTCCTGGACTGTCTGGTTCTTCTTTATGGTCACGATAAATTCCGACATGACGTCCTTTACCAGCGGGACTGCCTGGGTCTGTTTCATTGGCTTGACCGTGTTTTCCCTGGCAAGCCTTTCAACAGGCGCGCTTACAAAGAAATCCCCTTGCTTGACCCATTCCTTCAGTTCGTTGGCAATCTTCCGCGCGTTCTTGAAACTGGACATCGAAGAAGTAGGAACTTCCCTGCCCTGGATTTCAACCGAACCCGAGCGGAGTTCGGCATAGTTTGCTTCCCTGATCATGGGTTTGTCCCTGCTGCCTGCCCCGTAGTCGAGGATTTCGGTTACCAGGTCCTCATCGCGCACGGCAGTGGATGCTGCCAGCTTTTCATTCAGGATAGGGATAGGGATTCCGATTCCCATGTAGAGGGTAGCCCCGTACCCGGTAAAAGAAGCAGCCCGGATATAATCGGAGCTCATGTCCTTCAGGTTCCCCCGTAGCATAAGGGTCCCGAAGCCGCTGTTGGGGGAGTGCTGGGTCCCGTTCCCGATAACATAACCCTGGGCGCCTCCCATGAAGATCCTGGTGCCCATGCCGATGGTCTGGTATTCGGGATCATTGGAGAGGGGAGAAAGCACACCGGCCCCGGAGTAGGTCACGTTTCCAAACTGAGGAAGAAGTTCTCCCATGTAAGTGTGAAGAATCCGCTTTGAGCTGTTTGTGGCAGCCGCATATTTCTGGTAGGCGTTCCTGGGGTTCAGGAGGAAAGCCTCGTTTAAGTCTTCGAGGGTAATGGAGGTGTCAAGGACTTTCCTTGGATAGCAGTCCGTACCGTAGGAGGTGGCATGTACATTGATTTCTTTTCCTCTGAGGAGGTCTTCGATGACATGGGCCCCGCCGTACTGGATCCCCCTGATGTCCGAGTTCTGGGCTGCCCCAAGGTAAGCGTCTACGGCTGCAACTCCGCTGTATGCCTCCACGTCGTTGAACCAGATTTTCTGAATTTTAATTGGAGGTTCGGAATGCCCCAGGTTTAGCATCAGGCCCGAAGAACACATTGCTCCGAATGTGCCTGTGGTGACCACATCAACTTCCTTTGCCGCACCTTCCGCGCCGAGTTCTCCCACAATTCCGACCATTTCCTCGGCTGTGACGACATTGACGCTTCCGTCCTCAATTTTTTTATTGATCTCTTGAATCGATTTTTCAACCATGCAGGTATCCTCATTTCATAAATCTATCTGAATCGTAATAATTACCGAGATTATATATTACTTATGATAATCTCGAAAGTAACAGCTTTTTCAGGAGAGAAAGATCTGCTCCCGGAAAAACCGGTCTGCAAACAAATTTTTAAGTTCTGTCACTTTCCGTGACTCAATGTCACTGAATCCAATAATTTTTAGTTATTTTTTGATGCCCTATATATTACTTGTGGTAATCGTATGTGGAAATTGCAAATGCATTCCGAAAAGACCTTCTTACTGAATGCGCGCAGAAACCTTAAAAAAATCTTGCCCCAATATCTCGGGCACAAGCAATATATACAGGAGTAAAGGTAACCATTTTTACGCATTACTACTAACTTAATATGATTCAATAGCTTTTGAAGCTCCGATCACCCGATATGCTTATATCTCTTGGTCAGGAGGTCAATTGGAAGGAAATCTAGCCCCCTTTTTTCAGTAAATTTCTTATGTTTTCAGGCTATTTACCCGACCCGTACTAAAATCAGGTGATCTGTTGACACGCATACTTGCTACCGGAACCTTTGACATCCTCCATCCAGGGCACGTTTACTTCTTAAGCCGGGCCAGGGCGCTGGGAGATGAACTTTATGTCATTGTTGCCCGGGACTCCAACGTGACCCACAAGCCAAAACCGATCGTTCCCGAGGAACAGAGGCTGGAAATGGTAAGCTCCCTCGGGACAGTGGACAGGGCCCTACTTGGCAGTGAAAACGATATGTTCGAACCCCTCAAGGAAATCAAACCCGACATTATTGCCCTTGGCTATGACCAGCGCTTCGATGCCGAAGGCCTTGAACGGGAACTTGAAAAACGAGGTATTCCTGCAAAAGTTGTGAGGATCGCTTTTTCCAGGGAATGCCCCCTCTGCAGCACCGGAGCAATCATAAAAGAGGTTCTTAAACGGTATGGTTGATGGGAACCCTGCCGTTAAACACTCATACTGAAAACCCTATGGAAAATATTTTCCGGACTTCTTTTTTAAACTTCAGTAAAACCGTTAAAGGTAGAACCTTCAAAGGTAGAACCTTCAAAGGTAGAACCTTCAAAGGTAGAACCTTCAAAGGTAGAACCTTCAAAGGTAAAACCGTTAGAGGTAAAACCGTTAGAGGTAGATCCTTCAAAGGTAAAAACTCTGGAAGCCCTCCGGAAGGACAGGACTTCCAGGCAAACAAGACCTTCAGATAAAACCTTAAGATAAAACCTTAAGATAAAACCTTAAGATAGAACCTTAAGATAGAACCTTAAGATAGAACCTTAAGATAGAACCTTAAGATAGAACCTTAAGATAAAACCTTAAGATAGAACCTTAAGATAGAACCTTCATGCAAATACTTTTTCCATCCTTTCGAGAGCCTCACGGATCCGTTCAACGGAAGTTGCATAAGAAATCCGGAGGAAGTTCTCGCCGGAAGGCCCAAAGGCAATTCCCGGAGTTACGGCCACGTGGGCTTCTTTTAAGAGCTTTTCTGCTACTTCGCTCCCGGTTCCGAATTCACTCACGTCGGCAAAGGCATAAAAAGCCCCTTCGGGTTTTTTGCAGTTGAAGCCGAGCCTGTTCAGGCCGTCTATGAGGATGTCACGGCGCATTCTGAAGCGGTCCACCATTTCCGTAACCTTGTCCTGGGGCCCCTGCAGGGCTTCAAGACCTCCGTACTGGACGAAGGTGGTAGCACTGCTCACGGAATGGGACTGGATCTTCTGGAGAAGTTTGAAAATCTCCGGCGGCGCGGTAAGGTAGCCAAGCCTCCAGCCTGTCATTGCATAAGCCTTGGAAAAGCCGTTTACCGTGATGGTCCTGTCCTGCATGCCCTCAAGGCTTCCAATGCTGATGTGCTCCCGGTCGTAGATGATTTTCTCATAGATCTCATCGGAAACAACCAGCAGGTCGTGGTCAATAGCAAGATCTGCAATACACTTCAGGGTTTTCTTTCCGAAAACTCCGCCAGTCGGGTTTCCAGGGGTGTTTGCCACAAGTAGTTTTGTTTTGTCGGTAATGTATTCGGAAAAATCTTCAGGGATGAAACCTTTTTCAGGGGTTGTAGGAACCCAGACCGTGTCCGCCCCGGCAAAGCGGATGCATGCGTCATAGGTCACCCAGGCGGGGTCAAAGAGGAGAGCCTGGTCCCCGTCAGCAAGAACCCCCATCATAATCTCGAAAATCGCCTGTTTTGCCCCGGGGGTTACGAGCACTTCTGCCTCGGTTACATCGAGTTTATTTTCCGTCCTCAGCTTTTCGGCAATGGCTGTCCGGAGTTCCGGGATACCAGCAGAAGGAGCATAATGTGTCTTGCCTTCATACATTGCCTTCGCCGCAGCATCACAAATATATTTAGGAGTGTCAAAATCCGGCTCGCCCAGGCTGAAGTTAATAACGTCTACTCCATCTTTTGTCATCCGGTTTGCAATATTGGAGATCCTGATCGTTGCGGATTCTTCTACACGCTTGAGCCTTGATGAAGTCATAGGAATGGTCCTTATGTTTTCCATTTTACTATTTTCACGGCTTTTGCGGGATTTACAACCGCCGGACCAGTTTCACGGCAGCTTCCACCGCCCTCTTTGCATAGTCCACGCGCTGATGGGCTTCCATCCGGGTCATGCCGGGCCCGGGGATTCCCAGGGTCACGGGTTTGTCAAACTCAAGGGAAAGGTCCATTATCTTCCTGGCCGCATGCTGAATGACCACCTCATCGTGCTTGGTTTCCCCTTCGATAACCGACCCGATGGTGACAACGGCATCGATATCGTCTCTCTGGCAGAGTTTCTTGATTGCAAGAGGCATGTCAAAAACGCCGGGCACGAGGATTGTCTCTTTGACACTTGCCCCCAGGAATTCGGCGTGTTCTCTTCCAAGCAGTTCCATCTGATAGGTCAGATCCCTGTTAAATTCAGCTACCACAAATCCTAGGCTGATACTCATCTGTAAAGATCTCCGGTCTTGTTTTTACCTGAAATAATTAATTACTTCACATCCTCAAAGGACCCGCGTCTTCAAAACCCTGCCTCTGTCCGGTGCCTGCTTCCCTGATCAGTTTTTCAGGCTTGAAGAGCAGTTTTATCACGTTCAGGGCGTGTTCCCGGGTCCGCCTGTCCATCAGGAAGGCGAGTTCCTTTTCGTCTTTTCCCTCATCTTCGTGGACGAAGACTTCTATTATATGGGTGTTGGTCATAAGCTGCGCCATGATTAAGCCCTGGGAAGCTTCATGGGCACAGACCTTGTCTTTTTCCTTGGCTCCGGGCATGCCAAGGGCCATGACTATATCGCAGCCTTCCTCTTCAATGAGTTTCTTGGCTGCTACGGGCAGGTCCTTGATCCCAGGCACGGTCACCCGCTTTATTTTCACGGAAACGTTTTTCTGGATCTCGTCGATTGCCGCGCGCCCCATGTCATAGCGCGCAAACGTAGTATCTGTGATTCCTATAGTGGGCATGTTTATCCCGATGGAATTATGAGGTTATAGCGTTTGTTTTCTGGGTATTCCTGAAGGTTTATAGACTTTACCTTATATGTCCGTCCCTTCACATCAGAGTTTGTCGATAACCCTGTTTGCGGCTTCGACTGCTGCCCCGAGGCTTTCCAGGTTACCCCGCTTCTTCAGCACGATTTCCAGTTCCTGAAGGGTGGAAAGGACGTCCCTGGCAGTTGCGTTGCCCATGCTGCCGATCCTGAAGATCTTGCCTTTGAGGTGAGCCTGGCCGCCGGCAACGATAATTCCGCGCTTCTTCATGTCGCCCTTGATATCTTCCCCGTCAATTCCCTCGGGGGCTTTCATGGCAGAAACCGTGTTTGAGTACTGGCTGTACTCGTTAAGCTGCGGGAACATCTCGATATTCATTTCAGCAACACCGGCCCTCACGGCTTCGGAAAGTACCCTGTGCCTGTTGATCCTGGCTTCCATTCCTTCTTCCTTTACGATGTGCAGGGCTTCCTGCAGCGCATAGAAAAGGGGGATTGCCGGCGTATAGGGAGTTTCGGTGCGGGCTTTGTCTCCGCTCTTTTTATATGCTTTGAGGTCATTGTAGTATGGCCTTTTCTTTACGTCATTCATGACTTCAAAAGCTTTTTCACTCACTGAGACCATTGCAAGGCCAGGAGGAGCTGCAAGGCACTTCTGGGAACCCACGACTGCAATGTCAACACCCCATTCATCGACTTTTACCTCATCCCCTCCAAGGGAAGTCACACCGTCCATGATAAAGAGTGCGTCATGCTTTTTGGCAAGTTTACCGATTTCCGCAGCAGGGTTAAGGATACCGGCGGAAGTTTCGTTGTGGACGAGAGTTATTGCCTTTGCTCCGGCTTCGAGTTTCTCCTTGACAAGTTCCAGGTCAACGGAAGTACCCCATTCGAATTCCAGGGGTACGACATCCCCGTAGAGGGCTGCAAGGTCTTTGAAACGCTCTCCGAACTTCCCGTTTTCTATGGCCACAACTTTGTCCCCGCTTTCAACTACGGAGCCAACAGCCGCCTCCATCCCTGCGGTACCCGAACCGCTTATGACAAAGATGTCGTTCTTTGTCTGGAAAACGTCGGCAAGGACTTCCCGGCAGTCGTCATAGATCGCCGCAAATTCTGCACTTCTGTGGTTGATCATCGATTTTGACATGGCTCTCAGGACTCTGGGTGCAACAGGCACGGGCCCAGGCATCATGAGAAGGGTATCTTCCAGATCCATATATCCTATGCTCCAAAATTTTTAAAAATTTAAATGGGTTTCGATTAATTTTTTTAAGATTTAAATGTTCTGAACCTTTTTCTTATAAGCTTCAAGCGCATCTGAAGCGGTTCTTATTAACAATCCCTTACTTGAGAAGTTCCTGATAAGTTATTTCAGATAAATCATTCCCGGAAAGTTATTCCGGAGAAATTATTCCTGATAAGTTATTTCAGATAAATCATTCCCGGAAAGTTATTCCGGAGAAATTATTCCTGATAAGTTGTTTCGGATAATCATTCCCTGTAAGTTGTTTCGGAGAAATTATCCCGATAAGTTAATTCAGATAAATTATTCCCGGTAAGTTGTCAATAATAATTTGTTTCAGATAATTTCAATTCTAATTTCAATTCTAGTATATAATCGTGTGCTTTCCACTGCCATACTCTGTTTAAACCTATTGCTTATTCATTAACAATCAATGGAAGTCAGGGCTCAACCGTGAAGGAGTCTCATGACGTCGTGTTTTGTCACGACTCCTACAACCTGACCCTTTTCAACAACCAGCACGGCAGGATTTCCTTCCAGAATATGGGAAACAACCGAGATCGAAACCCCGGGGGAAACTGCAGGGAAAGAGTCCTCCATCAAATCCAGAACCTTCATCTGAGAGATGGACTTCTTTTTACTCTCAGCCATCAGCTTTACAATGATGTCTTCAGAGATGCTTCCAACGGGGATGTCCTTTTCCAGGACAGGGATCTGCGAAAAACCATGTGCATGCATGAGGCTTACCACCTCTTCTACCGAATCCTCAGGAGAAACGTGGATGACAGGGGAGTGCATCAAGTCCCTTATAATTATCTGCCGTTCCTTTTCGGCTTCATCAAAAGCTACGAGGATTTTCCTTACCGTCGAAAGCCTTGGGTCCACATCTCCCGATTCTATGCGCGCTATAAGAGGCTGGCTTACTCCCGCCCTTTTTGCAAGGTCGCTCTGGGTAAGCCCTAGATCATTCCTCCTTTTTTTAAGATCTTCAGGTGTTGGAAGCTGCATACATATTACCGATAGTAATTGTGGTATTTAACGTGATTGGTTAACGTAATTTTAAGAGTTTGTATATAAGGAGCATTTATACCCCAGGCTACCTTTTTGAAGAAAAATCCGATAAAAATATTATTGGAGAAAGAACAGGTTCATACATATTAGGACAAACAACGCGAAAAAGAAACAGCGCTAAAATAGAAAGAAACAGAATGAATTCTAAAACCAAAAATGATTGAAAACATGATAGTAGACGTGATAGAAAACATCGATATTAGACGTGATAGAAAAGATAAACAAAAAGTGCAAAAGTAAATAAGATTACAAAAATAAGGGAACAGAAATAAGGAGAAATCACAAAAATTTCTTGCCTGAAGGTGCAACATGGCACTTCAGGCATAAGGCTTTTCAGAAATGCTTCGTTTCGGAAACAAAGCTTTTCGGAAACAGAGTTTATCAGGCATAATACGGGGTTTCGATTTCTTTTGACTTTTTGGTCCTGAGCTCTCCTTTTATTGCCTGGTAGTATTTCATGGTGTCCGGAGTAACCGAGGGGCCCGTTTCCTGGACGGCTTTCAGGAAATGCCTCTGCTGGACACTTTTAGCCTGGAGATCTTCCCTGAGGGCAAACCTGCCTGCTTTTTTGCAAACTGCTGCTATGTCCGCACCTGTGTAGCGGTCAGTCAGGGACACAAGTTCCTCCAGGTCCACGTCTTCTGCAAGGGACATCTTCTTCGTGTGAACCTTAAAGATTTCCCGCCTTGCCCCTTCGTCAGGGACAGGGACCATTATGAGCTCGTCAAAACGGCCCGGACGGAGGAGGGCAGGGTCAATGATGTCCGGCCTGTTAGTTGCGCCGAGCACGACAACACTCCTGAGCTCTTCGAGCCCGTCCATCTCGGACAGGAGCTGGTTCAGGATCCTGGCCGTAACCTGGGGCTCTCCTGCGTAAGCCCCCCTGATGGGGGCAAGGGAGTCAAGCTCGTCCAGGAATACGATCGAAGGGGCAACCTGCCTGGCCCGCATGAAGACTTCGGCAATTCTTTTTTCGGACTCCCCGTACCACTTGGAGAGCAGGTCACTTCCCTTGGCTGTAATGAAGTTCGCATCGGACTCGTGGGCAATGGCTTTTGCAATAAGGGTCTTCCCAGTGCCAGGAGGGCCGTAGAGGAGTACGCCTTTGGGAGCCTCCACTCCTATGGTCCGGAAAGAATCGGGGTTTTTAAGCGGCCATTCCACGGCTTCTTTCAAGAGGGATTTTACTTCATCAAGCCCGCCCACATCGTCCCAGCTGACGTTTGGGACTTCAATCAGGATTTCCCGGATAGCGGAAGGCTGGACATCTTTCATGGCTTCTTCAAAGTCATCCCTGAGCACCTCAAGGGAATCAAGGATCTCCTTCGGGATTTCGGGTTCCTTCAGGTTGATCTTCGGAAGGATCCGGCGAAGGGCACTCATGGCTGCTTCCCTGCAGAGCGCCGCAATGTCTGCCCCCACGAAACCGTAGGTTATCTGGGCAAGGTTGCTGAGGTTTACGTTATCGGCAAGGGGCATGCCCCTTGTATGGATCTGGAAAATTTCGAGCCTGCCCTCACTGTCCGGGACTCTGAGCTCAATTTCCCGGTCGAACCTGCCCGGGCGACGAAGGGCCATGTCCAGGGCTTCGGGACGGTTGGTTGCCCCGATCACGATCACGTTCTTCCGGGTCTTGAGCCCGTCCATCAGTGAGAGGAGCTGAGCGACCACTCTCCTCTCGACTTCCCCCGTGACCTCGGCCCGCTTGGGGGCGATGGAATCGATCTCGTCAAGGAAGATTATAGCAGGAGCGTTCTTTTCGGCCTCGTCAAAGATCTCCCGGATCCGCTGCTCGGATTCCCCGTAATACTTGGACATGATTTCGGGGCCGTTGATTGAAATGAAGTAGGCGTCCGACTCGTTTGCAACCGCCTTTGCAAGCATGGTCTTTCCTGTCCCGGGCGGCCCGTGGAGGAGCACACCCTTAGGAGCGTCGATCCCGAGCCTGTCAAAGAGTTCCGGGTGTTTCAGGGGCAGTTCGATCATTTCCCTGACCTTGGAAATGGCGTCCTTGATCCCGCCCAGGTCTTCGTACATCACGGTCGGGACAGTCTGTTCCGGAGGGAGTTCCACGGCTTCGGGCAGGAGTTCGATTTCGGTCATGTCCGTGATCTTCACGATCCCCGAAGGGGAGGTCGAAACCACCTGCATCTTTATTTCCCCGAGCCCGAATGAAGGGCCAAAACCCGGGCCGAAAAAGTCCTGGAAAAAGTCTTCGAACATGAGCCCTTTGCTGAACGTATCCCTGTCCTGGGACCTTCGCAGGCTCGTGGTGGAGATAAAGTCCCCCTTTGAAACCGTGCGGTTCATGAATACGGCTTTCAGGGTCTCACTTGGCGCGTAAATCTGCATCCCTTTGGTCACAGGAGACAGGGTCACGTGTTTTGCTTCCTTCCACTCCGCCTTCCGGATTTCCACATTTTCCCCTATACTGGTCTTTGCGTTTGTGCGGATAAGCCCGTCCATACGGATTATGTCAAGCCCCGCATCACTCGGATACGAACGCCCCACAAGGGCAGAGGTCGTTTTGCCCCCCCGGATTTCCACAACATCAAAGGGCTTTAGCTCCAGCTTTTCCCTGAAAGTTTCATCGATCCGGACAATGCCCTTTCCGACATCCCGCTGGTCCGCTTCCGCAACCTTCAGCTTGATCGCATTTTCGTCCTCTTCAGTCAAATAATACCCCCTGTTTCCAGAAATGAATAATTTTCAGTTCAGGATATATGGCTGATGTAGTCGATGCAGCCTATCTAGCCGATGTAAGCGACCTGGCCAATGCAGCCGATGTAAGCGACCTGGCCAATGCAGCCAATGCAGCCGATATGGCCAAATATAGCTAAACATGCGCCTGAATATGCATCATTCAACCACCTCCCCCAAATAAGTCAGCCGTAGCTCCGGTTTCCCCCACACTGTCGGCATTTACCTTTAGCTTCCTGCCCGAAAAGGAAGCTGTGCATCAGTCGCTGACCTTCTTTGCCGCTTCATCGAGATCCTTCAAGTTTGTAGGGATCGGGTTTTCCTTGAGAAGCTTTGCAAAGTGCGTCAGGTTATGGACCATGTAGCGCGCCGTCCTGTTGGTGTAGAGGTGCCTGTCTCCCCCTTCTTTTATGTAGCTCAGGCCCGGCCCGGCGTCGCCCACCCAGTAGCAGTCAACATTCGGAGGTATGGCGCAGCCCAGGTGTGTCAGGTTAAAAAGCGTGTGCGCACAGACGTTATGTGCCCCATCTTCATTCCCGGTCACAATGACCCCTGCTACCTTGCCGTAGAGAGGGTACTGCCCCGTCAGGGGATCCCCGTCCGCATATGTCCCGTCAAGCCTTTCCAGGACCACCTGGCAAACCGAGGAACGCACCCCGAACCAGATTGGCGACGCAATGACCAGAATATCACAGGCCTTTACTTTTTCAAGAATAATAGGCCACTCGTCCCCCTCCCCTTCATCGGACGAAACTCCGAAAGCTACCTTATGGTCTACAACCCTGACTACTTCGCTATCCACCCCGAGCTCCCTGAAAAGGTCCACAGCTTTGTCAATGAGTGCCCTGGTGTTGGAGACCTGAGGTGACTTTTTCAGAGTGCAGTTCAAAAAAAGTGCCTTAATCGCCATGATAATATGTTTTCGGACTGCCGTTATATATACGGGGTCGGATGATTATTCAGGAACAATGTATATGAAGCTCCCGGAACCTTTTTCGATAAAATCCAGAAGACAAAAACAGAAAAATAAGTAAGAGGAATAAAAAGGAAATGAAAATCAAAAAAAGAAAAATAAGTAAGAGGAATAAAAAGGAAATGAAAAATTAGAAATGAAAAATTAGAAATGAAAAATTAGAAATGAAAAAAATGGTAAGAAAAAATAAAAAAGAAATGAAGATGAGCTTATACCATTTTCCACAGAATTTCTTATTTTCCTATAATATTGGCTAATAAAGATTATTTGCCGGAAAAATTTGTTTAAAACACATTTTAAGTAATTATAAGCTTAAATAAAGGCATAAATAAAATTATATGTGGTATTAATCGTTTAATATGTAATATAAGGGCAAATCGGGATTTCAAACATTAGATTTTTGTGTATTGTGAGATAAAAAATCATATTAAATGTTAATTTATAATTCATATATAGCATAAATTAAGTATTTATGATTGATACTTCTAGTAAACATTTTGAGGAGTACTAATTTAAAATCATTATATGTAATTTTTTGGCTAAATAAGCATTTTTAAGCCTTTTTTATCGTTTTAAAGCATTTTAGCAAATTTTGGCATAAGCTCAGATCAGAAACTAGAAACAAAATTAAGAAAACAAAAAGAGAGCAAGGGAAAAAATTATAATCTTATTTCCTTTGCCATTTCCTGAAAGACTTTTCCTTTTTCGGTGGTTATGAAAAGCCCGTCTTCGTGCTTGATTAGTTCTTTTTCCTTCAACATTTCCAGATACTTCTGGGCAATGTTAAAATTCAGGTTTACTTCATAGACTATATGTGTCTTCTTTGCCCCGTTAGTTGCCACTCTTAAAATATCGACAGCAATATCAGTCCTGCTTCTCCTCTTAATACTAATACCCCCCTATGTAGAAAAATTATATTTGTAAGGAACTTAAACATTATGAATTATTTTTTGCGTATCTTAGTGCATGTAACTAAGATTCTTATTTCTTAATCGTTTGACTTACTATATAACATTATCAGTGAGATATAAAAGAGAAAGTATGAAAGCGTAAAAACTTATGAAGTCAACAACTTCAGCCTACTTGCTATTGAAAACAAAAAGTACCACATCCAAAAAACATGGAAAACTTTTACAACAGTAAAAGAAATTCAAAAAAATCACCAGGAAGGGAGATCTTTAAATGAAAAAATATATATTTAAAAGGGTATGGGCCCGCTGAGATTCGAACTCAGGACTCCCGCCGTGTAAAGGTATTATTGAATGAATACTGCCACAAATGGCGTTTAAATTTCCAAAAAACCTCTAAAAATTATTTAATAATAAGTTCGATACAGGAAGAATGTAATAGTCAATTGATATTACTTAATAATTTATGGGATGAGTAAAGAGAGCGCTTTGAAGAATGGGTAGAATATAAAATGATGTCGAAAATAACTAAAAGTATTCTGTCCTATATCTTTTTTCTGGCTCCAAATTTAGGAAAACTTTTAATTGCAAACATCAGAATAATATTTAAATTGTTTTGGTAGATTTTTATTTTACACATCGATATGAAGAAATGCAAGTTTGAAAAAACTTGAAAAAACAGAAAAACATTACCCCAGTGTGATTCGACCCTGCGGATAGAGAGGGAAGAGGTTTCTCTCAATCCTACATAATCTATAACTTTTCTGAGCTTTTTCTGAAAAAATCTATGATATAAAACCTGCATTCCGCATTTTTAGGCGCATAAAAGCCTCCCGATAGTTAACTATGCGCTTAAATTATATGCACATTGTTTTTTGATTTTACTCCAAAATCGACACCAATTGAGACCACATAATGCTTATATGCGCTTAAAATTTGGGAACTAAGGATAAAACTTTAGCAAATTTGCTAAATGTAATGTTTAGAATAGAATGAGAGTAGACCAGTTTCATTTGTTTGGAAGAGTATGTCTTAAATTACTGGAATGTCTTTGATCCCGGAGCTGAATATATGAAACTGGTCAAAAATATATATACTCTAATAATAAATAAAGTTATGCCGTATCCCCAAACTCAAGCCATGACATCCCTGGAAAGAATGTAGGCAACCATTTCCGGAGTCACTTTATTTTGCTTTGCAAATCCCCATTTGATCTCCTCAACTGGGGCGCCATTCTGTTTTAATTCCCTTATTTCTTCAATAACAGATGACGGGATTTCGTAGTATTCACAGATGTCTTTCCTGTGGCCCCATACATCTCCTTCCATGAGATGGATTCTCTGTATTTCCAGGAACATTTCGATTGACTTTGAAACCGTCCGACGGTACGATTTAGGAATCTGGATTACCTCAACTTTCGGGCAGGTCTCAACCAGTGCAAAGATATCCCTATTCGAGGGGCGGAACGCCAGGTGAACCACCCTTTCGTTGGGATTAAGCGTCAAAACTTCATCTTTAGAGCTAACCACACGTATTTTCATTTAATTCCCCACCTGTAAATTCTTTTCCGTTTTTACATTTTTTTAGTTATTTCAGTCGTTGTGACGTTATTTTACCTTTCATAACATCATTTTACAGATCTTATGTTTTTAGAAAGTTTGCCATCACTTCCCAACACGCGCCACTTTTTTAATATTTTTGGACTATATATTTTTCAACTTCTTTGTTTATGAGGACACTTGTCGAAGTTTTTTACAGTTCTCAGTTATTTTGCTTGTTATAAATATTTATCTGTTAATTGGTATATTTTTCAATAAGTTAACACTTGTTAATTTTACCTTGCCAGGATGAAGAGACATCAACTGGAATATCACGAAACGCAGGCGAGTTCCAAAAATGAATCATCGAAACAGTCTTACATAATAAAAATAAAAAAACAATATAGATATAAAAAATAATACTTATGTAGTATTAGTTGTTACTTTTTTTATTATAGGTGAAGTTATAACTACATTAAACGCAAACGATTTTCGAGGCGAAATTATTTCGGGATGCAACAATGAAACACTTTAGGGATTCACATTTCAGTAAAAGAAAGTGCCTTATCCGACAGGAAATGATCACTGACGAAGAGGGTAAAAGAAAAGAAACTCCAAGCCGGCGGCTAACTCACGGAAGGGGATACGTGCCTATAAACACCTTTGCAAACACCAGAAAGAGCCCTACCAATAATGAACTGGCAAGAGATCTAATTAATCTTTCCATGATAGGAATTAGGAATCATTCATAGATAAATTTTTTTATGAAGAATAATTTTAGAATTATATTTAATAAGATTTGATGCAGATACGTTTTAACCAAAATAATTTCGCTTTTTTAATTTCTTATGTTGTAATTATATATCGTATACATTAGACCTACTATTTTACTTCAACTTCGAATAAAGTTCCG
>Ga0272442_10003548_pt1 | contig 21844 bp, 20 predicted proteins | sample SSMForm2O_FD_200262 | JGI IMG/M metagenome (GOLD analysis project Ga0272442, IMG submission 200262) | Marine sediment archaeal communities from Little Sippewissett salt marsh, Falmouth, MA, United States - SSM-Form-2O | ecosystem: Environmental > Aquatic > Marine > Wetlands > Sediment ... | reverse complement strand
CCCGAGCCTATTTCATCCGACTGCAACTTCGTTTCCATTGAGGCGTGATTTGGCCATTTCCTTCTGCCGGGCGCCCGCTTCGTCCAGGAAACGGCCTTCCTCCCTCCCCCAGTGTCTGAACTGCAGCTTGACGACGCTTTGAGATTTACTTATCCGACCGATTTTCGTAACATAAAGGAACTCAAGGACGCTTGGAAAGAGTCACTGAAGGGAAATGCGCAATGAAGACTCAGGGCTTCACTCTCATAGAACTGATGGTCGTGGTGGTCATTATAGCCGCCCTGGCCGCGATGATCGTACCGCACGTGCTGCCGGCCTCGGAGGAAGCGAAAAGGGGAATCGCGCAGGGCGACATCGCGCGCATCCAGGGCGTGGCGCTCGCGCTGTACAAGCTGCACAACGACAAGTACCCGACCTCGGAGCAGGGCCTGAACGCGCTCGTGGTGCGGCCGGCATCGGCGAAAAAATGGAAAGGGCCCTATCTTACGAAGAAGAAAGTGCGTGATCCCTGGCGGAACGATTACAGGTACAAGAACCCCGGGACTCGCAGCCTGACGGGGCCGGACGTCTGGTCGGTCGGCCCGGATGGGCAGGACGGTACCGACGATGACGTTTGGCCCGAAGAGTAGCTTCCGGCGCGGCTCGCGGCCGCACAATAGTGATCAGTAACCAGCAATCAGTGGTGCATTCTTGACGCAACACTCGGCCTCCATTTTTCGACAGTCATTTCCCCCGCGCTGCAGAGGCTTCTCTCTTGTCGAAGTGCTCATAGCCGTAACCATCCTGTCGGTCGGGATAGTCACCGTTCTCTGTGCGTTTCATACCTCCTTGTCGGCCCTGGGCTCTGTGCGGGAAGGCCTGTGGGCCGGCATGCTCATACGGGAGAAGATGGCCGCGCTCGAGGGTGCGGCGCGGGACGGCGACGATAGCGCCATGCGCTCGAGCAAGGGGCAGTTTGGCGGTGTCTACGCGGACTTCCGTTGGGAAACGGCGGTTTCGGACATGGCACTTCCGGAGGGCTCCGAAGATGACCGTTCGTGCGCACTGAAACGCGTTGATGTCTGGGTGTGGCGCGAGAACGACAAGCGTTACTCGTCTACCGGATACCTCTGGATCGATACGCGGGAGGCGGCGAAATGAAGCGCATGCGCGCAACGTACGGTTTCACGCTTATCGAGCTCCTCGTGGTGATCGCCATCTTCGCGGTCGTCGCGACGGCCGTCGGCGCGAGCCTGGCCGGCGGCATACGCGCTTGGGATGCGGCGCGCGATTTCAACGCGGTCGAAACCGATGCGCTCATCGACCTCGATATCCTGCAGCGGGACCTGGCCAACACGTTTCGATTCCATGACATCGAGTTCGCCGGGTCGAAGACCGCGCTCACGTTCCCGGCCCACGTGAGGGTTGACGATCCCCACGGAGATGCCTGGAACATCATGTGCATAGGCGGCGTTAATTACCTCTATGACAAGGAGGAAAGGGCGCTGTTCAGGAGAGCTCAACCGTATCCTTTCCCGGAGGCGAGGCCGGGTGAGCTCGGCGAGAAGGCCATCGGCAACCTTGACGCCGTGACCTTCGAGTACTACAGGCTGGCGCCGCAGGCGGGTCAGCCGGGAGCATGGGAGCCGGAGTGGAATGATCCCACCAACTTCCCGGCAAGAGTCCGTGTGAACCTCGTCTTTGGCGAAGACGCCAGGCCGGCCGCCATCACGCGGACGATCGTCCTGCCCACGGCCAGACGGGAGGCACCCAGGCAATGAAACGCCGTCTTCCATCCACCACGCGCGACGCGCCACGCGCCACCCGCCCCGGCATACGCGATACGCCCGTCGCCCGCGGCAGTGTACTTCTGCTCGTGCTCTGGACTCTATTCTTCCTGAGTGCACTGGCGCTGGCGGTGGCTGCATACGTGGGCGGCGGGATCGAGCTGGCCGGAGCCCTGAAGTCCGACAGGATCGGCTACTTTGCCGCCAGGGCGGGCGTGGAACAGGCAATCACGGTCGTTGTCTGTGACTCCAACGGCTGGGACGCGCTGACCGAGAGTTGGAGTAACGACGAGGAGACTTTCAGGGACGTGGCGGTGGGCGAAGGCAGGTTCACGGTGAAATGGGTCGGTCCCCATGAAAAATCGGGGCGGAAGACGAGGTATGGTCTCAGTGACGAGGAAAGCCGCATAAGCCTGAATTCCGCCCGTACGGACAGGGCCGTGCTCCGGGCGCTTTTGCAGCGTATCGGTGAACTGGATCCCGCGAAAGCTCTCCGCATAGCCGATGCGATAGTCGATTGGCGTGACGGGGACGATCAAGAGTTGACAGAAGGCGCCGAAAACGGTTATTATCAGGCATTGCCTAGCGCATACAAGTGCCATAACGGGCCTCTTGATTGCGTTGAGGAGCTATTGCTTGTAAGGGAAGTTACGCCGGAGTTGTTCCGAGCGCTGGAGCCGTATGTTACCGTCTACGGATCGGGGATCGTGAACATCAATACGGCGGGGCGGGATGTTCTGGCGACGCTCGGCGACGCGGTCGCGGGTAAGGCCACGCCGGCCAGCGACTCCCTTGCGGACAGGATTCTGGCGTTTCGCGAAAAGGGCGAAGTGTTTGAGAGGGCGGATGTCTCGGGCATTGTGGGTGTGCTTCAGAAGTCCGTCGGGCTGCAGGGGGCCGAGGCGTTGCTGCTCAGAAGAATGCTGAAATACGTGGGCCTGAAGTCCACGTGTTACCGTGGGGTGGTCACGGGCTCCAGGAGCGTTGGGCCGGGGCGAGCATCCGATGCGGAAGCTCCGAGTGGAGAGCGTACTATAACTTTCGTGTTCGACCGGGTTGAACGTGCCCGGTTGATGTGGCGCGAGGACTGAAGATGGCGAAGAGCGGACCAGGCCCTGCGAAGACGACGGTACTCGTCGAGGTCGGCAGCGAATGGCTCAAAATCATCCAGGCCGAGCCGCGCAGGGGCGGCGTCGGCATCTCCAAGATCCACCTGGAGAAGGTGAGCGGGACGAGTAGGGCAATCGCCGACCAGGTCAAGACGGCCCTGAGAAAGGGCCGCTTCGCGAAGGCGCCGGTGATAGCCTGTCTGCCGAGGCAGATGATGACCGTTCGGATGCTGGAGCTGCCGTCAACCGACCACGAGGAGATCGGCGACATGGTCGATCTCCAGATCGGCAAGCAGACCCCTTACTCGAGGGACGAGATAGCGTTCGACTACCGGGTCGCCGGGTCCGGACGGAACGGGTACACACGCGTGATGCTTGCCATTGTCCAGCGGAGCACGATCCGGGACAGGTACTACATACTCGAGGAAGCCGGCGTCAACGTCGAGCGCATGACCGTCAGCGGAAGGCTACTGCAGTTCCGGATACGGGGCGCGGCACGACCGGCCTCGCGGACGTGGGCACGGGCCGGGTGGCCGTGCCGGCTGAGAGTATGGCAGACGAGGCGCTCGAGGCGGACAGGGACGCCGCGGTCGGAGACGATGACGTCGCACTGGTCGATGAGGAGGAGTCGAGGGGCGAAATATCAGTTGTGACATTCCCGAACGGCGACAAGTACGAGGGAGAGTTCAAGAACGGTCTCTTCCATGGGTGGGGGACGCTCTACTACCGGAACGGGGACAAGTACGAGGGCTATTTCAAGAGCGACGAGAAATGCGGCCGGGGCACGTTCATCTACGGGAATGGGGACAGGTATGAAGGTGACTTCAAGAACAACGTGAAGGAGGGGCGTGGAAAGCTCCTGTTTCGGAATGGGGACAGGTACGTGGGCACTTTCCGGGGCGACCGGATCAGCGGGAAGGGCACTCTGCTGTACAAGACCGGGAACAAGTACGCGGGCGACTTCCAGAACGGCCTGAAACACGGCAACGGTACTTTCCACTTCACGAACGGGGACAGGTACGAAGGCGAATTCGCCGAGGACCGCCGGGAGGGCCGGGGCACCTACGTTTTCCACAACGGCGCGAAGTATATGGGCCAATTCAAGGACAGCCGGCGTCACGGGGAGGGCCGCTACGTCTACCCGGACGGACGGGAGTACAAGGGCGAATTCCGGGACGGGATGAAGCACGGCAGAGGAGTCTGCATCTACCCGAACGGCAAGCGGCTCAAAGGGCTATGGCGGAAGGACAAGCTCGTGAAAAGAACCGGCTGAATATCGTACGTCAGAAAGCGACACCAGGGCCCACGTTTTGCGGATTTGGGTCCTTTTTTTTGACTTTTGGCGGGATTTTTCGCATAATTTAGATGATGAAACACGATGGGAACTGCGCCCATGGTGCATACTCTTGGTTTACACCGTTCATCGTTGTCTTGCTCATGGGCCTCATGATCTTGTCCGCCTACGGGGCGGAGTTGCCCTACCTCGAGTTCTTCGAGGACCAGGATGCCGGCACGGATGTTGACGGCTGGCGCGGCCTCAGCGCGAGCGCGTTGTCGGCGCAGTTCCAGGACACGACCGCGGCGGAAGGCTCCCAGGGGATGGGCGTGAGCTCCGGCCAGGTGGCGCTGACGATAAGCGATGCCGACACCGACGGGTCGAACGTATGGTGCCAGGTCTATATGAAGCCGATCCTGTACTCAGGCATGCCGGACAGCGACCTGGCCGGCACTAACGCCGCGGCGTTCTGTGTGACAACGGACGGCGACCTCCTGGCGTATTCCTCGAACGCGTGGACCAATGTGGGGAGCGTTCCGACGAACCAGTGGCTGGGTTTCGCGGTGCACCTGGACTACGCGAATTCGAACTGGGATATCTACGTTTTTTCCAACGCGTCTTACTACAAGCAGGGCCGGCTCTTCACCAAGATGAATGACACGCCCATGGGATTCAACACGAACTCGCCGGCCAAGTCGGAGTTCGTGCAGATGGTAGTGACGAACGGCTCCACTGACTCGACGTACCTGGACGCGCTGGCAGTATCGCTGGGAGTCTCCAACTGCGCGGCTACACTGATGAACGTAGTGGGGGTGGACCGGTTGGCGAACCAGACGTTCATGTCGGGCACGCCGCCCTATGACTATGGCGACCAGTCCCTGACCGCGGGCAAGGAGCTGTCGCTGGCTTTGAGCAGGAATCTGGACGGCACGAACGATACCCTTGCTTCGGCCGATCAGTTCAGGTTTATGGACTCGACCGCCGGCTGGAGCTGGTACTCACTGAATGCGTCGGAGGACTGGGAGTGGCAGGCCGGAGCCCTCCCGGCCAATGCCCGCCTGTACCCGGGAACAGCGCTGTGGATGCAGCGGAAGGGGACGAGGGACGCGGCGACGTTCTACCCGTACGTGTCGGAGCCGAGCTACACCGATACGACAATCTACGGCACAAACAATGGCACTCACAAGGGGTGGAACTTCCTGGCGTGGCCGTATACGCGTCAGGACCGCAGCGTCAATGCCGGTGCGGGTCAGCTCGGGCTTACTGAGGGAGCGGGGTGCAAGATCTATATCTACGAGGACAACCGGTACATCAAGCTGTGGTGGAACACCGGGGCGAACGCCTGGTACCAGGGCCGTTCCCCGTCAACGTATGTGCTGAAGACGGGACAGGGATTCTGGTTCTATCGGAACATGGACGGCACGCAGGCGGGGGGCTGGGATCCGCCGTAGCGGCAACAGGTAGAATATGACACGGAACGGTACGAAGCTGAGAACGTCGATGGTAGTCATAACGGCGCTGTACCTTGCGCTGTTTTGCCTCGGAACGGTCAACGCCGCCGATACGGGTAGTGAGGCGGACCCGCTGTTGGCCGACCGGCAGATCGGGGGTGTTACGTTTTCGGGCGGGCCCGGTGGGGCAATTACGATACAGTTCGGGGCGCAGTCGGCGAACTCCCCGCCGTCAATGTCGTGCGGCGCAACGGTCGCGGACGTTGGAGTGTCGGACGGCGCGTTCGTGGGTGACTATCATGCCGCCGGCGTCGAGTCTCTGACGTTCAAGATCGTCGGTGACGGACACGTGCCCGGGACGATCATGGCGATCTTGCGGACCAATAGGGGGCGTACCTGGTACAATTCGAACGTCCAGGTCTCCGCGACGGCGGGCGAGGAGACCGTCAATACCGTATCTTTCGACCGGAGTGCGGGTTGGGACCGCAATGAGCGGCCGTCGGTGGACAAGGACGCGATGTGGGCGGCGGACCTGAAGGATGTTGCCGCCGTAGGGGTGACGCTCACTCAGGGCGGAATCCAGGCACAGTCATATACGATCAGCCATTTCATGCTGCTTGACCGGTACGGCGGGACCAGCGGTCCGGGAACGTTGACCCCGCTGGAACAGGCGCTGTTGGATGCCTTCGGTGTCACGGATATGGCCGTGCTGACCGAAGAGCAGCAGCTCCGCGACCTTGACGGGGACGGGATGACGGACCTGGTCGAGATAAGGTCGGAGTTGGAGGACGGCTTTGCCGATTCGATTTTTGCCGCGGAAATAGTTGAAATCGAGAGGGACGGCGTTACAATAAGGTGGCCTTGTGTGGCGGGTGAGAAGTACACGGTGTTGAGGTCGGACAGCCTTTTCAGCCTGTTTGCGCCATTGGCGGGAGCAATCGAGCTGGAGGCAGCCGAAACCGGGTTCATGATCCACAGGGATACCGCGACGGCGGGCACGGGTCCGTATTTCTACAGGATATTCAAGCAGAAGCAGTAGAACGGGTGGATTTGTGAGCATCAAGCGGTCAATTGCGTGCCTGATTGTGCCGGCGGCATTGGCGGCGCCGCTGCACGCGGCCATTGTGATCACCAACGACTGGGAGAGTGGCGCGGAGACGTGGACCGACCGTGTTTCGTGGGGCACTCCCAACACCGCCCTGACGAACCCGGATGCTACCGGGCTCGGCGGTGGGTCCGATGCGTTGAGAATCACGGGCGGGAGCGCCGGGGGCGGGTCCGAGTCCTACGTCTACAACAACACGTTGACCGGTGACTACAATTCGCTCGGCATAGTCTCCTTGAGTTTCGACTTCTACGCGGCCTCCAATACGCCGGCAGCCCTGGAACTGTACTTCCGACACGATTCCGGCGGGGCCGGCGATACCGAATGGCACTTCACAATCAGCGATCTCTACACGGGGTGGCATACATACGATGTCAACTTTCTTACGAGCGGCGGCTGGTACAACTCAGACTATGGCCCGGGGAACCAGACGCAGTTGCTGGCCGACCTCGTGGACGTTGACGAGATAGGATTGCTGTTGACCTATCAGCCGAATGTGACCGGCCAAATCTACGGTACGGACAACTGGCAGGCGGGTGACACGTATTACATACCGGAACCCGAGACCTATGCAATGCTGGCCTTCGCGTTCGTCTCGCTGGCCATCACATTCAGGAAGAACCTGAACGAGCAGCTCGAACGAGCCCTTGCCGCGGTCAGGGCGAGCCGTCAGTCGTAGATACCGCCTTCCCTGTATTTCGCCCACGCGGTCTCGAACCAGGCGTCCGTCTCTGGCATTGGCCGCCTCTCCACCCACTCGCTGGTGATCGACTCGCCGTCCGCGCAGGTTTCGAGAACCCTGGCCCTGAAATCGACATTCTCCGGCTGCACGCGCCAGGAATCGTCCAGTTTGTCGTGCACGTGCCGGCCGGTTTCGCTGAGCGCGATCGCGGATCCCCTGCTGCCGACGCCGCTGCGCAGGGCAAACAGGACGGCTTCGAGGTAGACCGCGTGCGCGAAGCAGAGGTACCGATTCTTGAAACACTCCGCGAGGTCCGCGGAGTCGCCGGGAGCGCAGCCGGCCCCGGCGATCCTTCGGTACTGTTTCCACGCACTCGTGACGGCCTCTTCCAGCACGGGTACCGACCTTATGTGGGCACCGGCCTTCGACATGCGCTCCTGCAGCTCCATCCTTTCGTCCGCCCACGGCCGGCTCGAACCGTCGCACACGGCGGCCCAGGAGAGCAGTTCGCCGGCCGCGTCGGTCGCCAGGGAAGCCAGCTTCTCGGGGGAGACCGTCCAGTCCCGGTAGCGGTGCGAAATGAACTCGGCGGCGCGAAAGGAGCCCACCTGACCGGAATTCAGAGCCGAGCCGCCGGGACGGTAGACCCCGTGCGAACCGTTTACCTCGCCCACGGGGAAAAGGTGCGCGATGTTGGCCGATTCCCACCAGTGGTTGCCCGCCAGGCCGCCGTTGTTGTGCTGGGCGCAGACCGCGATTTCGAGCGGTTCCGAGGAAATGTCTATGCCGTGATCGGCGTAGAGCTCCACGGCGGCCGGATTCATGTGTGCGAGACGGCCGAGCGGCGTGTCCTGGTCGGCACCCGACCTCGCGAGGTAATCGCGGGCCTCGTCGCTGAGGGCGTCAGAACTGAAATCCTGCGGGTTCGCCCGAAAGTCAAGAAAGACACGGCGTTGCTTCATGACTGTCTCGATGTAGACGAGTATGTCCACGATGGAGGAGCCGCCGATGACCTTGCGGGAGTCGAACGGCCACTGGTAGCCCTTCAGGAATACCATGGAATTCATCTCGGCGGCGGAGTCGAAGTAATCACGAAGAAACTCCCGCTCGTCGCTCACGCCGTCGGCCGCGGTGCTGATGAAACGGGGGATCACCTGCATGTACGTGCCCGATACGTTCCAGCGGAACTTCGTGGACGCCAGCCCGTACTGTGATTCGGGGATGCTCTGGGCCCTGGCCCCAGCCATCAGCGCCAGGCCGATGGCGCCCGTGTGAACGTTGGGGTACACGCTTGTCTTGTACAGCCCGCCGGGCCCGCCGACAGCAAAGACTACGTTTTCTGCGCCGTACGCCTCCAGGGCTCCATCCGGGGTCAGGGCGATTATGCCCGCGGCTCTTCGGCCGTTGGCCTCGTCCAGGGTCAACAGCCGGATAGCGGTACGGCCCTCGTGCACGGGAATGCCGAGACGCTCGATATGACGGATGAGCGCGCGGCACATTTCGCGCGAGGTGTATGGACCTATCGAGGTGGCGCGCTGGCGGGGATCGTGGTCCGTCTTGTAGCCCACGAACTGGCCGTAGGCGTCGGTGGGGAAGGGAACGCCGAGGTTCACGAGGTTGATGAAGGCGCGGGCGGAAAGGCCGGCCTCGACGAGCGCGAGGTCGCCGTGCATGCTGCCTCCCTCGAAGTATGACTGCGCCATGACCGCCGGCGAGTCGGCGTCGTTGCCGCACATGGATAGCTTGTAGTATGTCTGCTTGTCGCTGCCGGTGTTGATGGAGGTGCCCATCTGCAGGCCCTCAGTGACAATGATGACATCGTCGATTCCACCTGCGTGCAGCTGTGCGGCCGCGTTCAGGCCGGCGGCTCCGCTTCCCACCACCACGGTGTGGTGCAGGAAGAGGGGTACCTCGACATCCTTGCCGTCGGGCCCCGTTACCTCTAAATGTCCCTGTTCCATCGGCTTCTCTCCGCGTTTGGCTTTACAATGAGACGGATGTTACTATATACCTTACGGGTATGAAAGTCTGTATGATAGGCGTACGCGGCCACTGGGGATACGCCGTGGAGAGCCTGCCCGAGCTGCCGCGAGTCAGCGTTGCCGGGGTATCGGCGGGGTGCGCGGAGGACGATCCGGGCGCCTTGGTGACGCGGTGCGAAGAGCTCGGTCACCGGCCCTCTGTGTTCGATGACTGCAGGAAGATGCTGGACGACCTGCACCCCGACGTAGTCGTGATCGCGGGACCGTTCGAGTTGCACGCGAAAATGGCCATTGACGCGATGGAGCGCGGAGCACACGTTTTCTGCGAGAAGCCCGTTGCGCTGACAATGGAGGGGCTGGAGCGGTTGCGGAAGGCACACGCCGGTTCGGGCGTGCGCCTGGCGGGCATGATGGGCCTCCGATACGATCCCGCATTCCACACCGCGTGGCGTGCTGTGAAAGACGGCGCCGTGGGTCGGGTGCGCATGGTCAATACACGCAAGTCTTACAAGCTCGGGGAGCGTCCTTCGCACTACCGGATTCGCGCAACCTACGGAGGCACGATCCCCTGGGTCGGCAGCCACGCGATAGACTGGCTCATGTGGTTCAGCGGGGAGTCGTTCGTGTCGGTCCACTCGGTGCACACGGCAATGGAGAACCGGGGCAACGGCGACATGGAGATGACCGCGCTCTGCCAGTTCGCGCTCACGAACGACGTATTCGGTTCCGTGAGCATGGATTTCCTGCGCCCCGCGACAGCACCGACCCACGGGGACGACCGGGTGCGGGTGGCGGGGACGAACGGCGTCATCGAGGTGCGTGACGGGTCGACGTTCCTGATAAACGGGCAGGCGGAAGGCGAACAGGAGCTCCCCGTATCGTGTGAGAGGAAGATATTCAGGGATTTCGTCGAGAGCATCCAGGGCGGCAACGAGTGCCTGGTGGGCTCGGAGGAAACATTCGAGTTAACCAGGGCCTGCCTTCTCGCCCGCCAATCGGCGGACGAAGGCAGGATCGTGGAGTTCCAGGGATGGAGGCAACGGGGTTGATGAGTGGAAAAATGAGAATAGGGCTTGCGGGCATTTGCGGGTACGGGAGGCACTACCTGGACCGCCTGCTGGACGAGGCGCAGGAGAACGACGCGGAATTGGTGGTCGCGATTGCCAGGCGGCCGAAACGCAGCGAGCGGTACGAGGAACTGAGAGACCGCGGGATCAGGATCTGCGGCAGCCCGGAGGAGTTCTACGAGAATGATACGGTTGACGCCATGATACTCTCGTCGCCGATTCATCTGCACAAGCCCTATTCATGCCTGGCGCTGGAGAAGGGTTCGGATGTGTTCTGCGAGAAGCCGGTGGCAGGCGCGATCCAGGACGCGCGCGTGATGGTCGAGGCGGAGGCGGCCACCGGCAGGCGGATAGGAATCGGCTACCAGTGGTCGTGGTCGGACACGATTCAAGCGCTGAAGAAGGACATCCTGGCGGGGGACTTCGGGAGACCTCTTCGCTTCAGGGCGTTGATCTTCTGGGGACGGAACGAGAACTACTTCAAGCGCAACACGTGGGTCGGAAGGTTCCGGGAAGATGACGGGTCCTGGGTGCTCGACAGCCCCCTGAACAATGCCACGGCTCACTTCGTGCACAACATGTTCTACCTGCTCGGAAGCGAGCCGGAGCGCAGTGCGAGCCCGGCGGACGTGCAGGCCGAGCTCTACCGGGCGAATCCCATCCAGAATTTCGACACCGCGGCGATGAGAAGCCACACGGCCGACGGTGTCGAGCTGCTTTTCTACACCACCCATGCCACGGCTGTCGACGAGGGACCCATTCTCTGCTACGAGTTCGAGAACGCGACGGTCTACTATGAGCTGCACGCGGGCGACAATTTCATAGCGCGTTTGAAGGATGGTTCGCGCAGGGAATACGGGAACCCGTACCACAGGGAGTGGGACAAGATATGGAAGGCGGTCACCTGTATCCGTGATGGCGGACGGATGACCTGTGGCGTTGAGGCGTGCATGTCGCAGACCATTTGCGCGAACGGCGCGCAGGAGTCGATGCCGGACATAGTGGAGTTCCCGGAGAAGCTGAAATCGGTGGAAACGGTGGACGGCGCCAGGTTCACCACGGTGGAAGGCCTGGAGTCTGTGCTTATCCAGTGTTTCCACCAGGGGATCCTGCCGTCGGAGCACGGAGGATTTGGCTGGGCGCGGGAAGGGAAAGTCATCGACCTGCGCGGCTACGAGTCCTTCCCCGCTACAGTCTCTGAAGAGTCATTCCCCCGTCAATGATGAGCGCCTGGCCGGTGGCGTAATCGATGTCGCCGCGCACCAGCATGGCCGCGGCTTTGCCTATGTCATCCGGTTGCCCCCAGCGTGGCTGAACGAGGAGGCCGTCCTCGATCATGGCGTCGTACTTACCCTTCACCTTGGCCGTCATGTCGGTCATGATGAGGCCGGGCCGTATCTCGTACACGGGTATGCCGAACTCGCCGAGACGGGCGGCCCATAGCTTCGTGGCCATCGTGACGCCCGCTTTCGATATGCAGTACTCGCCGCGGCTCACTGAGGCGACGGTCGATGATATCGACGCGATGTTGATGATGGTGCCGCGGAACTCCGCGTCCGCGTGGTGCTGGTCGACCATCCAGTTCGCCACGGCCTGTGTCAGGAAATAGGGGCCCTGCAGGTTCACCTTCATCACGAGCTCGTAGCTGTCCTCTGTCGCGTCCAGGATATCGGCCCGCACCCTGGGGGCGATTCCTGCGTTGTTTACCAGGACGTTGAGGCGGCCGAAGCGCTCCCTCGCGGCGTCCAGCATTTCCTTGCGGGCGGCGGCGTCCGTTACATCGGCACGGCAGTAGAGCACGTCGGCCCCCAGCCCGCGCAGCTCCTCCAGCGAATCCTTCACCACGTCGTCCTCGTGGATGTCACACACCACGATGTCACAGCCGTCGGAAGCCAGGGCCCTGGCGATGCCCAGGCCTATGCCGCGTCCGGCGCCGGTAATCAGTGCAACCTTGTTCATCTCTGCCTACCTCCCACGCTCACACACCCCCGTACCCACACACTCCCACCCTCACACACTGTTCCGGCCGGCGCGCAGCGCCGTATCAATCTCCTCTGCCGCTTTCATTCCCTCGGCAACCGCGCGGACGGCGGTCGCTCCACCGTTGACCAGGTCGCCCGCGGCGTATACGCCGGGCAGACTGGTGGCGAAGCTGTCGGGCTGCGTCTTGACGAGGCCGGACCCTGTCATTGCCAGCGATGAAATAGCGTCGCGCGTCGCCGGCGATATGGTCTGTCCGAGGGCCTCAATGACGAGTCCGACGGTCAGGACGCTCTCCGTGTCGGCCATGACCACGGGTCGGCGGCGCCCCGAGTCGTCCGGTTCGCCGAGCTCTGTCCGGGCTATTCGAAGTCCGGTCACGTTTCCGTCCGTGTCGGTTTCGTAGCCGACGGGCTGGGTTAACAGCAGGCAGTGGCCACCGGCAGCGACGAACGCCTCGCGTTCGGCGGGCCAGGCGGGCATTTCGGCAAATGACCGCCTGTACACGATATAGACGTCGGAAGCGCCCAGGTTTATGGCAGCCGTCGCGGCGTCCATTGCCGCGTTCCCGGCGCCGAGCACGGCAACCTTTGCGGGAACCGAGGTCCTGGCGCCGCTCTTCACGTCGGAGAGAAAGGTCATGGCGTCCAGGCCGGGGCTATTGTCAGCCAGGCGTGATGATTGTCCCAGCCCGAGCGCGAGAAGCACGGCGTCATATTTCGAGCGCAGGTCCTCGATGTTGAGATCGCCGCCTAGCTCGCGTCCCGTTTCAACGACCAGTCGTCCCGCGTCGAGCGCCGGCTCTAATATGGCCGCGAGCTCGTCATCGGACGTATTGTATCGGGCACCGGGTATAGCTTCGTCGGGAACGCCGCCGAGCCGGGTGCTTTTGTCCAGGAGGGTGACCCTGTGGCCGTGCTCGACGAGCCGGATCGACGCGGCGATGCCGGCCGGGCCGCCGCCGATCACCGCTACGCTCCCCACGGGGGCCGTGGCCGGAACGCGTATCCCGGTCAGGCCGCGTGCGCGGGCGAGCCGACAGACGCCCATCTGTATGTCGCGGATGGGAACGGGGTTCTCGCAGAAGATGTTCTCGAGGCATCCACCCTCGCACTGCACCTCAGACGGGCAGACGTACGCACACAGCTCGGGCAGGACGTTGGCGTCCCTGAGGATGTCATAGGCCGCCTGTATATTGTCATCGAGGAAGGCGGAGATGAAGGCGGGTATGTCGACATCGGCGGGGCAGCCTTTCCTGCAGGTCGGATACTCGCACTGTCTGCAACGAGCCGCCTCCTCGCGCAGGCGGTCGAGCGAATAACGGCGGGCCTTGCGGTACTCCGGGCCGTAGATCGCGCTGTCGCGTACGACGCAGCCGGTCTTACCCCCGTCGCGCATGATCTGTGTGCACGCGGAGCAAGTTACGCAGCATTTGCCGGGGTCCATGGCGCCCGATTCCAGCACGTCCCTGGGCGTGTCCGGGTAGGCGAACGCCCCGCGGCCGAGCCCCAGTAGAGCGGCACCATTGCCTGCGATGACCCCGGCCCCGACGTTCGGAATGAATTGCCTGACCCACGTGTAGCCCGAGCCGACGACGGGTATGCTTGATACGTGGGCCTGCATTGCGCGCGTGATCGCGATGAACCTGTCAAGCCCGGCGAGAGGGTTGTCGTCCGGCACGTGAATGCCCTTGACCGGGAAATCGTAAGGCCGGCCGTAGTGCGGGTTGAAGTAGGGGTTCCCGATAGAGACATTGAGCACGGGCGCTCCGATGTCCCGCAGCGCGGCAGCCAGCTCCTTGGGCTCCGTGAGATCGGGCACGCGATGGTCATCGCGGTCGACCCCGAAACCGTAGGGATAGCTGATGGCGTCGTAGGCGTTCATGCGCGTTGTCACGAATATGCCGGGTACGGATTCGGCGATGCGCGCAAGCGTCTCACGGAGCAGGCGCGTGCGGTTCACGAAGGAGCCGCCGTACTTGCCCTCGCGCGTAAATGACGCCAGGAGCTCGGAGACGAGGTATCGGTGGCAACTTTTGATGTCGACCCCGTCGAACCCGGCCTCGGCGGCGAGCGCCGCGGCGGCCACGTAGGTGTCCTGCAGGCGGTCGAGGTAGTCGTCGCTGACCAGCGGGTAGTCGTCGGGAAGATTGTGCTTCGGGTCAAGTACCGCGCTGTGGTGAGCGATGAGGGGAGCCGGAGGGCCGTATGGCTTGCTGTAGCGCCCCGAGTGAGTCAGCTGCAGCACGGCCACGATATCGTGGCCATGCACATCGGCGGCGTGCTTGCGCGTGGCCGCCAGCAGGTCGCGGAACCCGTCGGCGTTGTCCTTGTGCAGGCAGAGCTGGCTCGGATTGGAGCGGGCCTCGTGGAGAACGGCCGTCGCCTCGAACCAGATGAATCCGAACCCGCCTTCGGCATAGCGGCGGTACCGGCGGAAAGAGAGGGGGCCGGGGGATCCGTCGGGAGTCGAGTCGAACCCTTCCATCGGCTGGACCACGAAGCGGTTGGGCGTTCTCCTGCCGGCTATCTCCACGGGCGTCCCGAGAACAGAGAGGTCCTCCGAAACCGGTATCGAGAGACCCAGCCCCGCGATGGCCGCGCGGAGTCCGTCCAGCGTTCGTATGTGAAACCGCTCGTGCACCTTCTTGTCCATTAGTCCCACCGCTGCATCACTGATCACTGATCGCTTCCCTACTCTGTCTACAACGCCTCTATCGCCTTGCGGTACCGCCGGAGAGTCATGGTTACCTGTGATCTTCGGTTCCGCATGAGCCAGAGCTTCTCGAAGCGGCGCATGAGTGACGCCATTCTCCGTTTCAACGCCCGGCGTTCCGCCGCGGTGGCCTTTCGCTCGCATCCGAAGGCTTCGAGCTTCATGGCCGCCACGGTCATCGTGTCGACGGCGAATATCCAGTAGGGCAGCACGCCCGTGGGATCCACGCCACGGTTTCCGTTGTACTCCGCGAAGACCTCTCTCACGACCTCGAGTTTCTCGATCGTCTTGCGGGCGAGCCGTGCGTCCAGGCGCACTCGCCGGTTCGCGAGCCTGCCGTTGACGGCCGTCCACGCATCGCGCCTCGCGGCGTCGAACACTTCGTCCCCGGGGGCCTTGAAAAGTATGCGCATCCATACGTTGCCGTTGCCGCCGATCATCAGCTGCGAGACGTCGCCGAGCAGGCTGAAGGCGCGGCGCAGCGCCGGTGTCCGTACGCCCATGAAGAGACGGCAGAACCGCTTCGCGAAGCTGCGCGTGTCCGCTCCGACATTCCATGCCTGTTCCGCGCCGAACAGGTAGCCCGGCCACGAGTATTCCATGAAGTTGTAGTGCCCGCCGTCGCCCCAGTCGGTGTTGAGCAGTCCGAGCGCACCGTTCCTTTTGCCGGCCGCGGCGAAGCCGTGGATGTTAGCCATGGATTGGGGCCAGCGCGGGAAGAGCGAGTTCCAGGATGAAGTACCCGGGCAGGCGTAGAAGTCCAGGCCGGCCTGCTTGAAGTCACGGATTGCGTTGAAGTCGTGCGTGTGGTGGTAGCCCCAGTCCAGCACGGTGACGTCATCCGGTATGTATCCTATGAGGTCGGGATACTGGCGGATGATGTCGCCCCAGAACATGATGCGCTTACCGTACTTCGCGGCCAGCTCCCGGACCTTCAGCAGGTGGTTGAGGTAGACCCGGCCCTTGCCGCGGCGCTTGCAGAGAGCGTAGCTCTGGCCGAGGCCGAGGTCCCAGGTTTCGTCGCAGCAGACGTTGAAGCGGTTCGAGCTGAAGAGCGGCAGGAATTCCGCGAACAGGGAGTCCAGGAACTTGTATGTCTTTGGGTTCGCCGGGGACAGCGTCCAGCCGCGGCGGCGCTTCCAGGGCGGCACGGTGGCTGCCATTGGGTCGAGGTATTTGCCTACGCCGAAATCCTCCGCAAGGTGCCGGTAGGCGGGAAGGGTGAGCACCGGCGCCAGGTGCCCGAACGAGGCCAGGGACGGAACGAGCTCGATATGGCGCCGGCGGCAATGGCGATCGATGTCCAGGATGTCCTCCGGTGTCAGGGGCGACGCGCCACGCCCGATGGTGGGATGGGCACTGAACTTGAAAGTGTGTTCTATGTAGTACTGGAGCTCGTTGATCTTGTAGTGGGCCAGAAGATCGGCCTGTTTCTTGAGGCTGTCCGTGGTCGGCACGCGCCCGCGGGCGACATCGTAGTAAACTCCCCGCTTCTCGAAATCGGACCAGTCATCGATTGTAAGCTGCGGCCAGTAGTTGATGGGTACCTGCGCCTTGATCTGGAGGAGGGTCTGGATGGCGTAGAAGACCGCCGCGGGCGAGCGGGCTTCTACGATGATCCTGTCCGCGGCGATCCGCAGGCGGTAGCTGTCGTGGCGGCTCCTGGCCTTCAGGATGAGGGTGAGGGTCGGGGCGGGACTCATGGCGGCGCGGATGTCGCAATGATGAAAAAGGGGTGCGGCGAGGCGCGCGGCGGGGTAGAGCGACTCGTCGGATATGGCTATCGTCGCGCGGGCGGGGGGCTTGAAGCGGCCGCCGGTATAGACGAGCTTCCTGGGCTGAGGGATGAGGGAAAGTGCCATGGCTTCCTAATTCCGTCGACGGTTACGGCTTTTCCGGGCGTGTGGATGCGTGGCTTCCACTTCGATGGAAATACCGCCACGGGGCCTGAAACTGCCGGTTACGGTGGCGGACCGCGGCTTGATGGCGGCAACTATGTCGTCGAGGATACGGTTCACCACCTCCTCGTGGAACGCGCCGTGGTTCCGGAACGAGAACAGATACAGTTTCAGTGACTTGCTCTCGATACAAAGGCGGTCGGGTACGTAACGGATAACGATGTGTCCGAAATCGGGCTGGCCGGTGATCGGGCACAGGGCGGTAAACTCGGGACAGTCGAACGTAACAACGTAGTCCCGTTTCCCGTGCGTGTTCTCGAACGCCTCGAGTGTCGCCTCGCCGGGAGAATCGGGGTAGGCCGTTCCCGGCTTCAGCAGCGTAATTCCCTTGTGCTTCTTCCTGCTCACCGTCGTGCCCTCACGCAACTTCGTCCTACCTTCTGGAGCTGAAACCTGAAACCCGACACCTGAAACCCTTCCTACTTCTCCGTCATCGCCCAGACCCCGTCCCAAGGAGCCGGGTGCGATTCCTGGAGATCCCGGCATCTTCGGGCATAAATGGCGGCCGTTGGATCGCTGTCCGCGATCTCCGAGAACGCCTTCCCGGCCTTTCGGAATTCACCATCGTAGTACGCGTAGAGGCCCGTGGTAAAGGTCTTAATGGCATCTCTTCGCTTCTCGAAATCGTCCGGGAACATGGGCTCGAAGACGGTCACCGGCTCCGCGCGGCCCACGACACGGACCCGCGAAAGCTCGCGTACCGGGAACTCGTCCTCGATCTGGGCCAGGGTGTACTGCGAGATCATGACGAAGGTTCCGAATTGCTTGTTGATGCCCTCGAGCCTGGACGCGAGGTTGCCGGCGTCCCCCAGGAAGGTGTAGTCGAAGCGCTGGTTCGAGCCCATGTTCCCGACGACGACAGAACCTGTGTTGATGCCGATCCGCGCGAAGATGTCCCTGGCCGTCATCTCCTTCAACTCCGGGCGCATCTCTGCCAGGGCGCGGTTGCACCGGAGCGCGGCGCGCACGGCGCATTTCGCGTGGCCCGGGAGGTCGAGCGGCGCGTTCCAGAAGGCGATAATGGCGTCACCCTCGTACTTGTCGATCGTTCCGCCCTCGTCGAGGATGATGTTCGTCATTACGGTCAGGTACTTGTTGAGGAGCGCGGTTAGATCCTGCGGTGTGAGGCTTTCCGAGATCGACGTAAAGCCCTGTACGTCCGAGAAGAGTATGCTCAGCTCGCGCGTTTCGCCGCCGAGCTTCAGGCTGTCGGGATCGCGGACCAGGCGGTCAACCTGGGCCGGGCTGAGGTACTGCTTGAATGCGCTCTTGATAAAGCGCTTCTGGCGGCCCTCGACGGCGTAGTTCACGATCACCGCGCCGACAAGTGCGAGGGCGACGGCGACCACCTGGACCGCGACCTGCAACCAGTAGCCGTGGCGGTAGGCGGCGAGGCCCGCCAGGAACGGGAGGGGCAGCAGGAGGGCGAACGCAAGGACGACGTGCCAGCCCGCCGTGGACATCCTGCCCGCGATGCCCGCTACGAGGGCGGCGACGACTACGATGGCCGCCGTGCATGGCAGAGAAGTCTCGCGCATAAAATCACCGCCCAGAAGGTTGTCCAGCACCGTGGCGTGCACGCCGAGCCCCGGATAGATCTTGGCAACCGGCGTGGATTTCACGTCCATCAGGCCGGGGGCGGTTCCGCCCACCACGACAAAAGCGTCCTTCACGAAGGAGGGATCCACGCTTGGCTCCTTGCCTTCCCGTATCCTCGCCTCGGAGAGCATTACAGCCGCGAGGTTCACGCCCTGGTAGGCGTCGAGCTTGCCTCTGTAGTTGAGAATGGCCATGCCGCGGTCGTCGAGCGGAATCCGCGTGCCGTCAACGTAGAAAACGTCGTCGACGAACTTCAGCTCGGCGTTCGGCCGAGCCGCGAGGAGGGCGGCAAGCCCCATGGACGGCACGAACTTGCGGTCGAAGATCTGGAACATGAACGCGCGGCGGATGATGGCCCCGGCATCCGGATCAAGGTAGACGTTGCCCGGCGTCGCACCGTTGGTGACGACTTCGGGGATAGGAAAGGAAGCGCGAGTCATCATGAGGTCGGGCGGCGCATGGTCGGCAAGGTAGTCGGAGAGTCCCGGCACGGGCAGGGAAGGAACGTACGAGGGCCAGTTGGTGGCCAGGCCCTGTTTGCGGCTGAGGAAGAGGGCGGAGGCGACTCCGGGCGTTTCCGCGATGGCCGATCCGAGGGCCCGGTCGCGGTCGGGGTAGTCGGATGGTTCCGTGAACGTCAGGTCCAGAAGGATCCCCTTCGCGCCGCCGCGCCGGCAGAAGCTGAGGATGCCGGCGTAGACTGAGCGCGGCCATTTCCAGGACAGGTTCCATTCCTCGTCGGCCCAGTCGAGAGTGGTCTGGTCGATTACCAGCAGGCGGATTCTGTCGCTTGACGGGGCCGGGCGGGCGCACTTCTTGACGCGCCAGTCCCAGGTGGCGTGTTCGAACCAATCAAGGCTGTTTGTCGACGAAAGGACCAGTGCGACGACAGCGGCCGCTATGCCTATTGCGGAGCCATGGGCCAGCTTCTTGATCACTACCTCGGCAAGTTGATGTTGTCCACGCCGCCGGCTGCGATCAGATCCCGGCCATGGCCTTCTTGAACCTGGCAGCCCTGGCGGGCGGTACCGTGACGGGGCCGAAGTCCCTTATGAGCGGCTCGATCTCCTTCAGCCTGACCAGGGCGTCGGGGTGGGTCTTCGCGAAGCCCTTGAGCTTGTTGGTGCTCTTCGTTCTCTCGTGAAGCTGCTCGAGCATCATCTTCAGGCCGTTCGGGTTGTACCCCGTTCTTCTCAGGATCATCACGGCGGCCCTGTCGGCTTCGACCTCGAATTTCCTGGCGTAGCCGCTCTTTACCATGGTCTGCGTGATGTCGCTGACGCTGCCCTCGAGGGCAGCGGTAAGCTCCGCGATCTGGGCGGGGCCCAGCGCCTTGCCCGCCTCCGCTGCTGCGGTCGTGAAGACCGTTGTCCAGCGGCCCTTCTTTATCGAGCTGAGTCCATGCGAATGCTGGATATGGCCCACTTCGTGGGCGAGCACGGCGGCGAGCGCGTCTTCGTTCGGACAGCAGCGGAGGAGCCCGCGCGATACCAGTATGAAGCCGCCCGGTGCCGCGAAGGCGTTTATCTCGTCGGTATCCATGATGAGGAACCGGTAGCCGTCATAGGTGAACGGCTTGTCCGATTTCAGTGCAAGAGTCTGGCCGAGCAGGTTGATGTAGCGGGTCGCTTCCTTGCTGTCGTATGGCTTGTAGTTCGCCAGTACGGACGCCGTGACTGACCTGCCGAGGAAGTACTCCTGCTGCGGGGTAATGGCATCGAAGGCTTTCGCGGCGGCCTTACCCGTCTTTGCGACGGCCCGCACGTGATCCGGATTCACTTTGCCCGTGACGGCGGCGGCCTGGGCCGCGACTTCGGTGAGCATTGTGCAGCCGGATGAAAGCGCCAGCATGAGAGCGAGGCAAGTGAAAACGAGCACCTTTTTCACTTCGAACCTCCTTTCGGGCCTTCGACCTGGCCCGCCTTCATGAACTCCACTATTTCCGGCATTGACACCTTGTTCTTTTCCATCTTGTCCACGACGTCAAAGCTGATGTTGGGGTTGTTCTTCTTGAACCCGGCTTCGGCCTCCGGACTGAATCCCGAAATAGACCCCGCCATTTCGTCACCGGAGAAACCCTTGCCGGCGGCTTTCGCATCGCCGGAGGCTTTCACCTTTTTCTTTGTGAGTGCGGATACGTGGACCCAGCCCGTTTTGCCTTCGGACGACGTTACCTGGATCCAGTCCTTGGCCTTCTTGACTACTGTTACCGAGTCGCCGTAGTGGATTTCACCAAGGGACCTGGTGGCGAACACGTCCGGGACGGGGCGGAGAATAGCTCTCTTGCAGTGCACATTCATGCGGTCTGCCGCAACCGCCACAACAGCGCAGACAGCGAGGAGTAACAGGAGCACAAGCGTTGAACGACGTCGCCTAAGCATGACAGGACCTCCTTGGGTTTCTGGTCTAAACAGATAATAGGCAAATGCGGAGGCCAGTAAACAAAAAAGCACGCTTCGGCATATCGATTTAACCGGAGTTCTGGTATTCTGCCCCCATGCAGACGCCTCGTGCCGGTAGACACTATCCGAGTTCCTTGGGCCAATTCCAGGCGTGGTTCCGAACCGACGCGGACTGCCTGGACTACCTGGAATATTGGTGCGCCCCGGTCGGGAACGACTGAGCGGGACCGTGGAGGTGGACGAGACCTATATCGGAGGCCAGGAGCCGGAGTTGATCGGCGGCCGAGCCAAAGGCAAGAAGGTACTGACGGCCATAGCGGTTGAAGTGCTGCAACCAAGAGGATTTGGGTGGTGCAGGATGTCGCCGGTGAACGATGCTCACCTGATCCATTACCTGAACGAGTTTGTCTTCCGATTCAACCGACGCCAATCCCGCAGCCGCGGCATGGTGTTCTACCGCGTGCTTGAACTTGCCGTCCAACACGGTCCGGTGCGATACGGCGACCTCATCGAAACCAAGCGACCGCGCTCCACGCCTCCCGTGCCGCCCCGAACGCGCGGCCGCCCTCCGAGCCTGGAACGTCCGCCAGCGGAGCGGCCCTGGCGGGCGTGGAGAGCCAACTCCGGTTAGCGGCTTAATCAATCTCAACTGCGACAAAAAACAAGATAATTTGAGCACGACCAGATACGGTCAGCAGTGAAGGTGACAGGTCGAAGGTGCAGGTGCAGCGGAAGCCGGAGTCATTATTGAG
>Ga0272442_10003547_pt1 | contig 21850 bp, 15 predicted proteins | sample SSMForm2O_FD_200262 | JGI IMG/M metagenome (GOLD analysis project Ga0272442, IMG submission 200262) | Marine sediment archaeal communities from Little Sippewissett salt marsh, Falmouth, MA, United States - SSM-Form-2O | ecosystem: Environmental > Aquatic > Marine > Wetlands > Sediment ... | reverse complement strand
CCCGCTCGGCCATGATGCTTCGAGAAGCTGCAGCCGATATCCAAGACGAAGATTTATCCGCCTGACCAAATCACGGTTCTCATTTAGAAACTCTCTCGGCCACCAGTGTATCGACGCATAGCTGGCTTGATATTCTTCGATGGCCTTCAGATACAGACTCCCATCCTCCCAGTAGCCTCTCTTCTTTGAACTGCCGTAATGCTGGCTTTCGAGGATAACAGGCAGATTCGGCCAAAATGCCTGCGCCATCTCCGCGTGGTAATAGGCCTCGACACCGGGCTCAACAAGAATACTGTCATCTCGCAGAGTCAGTCCTTTGGCTCTGGCATAATCGATAACCTCATAATAGCCGGGACGTCTGCCCGGAAAACCCGGCTCGGCGTAATCATCATTAACTACAAGCAGAGTATGCTTAAAATTCTTGCAGTGAAGGTCGATGTGCTTTTTTCGTGTAGCCGCCGAATAAACCCGCTTACTGCTGGCATCCATATGTCCCTCGCCCCACACACCTAACGAGCCCACATCAATAAAAGCAACTTCAGGGTTGCCGTCGTAACGTTTAGCCAGGGCCGCTAAAAAGTTATCAAGTTTCTCCAGGAAAATCGGGTCGTCGAAATCAGGCTCCCAGAAAAGCCCGTCCTCTATAACACCTTTGCCACGTTCGAAGTTATAGCCTTTAGCACCGGCCTTTTCCACCCATTGAGGTGTTGCATAACGCATAAAAGATTCACTGCAGCTAATACGCAAAGCTATTTGTTTGCCCTTGACAATCCAGCGCTGTGCCGGCGTATCCAGTACCGGCCAGTTGAACCTGCCCTCTTCCGGCTCAAGGTACGACCACGGAATCCGCAGGTATATCACAGTCAGGCCCGGAAAGTCATCAATTGTATCCGACGCCGATAGCCTCGAACCATATTTGTCGGCCCGATTGTCATAGTAGTGCAATACCCATCCCATACCGGGATTCTCCAGTGCCGCCCCTGTATCTTCTGGACGGACAACAGTACATTTCTCATCGGCTGATGTCACCGAAAAATTCACAGCAAACACTACTAAAGCAACCCAAAGCAACCATTGCCTCTGGCTTTTGGCCATTCTGCTAACCTTTCGACTTTCTATATTACTTAGTCCAATTAGCCATATCACAGAACCTTAATATTACACCCGTTTTGAGGGAAAATCAACTACTACGCCGAAGTTTTAACTACTCAGATATGCCTTTACAGCCGATATTTGAACTATTACTATAATGTAAGCTGATTATACGGGGTAAATTATGGAAAAAGAAAGCGCCGAAGTCTCGGTGGTAGTGCCGGTGTTAAATGAACAGGATAATATCGGACCACTCCATCAGCAAATCACTCAAACCCTGGCTGGCAAATATGATTACGAGATACTATTCGTCGATGACGGCAGTACCGACGAAAGTTTCGAAATATTAAGCGACATGCAAAAAGACGATGCAAGGTTGCGGCTGATTCGCTTTCGCAGGAATTTCGGCCAGACCGCAGCTCTTAGTGCAGGCTTCGAACATGCAAGAGGCAAAATAATCGTCGCCATCGACGCCGACTTACAAAATGACCCCGAAGACATACCAAAAATGATTGCCAAACTTGACGAAGGCTTTGACGTCGTCAGCGGCTGGAGAAAAAAAAGGCACGACAAGGCAATTACCAGACGCTTGCCTTCAATTATCGCCAACTGGTTAATCGCCGCTATCACGGGCGTCAAACTACATGACTTCGGCTGCACGTTAAAAATATACCGAAGAGAAATTCTTGACCAGACAAAACTCTATGGCGAAATGCACCGATTCATTCCAGCTTTGGCAAGCTGGAGCGGGGCAAGAATTGCAGAAATGGTAGTAAACCACAGACCCAGAACCGCTGGCGTCGCAAAGTACGGCCTGGCAAGAACATTCAAAGTTGTGCTGGACCTTATTACCGTCAAGTTTATGGGGTCTTTTTCCACAAAACCGATTTATATCTTTGGCGGCCTGGCAATGCTGACAGGCTTAGGCTCGCTCCTTTCAGGCCTGGCCGTGCTTTATCAAAAATTCTTCTCCAACTTTTCAATGAACAAAAATCCTCTGCTGGTTCTAACAGCGATGCTGGTAACGGCTACCATTCAGTTCATTCTGATGGGGCTGCTTGCCGAGATACTCATCCGCACGTACCACGAGTCACAAAATCGCCCGACCTATGTAATCAAAGAAATCATCGAATCACCTGGCCAACCAGCCGGCGACAGCGGAGATGATAAATGACCAAACAGCACCCAAGAAACCGGCATTTGAGAAGACAGGCAAAAACGCACAGTCAAAAAACTGCCCACGCCGACACAAAACAAACCAAAAAAAAGATTGTCATCTTGGCTATAATAGTTGTCCTGGCATCAATTCCCTTCATCCTCGGCAAATACATAGAATTCAACACTCCGGGGGCATTTGACAGCGGTGCTTATGTCTATTCAGCCAAACGCGTTCTCGATGGTGCAGTTATCGGCGTCGATGAAAAACCAAGCGCACAACTCGGCACCCTTCTGGTAAATATGTTGGGTGTATGGCTGTTCGGATTTGGGGAAATAGGCCCGGAGATTATACAAATGACTCTTCAGGCTGCGGCTTTAATAATGATGTTCATTGCGATGCGAAAGCTTTTCGGTACGCTTTCCGCCGCTGTGGGAGTTATAATAGCTTCAACTTATCTCTCTGCCCCTCTCATTGCAAAGTTCGGCAACGTTAAGGAACAATATATGATTGCCTTTATGATTATGGCAATCAGTTGTTTTATACTCCGACAATTAGGCTCAAAATGGTGGTGGGCGGTTCTGTCCGGTGCCCTTCTAAGTTGGGCGCCGCTATTCAAACCAACGGGAATGTCGGCTGTTGGAGCAATAGGTCTTTTCGTAATTGTTCAGCCTCTTTTCAAACACAGAACCATCAAGCAAACTTCCCAAGAAATTGTGTTGCTTCTTATAGGTGCTGTAATCGCAATATCACCGCTGTACGTATGGCTGATGACCTGTCACGGCGGCAGAAAACTGCCGTATTCATTTCTTTGGAAACCTGTGGCCTCGATATTTCAAAGCCCTCAGCAAAGCAAAGACCATAAACCAACGGACACCGAGACAGATGACAGCAAGGTTCGAAAAACTCCGGAAACAAAAGGACTATTAAGCAAATTACTGCCGGGATACGTCACTAAAAGCTGGGAAATACTAAAACCCGAAAAGAAAAAAGAAGTGGCATTCAGGGTATTGCGATATTACCGGCTTTTGATACTACCAATAGTACTCGCAGCCGGAGCAATTATCGCCAAGCTGATTAGGATGATTATGCACCGGGTGGGAAAACTAAAACCCGAGAGCAAAGCCGATTATGACCGGTTCGTACTGCTGTTCGCAGTATGGTGGTTGCTGGACATGACTTTTATATGGGTTAGTCCTCGCACGTATGAGCAGTATTTCCTGCCGATGAATGCCTCGGCTGCAATGCTTGGAGGATATTTAATCGCTCTATACAGCGACAGGCTAAAAACCGATGTCCTACATAAAACCCGGTGGATAGTTGTGGGTATTATAGGTTTTATCTGTATGATAGCAATCTCCCAGCATATATTTTCAGGCATACGAAAAAGCCCGCATACAAATGCAGATTACGGCCGAAAAAGCAGGGGTTATTACCAAAAAATTAATGAGGCTGCCGCATATAAAAAAGGGCAAAAAGGCTACTGGGAAATTGTCGGCAATTATATACGCACAAATTCGTCGCCTGAAGATATGATTTACGTCTGGGGATGGGAACCGGGAATATACATCAAGGCCCAAAGATTGTGCCCGGCGCCGAAAGCCTTTGAAGGCACAATGCACACGTTGACTCCTGAAGAACTTTCAAAAAGAATTAACGAGCTATTAACTGCCTTCAGGAAACAGCCGCCCAAGTTCATTGTTGATACCCACAAGAACCATTACCCCTGGGACCGCCCGCCCCTCGAATTATGGCCCAGAACAAAAAAGGGGGTTTTACCACTTAATAAACAAATGATAGCCCAGTACGATGCAGCATATTCAAAAATCCTCAGAGAACAAATCGAACCGGACGAAGCCCTTCGATACGAGGCAATGGCGCCGTTTAGGGAATTTGTTATGAACAACTATGAAATCGTGCCCGCGAATTTCTCCAAATATGTTCTCTTCAAGAGGATAAATCCCCAGCCGGAACAGTAATGGAAGAGCAACTAAAAAAACAACAGCAACTGTACGACCAAACCTGGCGAAAAGGACTTGATGCAGGAAAGGAAGAACGCGGCAACCTGAAAACAAATTTAGAATTCTTAACGAAAACAAATTTGCTAAAGTCGGGGGACAGAATTTTAGAAATCGGTTGTGGTATTGGAAGTATTGTGTTTGAACTGGGCAAACAGGGATACGACATTATCGGAACGGATATATCACACGAAGCGATTGCTTACGGCTTAAAAAAATACACTGATATTAAATTGGAAGTTCAGCCGGCCGAGCTTTTACCATATGAAGACCAGTCTTTCGATATTGTGTTGAGCTTTGATTTGTTTGAACACATCGCCCAGATCGAAAGACACGTAGCAGAAGTTTTCAGACTTCTAAAAAGCAATGGTTATTACCTCTTTCAAACACCGAACAAATACAGTAATGTAATTTTTGAAACGTTAACGAAAAAATCCCTGAAATGGCGAAGGGCTCATCCCTCTCTCCATACTTCCCGTCAGTTGATAAGGAGACTGACCGGACACGGATTTGAAGTGAAATTTGTCAAAATGAACCCGATAAACGAGTTCACTATAAAGAAACTGCAAAAGCTTGGGCCGATAGGTATTGTTTTGAAGCATATAAACTTTCGCCGCCTGCCGCTTGGTCTGCAGACCAATCTGTATGTCATAGCCCGTAAAAAAGGAAATTAATCAAAAGATAACTCAAAAGTAACATTTTCATAGCCGGATAATGAAAATAATAATGCTAAATTATGAGTTCCCACCTGTCGGAGGTGGAGCTGGTAAAGCGCATCAGTCTCTTTTGAGACAATACGCAGATACACAAAACTTGAAAATTGACGTATTAACTTCAGCACCAAAGCCGGGTTTCTTTGATGAGAAGTTTTCTGCAAATATCACTGTTTACAAAGTTGGTGTACATAAAAAGAGCCTGCACCACTGGCGCAAAACAGAGGTCATTGAATGGCTGCTAAAAGCCCGTTCGCACTATCGAAGACTCGTTCAAAACAATGATTATGCCTTTGCACACGCTTTTTTCGGTTTTCCTACCGGCTGGTTGTGTTATAGAACCGCAAATAAATTACCCTACATAATTTCACTAAGAGGCTCCGATGTTCCGGGAAAGCATGCAAGATTACAACTCGATTATAAAATTCTCGGACCCGTATTTAAGTTAATCTGGAAAAACGCCGCAGCTTTGGTGGCATGTAGTGAGGGATTGAAAAATCGTGCCTTAAGTTTTCTCCCCAGTGTCTCGATTGACGTCATTCCAAACGGCGTTGACCTCGAGCAGTTCTACCCTGCCCAAACCAACCAAAAAACCGAGACTCTGAAGCTTTTGACTGTCGGCAGATTATCCGTAACCAAAAGAGTGGAAATATTAATCGATGTTGCCGAGTTGCTGTCCCGTCAGGGCTTCAAACTTCATCTAACCATAGTTGGCGGCGGTGATTTGGAAAACAATCTAAGAAAAATGGTTTTGCAAAAAGAGCTCGGCAATATTGTCGAGATAACCGGCAGAATTGAATCAAAAAAGATGCCGCAGTTATACCGTCAAAACCATATTTTTATCAGCGCTACCATTCAGGAGGGAATGAGCAACGCCATGCTTGAAGCAATGGCTTCCGGCCTGCCGATTGTTACTACTCCCTGTGAAGGAGTAAAAGAATTAATAGCCGATAATGGAATTGTTGTCAAACAGGCAAGCAAAGAATCAATAGCTAATGCTATAAAGAGTATAGCTGACAATGAAAAACTACATAATAAGATGTGTTTTGAAGCCAGAAAGCAGGCGGAGAATTTTAGCTGGAAATACGTAGCTGATAAATACCTTAATTACTACAACGGCATTGTAAACAGCATAACAAAAAATTAAAATGAACCCACAATCTAAGCCTGTTAAAATTTGTTTTGTTGTACTGAAGGCATACCCGTTGTTCAATCCCGACGTTAAAAGCAATTTCGGAGGGGCGGAGGTCGATTCGTATCTGCTCGCAACCGAACTTGCAAAGGATAAAAATTTCGAAGTCAGTTTCATAACAGCCGACTACGGCCAGCAACCGGTAGAAATTCATGATGGAGTAACTGTTATAAAAAGCCTGGATTTTAACAAAAGCCTTATTTTCGCACCCTGGAAATTATTGTGTGCAATGCGCAGGGCTGATGCGTTAATCTATTTCAGGAAAATGTCGTCACTGGTAACTGCAACCGTGGTTTTATTCTGTAAATTTTATGGAAGAATATTTGTTTACCGAACAGCTAATACCGACGAATGTGACGGGACCTATTTACGTCGCCATTGGTTTCGCGGCAGGGCTTTCATCTGGTCACTGCGCAGCGCCAAAGCTGTCTTTACACAGAATGTGACCGGAAGTCACAGCCTGCTTGCCAACACCGGCATCGTTTCAACCGCCGTCGGCAACGCACACCGGCTGCCACCTCCCGACCGGTGCCTTCGGGATACGATATTGTGGGTCGGCCGAAGTGCCGTAGTCAAACGCCCGGATTTATTTCTAAAACTTGTTCGGCAGTTGCCAGACCTGCACTTTACCATGATATGCCAGAAAGCAACAGGTGATAAACGTTATGACAACTTCGTCGAACAGGCAAAACAGATTGAAAACCTGCAGTTCATACCAACAGTGCCTTTTCACGATATCGACAGCTATTTCCAAAAAGCTAAAGTTTTTGTAAATACCAGCGACTCGGAAGGTTTTCCAAATACTTTTATACAGGCATGCAAGTGTTCGACGCCAATTTTATCGTTAAATGTGAATCCCGATAAATTTTTAGATAAGTATAATTGCGGAATCTGTTGTGACGGCAATTGGGAAAAACTGCTTGACTCATTAAAAGCTCTGCTCAAAGAAGAACGCTATACAAAATTAGGCGAAAATGCAAGAAAATATGCAGAAGAAAACCACGATATTGTTAAAATTGTTGAACAATACAAAAATTGCTTTATTCAGTTCACTTAAAACTAAGACCAAAATTTGAGTTTCTTATCTGTCTTGACTCGAAATTCTACAAAGAGGCAAACAGAACATTTGTATTTTTACTGCATACTTAATATATTAAAGAAAGTCAGGCCCCAGTGTATTATATTTATATGATGTCCTAATACTCGAAGGTAAAAAAAATATAAAAATAGAAAAGAGCAGTGAGGTGTCCGTAGAGGTACAAACTCAAGCTAAAGTTGATCTTCAAAAATATTAGGCCAATGATAACCTATGCAGATATGGAATTCGCCTAGAGTGAAAAAATAATTAAATAACATAAGGGTAACTACAACTTCTCAAAGTTTTCATCTGTACTTCATCAGACCTGTTTTGAGAAAGAAAGAGTGCAATTTGGATATTTCTAAATTTTCATGAATACCTGGTTTACAGTAACTAAATGATGACAACTAAGTGCCAAATGTAAATAATAAAATATTGTTCGTCTAAGTATCGTCTTTGATAATCTGAAATATTTTGTTTGCGACAACTTCGCTCCAGGCTTATCCGTCGCAACGAGGTGTTCATAATTGCTAAGGAGACAGCATATGACAAAGAAAATTTTCTTCAAACTATTACCTCTTCTCCTGCTGTATTTTGCAATATTTCTGCTGTTTGCAGAAGATTCCCTTATTTATGGCGATCAGTCAAGGTATGCGATGTACGCCGAAAACCTAACCAAAGGTTTCTATGCTCCCGCAGACACGCTGTTGCTGCGGAACGGTCCGGGCTATCCCCTTCTGCTCACACCATTTGCGTTCTTCAAAGTTCCCTGGTACTGCGCGAAAATGCTAAATCCGGTCTTTATATTTCTGGCAGTCTGTTTCATTTACAGTGCTCTCAGAAATTACATGTCAGAAAAAACAGCTTTATTCTTTTCATATTTATTTGGTCTTTATCCACCCTTCTTTTTTCAACTTGGGTTTTTGCTAACAGAGCCTTTTGTTTTGATGTTAGTTAGTCTGTTTGTATTACTTACAATGAAATGGTTTGGTAGTGGCAAGTATCGTTATATGCTCCTTGCCTCTGTTATCTGCGCACTTATTGCTTTGACAAAGATTTTTGTGGCTTATGTGGCAACGTCAATGTTACTGTTCAGTTTAATACTATGCAAATGGAGTTCGACCTGTCGAAAAAGCATTCCTGTATACGCTGCTTCCCTTTTGCTTTGCACGCCTTATTTATTATATACTTACTCTCTCACCGGCAAAATTTTTTACTGGGCTCATTCCGGTGGGGAAGTTCTCTATTGGTTGTATAACCCTCATCCTAAAGAATTCGGTGATTGGAAATCTAAGGTAGCAGTGATGACTCAACCCGACCTGGCCCACCACAGGCCTTTCTTTAACAAGCTTGCAGAGCTTAACTCTGTCCAGCAGGATGAGCTGTTCAAAAAGACAGCCGTCGAGAACATCATTAATAATCCCGGCAAGATGCTTCTTAACTGGGTGTCTAATATGGGCCGCTTGTGGCTGAATTTCCCGTATTCCTATAAGTACCAGCACCCGCGCCAACTCTTATATCTCGTACCTAACTCATTGTTGTTGGCTGCCACATTATTCTGTCTCTATCCGCTGATAAGATTTTGCAGACAGCTCCCAATACCAATCATCCACGCACTCGGTTTCTCCGCTGTATTCCTGCTCGGTCATTCCCTGGTGTACGCAAGCGCAAGATTTCTTTGCACCACAATTCCGTTCATCTTTATAATAATTACGTACAGTGCGACAAATTTGATAAAACTACAGGACCAACTGAATGATGAAAAACGATAGTAAACAGGTTTTTTAGGACAGACGAGTCGCTGTTATCGGCGCCGCGAGTTTTCTGAAAGCTACGTTACTGAAGAATTGGAAAACACGCCTGTAAGAATATGTTCGTACCAAAAATCGAAGAGTATTAGCCGGTGAAGATGAACAATATTGTTCTGTGTCGCTGCTGTTTCAAAACTAGGAAATAACTATATTACGTTCAGCCACCCTGTGGTTAGGGCCAGGAAGATTCGCCAAGCAAAAAACCCTGTACCGACAAGTTATAGTAGAAGCAATCAGAGTAGCGATTTGAATATATCAGCCAGTTCCTTCGCAATCATGTCGGCATTATAAAACTGTTCCACAACTTTGCGCCCGGCCAAACCAAGCTTAATCTGAAGAGACCGGTTTTCATAAAGTGCCCTTAAAGCATCATACCATTCATCTGGTGAGTCGGCGGCAAAACCTATATCACCTTTTTGTAAAACCTCCCGGTTCATACTTACAGGTGAGGCAATCACCGGCAATCCTGCCGCCATATACTGGAGCATCTTGAAACTGCACTTGCCGCGGGTCCATTTGTCATCAGTCAGGGGCATTATACCAACAGACATCGATTGCAAAGCACTGACCTCTTTGTCTCTGTCCCACATTATAAATCTAACCTTCTCCGGAGGCAGTAACTCATACTTCCAGCAACGGTCTGATATCAACATCAATTCTGCTCGACTATGCTCTCGGAGAAAGCGACCAAGGACAGATTCGATAGTTTTTAGGTATTTATAATTGCTGGCTGTACCCGTCCAGCCTATCACAAATTCCTCCCGCGACTCCACAACCGTTTGAGAACGCAATGTATATCTATCTAAATCAATTGCCGTCGGCACAACATAAACTTTTTTACAATACCTGCCAAAGTATTCAGCCAGATATTTATTTCCTGCTATCACCGCATCCATTGACCGTGCAATATCAGGCACGGCAAAACGCCCCAAAGGTCTGCCAAGCCAAACCGCATCATCTACATCTAAGATGCGCGGACGCTTCAGGAACCGTTCAAACGTCTCGTAACCTTTGACAAACGACCTGCTAAGCCATACCAAATCAGCATTGCGCGACCTGAAAAGGCCTCGAATATGACGTATAGCCTTTAATGGACCGGGCAAATATTGGGTCTTTTCGATAAACGGTATATACTCTCGTACATTCACGCCGTGCTTGGCCAGCCGTGTTATATACTGACGTATCCGAAAACGAGAAGAAGGTCGGTTGAAACCAGTGGTTAACGCCGCCAGAGTTATTGTTGGCTCATCTTTTGTATTACTTTGACTCATTACTTATATTAGCTTTTAACAAAGGTTGCATTATGAAATCCTGCGTAAAACAACAACAAGTCTCCTTACATTGCACAGCAATACAACTACAGGTCATATAAGCCGAAAATCCCACTCCATGCTAATGGGCCCGTCGATGGTTATCAGTCAAAAAGTAAACTATTAAAAAACAAATAATGAAAAAAAGCTAGCCACATAAAATCGGAAGATTTACTAACGACATCTTTCCCAATCAAGTTTTCGAAGTTTTAAATATGCTCAAGTACACTTCTACAGTGGATTTCATCGATGGAATTGTCCGGTAGGAACGGCAGGACGTTTTCTATATCTACAAAAATATCTACTTTCGACAGGCCAACTTTATCGATAGAACAATTCATTATTTTCTAAAAATTTAGTTTTAATATATATCACATATCCATCTGATGTATTTGTTATTAAACTGTGATTATTTGACGGCGAATTACATATACCCTAAAGCTTCCAATCGCTTGTTGATTTCGGTTTCATCTTCAAACTTAACACTTTTGCCCTCTTGTGGTTTGGAAAGGCTGTTTATGAATCTGTTAAGCTCATTTTCATACATACTGCTCCGCTCCTGTTGTGAAATGTTTTCTTTCTCCTCGGGATCATTTTGTAAATCGTAGAATTCATCATATTCTGAATGATATTTTTGGCAATAAGTGCATTTACTTCTGTTTAATGCCTTTATAAACTTATAATTCTTATCCCGTATCATTCGTTTTCTCTGGGCATTGGTTTCTTCTGAAAAAACAAAATCACGGCCCCAAGTTTTGTTTTTTATTATCTTCAGCAAGCTGTCGCCATCTGTTGAGATCTTTACATCGTGTATACCAGCGATATCCAGTATTGTAGGCATGATATCAAAGTTCTGGACCAATTCATCGTAAGAATTGCCTGCTTGAATATCAGGATGACAAATAATAAGTGGAATTCTTAGCTGAGGATCATAGAGTCCATGGTGGTCGAAGAAAATGTCGTGCTCTGTCAGACTTTCTCCGTGGTCGGAAGATATCACCAAAAGACTGTCATTTAAGATATTCGTTTCCTGCAGAGATTTGTATATTCTTCCAATATTACTATCTACATATTTAATCGATGCATCGTAATTAGCTATAATTTCACCAATAGTATCAGGAGTCCTTCCCCTAAGAGTGCTGAGAATAAGACGCTTTGCTTTGGTCCCGGACAATTTTTTAAGAATTGGAAGAACCTTTTCAGACGGATAATCATAGTTACTCAAAAAATCTCTAACTATGGATTTGGGGGCCGTATAAGGAATATGATTATCCCAGAAGTGAACGAATAGAAAAAAGTTTTTTTTACCGGCAAACTCATGAATATATTTAATTGCTAAATCGGACAGTGCCGAAGAATCCGATAGTATTGGATTTTCCCTTAACTTTAGTAAGCTTTTTGCAGATTTTAAATGATAGGATTGAAGAAGACTTCTTATTCTTTTTCGAGATGAAGAACTTATTAAATAATACCAATTATAAACTCCAAAGGAAAGAGAAAGCTTTGAAAACATTTTTTTTGATGCCGCTCGATAAATTCTGCTTAGAGTTAATTTCTTTTCCTTATCAGATGTTGTTGTGCCAGTTTGATTATATATACAAGGATTGTTTTTAACGCCTCCATAGAAATCGTATCCTCTTTTATGCCACTTTCCCAGCCAATCTACTCCTATCGTGACAAAATCTTTTTTGTGGAGTATTTCAGGAAGAAAAGTAAGATTTTTAGTATAACTTTTTTCAACTTCATTTATTTTGTTGGCGTGGTGAAGTACACCGTGGGAAGTTGGATATCGGCCGGTGAATAAACTGGTGAATGATGGGTCTGTTGTGTTTATAGCAGAAAAGGCATTAGTAAAAAGTGCTCCTGTTTTGGATATTTCATCTATCTCCGGAGAGGTGTTTTTATCATACCCGTAACATCCGAGATTAGTAGCTCTTAAAGCATCACATATTAAGACTATAATATTCACAGCAGAAGTTCCAAAAAAATTTTAGAAAAGGAGATCACTTTTTAACAGATCTGGCATTTACCATTCAAACACTTAAATAACAAAATTCAGTCCTTTCAATGTCAATTATTTTACAAAATTCACCTTGAACAATAAAGAATTTTCTCTTACAAAATCGCTTTTTTGAAAAACTTGCAAGAACACAGGGATTTCTATACTTCAGACTTCTTCCGGTTACTGTTTTTGTGCAGAGTTTGGCCGTCTTGACCATCATCCCAAAGTCGATTCCTCTGGAATCTCCGCTGTATTCTCTAACTGAGAACTGTACTCCAGCCTTCTGTTTTTTAACATAATCAGGTTTAAAACCAACTGCACTATAAAGTAAAGCATAGAAGAAATTACGCCCCCCCAAACGCCGTACAATGGAATCAGTACCGCATAAAGAACAATGACAGTGACTATCGAAACAATTCTGCTGATATTAATTTCCTTATTCAGCTTATATTTAACCATAAGATGAGTCGCTATCATGTTCAAAAAATAAAATGGAATAACCGCCAGGTAAACCTGGGCATAACCGATAACCTCCGGATATTGCCGGTACATAAAAAGAATTGGATACTTAGCAATGGGATACAAAATAATCGGTATCAAAAATAATACCGCGAAGAACTTATAGAAGTACCTGATTGTAATTTTTTTAGATTGGTACAGGTTCGGCAATATAGCCTCTACCGTACTTTTTATTATACTGAAAAATATGTTCACAAACTTCATCACTATATTGTAAACAGCAATCTGATCCCACGTAAGCAAAGTTCCTATCAAAGCAATATCTACCTTGCCAAAGACTACTGTAGATAAAGTCATCACCGTTAAGGCGTAACTTTGCTTTTTCCAGTTGGCGTCAAGCTTGTCGTTTCTCCGCAGTTTCAGAAGCTTCAAATAGTAATAGATGTTAAAACTGCTGTTAACCATAAAATACGCACCGAGTATAATAATTAGTTTGCCTGCAAATATGATCGACAACACAACAGCAATCAGATTCATGGATAGTTTGATTAAATTATAGATAGCCAGCCTCTTAAATTGTGACCTGCCCTTTAGAAACAGTGTCCAGTTTTGCAGACTCGTCATAAACGGAAAAAACAATGAAAAACTAATTAAGCTCACTCCGACTATTTCAGACTTGAACAAATAAAAAATAATCCCCGTTATCATCAGCAGCGGAATACCACCGAGACTGCACAAAAATCTGAATACTGTCGCCTTGCGATAAATTCCATCGTGCCCCTGAGCTGAGGTTCTTAATACAACGGTTTGCGCGCCGGGAATTGAAACAATCAGGAACAGCCCAAACCAGCTCAGCACAAAGATATACTGTCCGTAAAGCTCTTTGGCCGCAAAGTTGGCAAATACTATCGAAATAAGCAGTGCCATTATGGTGATAACCATCTGGTTCAGGTTCGACCAGAATATATTTGTCGTGTGCGGCCTTAGCTCTCGTATAAATTTCTTGGCTTCATTAATCATCTTTTAATTCCGGCCGCCCTTCGAAGTCGCTCCTGATTTCCTGCCGCACATACTTGAACCCCTCCATTAGCTCAAAAAGCTCCGCACAATATCGTTAAAAGTGATATAAAGAAAAAGAAGACCTATCAGCGCAAGACCCGTATAAGCTATCGCCCCTTGGACACGCTCATTAACTGCCGAACCCTTGATTTTCTCAACCAGTAAAAACACGAGGTGTCCCCCGTCGAAAGGCAGAAATGGCAAAAGGTTAAAAACCGCTATGCATGCGTTTATCAAACCGAGAAAATAAACATAATAAATCAACGGCTTCTGCGCAACAATATTATAACTAACGGCTATAATTCCTACCGGACCCATAAGAAGTTTGGGACTGATTAGCCCTTTAATCACACTCTGCAGCGTCAAATAGCTCTGCACGATAAACATAATCGTCTTTTTATACCCCCTCCCGACCGCATCAATCGGCCCTGTTGCCTTGTAAAGCCTTTCCAGTCTCTCAAAAGGAACTGCCTCTGCCAAAAAAGACTTCACAGCAACAAACTCCTCTCCCGCGCGCACATCCAACGCCGCATACCCCGCCACTTCTTTGCCAACACGCCAGTCAATCGTAACCCGCTCACCGGTATTGGCCTTGATTTGCCTTATGACATCGTAAAAACTCGCCACACCTACTCCGTCAACAGCCTCTATAACTGCCCCGCGAGGTATCGACAAAGCCTCTGGCCCCTCGTCCGTCGAAATAGTCTTCGCCACAACCGGATGCTCACCGTCAAGCGAAAGCCCGATACCAATCATCACCCTCTCATCCGTCCGTCTCGGCACAACAGTCACCACAACGCTCTTTTCGACTCCATTGACATCTGCCCGCAATACCTTCAAATCCAGTTCCCTGTCCTCATATTCTTCGACAACGTCGCGAAGCTCCTTATAAGTCGGATTCTCAACCTCTCCAACCGCAAGAATAATATCGCCGCCCATTAAGCTGAGTTTATTTTCACCTTCGTTTTTCTCACCTTTTCCTCCAAACAGGGACTTCAATTTGTCCTTAAATGAAAGCCGCCTGGGTAAAACAGCATCTATACGCAGTCGCGGCGCCATCGAATATATATGGTTAAGGTCAGACTCCGACTCAACCACCTTCTCAGTATGACTCAATCTCAGTTGTATTTCCGATTCAATCGGCTCAAATTCACCCTCTGCAACCTCACGCTCAGCTAAAAATATCACCGACTCTGAGAGACTATTACTGACTATTTCCGCCAGTTCCCAGTGACTTTGCACTTCTCTGCCGTTAACAGACTTAATTCTGTCGCCCGGAATTAAGCCCGTTTTGACAAGCAAATCATTAGCATCCCTTTCAGAAAGCTTTGCAATTGCCAAGCTTTGCGGCTGCATAATACCGAAAACCTTCATTTGTGCACCTTCCATCTCCTTGGCAACTACCTCAACACTTTCTACAGAATCATCTTCATGCCGAACCTTCAGGCTAATCAACTCATTTACATCCGAAAGCGCAGCCGAAAGACCTATATTGCTGAAATCAAGATTGTCCCCCTCCCCGTCAATCTCAATTATCTCATCGCCCCCTCTAAGGCCCACACGCTCAGCCGGTGAATCCGGTATCACACCCCCTACCACCGCTGGAGGAAGCTTTATACCGACAAGAAATGCTGTCATAAAAAGAACTATCGCCCCGATTGCGTTAAAAGTAACCCCCGCTGCTATAACCCCCATTCTTATCCCTACCGTCTTGTTAGCGTATGAACGTGGGTCGCTGCTCACTTCAACCGCCTTCGTGTCCTCCTGACCGAGCATCTTGACAAAACCACCAAAAGGAATAAGCCCGATTCGATACTCTGTTTCGCTCGCCTTTGCTCCCTTACCGACCGTAAAACGAAACAGGCTGCCGTCATCAACCTCCTCTTTCGCTTTTTCTTCCTCTTCTCCTCCCTTTTTGGACAAGAACCCCGGCAAAACCCGAACTCGATAACCTTTTTCCGTCCTTAATATACCCAGCACTATAGGCGGAAAACCTATCGAAAAAGCCTCAACTTTTATATCGGACAGCTTGGCAACAATAAAATGCCCGAACTCATGAACAAGAACCACCGTCCCGAAACCGACCACAGTCAGAAGAATATTGCCGAATGTCCCCACGTTCCGAACGATAAAATATATCGCCGCCGCAACACATAAGACCAGCAAAAACACGCGAAAGTAATTTTTCTCTCTTCCATTAGCCTCGGACATCAAAAAATCTCCATTTCAAAATAAAAACCGCCTTTAAGCACCTGTACCCTTGTGCACTCCTGCTCTTATACTCTTATGTACTTCTTCTCTCGCCCAAGAATCCGCCTCCAGAAGTTCTTCGAGAGACATACTTTTTTTCACACTATGTTTACTCATACAATGCTCGATAAGTTCGATTATCCTGACAAATTTAATCCTCCCCGCAAGAAATTCCTCGACCGCCGCCTCGTTGGCGGCATTAAATACGACCGCCGCCGTCCCTCCGGCCCTCGCCGCTTCGAAACCAAGCCCAAGAGCGGGAAACTTTTCCACATCCGGCCGTGCAAAAGTAAGTTTGCTCAGCTCATCAAACTTCAGATGCTCTGCAATCCCCCCCACCCGCCGAGGATACGTCAGCGCGTATTGAATCGGAAGGCACATATCAGGCCGGCCCATCTGTGCTATCACAGAACCGTCGACAAACTCCACAAGAGAATGCACCACCGATTCCGGATGTATCAGCACCTCTATCTTCTCTACTGGCACATCGAACAGCCACCTCGCCTCGATAACCTCAAGTGCCTTGTTCACCATTGTCGCCGAATCAATCGTAACCTTTGGCCCCATATCCCACGTCGGATGCGATAGCGCCTCCTCAACCGTCGCCGTTTTAATCTCTTCAATCGTATAATCCCGGAAAGCTCCACCCGACGCTGTAAGGATTATCTTGTTGACCTCATCGGCCTTCCCTGCCTGCATCGCCTGAAATATCGCCGAATGTTCGCTGTCAACCGGCAAAATCACTCCCCCGCTCTCACGCACCGTTCTCGTCAATAGCTCACCCGCCGCTACTAATGGCTCCTTATTCGCAATAGCCAAAGTCTTCCCTTTTTTTGCCGCTGCAAGAACAGCCCCTAATCCCGCCGTCCCGACAACCGCCGTAAGAACAATATCAACCTCATCGAGTTCCCCGATTTCCACCAGCCCTTCAGGCCCGCATAAAACCTCAACACCCAAACCTCGGACCAATCCCTCCAATTGTTCCACGTAGTCGGTGTTGGTAATTGCTATAGATTTCGCATTATATTTTCTCGCCTGTTCCGCTAACAGCTCGAAACTGCTGTGGGCGCTCAAAGCTGTTACCTCGTACCGAATATCTTCCCCCGACAAAGACGAATTGAGCGCATCAATTACCCTAAGCGCATTTTTACCAATCGACCCAGTCGAACCCAATATAGCTATCCGTTTAACCATAATTCTTCAAATTACACAATATAACCACAACTGTGTAATTATATCGGCCAAACGAACAAAAACCACCCCTACTTTTTAATTTAACCCCCAAAAACCCCATCCGCAACTTCTAATCCCCTCTAACCGAGCCGCTGAACACATCACTCTTTCTTGAGAAGCATATTATATTCAAGCTCAAATCGTAGCTTATGCTTCACCTCTTCCTCCGCTATCGCAAGAAGAACCTCACGAGACTCCTCATTATCAACATTCCCCAGAAGGTTCACATAAGTTCTGAATGAGGCCTCTTCCTTTTCCATCCCTAACTTAAGTATGTCCTTGTAGTCCATATCAAGCGGCGGACCCTCGGCAGACACCATAAAGTCCTCTTTACTCTCGGGTGCTTCTTCTTCTACAACCACAACCGACCTGCCCATCTTCATTATTTCAAGTTCAAGCTTCGCCTTGTGTTCCAGTTCTTCCTTGGCGAAACCTTCAAAGGCCCGCCGAGTCTCCGGATTTGTTACTCGACTCGCCAATGCCATAAAAAAATGATATGCTTCAACCTCTCTGGCCACCGCAAACTCAAGTATCTCGACATCAGGACCGGCTTTTGCCATTTTCTTGTGCTCCCTTCAATTGACAGTTCACGGTTTGTAATTATACTAACTCCTCAAAAATCACGCAACCCTTTTAAAACACTCAAAAAAACTTCAAATCCTCCTAATCCTTCTCCCTCTCCTCGCGGAGAGTTATATGTAGAAAATGCCCCAGGATAATAATAATTACAAGCAGCCCCATTAGCGCCATCGCAGCATAAGAACTGTACGATGCCACGTGGTCATGGAAATGCCGCAGAAAAAAACCCCAACCTAATATCGCCGCAAAAGTCCCCCCTAAAACAACTGTAATATTTACCCAAACTTTAAGACCAATCAGAAAACCAATCACACACCCAATTACCGGCCCCGTCATCCAGAACGGAAACCACACAAACACAAAAAGACCGATGATGCCGTACCTGTGAACCATCCCCTTGTGCGACTCGGCAGCCTTGTGCATACGCTCGAATATCTTTTTCAGCCCCTTGATTACAAGAAGGTGACGCCAGCTGAAAACAAAAAGCGGAAATAACACAAGAACCATAATCGTTTCTAATATTATACATATCGGTATCACCATCTTGTGCCCCAGCCCCAGCGAATATCCGAACGCCATCCCTGCAGCCCTGCCGAACATTATTTGAGTTGCAGTCATACCCACAAGGACTTGAGACTCATCCGGCGAAAGAAGCACCCGCACCCCAAGCCATAAAGAATATATAAACGCAAGCCCTACTCCCGCTAACAAAAGACGCCCCTCAGGACTACTCACAAGGGTTGCCTTTAATTTTTTTCTCTGTTCCGCTTTCGACTCGCTTTTTGCCTGTTCCGTTTGCTCTTCCATAACTTACAGTCCCCGAACAGCCGAATCAGTTAAAATTGACTGTCCCAGCCGCTTTTTCACTTATCAAAAACTTGCTCGCCCCCCTAAGCCTTCAAAAAGCATTCTATCAAATCCCTCTTCAGCTTGCAACTATCCCTTCCAGGTTTCTGCAACTGTTCGCCCTGAAATAAGCCTTTCTTGAATTTATCGCCGCAGTAGTCTAAAATACCATTTGCACATTTTGATAAATTTTGAAGAAAGGCTTTCAAATGACAGGCAAAACAAACTCCATCACCCGTCGTAACTTCATCAAAAATTCCGCTTTGGGCGCAGCCGTTTTGGCCTCCGCTTCGGCCGTTAAATCAACTGCAGTCCCAGCCAAAAAACCTTTGAGACTCGGAGGACCGGTCTTCGATGATTATGACGGCCCCGACGCTTGGGTGCAATGCATAAAACGCCTCGGATACAGGGCCGCTTACTGTCCCATCGACGCCGACCAAAAAGATGACGTCATAAAAGCCTACGCCAGGGCCGCCAAAAAAGCCGACATCGTCATTGCCGAGGTCGGGGCCTGGAGCAACCCTATCAGCCCCGACGAAAAAGCCCGAAAGGCCGCACTCGAAAAATGCAAAAAACAGCTCGACCTCGCCGACAGAATCAATGCAAATTGCTGCGTCAATATCAGCGGCTCAAGAAACCCAACAGATTGGGACGGCCACCACAAGGACAATCTCACCCAACAAACTTTCGATTATATTGTCGAGACAATCCGCGCCATCATCGATGCCGTAAAACCAACACGCACATACTATACTTTGGAGCCTCTGCCCTGGGGATATCCCGACTCCCCGGATTCATACTTGCGCCTCCTCAAAGCAATTGACAGAAAGCATTTCGCCGTACATCTCGACCCCGTAAATCTCGTCTGCAGCCCCCAACTCTATTACAAAAACGCCCGACTAACAAAAGAATGTTTCACAAAGCTCGGCCCATACATCAAAAGCTGCCACGCAAAAGATATTCTCCTCGGCGAAAATTTCATGACCCATCTCGACGAGGTTCGTCTCGGCCTGGGAAACTTCGATTACAAAACCTTTTTAACACAACTGAGCAAAATGCCCGACGTCCCCCTTATGCTGGAGCATCTGCCCGATGCCGAGCAGTACCGCCTCGCAGCCGAACACGTTCGCTCAGTCGCAAAAAATAACGGCCTCTCTTTTAATTAAAATAAGTAACTCTACAATAAAATAAAAAAACCCCGGTTTTCTGCCGGGGTTTCGCCGCTTCTCTAAGCCGCTAAAATTATCTGGGTTACTCTTCCTTTAACCCCATCGCCGGAACTTTTAGCCCTTACCTCCCCGCGGGCTTTACTACCTCTGCCGGCAACTCGCAGCTTTTCGTTCTTGTTATGTCGTTTATTATTCCAAGCTCCTTACTCCCCGAACAATAACAAAAGCGGTTTTGAAGCAGCCTATATTTTACAATGCGTTTAATTCACTTTTAGAATATATTGCTTACAAAAATAACAAAGCTGCCGAAACCTTTCAACTAGCAAAATTACCTGTTTTTAACTGATAATTTTACGGGGTTTTCGCGCCCCAGAAATTGCAAAATCCCCCCTAAAAGCCCATTTTCCAACATCCCACTACCGACCTATTCAGCCAAAACCCTGTCGGCCGTCTGAAATCATTCACGGCCTAATATTGTATGTTGCTCATTGCGGCCTCCGCCACCACCTTGCCTTCCAGCCGATCTTTTATCTCGCCATTTATATTAAAAAAACAACCCTGGTTTACCCAGGGTTCTCCTTACTTGTTAGACCCCTGCACCGCAGGGCGGTTTTAATACCAAATGAGATGTAGGGTGCGATATTTCGCACCAAAATTGCAGACAATGTCATTGCGAGGAGCGGAGCGACGCGGCAATCTTACCTTTAAATTAGCCTACAGCACTGCTGTAGGTTCTTTTCTATCGAAAACAATTCTCTGGGGACCGACTACATCTTATGTGAGTTTAACCTGAGCGCAGTCGAATGGGCGCGGTTTCCCTCGCAACCACTTTCCTAAGTTTTTTCTATATTTTTTTCACCTTATTTTTTACCTCCTCGTGATGCTCACTTGCTTTTCTTTTATACTCTTCCAATTTTAATGCCGCCGGTTTTAACCGGTGGTCCTTTACTTTTCCAATTTCAATACCACCTGTTTTAACTGGTGTGTGGAAATTAAGTGAGTTTATACTGAGCAAAGCCTGCACTGTGTGTCGAAGGCCCGGCTTATCTTTTATTTTTCCCAAATTAAATAGCCTGTCAGGATGAAGCTATAACTCGCTTGAGTTGCTGCTTTGGTCTGTCTTCGCGAAGGTGCCGAATTCATCCTGACAGTTCAACTCAAAATACAAATCTCTCAATTAACCTATTGTGCTGACTCCGGTTCGGACTATTTTTATTTTCTCCGCTGCTGCGCACCTGCGAAATACTGTATGTTCCGAATGGTGGCCTCCGGCAGCACCTCGTCCTCCGGCCGATTTTTTATTTGGTCGTTCATATTAAAAAACCAAACCCGGCTTGCCCGGGGTTTTCCTTATTAATTGCCCTCTTAAGATGCTTACTGTCTTTTATCTTTTCCCCCAGGAACATACCCCAAAGCTTCTTTGGGTGCCTCGCCAGCACGCTTTTGGTTCTCTACCTTGAACCCTCTTTAGTGCGAGAGAGTTGTCGTTTCCGGCGTCTGGGTCCCGATGTATTTTCGGAGAGTTGTCGTTAAAGAAAAAATGACACCTGACGCTTTTAAATTTTCATCGACATTTACCAGTTAAGCCACAATGTTTCACTTTTACGGTTTTTTTTTCTACCCCCAGCAGAGTGATTTGCAATATCAAACTCAACTTTTCTCCATGACTTATATAATTTACTATATAAGCTTGAGGGATATCCGCTAATGACAACTTTACTCTTACACTTATTCAATATCTTTCCAAGCTCAATATGTTCTTCCGTTGTCATTTCTATCCCATATACATCACAGCTATTAGGATTACGGGTATCATGTAAATAGGGAGGATCGCAATAAATGAGAGCTTCTGGATTGTCGAAACGTCTGATGGCTTTATTTGC
>Ga0272442_10003546_pt1 | contig 21852 bp, 19 predicted proteins | sample SSMForm2O_FD_200262 | JGI IMG/M metagenome (GOLD analysis project Ga0272442, IMG submission 200262) | Marine sediment archaeal communities from Little Sippewissett salt marsh, Falmouth, MA, United States - SSM-Form-2O | ecosystem: Environmental > Aquatic > Marine > Wetlands > Sediment ... | reverse complement strand
CAATTTCACGACATTAATGTACTGCGAGATTGCTTCGTCGCTTCTCTCCTCGCAATGACACGCAGGGCTGTCATCGCGAGCGAAGCGTGGCGATCTCAATTTTTAAGCTGTATGCCCCCACTGAAAATACTGAAGCTCCTATCAAGTACGGGGTGACAGTTTTCTTGCTCTGTGCGGCTTGAGGCACGTCGGGGTGCTTCGCAACCTAAAAAAAATGAATGTCATGGCCCTAGAGCATTGAGTTAAAGGCTTTAAGCGATACCGATGTATATAAAAAAAGCCCCTGCAAGCAGGGGCTTTTTTGTTGATACTGCTGGGTGCGCGATCAATAGTAGCCGTCGTCCAGCCAGTATTCAGGCCCGGACTTGATCTTGAACGCCGGTTCGACATCGACTTCCATTATTTCGCCGGTGCTTTTCTGGATATAGACTTTGCCGCCGGCCTGCCGCCCGCTGTGAATACTCAGGCTGGAAGCGATTCCTTCACCGAGGCTTACCACATCAATAATCGGCCCCTCACCCGTATCTTCTGCAAAGATTTTTCTGAAGAATGCGGTGCCGGTCTCGTAATAAACCGCGAACAGGCGGCTTTCGCCTCCGGCCTTGCAGGGGTCGGAGTTGGGAAGGTAGGTCGGCATCAGCAGGATGCCGCCCAGCACGGCGCCCTTGTTCACCACGCGCTCCGACGGCTCGCCCGTCGTGTTCAGCAGGCTGCGAAACCAGCCCTGGTAGACATTGCGCCGGGCCTCCTGCAGCATGGTGTCGAAGGTCACGTCACCGTCCGGGCTTTCGACCTTTGAGCGCCCGTAGACCGTATAGACATCGGCGTCAAAGAGGTCGTTGAGCGGATTAAGGGCCGTACTGAGTGAATTGATTTCACACTCAACGGCAGGGTATGAAAAGTTGCACAGCGGCAGGTCCGGATTGAAGAAGGGGTCCTTGATACCGATTATATAGTTCTGGGCGGTGTTGGCTTTGTCGGGATTGGAGAGGTAGCGCCCCGTGCCCAGGTACAGCCAGGTATTGTCCTTGCGGTCGACGCTGACCGTGCCCGAGGAGGTTATCGGCCGGGGCGATTTGAACAGCTTGGTTAGCGTCCATCCCGGGTCGGCCGGATCAGCGACATACTCAGGGGGATTCCCGTCGGCGTCCCAGGGTATGAACTCGCTTCTGTCCTTTTGGGGAACGGTCAGGCGGAACACCTCGCTGCCGCCGGTAGTGTAGTTGGCGGCAACATAGACCGCATCAACGTTGTAGTTCATGTTCTTGTCGAAGGTGACCGGCTCATTGCAGAATGCGTCGCCGCCCGGCAGCGTAAAGGTGTTTTTCAGTCCCCCCTGGGCGGTGTTGCCGCCGGTCTTCAGGTCAACCACGATAAGGCTCGCGTCCTGCACGCTGTCGCCGTCCATGCTGGTCGGGCCCGACCCGATCGCGAGCAGCCACTGGTCCTCGACCTTCATCAGGTTGGGATAGTTGGAGGACATGCCCAGGCCGGGGAACGCCCGTTCCCACAGGAAGATCGGGGCGCGGGGCTCGGTAACGTCGAAGGCGAAAAATGCCGGATACGTCATCGTGCGCTTGGCCGGATCCGGGTGGTCAGGGTTGACCGGTATGGGCATGCCGCCCGCAAATCCGAAACCGCATACAAGGACCGTGCCCCATCCGTTGGGGTGCTGCGCCGAGGGCTCGAAGATCTGTGCATCGAACACGCGCGGCCGCAGGTCGATATAGTTGACATGGGTGTATTCGGGGTCGGGAAGCCACTTCAGGTGCGGCAGGAGGTTCTGCGGTATGTAGGCCCACAGTTCTGTTCCGATTTCGACATTGCCCGCTGTCGCGTCGGTGTGCGTTAAAAAATAGTCCGGTACGTCATAGGGATTTACGAACGCGCCATTATGATACACCCAGCCGGTGAAGGCATGCAGCATGCCCGAGTTCGAGCCCACGAACACGACGGTTTCGCGGTTGCGGTTCTGCATGTAGTAGGGATAATAGGACATATCGTTGTAGAGCAGGTCATAGTCGGCCAGAGGCTGAGCCATCGAGGTCGGTGTGGAGTGGATGATATCGCCCAGTTTCCACAGGCGCCCGTCACTCAGGGTGCGCTCGCGGAGATCGACCGTACCGTAATACTGCGCGTCGCTGTCGGGAACACCCATTGACCACAGTATCAGGTTAAAGGCGCGTTCAATCTCGTTCGGGCCCAGGTAGCCCCATGCGGTATTGTCGTTGATGCCCATAAAATTCGAGATGCTGAGGAGGGTCCAGTAATTGTAGGCATTGACAAAATTAACGTGCGGATCGGCTTCGGTGCCGTCGCCTTTGTAGGTGTAGATATGCCTGAAGTACGGGTCCGTTTCAGCCAGCACGTCGCCTGCCGACCAGATCGGCCGCAGGTCGTCCAGCGGTTCCATGTCTCCTTTTTCGCCTTCATCGTTAACGGTCCAAAACACGGTGTCGCCGGTTGGCTCACAGTTCCCCTCGGAGTCGCACACCTCTTCGCGTCCGAAAACAATGTGGTCGTCCAGGTCGGTGTCGAGCGCGTGGTCAAAGTCCGTGTCTTCGCGGATTTTGCCGTAGGAATCGACCCACAGGGAGTGCACATGGCCCCGCCACGTGACTTCGCCGAGCTCGGTTGCGGTTGACGGCTCGAAAATGGCCTGCACCAGCGTGCCCTCGCCTTCGCCCTTGGTTGCGAGCACGGACACGGCCGTGCCGGAGCCGGCGCGCGCCAGGATTTCAAGCACGCAGGTCATCAGCTGTTGCTCGAGTTCGGCGCCGTCGCGCGCCTCGAAATAGTTGTCAGGGATATTGTCGCCGTTTTTGTCCCACTCGACCTGCAGGTCGGGGGTCTTGGATCCGTTTCTGTCCACGAAGCCGCCGTTTTTCGCGGACTGCTTGAGCAGGTCGCGCGCCCGGTCGTCGTTGCCCAGAGCGTAGACCACGTACAGGATCACGTTCTGATCGCCGGGCAGGCTGTCCCTGCCCACGGTTGCGCTGCGCAAATCGGTCGTGTTCATGTACAGGGCAACGTCGCGCGCATAACTGGTGCCGGACGAGGGGAAGTATTCAACGCCGTCGCCGGCGTAGTTTTTGAGGTAGTTCGGGATCTCCGTGTCGCTGGTTGACATGCCGTCGGTCAGAAGCATGCAGAAGCCCTGGGCGCAGTATTCCTCAACAGTGCCGGTTGAATCATAAAACGGGTCGTTTACCCTGTCGATCGTGCCGATCGCGTTGGAAGGATAGCCGCTGATTTGAGGATTTTCCTGCTTGAAATACTGGGTGACGACATAGAGCGATTCGGCCAGCGGGGTTGAGGTTTCAAAGGGCTCGCTACGGACCGAGGAAAGTATGCTCGCCATGGGCGTGCCGATCGCACTGTAGATCCTGGTATTGCCCGAATACGAGCTTAAAAACCATGCATTGCCCCAGGCGGCTCGGTCGCCCACTTTTTGCATGACCCCGCCCGGCAGTCCGTCAGGCCCGAAATCCGCATGCGGGTCGAATGCCCGGTCTTTTTCAACCCTGATGACAAAGTCTCCGATTTTGGAGCCCGACCAGCTGCTCGAGGCCCGCACCTCGATGTTGCCGCTGTCCATGAAGTACCATGCATCGGCCCAGGGCGAGACGCCGCTGCCCACATGATGGCGGCGGAAGCCACAGTAGGAGCGGCTGTCGGTTATGCCGCGCAGGGCCACGTTTGTGCTGCCGGATATGGCTTCCGTGCGTCCGCCGACCACCGCCTTTTTCAGGATGTCGCCGCGCCGCATGCACAGGAAGTTCAAAAAATTGCCGTCCCAGTCCCCGGCCGGGTCCGGCACGAACCTGCTGCTCGAATAGGTGTAGCGCATCTTCGGGTTGAAGTAGCCGTAATAGGTCTTGATCTCGCAGGGCTCGTATTCGAGGACCAGGCGGGGAGCGCGGGTGGCATTGCCGTCAAAGGAATAGGCCACGCGGCCGCCGTCGCCGCTTACCCAGTCAATTTTGAACACAATCGCCTGGCCGGCGTTCCAGCCCGGCCGGCTGATAATCTCCTGCACGATTTCTTTCAGGTCCGGCGTGGTGTAGGTTGAGTAGGTTGACCATTCATCGCTTATTGTCCAGCTGATCTCGGCGCTCGTGTCCGGCCGGCTCGAGATGTTATATTTGGCCGTGCCGAGGGCTGCGGCGCTGTCAGCGGCCTCGGCCGTGATTTTGAGGGTTATCTCCTGGCGGCGGAAGCTTCTTCCGCCGTTGTTGCTGCGCGCGGTAAATTCGATGTAGGCATTCGAGATCACGACCGGCACCCCGTCAACCTCGCGCGGCACGGTGACATCGGCGAACCGCACGGCCGAGGTCTGCGGCTGCCGGCAGGCGCAGGCCTTTTTGCAGTTCCTGCCGCCGTAGTAGTCATCGTCCTTGCCGAGGTCGAGATCGAGCATGTTGAGCGTGTTTACTCCGCTGCACAGGATGATCTGGCCGGTGTTTTGCTGCTCCATGCCGTCGTCATAGGTGCCTGACACCCGGGCCGTATATTCCCGGCATACGCGTCCGTCATACTCCGCATCAAGGGTGTTTTGGTTCGGCCAGTCTTCCACGTCGTAGCCGTAGGCCGGAAAATTCATGCTGCCCGAGTTGTCCAGCGCGATCATGATGCGCGGGTCGACCGTCTCGGTCTGGAATAACGGATAATGCGTGTATTCGGCCATGGTGGGCTCTGTGGCGCGCACGGTGACGGCAGGCGCGGCCAGCACGGCCAGCAGCGCTCCTGTGGCAAGGGCATATCGCAGTATGGATGCCATGAGAATAGTCCTCTCGTGATAAGGGTTAGCCGGCTGCACGCGCCGCTCAGTTTTGCGGAGCGGGCGTAATCGTCGGCAGGCTCCAGTTCGTTGTCGTTTCGCGTTCCTCCAGGTAATGCTCAACGTTTACGCTGATCGCTTCGGCTTTGCCGTCAGAGGCTCTTTTTTTATAGAACACTTCTGCCTGGCAGGGAAGCCGCAGTGCGCTGAGCGGTATGGACACGCCTTCTTCATTGTAAATGCGCGTCAGGCGCGATACCAGCATGTAGCGGTCGGTAAAGGCCGTGAGCCCGTGGGCTTCGAATTGCAGCGCGTTTGGACCCTTCTCGCCGATGACCGCGGTGCCTTTCTCGCGGAATTCGGCACAGTCGGCCGGGGCTGCGGCAGCCGTCAGGGCGGCAAGAAGCGCGACTGTCAGCAGTGCATGTATTTTTTTTATCATGATCTTGATCCTCCTGGTATGTGCGCGCAGCACCGTGCAGGGTGCAGGTTAATTGACCACCCGTAAGCCGAGCGCCTGGCGCGACGGGCTTCTGTTGTATACGCCGCTTGAGAGCCGTGAACGCACGTCGACATTATAGGTTGATATTGCCGTCAGGGAGCCGACCCCAAGGTCCTTGGAGCCGAACTCGGCGCCGCCGCCGGCCATCTGGTAGGAAAAAATTTTGTCGATATCGATATCGGCCAGCGTAACCTGCCGGCCCTCTTCATCCACGTTCACGAGGCGGACATCCGTCCAAAGGTCGAGGTCTTCGGAGCCTATTTTGGTATCAAGCGCCTTGCAGTCGGTGGCGCTCATGCCCTCCGGGCAGGGCAGCTCGTCCACGGTCTGGGCGTCGACCTGCCATACCCTGATCTTTTTGCCGCCCGAGAGGGTTTTGCTGACGCAGTCAGGATCTTCGAGCATGAAGTCGGGGTCGAGAACGCGGAAGGCGAAGCTGTAGTCGGTAATCTGGTCAAAATCCACCAGGTCGCCGTTGGGGTCCATGGTTTCAAAGCCGGCCAGGCCCCGGTCCCAGCGTCCGACAAGCACCAGTTCGGATGCAATGATGTGCGATGCCTGTGCGCGGTAAAACGTCTCCACGTACTGGCGTTCCCCCGTTGCGATCTCAATGTCGGTCGTGCTCGTCATCATCGAGGCGATGCCGATCATGGAAAGCATGGCCAGCATGAACATGGCCAGTACAAGGATCATGCCGTTCTGGTTGGTGTGCATGCGCAGATGCATGGGATAGCCTCCTGTTGTTGTCAGTTCCAGCGCAACGAGCGGACAAAGGCGCCGCGTACCGTGCGCCGCTCGGCGATTTTAGAGGTAACGCCGCGCGGTATTGCTTCCAGTTCAACCATGACAAGATTGGGCAAAGGATAGCCCCGCGTGATCCGCTGGCGCAGCCGTTGAGGTCTGTTGCCTTCGTATTCGATATAGGTCCAGGCGCAGCTCGTCTTGTAGGCGCAGGTGTTGTCTTCCTTGAACACGTCGCTGGTCGTTACATCGACCTGGTTTCCTCCGTCAATGCCGATGGTTTCATCCATGACCGGCAGCCGTATGAGGGCTTCGGCCCAGTGCGTAAGCTCGTTGACCCGCATGCTCATCTGGTCGCTGAAGGTGGACTGCTGCATGGAGCGGGTCTGCATGCCACAAATCGCGGCCAGGCCGACCGAAAACACTATGACCGCAACCATTACTTCAACGATCGTAAAGCCCGCCTGGCGGTTCCTGCCTGAAAGCATCCCCGGCCCGGGCCGGGACGCAGCGGGCGTGCTGACGCGCGCCGGGAGGGTGGCGGCTGTGCCGTGTTCAGTCTGTGGCAAAAAAAGGCGCCTGTTCATGGGTGACTCCCTGGTGTTGTCCGGCCGCACAGCAGCCGTCCGGGTTTACAGGTCTAGGTACGGGTTCATGGTGACGTTTCTGGCCTTGACCTCGAAGATGACCAGCTTGCGGCGGTAGGGGTCGTTAAACGGCCCCCAGGCATCGGGCCGGTCTCCTGCGAAGGTCGGGGTCAGGGTGTCGTTTGCTGCTGCGGGCAGATATTCGTTTTCGTTTACATAGTTGTTTGAGCGGTATGACTGACGCATAAGCAGTGAAACAATGACCGAGGTAATGTGGGCGCGCTCCAGGGCCGACGGGGCCGTGGTGGAGCGCATGTTGCCGATGATGTAGCAGAATTCGATCGCCTGGACATCGTCGGCGATCGGCTGCAGCCCGCCGCACAGGCCTGCGTCGGAGCACCACTCGCGGCTCAGGCGGCAGTCCGTGTTTGCCGGGCAGATGCCGTCGGCATAGGTGCTGGTGTCGGAGGCGAGCGCGAAGCGGGTGAGTTCAACGGCGGCCTCGTTGCCGTCGCCGGACAGGTCGATCGTAAAGCGCATTTCTCCCCTGTCGGCCTGGGTAAAGCCGGTCCGGGCATACGTCGAGGGGTCATATCCCGCCATCTTGATGTCGCGTGCCAGGAAGAACTGGGCGGCGCGTGCCTCCTGCACCATGTTGACCCGCGCCTCGGTCTGCAGATAGGCTTCCTGCTGGTATATGAACGTCATGTAAATGGCGGCGATGACAATGACGAACAGCGTAAGCGCTATCATCATCTCGACCAGGGACAAGCCGCGCTGGTTGCCGGCCGGGTGAGTGCGGTTGCGTACTGCAGGGATGCCTAGCGTACCCATGTGCTGCCCCTCCATCGTAAAAGCGACACGGCCCCGGCCGCATTGATTGCAACGGCGTATGAGTCGCCGCGAGTATTGGTGAAGTAGACCGCACCGTTTACGGCCCCGGCGCTGAATTCGGCCAGGCCTCTGGACGTGAACGCGAAGCTGTCGTCATTGATGTCGATCCCGTCGGCGGGGATGCTGTCTCCCCCGACCCCGGAGGTGGCGCTGCCCCTGCCGAAGGCCACGCCGCTGCCGTATGTCGCCGTGAAAGAACTGTAGGCCGGAAAATTCCGGCCGTCTACTTCCAGGTAGCCCTTGGCAGGGCTGAAAACCACGTTCACGTCGCGTTTTTCCTTGATGGCAAGGTGGCGGGCGTTGCGCAGCTGCGAGGTACAGTCGCGCACGGCTGCCCTGATGCGGTATGTCGGCAGGCCGGTTACAAAGCTGGGTGCGGTTATCATTGCCAGAATACCGATAATCGCAACAACCATCATCAGCTCAACCAGTGAAAATCCCCGCGCATTGTTGTGCATATTCTATCCTCCATCATAGTTATTAATGCACGAAGCATGCCCACAGTAGTTGATCGGCATTATATTGAAAAAGCTGCATTTTTTTATCAATGTGCATCTTATGGCAACCATAACTATAAAATAATTTTATAGTTATATAAAATATTTTTATATATGGTTCATTCCAGGGCGTCCAGCCTTCGGATGCAGTTATTTGACAGCATGGCACGGTGCTGCTATGAGTAACAGATATATGGATCTGTATATACAGGAGGGACCATGCATACATCTGTACGACATTTCTGTACCTGTATTCTGGGTTGCCTGCTTGCCGCAGGCCTGGTTGTCGCCGCAACGGCAGGGGCCGCGCCACTGCAGGCAGCAGAGGTGCAACCCGGCAGGAAAGGAACCGTTATGGACACTGCGCGCAATCCGAACCTGGGCAAGAAATTTCCGGTTGTGAACGCTGAAACGCTCGAGGGCAACAAAACCACCGTGCCCGATGATGCCGCCGGCAAGGTGACGCTGGTGGCTGTTGCGTTTCTGCGGGAAAACCAGCCGCAGCTGGATTCATGGCTGAACCCTTTTTATAAGCGATTCGGCAGCCGTGACGATGTCATGTTCTACGAGGTTCCCATGATTTCCGGCGGCTACAGGTTCATGAAGATGGTTATCGACGGCGGGATGCGTGGCGGCCTGCCGCAATTCAAGCATAAGCACGTTGTTACCATGTACGGCGATGTGGAGTCCTACCTGCAGGCGCTCAGCCTCGACGCGCGCAGCGGCCATGCGTTTCTGCTTGATCGCGACGGCCGTATCCGCTGGCAGGGCGGGGGGTTCGCAACCGCTGCAACACTGGCCGGCCTGTTCGAGGCAACCGAAGCCCTGTTGCGCGAATAGCCTACATTCCTCTGCACTGCAGCCGTTGTAAAGCGAGCGCCCGTTCGTGGTGAGCTTGTCGAACCATGAACGGATGTATGTGCGGTCCGTTTTACCCTTCGACAGGCTCAGGGCGAACGGGCTGTATTTTTGAGTATCTGGTATTCAGGACAATGCTTCATCGACGCAGCCCGCAAGGGGGCTACCCCGCGTCCGTATTGTTTTTGCTTGGCCCTGTGGCAAACTGGGGATAGTGCTTGCGCAGGCACTCCGGGCACAGGCTGTGGCTGAGCATGGCTTCCGTGTTTTCCGAGATGTATTCTTCCAGGCGCTGCCACACCTCGCGGTCATCACGTATTTTATGACAGTGCATGCAGATGGGCAGGATGCCCTGCAGGCGCCGGATATGCTTGAGGGCCTGCTCGAGCTCGCTGATGCGGCTCGCGAGCGCCTGCTGGAGTGCAACCATGCGTTCGCCGACCTGTATGCGCGCGCGCAGTTCAGCCCGGTTGATAGTCTTTGTGATAAAGTCGTCGGCTCCCGCCTCGAACCCGGTTACGGTGTCCTCCAGCGCTTCACGCGAGGTCAGGATGATGATATGGGTCAGGCTGCCGTCTTCGCGCTGGCGCACACGCCTGCAGATCTCGATCCCGTCCAGGCCGGGCATCATCCAGTCAAGGATAACCAGGCGGGGCGCATCGGGCTGCTGCAGGATGGACCACGCCTCCAGGCCGTCGGCCGCCACCGTGACTTCATAACCCCATTTTATCAGGGATGTCTCAAGCAAACGGCGCGATGTCTGTTCGTCATCGGCTATTAAAACCCGCATATGGCTGTTCCTCCGGTCGGCGGTTCTATACGTGGACCCGATTTGTGTTCAAAAATAGCATACCGAGCATGCGGCTGCAATCCCGACGTCCTGCCCGGCCCCGCGCGTCGCCGGCCTGTCAGTGGATGCCCGCAATCAGGCGCTGTATGGGTTCATTATCCAGCGGCAGGCGCGAGACGATCACAATGCGGACCACCAGGTCTTTCCCCGCGTCGCGCAGCAGGATTTCAGTGACCTGGTCGGGGATGTCGTCCGCTTCGTGGGCAGCCGGCCGGGCCTGTTCCCCGCGCAGCATGACGCCGTTGAGCGCCTCTGTGCGCACGCCGTATATCCGGACCGTATCGGGGTCGTAGTTTTTCAGCAGCGCTGCCTTTATCATGCCCGGCAGCAGGCCGAAGCGGCTGCGTATTGCAAGCAGTGCGGCGTCATGGTCGCTGCCGAAACCCAGCACTCCTGCAATGGCCTGCAGCAGGGGTTTTTGCGGCACGGTCGGGCGCAGCCTGCCCTCGTCGAACACCATCCGCACGGCGCCGTCCGCAGACAGGAATGCGGCCCTGTGATCCTGCCGGCCTATCAGGTGATACGTTTCCGGCAGGGAAAAAGACACTTGGTCCAGCTGATAGAGCTGCCCGCCCGCGGGATCGATGGAGTGCTCAACGCTGAGCTGCTGCGGCGGCAGCGCCAGGCAGGGGAATTGCCTGAACATGTCGATGCTGACATAGAGCAGTATGGCCGCCAGCAGCGGCATAACGATCAGGGGCACCAGCTGCGCGGTCCTCCTGGTGAACGGATTTCTGGAAACCCGGGTTTTCAGGGCCCGTGCGCTCAGCGCCTGCAGTATGTCCCGGGCCGCGGTGCGGGACATGCAGGCGAGATAACGGCTGCGGCCCAGGGCGCCGGTCCTGACACGCAGGCATGCGCGGTCGCGGTACAGGATCAGGAGCACTGCGGAGATCGCGTCGAACGGTATCGCACGGCCGCTGTCCGGGCGCAGCTCGCGTGCTGTGTCGTCGAGGGTAAAGCCTGTGCAGGAGCCGGCTGTACGCTGCAGGCGCAGGCCGGTATACAGCACAAGGGTGCATGCGGCCGGAATGCCAAGGTACAGCCCAACCATCCGTTCGCCGAACAAGGCAACGCATATGCACACCAGGCTTGCGAAAAACAGCAGCAGGGCCGGGCGATCGGCTGAATCAGGCGGCAGGCTTTGCCAGGAAGGTGCGTCGTTCATGTCGGGTGCGGGTTTCTGTCTGCGCGTGCCGCCGGGTGCGGCCCGCTGTGCCGTGGGAAAACAGTGCGACGGTTTACGGGGTGTTGTCAAGAAAAATCAACATATTCGCACACCCCGGATAATGCGCTGCCCCCCGCCGGGCAGCATTGTCAGCGCGGCGCGAAGCCCGCATACACCGTGTTTGCGCTTGCGCGGGCCGGCCCGTGATTGTTTGCGAGAGACTGCTGCGAAGGGGTTCTGTCTGGCGTCGCAGCCGCGGTATGCACGATAGAGGGCACCTTCAGCCTGGTGCGGCGGTGACTTCCTGCCAGGCCTGCAGCAGCACGGGTTGTATGATGGCGCCAAGAGCCCGGTAGGCCGGCGGGCGCAGGTGCAGACCGTCTTCCTGGAACAGGGCGCTGCGGGGTTGGCCGTTCGCGTCAAGCAGGGCCCTGTTGACGTCGATGTAGCCCAGCGCGGGATTGTCAGCGCACAGGTTCTTTACTCGCCGGTTGACCTCCAGGATGGCATCCCAGCGGGCACGTTTTTGCGGGGCGAGGTTGATGGAGACGAAAAATATGCGGCTGCGGGGCAGGTCCCGCAGCACCCGCGCGACAAAGGCCGCGAATCGTCCGGCAATCGCTTCGGGCTCCTCTCCGCATTCGATATCGTTGCTGCCGCAGTAACAGGCTGTAATACAGGGCCTGCATGGCAGCACGATACGGTCGAAAAAATGCAGCACTTCCCAAGTGCGCGCCCCCCCGAAGGAACGGTTGAGCACGGGCAGGGGCGCCATGTCGCGCGCCAGCGTCGACCAGAACCGGAAAATGCTGCTGCCGGTGAATACGACGGCATTGCCGGGCAGCTGTTCGGAGCGGTTAAGGGCCTGCAGGATGCGGATCTCGTTCTCGTAGCGGATGTCCTGGCCCGGCGGCGCTTCGTGTACGGGGGAGCCCGGCCCGGGAGGCATGGAAGTGGAGTTCATAGCTGTGCAGTGTCGTTTGATGAATGTCTAGTGCGTTTTGATGTACATTGAATGACCGGTATATTTAAATCCATGGGGCAGATCGTACGGCATCGACTCGCAGAGCCCCATTATCAGCAGGCCTTCGGGCCCCAGCGCCTTGAGCATGCCGGCTAAGATTTTTTTGCGCAACTCCTGGCTGAAATACAAAAAGACATTGCGGCAGAATATGACATCGAGACTGTGGCTGAACGGCAGGGGCTGCGTCAGGTTAAAGCGTTTGAAAACCACCATGTCCCTGATATGCGGTTTGATCCTGTAGTAGTCGCCGTTGTCGCGTTCAAGGTAGTTCAGCACAAAGGATGTGTATTCCTTCGGGGTGCGCTCGACCTGATAGCGGTGATAGACCCCGTGCATGGCGCGCCTGAGCACGCTGCGGTCGATGTCCGATCCGGTGATTTTGATGTTTCGAAGGGGTATGCGCCGGGTTTCCGCCCAGGCATGCACGGTCATGGCGATGCTGTAGACTTCTTCGCCGCTCGAGCTGGCCGCGCTCCATATTCTGTACGTACGCCCCTGGTCCAGATGCGAATCCAGATGGCGCTCAAGGGCTGCAAGGTGCACGGAATCCCTGCAAAAAAAAGTTTCATTCGTGGTAACCGCCTCGATGGCGTTCGGTATTTCTCCGGGCTCCTGCCGTATGAGTGCAATATACTGGTCAAAGTCTTCGAGCTTGAGCACACGCAGGCGCCTGGCAAGCTTTACGGACAGATGGGCCCGGTCCCTGAAGCGTATGCCGGTTCTGGCTGTCAGCAGGTGCTGCAGAAAGGTGTACTGCCGTTCATCCATGTCGTGCGGGTGTGCAGTCATGGCGGATACACTTGGTTCGTACCGTTGTTTCGCCAGAGGTTCCGGGCGTACTGTTCCGGTGCGCAGCAGCCTTTCAGCCGGACTCCCGAACGCCTGCAGTATATAAAGTATAACGGAAAAAATTGTCCGCCGCTACCGGAACACGCTTTGCGCAGGCGCTGTTTTGAGAAAAAACGTGCGGCCGGGCCTGCTGCGCCCGCCGGACGCATGCACGGTTATGCGGTGTTTCAGCCGCCCCGATATGGCCCTGACCGACTTTTTTACGGCCGTTTTCCGGTTCTTCTTGCGTTCAGGGGATTTTTTTAGTACAGTATTTCGATACGATCGCCCGGGTTTTGCAGCCCGTTGGCGCAGCGCATCATCAAGGAGGATGGCAGCCATGATTGAATCACTTGCACGCATTAAACAGTCCGAGGGGGCGGCCGAGGAGCGCATACAGGCGGCTGAAAAGGAAGCACTCGCACTGGTTGACCGTACCGCAGGCGAAGCCAGGGCCCTGGTCTCCCGGGCTGAAGAGGCTGCGGCCGGGGAGGCCGCTCAGATGATGGAAAAAGCATGCACGGATGCCCGCACTGAGGCTGAACAGATCATACAGGCAGGCCAGACAGATGCCGGTCGTATAGCCGGACAGGGGCAGGGCAGGCTTGAATCCGCCACAGGTGTGATCGTTGCGCATATCATAGGAGAAGGCTGAGATGTTGTTTCCCGAGCGCATGAAGCGCATCAGGATGCTGGCGCATGAGTCATGCACGCAGGCCGCGGTCAAAAAGCTGCATGAACTCGGCGCCGTCCAGATAACCGATTTTAGAACTACCCTGAACCGGCCGGAATGGCATGACCTGCTGCGCGCGCATCCGCTCTCCACTGATGTGCGCCGGGTGACCACGCAGATCATGGGGCTCAACCGCCTGCTGGATGTTTTTGCCATGGTAGCTCCCGAGCCGGAGGAGGGATTTTTCAAGACACTGTTCGCGCCGGCGCCTCCCGAGAAGATCAGTGTGGAGGACCTGTCCGGCGAAAAACTGTTCGAGGAGACGCAGACCCTGCTTGACATGGTCGACGGCGAAGTGGCCGGGCCTCTTGCCGCGCTTGAAAAGGCGTCAGCCGAAGGGGGCGAGCTTGCGTCCCAGCGGGCCGCGCTCCAGCAGATCGAATCGCTTGATGTGCGTCTGGCCGATATCGGCGCAGGCCCGTTCGTGCACAGTTTTCTGGCTTTCGGGCCCGTGCGGGACTACGCGCAGCTCGCGGCCGACATCGACGGCATTTCCGGAGGCCTGAGCGTATGTGAGACACGACCAGTCGCCGAGGGTAAAGTATGCGTCCTGGCGGTCTGTCCGGCTGCATGCGCTGACGAGGTTTCGGCCCTGCTGAGAAAAAACGATCTCGAGCGGATAGCTGCCGGACGTTTCTCCGGAACGCCCGCCGAGGCTGTCCGTGACATCGACGCCCGGCTGCGTGAGCTCGAGGCCGACCGGGACACAGGCCGGGCCGCGATTACGGAGGCTGCCGGGAAGCATCGCGGGCGTCTCAAAGCCCTGCGCGAGCTTCTGCTCATCGAGCGGGAGCGCTGTGACGCCTATGCAGGCTTTGCGCGCACAGAACAGGTCGTGGCCATCGAAGGCTGGATCATTGCGGCACGGGCCGCAGAGGTCGCTCGTGAACTCGAGTCCGCCCTGGGCGGACTGGCGGCCGTGTTCATCGCCGAACCGGACGAGCCCGAGGAGAATCTGCCGGTCGCGCTCAATAATCCCGGCATCCTGAAGCATTTCGAGCTGCTTGTCAGGCTCTATGCGCCCCCGAAGTATAATGAAATCGATCCGACCGTGCTTATCGCCCCGACATTTCTTTTCTTTTTCGGTTTGATGATCACCGATGCCATGTACGGCCTGATGACGCTGCTGCTGGGTGTCTTTATCCTGCGGGGCGGCGGCAGGTATTATCCGCTCTATAAAAGCTGCGGTCTTCTGCTGGCCCTGGGCGGGGCCTCAACGGTGCTGCTGGGCGCCATGACCGGCGGCTGGTTCGGCAATCTTGCGGTCGAGTATCTCGGGTTGACGTTTTTAAACAGCCTGGTTGTCATCAATCCCATGGTCGATGTATCCAATTTTTTGCTGTTCGCAATCGGCGTGGGCCTGCTGCACCTCAACGCAGGCGCTGTTGTTGGCATTATCAAGGAGTATCGGCGCTCGAATATTCCCAAGGCCCTGGAAAATGTGTGGATCTTCTTCCTGGAGATCGGCCTTGCCCTGTATTATTGCGAGGTGCAGGCGCCGGCAATTGTTTTTTTCGTGATTGCGCTCGGTTTCCTGATATACAGCGCCAAGGGCATGGCCCTGTTCGGCGTGACCGGCCTGCTGGGCGACACGCTGTCCTATGCCAGGCTGATGGCCCTGGGCCTGGTGAGCTTCGGCCTGGCGGTTGCGATCAATGCCCTGGCCGCAATGGTTGGAGGTATAGCCTATATCGGCTGGATTATAGCGCTGGCGGTGCTGGTCGGCGGCCACCTGTTCAGTTTTGTGTTGAACCTGATGGGCGCGTTCGCGCACGGTGTCCGGCTGCATTTTGTCGAGTTTTTTGGAAAATTTTATGACGGCGGCGGTGATGATTTTACGCCGTTCAGCGTCAAACGCGAGATTACGGAAAAGCAGTAATCGGCGCAGCATTCGCCGTATGGATAGAGATTAAAAACAGACTGTTGTTGTTTAATTTACAGATGGAGGTAGCGGCATGCAGGAAGTTCAATTCACCTTAGGCTTGGGTCTGGCGGCTCTCGGAGCGGGGCTTGCCATGGGAGTTGCGGCGATCGGTTCCGGTATCGGCGTTGGTATCGCCGGTGCGGCAGGTGCGGGTGTTATTGCCGAGGACAGCAAGAAATTCGGACCTGTTCTGATACTGCAGGCGTTTCCGCAGACCCAGGGTATTTACGGCTTCGTCACGGCGGTTTTGATCCTGATGGGCGTCGGCCTGCTGGGCGGTGAAATCAAGCCTATTTCAATGGAGCTGGGACTCATCTGTCTTGGTGCCGGTCTTTCTTCGGCCCTGGGCGGCATTACCGCCATCGGGCAGGGAATGACCGCGGGCGCGGCCATGGGTTCGGTTGCCAAAAATCCTGCAACGCTTGGCCAGAATATGGTGCTGTCGGTCATGTCAGAAACATTTGCCGTGTTCGCGCTTCTGATCGCCATTCTGATCATGGTCGGCGCCGGTATAATGTAAAACGCGTGCGAGTTATGCGGGGCAGGCCGTTGCAGCGGAGCGCCCTGCGCACATACTGGATGAAAGGATCTGTTGATGGCAGGCGGAGTAGATAAAATACTGGAGCAGATCGAAAAAACCGCTGAAGAAAAAGCGGCAGGCATTTTGGCTGCCGCCCGCGAAAAGGCCGATGCACTGCTTGCGCAGGCGCGTGAGCAGGCTGCCGAAAAGGAGCGCGCCGCGCGCGCGCGCGGTGAACAGGAAGCCCGGCGCGAATCCCAGCGTATTCTGGCCGAAGCGCGCATACAGGCCCGGCGCGCGCGTGTGAAGGCCCGGGAGGATACGGTCAGGCAGGCCTTCGCGCAGGCGCGCACGATGCTCCAGACGCTTGCCGACAGCGGTGCTGCCGGCGGTTTTTCCTATGCTGCTGTTTTGAAGCGCCTGATCGTCGAGTCCATCGCGGCAGCCGATTGTGACGAGCTTGACGTGCAAGTGCGTCAGGCCGACCGTGCTCTGCTGACGGACGACGTGCTCGAAGCTGTTGCGGCTGAAGCCGGACGTGCGGCCGGCCGCACCGTTTCCCTTGCACTCAGTCCGGAAACAATTGCGGCCTCGGGCGGCGCGGTGCTGCGCAGCCGTGACGGCCGGGTCCGGGTCGACAATACGTTTGAGGCCCGCACGGCCCGGTTCATGGACGCCATCCGTACGCGGGTCGCCAAAGAACTTTTCCCCGGAGAGTAACGCATGGACAGTAATTTCCTGCTGGTTCTTCTGCTGCTTGTCCTGGGGCTTTCGCTGCCGCTGCTTATTTTCCTCATGCGTACGCTCGGCACCATTTTGCCCTATCTGTACGCGACCGCGCGTATCAGGGCCAAGGAAGCGCGGCTGCTGAAACCCGAAGCCCTGGAGGAACTGGTCAATACCGGCTCGGTGGCTGAGATAGCCTCGCTGCTGGAAAACACCGAGTACGCCCTTGCCATGCAGGGCCTGGTGCTTGAAAACGCCGAATCGATCGAGCAGCTTCTGGAGCGCCAGAGCGCCGATATGTTCAGCGAAGTCGCATCGATGATGCCGGACAAGGTGCAGGCCGTGTTCGCGTTTCTGCGCCAGCAGTGGGATGTGCGCAATCTCAAGGCCCTTGTGCGCGGTGTGCGCGCGGGGCTTTCTGCGGAACGTATCATGGCCTCGCTGCTGCCGTACGGCACCCTGGACCCCGAATTCTTGAAAAAGATGGCCGAGGCAGCCGGCATCGAGGACGTCCTGCCCCTGCTTGAGCCGACACCCTACGGTGAGCTGGCCCAGATGCTGCCGGCCTATGAACAGGCCGCGAGCCTGGTGCCGCTTGAGTGCGCGCTTGACCGGGTGCTGCTGGAGAGCATGTGGCGTCAGGTCGAGGCCGGCGGTCCGCTGCAGGTGCTGCAGCCTTCTTTTGCCGGCCGTATCGACGCTTTGAACATAAAAATACTGATGCGCGCCAAGCGCGATCATCTGCTGCTGTCAGATGTCGAACCGTATCTTGTTGCCGGCGGAGCCGCTTCGCAGCCCCTTGCCCGCGCCTTTGACGAGGTCGATGATGTCAGCGCACTGGCTTCCGAGCTTGAAGGCACCCTGTATTATAAACCGGTCATGGATGCATTGGCGGATTATGACCGGGCCGGTTCCCTGTTCGCGCTTGAAAAAGCCCTGGATGAAACCGTGCTGGCTATCGGGCGTGATACGGCCGTGAAACAGCCCTACGGTATCGCCCCTGTGCTGGGGTTTCTGGCGCGCAAGGATGTCGAGGTGCGCAATATCAGGGCGATTGCGCGCGCCAAGGAAGCCGGCCTTGCGCCGGAGTGTATACACGAACTGGTACTGAACGTATAAGACGGATGTGCTCGCGGGGATGGTAATCTTCGTGCGGCGCACTGCAGATGTGGAGTAGACGAGATGGAACTGGTTGTGATTGCCGATGAACATACTGCCACCGCGTTCCGGCTTGCCGGGGTCCGGCGGGTGTATGACGCCGGTGCCGGGGAAGAGCAGCTGCAGAGCCTGCTTGGCGAGGACGGGCTCGGCATGATGATCGTGACGGAGCGCGTTGCCGATCAGCATCGCAGGATCATTGATGATCACAAGGCCTCACGGCGCATGACGCCGATCGTGGTCGAGGTCCCGGATGTAGAGGGTCCAGTGGAGCGTGAAATTGATCCGATCCGCGAGCTTATCAGGCGCGCGATCGGGGCGGACGTTACCGCCACGTGATGGTACGCGGTTTCAGCCCGTTTACGTTTCGGGCATGGGACCGCATGCAGGTGTTCAGGTCTGCGGGTTGTGCAGGTCGTCTGCTGAAAAGAGCTGCCCGGCCGAGCCCGGGAAATGAATTTTTAACAGGGAGGGTCCGAAATTGCCCGAATTTAAAGCTGGAACCATTAAAAGCATAGCCGGTCCGCTCGTGATCGCCAAGGGATTGGCGGGCTGTCAGATGTATGAGGTCGTCCGTGTCGGCGACGAGAACCTCATGGGAGAAACCATCCGTCTCGACGGTGATGAGGCCTATATCCAGGTCTACGAGGACACCTCAGGCCTGAAGCCGGGCGAACCGGTGATGCGCACCGGCGAGCCGCTCTCTGTTGAGCTGGGGCCCGGCATCATGAAGAATTTTTATGACGGCATCCAGCGGCCGCTGCTCGATATCAAGCGGCAGGCCGGCGACTATATCACGCGCGGCATCGTTGCCCCGGGCCTTGACCCTGAGAAAAAATGGGAGTTTACCCCGACAGCCGAGGCGGGCGCACAGCTCGAGGAGGGCGATGTTCTCGGCACGGTTCCCGAAACGCAGGTCGTCACTCACAAGATCATGGTGCCCCCGGGCATGCGCGGGAAACTGGTCGAAATCAAGCCCGGGTCATTCACCGTTGACGAGACCGTAGCCGTACTTGAACATGACGGTCAGCGGATCAACCTGACCATGCGCCAGAAATGGCCGGTGCGCAACAACCGCCCGAACAAGCGCAAGCTCGACCCCGACGTGCCGCTTCTGACCGGCCAGCGCATTTATGACACGTTTTTCCCCATGGCCAAGGGCGGAACCGCTGCCCTGCCCGGCGGGTTCGGCACCGGCAAGACGGTTAGCCAGCACCAGGTCGCGCGCTGGGCCGATGCCCAGGTCGTGGTGTATGTCGGCTGCGGCGAGCGCGGCAACGAGATGACCGAAGTGCTCGAGACCTTCCCTGAAATTGACGATCCCAAGACCGGGTTCAAGCTGATGGAGCGCTCGACCCTGATCGCCAATACGTCCAACATGCCGGTTGCGGCCCGCGAGGCCTCTATCTATACGGGCGTGACCATCGCCGAGTATTATCGCGACATGGGCTATGATGTGGCCATCATGGCGGATTCGACCTCGCGCTGGGCCGAGGCCCTGCGCGAGATCTCGGGCCGCCTCGAGGAAATGCCCGGTGAAGAAGGCTATCCTGCCTACCTGGCAACGCGTATCGCCAGCTTCTACGAGCGCGCCGGCCGCGTGCAGACGCTGGGAACAGATGAGCGCTACGGTTCGGTGTCCGTTATCGGCGCGGTGTCTCCCCCCGGAGGCGACCTGTCCGAGCCGGTTGCGCAGAACACACTGCGCGTGGTCAGCTCGTTCTGGGCGCTCGATTCGACCCTGGCCGACCGCAGGCATTTCCCGGCCATCAACTGGCTCAGGAGCTATTCGCTGTACCTCGATTTCACGAAGTCCTGGTATGACGAGAATGCCACGGCCGCGTTCCGTCAGTACCGCACCAGGGCCATGGTCATTTTGCAGGAGGAGTCCGAGCTGTCCGAGATCGTGCAGCTGATCGGCCCGGACGCGCTGCCCGAGCGCGAGCGCCTCACCCTGGAAATCGCCCGCATGGTCCGCGAGGATTATTTGCAGCAGCATGCATTCCACAAGGAGGACACCTTCTGCCCCCTTGACAAGCAGCTCAAGATGCTCACGACCATCATGGGCTTCGAGCAGCTCGCTGTGCAGGCCCTTGAAAAGGGTGCCGGCATCGATGCGATCAACACGCTGCCGATCCGCGATGAAATTTCACGCATGAAGTACATTACGAATGCATCGTTCAGCGAGGAGCATGCCGCGCTCGAAGGCAGGATGCAGGAACAATTCAAAGCACTGGGGGACGCGTAATGAATGCCGATATCAAGACCAGGGAGTATAGAACAGTCAAGGAAGTTGCCGGCCCTCTGATGGTCGTCGAAGGGGTGGAAGGCGTGGCCTTCGGCGAGGTCGTCCGCATTCGAACAGGTTCAGGCGAGGAGCGCACCGGGCAGGTGCTCGAGTCCCGCGAGGGGCTTTCGATCGTGCAGGTGTTCGAAGGAACGGCCGGTATCGACACGAAGGACACCACTGTGCGCTTTACCGGCGACACAATGAAACTGGCGGTTTCAAAGGACATGGTCGGCCGTTTTTTCGACGGGCTTGGACGCCCGATCGACGACGGCCCCGAGATCATTTCAGAGGTGCGCCTCGATATCAACGGCGCCTCCATCAACCCGGCCGCCCGCGCCTTCCCGGATGAGTTCATCCAGACCGGCATTTCCACCATCGACGGCATGAACACGCTCGTGCGCGGCCAGAAACTGCCCATTTTTTCCGGCGCCGGCATGACGCACAATGAGCTGGCCGCGCAGATTGCGCGCCAGGCCAAGGTGCTCAGCTCGACCGAGCCGTTTTCGGTCGTGTTCGCGGCCATGGGCATCACCAGCGAGGAGGCCAACTTTTTTATGCGCGATTTCGAGCGCACCGGGGCCATGGAACAGATCGTGGCCTTCATCAACCTGGCCGACGATCCGGCCATTGAGCGCATCATCACCCCGCGCATGGCCCTTACCACCGCCGAATATCTCGCCTTCGAGTGCGACATGCATGTGCTGGTCATCCTGACCGACATGACCAATTATTGCGAGGCCCTGCGCGAGATCGCGGCGGCGCGTGAAGAGGTCCCGGGCCGGCGCGGATATCCCGGCTACATGTATACCGACCTTGCCATGAGCTACGAGCGCGCGGGCCGCATCCGCGGCCGCAAGGGCTCGATCACGCAGATGCCGATCCTGTCAATGCCTGATGACGACATCACGCACCCGATCCCCGACCTGACCGGCTATATCACCGAGGGTCAGTTCGTGCTCTCACGAGACCTGCACCGCCGGGGCATCTACCCGCCGGTCGACGTGCTTCCCAGCCTGTCGCGCCTGATGAACCAGGGCATCGGCAAGGAGCGAACCCGCGAGGATCATTCCGGCGTCTCTGACCAGTGCTACGCGGCCTATGCCGAGGGGCGCGACGTGCGCAACCTGGTGGCGGTTGTCGGCGAGGAGGCCCTGACCGAGCGCGATCGGCGTTTCCTGAAGTTCGCTGACGCCTTTGAAAAGGAATTCGTTATCCAGGGACGCGACGAGAACCGCTCGATCGAGGAAACGCTTGATATCGGCTGGCGGCTGCTCACGATCCTGTCGGAAGGCGAGCTGAAACGCATCGACGAAGAGTATATTAAAAAATATCATCCCGACTACAGGAAGTAAATCTCGGAGAGCGTGAACCATGGCCGATATCATTGAGGGAACAAAGCCGACCCGCATGGAGCTGCTGCAGCTTCGTAAGCGCGTGGTGCTGGCCGAGCGCGGCCACCGGCTTCTCAAGGAAAAGCGCGATGCGCTGATTTCCGAGTTTTTGAGTATTGCCGGCAACGTACGCTCCATTCGCGAGCAGGCACAGCAGCAGCTTGCCGCAGCCTACACAGATATGTTGCAGGCCCAGGCTGTCATGGGGATCGGCTCTGTGCGCGAGGTATCCCGCAACGCCGCCCAGGACCTGCAGGTGCACATGAAATCGCGCAACATCATGGGCGTGACCGTGCCGATCATCGAGTCGGACAAGGCCGAGCGAACCCTGATCCGCCGTGGATACGGATTTGCCGACACCAGCGCCAAGCTGGATGAGGC
>Ga0272442_10003545_pt1 | contig 21853 bp, 15 predicted proteins | sample SSMForm2O_FD_200262 | JGI IMG/M metagenome (GOLD analysis project Ga0272442, IMG submission 200262) | Marine sediment archaeal communities from Little Sippewissett salt marsh, Falmouth, MA, United States - SSM-Form-2O | ecosystem: Environmental > Aquatic > Marine > Wetlands > Sediment ... | reverse complement strand
AATTACCGACTCGAATTCCTTTATATGCTCCTGCTTGCTTATTATATAAAGGCTAAAATGCGTCCAGTAGTCTTTATGCTTGTCATTAAGATGGTGTTTTATCCTGTTCTTTAAATTGCTTGCAAGCCCTATATAATAAAGTTTGTCCCGTTTATAAAGAGCATATATCCCCTGGTTCCCTTTTATCAAACCTGTTATCACAGAACTAAAATCCTTAAAGACTTTCTGCCCTATCCGTTCAAGATATGCCTCGACTATCGGCTTAGAGGTTCGTTTCACCTTCTTCTTTGTTTTAGCCATAAATCCAACTCCCCAAAATGTAATTCTCAATTTTCAAAGTTGTTGACCACGCGCCGTAGTTTTCGCTTTCATCAGTTGTTTAGCTCAAATTATAGGCATTTTGCGTAGGAAAACAAGGCTTATTTGAAAAGTTTATTTGTGTTTAGCTGTTACTGCCTGCGGTTCGGACGCCTCTTTTCTTCTCCGGTTCTGCGCACCTGCGAAACACGATATGACCCTCATTGCGGCCTACGGCAGCACATCGTCCTCCGTCCGAATTTTTGTTTTGCCGTTTATATTAAAAAAACCAACCCTGGTGTCCCCAGGGTTTTCCTTATTAATAGGCTCCTTGCGATGCTTGCTTATTTTTTCCCCTCCCAATAACTATCCCCAAAGCCACTTTGGGGTGCCTCGCCGCCCCCGACTCTGCCGGGAGTTCTGTTCCTCATTGGTTTTCTCTTGCAACTTGTTTTGTCTTCGCTAAAATGCATTTTGTAAGATTAATATTTTTAGGACAACACTATGACTGTTCTTGTGAAAAAATCAACTTTGGCAAAAGTTAAGCCTTTCCTTAAATGGGCAGGCGGGAAAGGCAAGCTATTGGCTGAGATTGAACGCCGTTTGCCTCCAGATTTTGACGCGGGTCAAATAGACACCTATGTTGAGCCTTTTGTCGGCGGAGGAGCTGTCTTCTTCCACATTGCTCAAAAGTACGAATCTATCAAACATTTTTACCTCTTCGATATCAATGAAGACTTAATAAAATGTTACAACGCCATTAGAAACGATGTCGACTCTCTTATAGAAGAACTAAAATCTCTTGAAGACGAGTTTCATTCGAAGAAAAAAAACCAACAGAAACGCTTCTATTATGATACAAGGGACCAGTTCAACTCCGATAGATCCTCCGCAAAATTAATCTTCCTTAACAAAACCTGCTACAACGGCCTGTACAGGGTCAATAAAAAAGGCGGATTTAACGTTCCTTCCGGCGATTATAAAAACCCGACAATATGCAATGAAGAAAACCTACGAGTGGCCTCAAGTATCCTCCAAAATGCGGAAATAATTTGTTCCGACTTCGAGCAAAGTGACCAATACATCACTGAAACTGCGTTCGTATATTTTGATCCCCCGTATAGGCCGTTAAGCCCAACCGCAAGTTTTACTTCTTACTCCAAGGAAGACTTTGGCAACGAAGATCAAATTCGTCTCTCCAAATTTTGTAAGCAGATAAACGAAAGAGGAGCCAGGTTTCTCCTGAGCAACTCCGACCCTAAAAACGAGAATCCAAACGACCACTTTTTTAAAGATCACTACCGGAGATTCAACATTGACACTGTCAAAGCAGCCAGAGCGATCAACTGCAAACCCTCCGGCAGAGGACAAATCAACGAATTGCTTATAACGAATTATTAAAAACAAGGAAGTACTTTATGGCTATTGATAAGTCCTGGGAGAAAATATTCAAAGACTACAAAATATCCTCACACAATTTTGATAAAGCTCCATTTTTCGTCACCGCAGCCCAAATTAAGAAAGCATGTCAGAATTTCACAGAAACAGGCCAAAAAGAAGTTCGCCTTTTGTGCAAACAGGATAGTAGGGAGAATAGGCCTCAAATCTTCATAAAAAAAGGCCTCTTTTTACTTCCTGTTAAAAATGGTAGATATGCTATTGTAAAAGGTGAAGGCTACGTTGATATACCTCCAATTGCCAAAACGCAGGGAATCTATAAGTCCAAACTCGATTTTAGCTTGGACACATCCTTAGTCGGCAACTCTGAAATGCAACACTTGGATTTTGCCTATGCTTCAAGTTTGATTAGATCCTTTATGCGTGATGACACCCTAGTTCTCACAATCAGAGGCAGGAAATTTACCCCTGAATTTTTATTCAAAGTTGGCCCTCATAAAATTAATGTAAAAAGTGTTCAAACTGAAGTTGACGCAGGATATGAAGGGAAAGATCAAGTAGTGTTGGTTGAAGCGAAAAACTCCGGCACCCAAAATGTAATTATAAGACAATTGTATTATCCTTTTAGGCAATGGCAGACACATACTAAAAAAACAGTTGTCACTCTTTTTTTTGAAAAAGGTAATGATACCTATTCAATCTGGCAGTTTAAATTCAAAGATGTTGAGAATTATAACAGTATCGAATTAGTGAAGTCTGGAAAGTATAAAATCACGGCGCAAGGTTCATGAATGATTTACCTTATAGCCCTGAATCTACTACCGTCTGGTCTTTCCCGCAGCGGGGCAACTGGGCTACACACAATTCATCCTACCGCGGCAACTTCGCCCCGCAGATAGCTCGAAACATTATCGAAATGTATTCTAAAAAAGGTGACTCCATCCTCGACCCGATGGTAGGTTCCGGCACCACTCTTATCGAAGCAAAGCTATTAGCGCGAAATGCCTTAGGGATGGATATCAATCCGGAGGCAGTGAAGCTGGCCGAAGAGGCGTTGAAATTTAAACATCAGCCGTCCAGCAAACAAACAGTAAAGGTCGGCGATGCTCACGATTTATCTTTTCTAAAGGATAGTTCTTTTGACCTTGTTCTTACTCACCCGCCATATATGAATATTATCAAGTACTCGGACGGCAAGATAGCGGAAGACCTTTCAAACATAGGCAGTCTTCCAAAGTTCTGCGATGAAATCGAAAAAATTGCAGAAGAGTTATTTCGTATCCTCAAACCTAATAAATATTGCGCCATACTCATAGGCAACACCCGCAAAGGAAAGCATTTTGTTCCACTTGCCTTCCAGGTTATGCAGCGTTTTCTAAAAGCCGGTTTTGTATTAAAAGAAGACATAGTCAAGGTTCAGCACAACTGTAAATATACCAAGCGTTGGGAGTGGAAAGCAAAGAGGGATAAATTTTATTTAATAATGCATGAGCATTTGTTTGTTTTTCGCAAGCCAAATGAGGGCGAAGATTTGTCCCGAATAAAATACAGCACTTTTTAACTTAAGACAAAAAGCCCGTCAAACCAAAGCCCCAACTCTCGCAATAAATTAATGTTTTTCCCTAACACTCTCATAAAAAAATATTTCCCCGATTTCTTTTTCTTTTCTCTCTGCTGGATATAATTTATATTTAATTCTTTCTTCGCGTCCTTCGTGTCCTTCGTGTTTCAGAAAGTAATCTTTTTTTTCTTTTCAACATTTCCCTAAAACTCTCACAAAAAATATTTCCCCAATTTTATTTTCTTTTCTCTCTGCTGGATATAATTTATATTTAATTCTTTCTTCGCGTCCTTCGTGTCCTTCGTGTTTCCCAAAATATTTTTCTCTCTGCGCCTCTGCGCCTTTGCGGGATAAAACATTTTTATTTTTACTCTTTTATATTTTCTTTTTTCTCTGCGCCTCCGCGCCTCTGCGGGATTCAATTGTCTAGTCTTTCTTCTTTTCTATATTTTTCTCTTTTCTTTGCGCCTCTGCGCCTCTGCGGGATTTAATATTTACTTTTCTTTTCAACATTTCCCTAACACTCTCATAAAAAAATATTTCCCCAATATTCTACCCTCTTCAATCCCAAAAATATACATCTTTTTAACTAAAATTATTCTGTATTTTCTTCGTGGGTTTCGTGCCCTTCGTGTTTAAAATAATATAAAATGAGTCAGCTTTAAAAATAGTACCATCGGTACTGTGGACGCAGGCAAGACAAGCTGATAAAGTTTGCTTTAAGAGGCTTGCTTGCCAAGACCTGTCCGCCGTAGCTTCAGCGAAGGCGGAACACCAAAGCTGACAAATATCCTTTTTACCCTTCGAGTCCTCGCGGTTAACACAATAAAAACTATCAATTTAGTCAGTTACAAGGCGTCCTGTCCCTTAGGGAAGCCTAAGTTGCAATTGTCTTTTGCAACCCGTGTACGATGGTAGGGGTTGTGGCGAAAGCTCGCTTTCAGAGCAATCCTTACCAAGTACACTCAGGCTGACTAAATGCTGTCTCTTTCATTGTGTTTATTAGTGTTCAGTCGTGGTAAATTTCTTTCCTGTAAATTTATGCCCGAGGTATCCTGTTATCCTGTCTAAAAAACCTGTGTTAACCTGTGTTAATTTATGCCTTAGGTATCAGTGGCTAAAAAATTCGTGTCTTTGGGTCTCAGTGGCTAATTATTATTCTTTCTTAGTGCCCTTGTGTCTTAGTGGCTCAACCTATTTTACCCATTTTAACATTCTCCTCACTCCATCTGACTTGTCATCCCCGGGTGGTTTCTATCTTGGCGAGCAGCAGGGGACCACGCGGGATTTTTGCTCGATTTTGAAAACACACCGCAAATTGCACGTCTTTTTGCATCTTTTTTTTCAATTTTTCGTTTTTTTGCACGTTTTTTAAACTTTTTTTTCGTTTTTTCGTTTTTTCTTTCGTTTTTTTGACTTTTTTAAAATGTCCACCCTTGATTTTAGCTCAAAAATAAAGGTACCCAAAATCCCCCATAAAAAACCACCCCCATTTTCAGCCCACAAAACAAACTAAATTCAAACCCAATTTCAGAACAAGACTTAATTTTCTTTTGGTATTAAGACTTGTTTTTTGTGCAAAAATCAATATCTTGGAATTCTTTGAAGGACTCTAAAATCTTAATTAAGGAAAATATATGCCGCGAAAAATCGTCGTAACTTCTGCTCTGCCCTACGCTAACGGCTCGATACACATCGGCCATCTCGTTGAATATCTCCAGACCGACATCTGGGTCCGTTTTCATAAAATGTGCGGCAACCAGTGTTTATACTTCTGCGCCGATGATACCCACGGCACACCTGTTATGATAACCGCCCGCGCGCAGCAAACCACCCCCGAAAAGCTTATCCAGCGGATGCAAAAAGAGCACAAAGCCGATTTTGACGCTTTTTACATCGAATTTGATAATTATTACTCGACGCACTCACCGGAAAACAAATATTTTAGTGAACTGATTTTCGACCGTTTGAACCGGGCCGGCTCCATCACAAAACGAAAAATTGAACAGGCCTATTGCGAAAAGTGCAAAATGTTCCTCCCAGACAGATACATCCGCGGCGCCTGCCCTCGTTGCAAAGCCGAAGACCAGTACGGAGATTCCTGTGACAATTGCGGCGGAACGCATCAGCCTACCGAACTGATTAACCCGCACTGCTCCACCTGCTCCACCGAGCCGGTTCGTAGAGAAAGCGAGCATTACTTCTTCAAACTGGCTGATTACGAAAAACGGCTGAAAGACCTGATTTCCAAAGGACACATCCAGCAATCCGTGGCCAACAAGCTTGAAGAATGGTTCACAGCCGGCCTCAAAGACTGGGATATCTCTCGCGATGGGCCATATTTCGGCTTCAAAATCCCCGGCGAAGAAAACAAATTCTTCTACGTATGGCTCGACGCTCCCATAGGATATATGGCTTCAGCAAAAAACTATTGTGATAAAAATAACCTCGATTTTGACAAGCTCTGGAACAGCAACGAATACGAACTCTATCACTTCATCGGCAAGGATATTATGTATTTCCACGCACTTTTCTGGCCGGCGATGCTGCTCGGAGCAAACTTCAAAACCGCGAATAAACTCTTCGTGCACGGCTTTTTAACCGTCAACGGTGCAAAAATGAGCAAGTCACGCGGGACTTTCATAAAGGCTGCCACATATCTTAAATACCTCGACCCCGAGTATCTCCGATACTACTATGCCAGCAAGCTGACTGGCGGAATAGAAGATATAGATTTGAGCCTGGAGGATTTTCTAAACAAAACTAACTCCAATCTCGTAGGCAAATTTGCTAATCTTGCCTCTCGTTCAGGCCCTATGCTGGCAAAAAAGCTAAACGCCCAACTTGGTGCCTTAGACGATTCAGGCAAAGAATTAATCGCTAAACTCTCCGCCGCAAAAGAACAAATTATCCAAAACTATGAAAATCTTGATTTTTCCGCCGCAGTGAGAAAAATTACTGCCCTGGCGGATGAGGCAAACCGCTACGTAGAACAAAATCAGCCCTGGACAACCGTGAAAACCGATTTGGAAAAAACACGGACAACACTCACGGCCGTATTAAACGCCGTCCGTATCCTGACTATATACCTAAAGCCTATATTGCCTAAATATGCCGAAAGAATTGAAAAATTTCTCAATGTTGATAAACTGAAGTTTACTGATATAGATACTGCCCTGGAAAATCATAAAATAAATAAGTTTGAACGATTGGTCGAAAGAATTGACAGAAAGCAGGTGGACGCAATGATGGAAGAAAGCAAAGAAACCGAACCCGGCAAAACCCCGGAAGCCGAACCCTTTGAACCTATTCAGCCCGAATGTACAATTGAAGATTTCGCGAAAATTGACCTGCGAATTGCCAAAGTTGCAAAGGCCGAACCGGTCGAAGGCGCCGACAGGCTGCTGCGTCTGAAACTGGATTTGGGCTCAGAGCAAAGAGAGGTTTTGGCGGGTATCGCCCAGGCATATAAACCGGAAGATTTGAACGGAAAGCTCGTCGTCTGTCTTGCAAATCTAAAACCCAGAAAAATGAAATTCGGCCTCTCCGAAGGTATGATTCTGGCCTCCGGAACCGGCGATAAAGATATATATATGCTCACGGCCGATAAGGGTGCAAAACCCGGACAGAGAATCAAGTGATAAAAGTATGAAAAAAAAACTTGAAAAAATTGCTCGGGAAGACGGACGATACAATATACGCGCCATAAAGTTCATTTATGAAGGACTTGACACCGTAAAAAAGCAAACCACCGAACCCGGCCACGTAACCGGACAGGCGCTGTGCCAACAGCTTCGCAAATTAGCTGTTGAAAAATGGGGGCTTTTGGCAAAATTGGTACTGAATACCTGGGGTGTAAAAAAAACACGGGATTTCGGCGAAATCGTTTACCTTATGATAAAACACAACTGGATGAGCGCTCAGCCGACCGATACAATTGAAGACTTTGACGATATTTATGATTTCAAAACCGTCTTCAAAGACCAGTTCGAATTCCAATAGATTCCAGTTCTAAGCCTGACCTTTCGGCTTTGACTTTCAGGTATATGCTCAATGACTGAAAGAAATATCGAAATGTTGCCTATTAGCTCAATAGACGTGAAATATATTTTTTTGTCCAGGGACATACGTTTATGCATATTCCGCATATAGTTGAAGGCACTCCTATTTTTCCGGAAAGCTCTTTAGCATTATCACAGCACGCAAACGCATCGTATATTATTTCCCTTTTCATCCCATGCTTCCAGATTTCGCCTGAAATTGCTCGTGCAGGACAATGACTTACGCACTTATCACAATCACCGCAATAAGATTTTTTTATCGGTTCCCCGACTTCCAACTCAGCATCGGTAAGCACCGAAGCAAGACGAATCGCCGGACCGTATTCTCTGGTTATCAAAAGCGCCGATTTCCCCACCCAGCCCAATCCTGCAAGTGTACCTATCGTCTTATGAGGAAGCTTGGTAGCCAGTGTCTCAAAATCCAACTCATCAATAGTTGGCTCTATTGCTGCTGCATTATTGCCGTGCTTTTCTAAAATATCGACGGTTTGTTTACACAAATACGATAAGAATTCGTTCGCTCTTTTATATTCCTGATAGTAGCGCTTGGTTGGTCCTTTCGATATCCCGGCAATTATCCCTGCATCCAGTGCGACAGCCATCGAAACAGCGAATCTCATCTTGTCTCTTACTTCAACACCCAGTTCGCTTATATCAGCAAAGCCGACTAAGCAGGCGCCTTCTTTTATGAGTCTGGATTTTATCTCAGAATTCAAAGTGACCATATATACCCTTTAAGTGGTTGTTTATAATATTTCATTATTATCCTCGATACGGCAAAGGTTTCGGGGTGAGCCACTCAACCAGCCGGTCCTTGATAGCCCAGGCGGTAAAAAAATTACCGGCTGGCGTATGATGGCCGATATAGTAAGGCGTCAGATAACTATCGATATCAACTTTGTACCGCTCGTAATCACAGCCGAAAGCATCACGCATATCGATAACAGGGTAAGGTTTGCTCTTGAGCCAGTCGACAAAGCTTTGGTCGAATCTTGGCCTGCCCTGCAGGTCCGCGGCGATATTGCCGCGTCCAAAAGAAAGAACCACCATCAACTTTTTACCGGTTTTTTCAACAAACTTTTCTACCCAGGTAATGACATTTTTCGTTGAGTACAACGCTGCCTCAGTATGTATTTTCTTAATCTGTCGAGCTGCATCGATATCGGTGAATATTTCGTCGGGAATACCAAAACTCACCGCTACAGGGTTGACCAACTCCTGTGAGATTTTATCGCCTGTCCGCGCAGCTAATACCAATTTCAATATTGGGTCATCCTTGAAAGTCTTCCAGACGAAATCTTTGTCGCAAAGTTTGTATACATCTTCAGGCTTGCCTAACAAATTCTCAAACTGCTCGCAGCTGTCCTTCTTAACATCCACCCGTAAATGAGGCAAAGTGAAACCGCATCGAGAGCCCCGGCCGAAACGAATCGACCGCCATGCGTCAAGATTGCGAAAGTGGTCGTCATCCCAGACGTTCAAAATGATATATTCGGCGCTGTTTTGTCTCTCAATCTTCAGCATACGTCGATATGCCTGATAGACACCGTAGCCGCCGACACCATAGTTGCGAATCGGTTCCTGTAAATGGGCTGCCAGGTATTCGGCCCAGGTTTCGCCATTGCTGGCCTGGCTGCAATGCGTGAAACTATTACCGTAAACGTGAATACGGCAGGGTTTATCAGGGAAGTTGATTACTTTTCGGGCTCCGTCAGGCTCATAGCTGTAGAATACCTTGGAACCGTCTACACCCGTACTGCCAACAGCTTCGGCCTGCACCCATCCCAATTCGCTGTCATATTTAAGGATTTCACCAGGCTTGTAACTCTTTGGGTACCTGCCGTGAATAAAATCCTCAACCAACTCAAGACTGGGCATAATCGAATGCAGATATTTCCTGGCTTGTGTAATCTTCGTGCCGCTCGCAGCTCCACACGTCTTGGCTATATGAAATACTGCCCCCGCTGTAACCGTCGACGATAATGTTCTTAAGAACTCACGTCTTTTCATCTGATACCTCTAAAGCGAAAAATCTATAGTTTACAGGTTAGTTTGCTAAGCACAGGTTTTCACCATTCAAGATGCTACTTACGACAAAATTTTTAAGATGATATTTTTGTAATGTTCAACGGCCTTTTCTAAATCGAGGGTATCAATATACTCGTTGGGCTTATGGCAAAGATGCGGTTTTCCCGGACCGAAAATTACCCCCGGTACACCCAAGAAAGCAAAATGGGGACCGTCCGTCGTAAACCCCACAGACTTGGTTTCACCGATGCCGACTGCAGAGCAGAAATCTTTGACAAAATCACTGTTTTCATCTGTTTCAAATGGTGCTACATCTCTTATAACAGAAACCTCTGCTTCGAACTGGGGATTCTTCTTTAACTTTGCAAAAATTTTTTCAAAATCAGAAATAATTTCCTTATGATTTTGACCCGGGAGAGTTCGAATATCTATGTCAACATCACACTGGTCGGGAACAACATTGACCGCCTTACCTCCCAAAATCCTGTTGATGCTTATAGAACAGGAACCTAAAAGCTTGTCAGGACCGTATGCAATTTTATAATCTTCTAACTCATCCAGAAAAGCCTTCATTGAAGTTATCGCATTTATACCTAATTGGGGCGTCGAGCCGTGAGCGGTTTTACCCTTAGTTGTGACTTTAAGCCAAAACATCCCGCGATGTCTCGTTACAACCTCAAAGTCCGTCGGCTCCGGAATAATAATACCAGCCAATTCAGGCATACCACTCAAATCCTGAACGTATCGTAATGCCCCACAGCTATCGGTTTCTTCGCCTGCTGCGGCAAAAAAGATGATGTCGCCTTTCAATTCGATATCGGAATCAAAAATTTGCCTGATTGCCGTAACCACAGCGGCAATTCCACCTTTCATATCCGCTGAACCCCTTCCGTGAATCCTGCCGTCAACTTCAACAGCCGAAAAGGGTGGATATTCCCATCTCACCCCGCCGGGAGGAACAACGTCAAGATGACAGACAAACAACAATGCTTTATTCTGCCCGGATGATTTGACATGGGCTGTGATATTGGCCCGGTTATTCCCCCAACTGTCTATTTGAGAATCTATGCCTGAAAGGCCAAACTCGGCACAAAGCACCTCTGCTGCTGCTAATTCACCCTTTGCCACGGTCGTTTCCGCCTGAACCAGCTTTTTCAACAATTCTTTCATAATTCACGGGATTATACCACGAATAACCGTCAGAACCAAGGAGGTTATGGGTCGTGGTCGATTTCTTTGGCTGTTCATATTTAAAGGTTTTATCTTTTTGCAGAATCAGACAAAATACAAAAGAAAAAAAAGAATTTTTGTTGCAGACAAAAATAAAAGAGAGCATAATAAGGGATTAAAGAGTTTTTCCGGTCGGCACGAAGGAGTATAAATGGGTTCTGTATTAAACGGGTTGATAAAACTTCAAAGTGTTGAAAATCGCCTGCGGGCTGTCAAAGCAAAACTCTCAAGATGCAGAAGAAATGTAATCATTCAGGAAAATCAAGTCAGAAGTCTTCAAAACGCCCTCGAAGCCAAAGCAGAAGAGATTCAACTGACCAAGATACAGTCCGACCGCCTGGAGTTGGAACTCAAGACCAAAGATGAAGCAATTGCCAGGTTAAGGGCATCACTGAACGCTGCAAAAACAAACAAGGAATATGCCGCAGTTCTTACTCAGCTTAATACCACCAAGGCCGACAATTCCAAAATTGAAACCCAAATCCTCGAATTGATGAAAAATATTGAAGCTGATGAGGTCGAGTCCGCAGAAATCCAGAGTCAGATAGACGAGCAAAAGCAGAAGCTTGAACAAACCCGTAAAGAAACGGAGCTTTCTGCTGCTAAGTTTGAGACTGAAATCAACGAAATCCAAAACCAGTGGATCCAGGTTGCGAAGACCATTCCCCCAGAACCTCTCGAAGTATTCAAACGAGTGGCTGAAACCTACGATGGCGAAGCTCTTGCTGTTATTGACAAGCAGGAGGGAAAAACAGGGGCATATAGCTGTGGCGGCTGCTTTATGGGAATCACCGCTGAATCCGTCAATTTGCTTATGACCAAGGACGATATCATACGCTGTCCAAACTGCACAAGAATACTTATCTTGGAAAACTCACAAAAGGACTAGGAGTAAAGCGAACTTGCGATGCTGGAAATAACCGTTTACACAGACGGAGGCAGCAGGGGTAATCCGGGACCATCGGCGGCTGGCTTTGTTCTAAAAGACAAAAATGAAAAGTGGCTCCGCGCGAAAGCACTCTTCCTTGGTCAAAATACCAACAATGTGGCCGAATATACCGCTGTTTGTAAAGCTCTCGAAGATGCAAAAAAACTCGGAGCAGAAAAAGTAACGGTTTTCTCTGACAGTGAGCTGCTTGTCAGACAAATCAATGGCAGATATAAGGTTAAAAGTGAAAAACTAAGGCCACTCTTTCGCCAGACCATTAGCTTACTTGCAGAATTTGAAACATGGAAGGTTGAACACATTACCAGAGAAAAAAACAAAGAGGCCGACAATCTCGTAAACCAGGCCTTAAATCTCGAACAGGATTTTGAGGAAGAAATGGTGTCCAATGCAATTAACAAAAATCCTGTTCGCCTTGGTGTCTTAATAAGCGGCGGCGGGACAACTCTGTTGAATATGCTCGAATATATAAAACAAGGGCGTCTAAACGCCGAAGTTGCCGTTGTCATAAGTTCACGTTCAACCGTAGCCGGAGTAGAAAGGGCAAAAGCTGCCGGTCTAAACGTAAAAATTGTTCGCAAAAAAGACTCTCCTGACATCAACCTTTTCAGCAAACGCATTGAAGAAGAGCTTGTCGCTGCAAATGTCGACCTCGTCATTCAGGCTGGCTGGCTCTGCCTTTGGAAGATACCGGCCAGGTACGAAAACTGCGTAATGAACATACATCCGGCTTTATTGCCGAGTTTCGGCGGTAAAGGCATGTGGGGGCATTTTGTCCACGAGGCAGTTCTCGAAGCTGGATGTAAAGTCAGCGGATGTACCGTGCATTTCTGCACTAATGAATACGACAAGGGACCAATAATCGTTCAACGCTGCTGCCCTGTCAGGGAGGGTGATAATCCTGAAATACTCGCTTCAAGAGTTTTTGAACAGGAATGTATTGCCTATCCGCAGGCAATAAAACTTTTTGGAGAAAATAAATTACTGGTCCAAAACGGAAAAGTAAAAATCAAATTGTGAACAGGCGACAGAAATCTATCTTAATAAATGCCATATCCGTAATAACCATTACCTCTATCGCAGTAGTGGCAATGATTAACCTCAAAGACTGGGTCAACCGTTCCGAAGCGATGCGGGCAATGGAAGACCTCGGCAACCTTGTCCTGCAATACCGCCAGGAAAACGGCTCTGTCCCGCCCCAGTCTTATGTTAATAATATCAAAACCAATTTGAAGGGACATGTCCGACTCGGCGATTTGCAATATAGAGCTCTCTGGATTGATTTCGATTCTAAACCTGATGATGTTTTAGCCTATGTCGAAAAGAAATACCACTCACTTGTCCTGAGTAGAGGATTCATCGTATTAAGGCTGGACGGACGCGTTGAATGGATGCAAAAGCAGCAATTAGATGTTCTACTGGCCCGGCAACAGAGCCGGATGGAAATTGAGACATTACCCAAATAAACTTAAAAAAATAAGATTTTCGGCAGCGAAATGAACTTCTAAAGAAACACCTGCCTCAATTATGATTTGTCCTGCTGCGCCGATTGCGTTACTTCGACTTCCTTGGACTCTGTTTTGCCCGGTTCGGCAACCTTAAAGCCTTCAAGTTTTAAATGCTCTTCGTCCTGCACATCAATCTTGATGAGGTTTTTGTCTTTGAATTCGCCTCGCAGCATAGATTCCGAGAGTGGGTCTTCTATATAATGCTCGATGGCCCTTCGCAGAGGCCTTGCACCGAATTCTGGATTATAACCCTTGTCGATGAGAAACTCCTTGGCCCCTTCGGTTAGTTCCAGCTTCAAACCGTGCTCGATAAGTCTTTTGAACACCTTTGCAAGTTCATAATCAACAATGGTCTGCAAATCCTCCCTCGTCAGGGCCTTAAAGACTATCGTGTCATCAACTCTATTTAAGAACTCCGGCCTGAAATGATGCTCGACCTCCTTGTGAAGCATCTCTTTCATCTTTTCATAGTTCGCCTCGGCAGTCTTTTTGCCGAAACCAAACCCCGACTGGTTCTTTATCAAATCAGCACCGATATTGCTCGTCATAATAAGAATGACGTTTTTGAAATCAACATTCCGTCCAAAACTGTCGGTCAGTCTGCCCTCCTCCATAATCTGCAGCAGCATATTATAAACGTCCGGATGAGCCTTTTCTATTTCATCCAGAAGCAGCACAGCGTAAGGACGGCGTCTGATACGTTCGGTCAACTGGCCGCCTTCCTCATAACCCACATATCCGGGAGGCGCGCCTACAAGGCGGCTTACATTGTGCTTCTCCATAAATTCACTCATATCAAGCTGTACAAGAGCACTCTCATCGCTGAACATAAACTCCGCCAACGCCCTTGCAAGAAGCGTTTTTCCCACACCGCTCGGACCCAGGAAAATAAAGCACCCCATCGGTCGATTCGGGTCCTTCATTCCGCTTCTGCTACGCCTCACTGCCTTTGAAATAGTTGTAATAGCTTCATCCTGCGACACCACACGTTTATGAAGTTCGGCTTCAAGTTCCAAAAGACGCTGGGCTTCTTTTTTCTCAAGCCTTGTCAACGGAACACCCGTCATATTGCTGACGACCTCTGCGATTATCTCGACATCTACCGCCCCGGTTGCTTCCTTGCTCTTCTCATACCATTGCTTATGAAGCCGAGTTTTCTCATCTACAAGCTGTTGAGCCTCATCTCTCAAAGCCGCCGCAAGCTCGTAGTCGGCATTTTTGACTGCCTCGTCTTTTTTCGTTTGAAGTTCTTCGATTTTTTCTTCTATTTTTGTCAGGTCCGGCGGCAGAGTCATATTCTTGATTCGAACCCGGGCCCCGGCTTCATCAACCACATCTATCGCCTTATCTGGAAGACACCTGCCGGTGATATATCTCGTCGACAGTTCCACCGCCTGATAAAGGGCCTCATTGCTGAAACGAACCTTATGGTGTGCCTCGTAGCGGTCCTGGAGGCCTCTGAGAATATCCAGTGTCTCTTCCTTTGTAGGCGGGTCCACGATTATCGTCTGGAAACGTCTCTCTAACGCCCCGTCCTTCTCGATATGCTTTCTATACTCGTCGAGGGTCGTCGCTCCGATACACTGAACCTCACCCCGGGCAAGGGCCGGCTTTAACATATTCGACGCATCGATGGCGCCTTCGGCTCCCCCGGCTCCGACAAGCGTGTGAAGTTCATCAATAAAGAGAACTACATTCTTGTCTCTTTTAACTTCCCCGATGACAGCCTTTATTCGTTCCTCAAACTGACCTCTGTATTTTGTTCCGGCAACCATCATCGCTAAATCAAGAACTACAATTCGTTTGTTTCTGAGAATTTCGGGAACCTGCTTGTTGACTATTCGCTGGCTCAAGCCCTCCACGATGGCCGTCTTGCCTACTCCGGCCTCGCCTAATAGAACCGGATTATTTTTAGTGCGCCTGCAAAGTATCTGTATCAGCCGTTCAATCTCGTTTTGTCTGCCGATTACAGGGTCAAGTTCGTCGTCTTTGGCCAACTGCGTAAGGTCTCTCCCGAAACTGTCCAGTGCGGGTGTTTTGCTTTTTGATTTGCCGCGAACCATCGCAGGACCCATCTTCATTCCAAGACCGGCAGCCCCTTCGTCAACGCCCGCCCCAAGAAGATTAAGAACCTCTTGTCGAATGTCCTCAAGCTTCAAACCCACATTCATCAGAATCTGGGCGGCTATCCCCTCGGTCTCGCGCAAAAGACCAAGAAGAATATGTTCGGTTCCAACGTAATTGTGGTTGAGTGCTCTGGCCTCTTCAATTGCGTACTCTATGACTTTCTTTGCTCGCGGTGTCTGAGGCAGCTTACCCATCGTAACCATATCAGGACCGCTCTTGACCTGCTTCTCAACCTCAATACGCAGTTTCTTGATGTCCACATCAAGATTCTTCAGAACAGTCGCACCGACCCCGCTGCCTTCTTTAACCAGTCCAAGAAGAACATGCTCGGTCCCGATATATTCGTGATTAAAGCGCTGCGCCTCCTGGTTGGCCAATGCCATCACCTTACGTGCACGGTCTGTAAAACGCTCGAACATTTTTTACCCCGTAAAATAATTCTCTCTGCCTTATTATACCATATTTACTTTTTTCATTATACCATAACTTCCCTACCTGTCAATCCCCTGGGCTTTACCAAATCAAGTCTTATATACTGCATAACTTCTAATGATTATACGTCGCAAATCACATTCAGGTGCAGCGGGATTTAATTATCGGGCCATTTTTTTTCTTCAGTCTCTATCTTATCGACAAAAAACTCTTTTAACTTTCCTCTTGACCGCACAAAAACCCTTATTTTTAAGCTTAAAAGGCGGTCTAAATCCGGATTTTGTAAGTCTCCTTAAATGCCCCAGCGCATAAATTCATAAAAAACAAGACCTTAGCTCAAACACCCCCTGTAAACCATAAAAACACTGGACATTAACAGCATTCTCATTTACACTAACTTCCGCCATTAAAGTTAGTTATGACAATATCCCGGAAAATAAATCGGACTAAGAAACAAAAAAAATGACTTTTCGTGAAAGAATAACAGCTACCTTCAAAAAGCAGAAAACCGACAAGGTCGTCTGGCAGCCGAGAATTGAGCATTGGTACAACGTAAACACCGTCAGGAACGCTATACCTGAAAAATACACCAATAAAACAGTCCTTGACATTTATGACGACCTAAATGCCTCACCAAGGTATTATTACGGTACTTCAACCGATATATCCGAACCTCAAACATTCCTGAAAATCACCTATAAAAACGGCGCCGAAATCCGCCAGATACCTCAAAAAGACGGCATCCGCTTGATTTACAACTCGCCAAAAGGACAATTAACCGGCAAAAAGGGTTTTGGCGAATGGGGATGTTCCTGGCACTTCAGCGAATTCCCAGTCAAAAAAATATCCGATTTCGAAATTCTCGAATATATCCTGCAAAACACCGTAACAGAATTTAACTACGATTTTTATCGGGAGGCCGAAAAGCAGCTCGGAGACAGGGGCATTTGCCAGTTTTATTTTGATAGAAGCCCCCTGCAAAATCTCTTCCTTATGTATATGGGAATAGAAAACACCATTTATGCGAATTTCGACCAGCCGCAAAGAATAAAAGAATTCTTAAAAATAGCTGGAGATGCTCAGGACCAGCTCTTTGAGGTGCTGCAAAAATGTCCCGTTTCGGTTTTGAATTTCGGCGAAAATATCGACGGCCAGTTCGACTCACCCCAGCTTTTCAACGAGTACCTCGTCCCATATTATAAAAAAAGACTCTCACAACTGCACAAAGCCGGCAAATTCTGTCACATTCACATGGATGGCGCCTTAAAACCCTTATTGCCTTATATCAATGATGCCGGATTTGATGCGATAGAAGCCGCCACACCACTGCCTCAGGGAGATGTTACAATTGAAGAAATAAAGAACGCTATGGGTGATACCATACTGATGGATGGAATCCCGGCCATTTTGTTTTTGCCGAATTGTCCCGATGAAGAACTCGAAAGATTTACCAGAAAAGTCGTGGATTTATTCTTTCCCAATCTCATATTGGGAATTTCCGACGAAATCTCACCCGTAGGCGACATCGAAAAAGTCAGGTTCGTCTCAAAATTAGTAAACAGTTTCTGATTACCTGTGGCTCTGTCGAATTTTCTTCCTTGCTGCGTCACAGGTATTTTGCCAACTCGAATAATAAGCTCGAAAGGTAAAAAAAATGAAAATGCACACACCGTTTTTTATCGTATTATTAATGTTAGCGAATTCAATTGCTTCATCAGGCCAAACCGGGTTTGTCACTATACCCGCCGCCTCATACGAAATCATCGATGGCATAACGGCAATTAAAACCACCGTCTCTGTTAGCGAATTTCTTATCGCCAAAACTGAAGTAACCCAGCGGGATTTCTACGAAGTTATGGCTTTTAATCCTTCTTATGACAGGGCCGAAAAAAAACCCGTTGAAAACGTAAGCTGGTACCAGGCTATACAGTACTGCAACTCCAAAAGCGTCCGCGACCGATTGCAGCCTTGCTATAATCTCTCGACCGGCCGATGCGATTTTTCTAAAAATGGCTATCGTCTCCCGACCGACACCGAATGGACACTCGCCAGCAGCTACGACCCTAATCTTGATGCCGAATCCCTTGCCAAACAGGCCAATATAGGTTCAAGCAACACCAAAAGCATCCCAAGGCTAACCAAATCACTTCGGGAAAAAGGAACAAAAGAAGTTGGCAGCTACCCGGCCAATAAATTCGGTCTATACGATATGCGGGGCAACGTCTGGGAATGGTGCTATGATTATTACAGCCCGATACAAAACTATCCTATCCCCTTAAAAAATCCGCACGGCCCGTCATACGGCCTGCAGCGAGTCATCAGAGGCGGCTCTTTTATCAGTTCGGTATCAAGATGGAGAAAGAGCGAACGCTCTTCAATGAACCCCGACTACAAGAGCAGATTCACAGGCTTTCGCATCTGTCAAAGCACCGGCAGAAAAGAATCCCGGGAAAAAGAGCTTGATGATGCAAACTGGTTCCAGCCCTATAACGACGTTCCCGAAGGCTTTAAGGATAATATCGGTGAACTTTCTTCGCTTGTTATTGATCCGGACGGCAAAACTATTAAGACCGTCGCACAATGGACAAAGCAAAGAGAACTAATAAAAGCAAAGTGGGCGAAGCTTTTGGGAGCACCTTCCATATTACCACCTGAACTCAACGTCAAATTCGTAAAAACTTACCATGAGGAATTTTACACCGGAAAAATTATGTTCCTTCAGACCGAATCGGATTACTGGCTGAAAATCTTTTTAATGATACCAGTTGAACCTCTTAGAAAGCCAACTCCCGTAGTGATTGTGCCGTATTACGATGTTGATGTGCCGGCCGGAAAAAATATGAGCGGTTTCAACTATCAGCCCCCGGGAGTAAGAAGCTTTGCATATCTTATGGCACAGCAGGGATACATTGCCGTCGCAGTCAAGTGGTTCGGCAAAGACTATGGCGAAGGCCCCGCTGAGGTTGTCTCAAACTTAAAACTAAAATACCCTGACTGTACCGGCCTGGGAAAATGGGTCTGGGATGCGCAGCGGCTCGTGGATTTTCTATTCTCAATGCCAGAAGTTGACCATCAAAACATCGGCATCATTGGACATTCTCTCGGTGCAAAGATGGCGCTTTATGCCGCGGCTATGGACCAAAGAATTACAGCAGTGGTTTTTTCCGAGGGCGGGATTGGATTTGCCTTTTCAAACTATGATGACTATTGGTACTTCGGCGACTTTCTTAACGATATAGACAGTTCAATCGACCAGCACGAACTCCTGGCCCTTCTTGCCCCCAGGCCATTTTTATTAATCGGAGGCGATGAATATGACACTGACAAAAGCTGGTATTATATTAACGCCGCCGCACAGGTCTATCGTTTGTTTGGAAAGCCCCAAAACATCGGTTATTTCAACCACCGCACCGGCCACGCTCCCTCGCCTGAGTCCGTCCGGCTGTCCATTGACTGGTTTAACAGATTTCTAAAATAACCACTGTAGGTAATGATGGGTAACAACCCGATTTGTGATGTTAAAATGCAACAAGGGGATTTAAAGGCGCAGATTTCCCTCCAAACCAACACACCCGCCCCGATTGTATCACAGCTCGTATTATCTGTTTTTTTCTTCAAGCATCTTACGAAGATACTTGTTTTCACGCCGCGTCGCCTCAAGGTCAAAAAGTTGATACTTAATACATATACGCAGGTAATCAAGCGATTCCTGCAGCCCGTCGACGCTTTTCTGAAGCCGTTTGTGGTTATCGTAGGCTTTTTTCGCCAGCATTGCCAGCTTACTGTATTGTGGATTTGCCATCCCCCCAAACTCCTTGACTAAATCATTAAGTTTACTCTCCAGTTTTGATTCGTCCATCACTACATCCTCATCTGAAATACTCTTCTTCGCTTTGAATCGACCAAGACAGAATCCATCCCCATCAGATCGGTTAACTATAGATAACGCAAAATCCGTACCAATGCAGCCCCAAAACCCCTTTTTAGCCAAACTTTAACCTTACCCCCTATAAACACCCAAAAATCAGTATCGAAATAACATTGTTTAAGTTTTGTTTCTATTTTCCGAAATACAGCCGTTATAGGGATTGCAAGCCCCTGTTGAAAAAAAACAACAATAAGTTCCTACTCGATTTTTTGCTCTAAAAACACGGTTATTATCGGAAACAACCGCGATTGGCGTTGATTTATATAAACAAACTGCCTTGGACGATACTCATTATTCTTTGAATGGTGGTTTTATAACCGTAACAGCCAGCAAAACCGGATAAGCCCCCGACTTGGAATCTACCCCGACAACATCAACCGAACGTATCTGTCGATTCGGCCGGGGGCTGACCCATTCATAGGCGTACGCAACAACCGGCTCTTCGCTGTTGTTTTCTGCGATTTTTACCGTATGCGCAAAGTACAACTGGCTGCCGAAGTTGCCCCCGTATTCTGAGATATTATGACCGTAACGAATTGGTGCCGTTTCCACAAACCCGTCCTCGTAATTTATCCTATAGTAGCCTATCAACTCCGCCGCATCCTCTGGATAATTGGTATTATATGTAATCGTTTTCCTCCCCTTACCGCAACTCACATGCAAAAACAGGATACTTGCGGCATTGGACTCTACTGGAATATCGCGAACCTCCTCAACTTTTTGCACAACTGCAAAAGGCTTTTCTCCACCTCCGACGATAAATGGCAGATTGTTATAGTCAATCTTCCCCGCCTTTACCCTGCTCAAATCAACCTCCCCGCTAACCTTTTTCCCTGTGTTTCCAAACTCCGATATATCAACCGGCACCGCCGCATAACCTGCCCTCTTGCGCCTGAAATCAAGCGATGGCAGCTTCCTGCCCGAAAGCATCTCTCGAACCTCCGGCATTCGTCCCGCAAGCTCCTCGTAAAGCTCTTCAGATCGGGCTGCCTGATGAGACCAGATTATGTTCTCACTGAAAAGCATGTTCAGTATATTTCCGTTCTGCCCGAAAGAAAATTCATTGGCAAGGCACCACGTTGACATCTCCGCTCCGAGCATATCTTCACGTGAAAACACCTCCGCCCATTGTTCATACTTCCTCGAACCCGTAAAGTTACCCAGAATCTGCCGCCATCCGTAATTTCTTAACTGTTCGATGGCCGTTGGCGTTACACCCCACGACCAGTTGAACATAATAATATCTTTCGCTTCCGCACTTACTATCTCAGCCGCTCCTTCTGTCGATGGCGACCTGTACCAAACTACAGCCCCTTCCGGCGGCTCAGGCGTCCCGTGCCCGTCTCTGTTATGCCCCTCGATAAAGTGGTCCGCCCACATCATTGTCTTAACGCCCCGGCTCTTCAGATAACGGTATATTTTAAGAGTATCTTCGGCAAACAATTTACTTGTATCCCCCTTCACCCCGGCACGCCACTCGTCATGACCAATATGAACATATTTTGGCTCAAATACCTCAAGGTATTCGTCAATAACATCGAACAAAATCTCGTAAGACTTCGGATTCGCCGGGTCGTATGAATCCGGCCACGTCGCTTCAGGTATCTCCGCAATATCACGATGCGCAAGAGTCAAATAATAAGTATGACTGAGCCCCTGAATCTCAGGTATAACATTCATATAATGCCCCTTGGCGAATTCTACGATGTCCCTCACCTCATCCTTGCTTATCCACCCCCAACCACCAAGTTCTGTATGAACTGACGCCTGAAACCTGCCTTTAGGACCCAAAGGTATCTGTTCACCGTACTGAAGATGTAAGTCGCCCATATCATAAAAACTGCGGCAGAAATGCTCCCACGCAACATTGATTTCCGGATGTCTCTCAAGACGCATACCGCCGCCAACCTCAATAACAATAGTGTTTATCTTGAAATGTGCCATTGTCTTGATGAAGTTCTTAAAAAACGGTATGTCCCCCTGCCCCGGCAGATAAACGTGGACTCCCCGAATTGGTTTCAGCGGCTTATCAGAAATTCGAACACCCTTAACATAACCGCACCCCTTATAATCATCACCCTCTCCCGTTGACTCAATCAACTGGATAAAGCTCTGAATCCCGTAAAAAAGTCCCTTCAAATCATGACCCGCTATCACCGCCATTGAAGATGTCACCGAAATACGGTACGCCTCGGTTTGTTCCCATTCCTCGCTGCGCCGCATACCCGCCTCATTCAGCCTTGCTCTTATTTCAGGGTCGGATAAAAGACCAAGAACAATAGTATGCCCTTCATCGCTCATCTTCTCCGATTTCCGCCATACTAATGGTATCTGGTA
>Ga0272442_10003544_pt1 | contig 21853 bp, 18 predicted proteins | sample SSMForm2O_FD_200262 | JGI IMG/M metagenome (GOLD analysis project Ga0272442, IMG submission 200262) | Marine sediment archaeal communities from Little Sippewissett salt marsh, Falmouth, MA, United States - SSM-Form-2O | ecosystem: Environmental > Aquatic > Marine > Wetlands > Sediment ... | reverse complement strand
ACTATGCTCAGTTTCTTCATGTTTTCCCTCCTTGGAAAGATAGACAACCAAGCCCGAGGTTTTCGATTTGTTCCAGCCGGTGCATAATATGGACCGTGGGTATGCCTGTCAACCCCTATCAAAAACCCTTGCATGTAGGGACGCTTCCCCCCGGCCGCATATTCAGTGGCGGATTTGACGCGGGTTTGAATTTGCTCCTACAATGTGGCCATCTCGTGGCGGGTCCCGGAGGACGGCGGCATGCGCTTGTATTCCGCAGAAAAACCCTGGGGGGATGTGCTACCCCGCTATGCCTTCCTGGAGCCGGTTTTTCAGAAGAAGAAGGTGCTGGAGATCGGCTGCGGGGACGGAAGCGGCGCGTTTTTCTTGAAGAATCGCGGGGCCAAAGAGGTGGTGGGGACCGATCGGGAGGGTCCCGACTTCGATTCCGCCAAGGCACACCGCAAGGTGCGCGGAGTTTCCTTCCAGCCGTTCGACGAAAAGAGCCTGGAGTCGCCGGATTCAGCGTTCGACGTGGTGATTGACTTTCGTCTATCGGCTGCCATGACTCCCGGGTTGCTGGAGGAAATTCAGCGGGTGCTGAAACCCGAGGGCTACCTGGTCACCGTTTTTCAGAACCCCGGCCACTCCTCCTTCGCCGACTTGTCGCGGCCGGAAGAGACGGCCGGGATGACTTACGAGGATTTTCTGTCGAGTTTGCAGGAAGGCTTCCCGCGGGTCACGGTTATCGGCCAGACCCCCTTTGTGGGTTTCTCGGTCGGCTGGCTGGGGGCCGAAGAGGAGGATCTTCCCCTGGAGATGGATTCGGTGCTCCTGCCCGATGAGGGTGAGGAGGTGGCCTATTACCTGATGGTCTGCGGTCCCGAGTCCCTGAGCTTCGAGAGCCAGTCGCTCATCCAGCTCCCTTACCGGCCCCTGGTGCAGGAATTGTCCGAATTCTCCGCTTCCGCACCGGCTGAGGACGACGAGTACGAGTACGAAGAAGTGGACCTGGAAAAGCTCAACGAGGAGATGGAGGGATACCGCCGGGCCGCCGAGGAAAAAGAGAAAGAGCTGAAAAAGGCCCGGTCCGAGCTGGACGGATTGCGCCGGGAGTCGGAGGCGGACCAGCGGCGCGCAGCCGAGATAAAGGAGTTGACCGAACGCCACGAAGATGAACTGGCGGAGAAGCTCTCCTGGCTGGAGGCGGCGCGGTCGGAAGTGGACAACCTTCAGCAGGGCATTGCTGAGGACGAAAAGAAAATCACATCCCAGAAACACCGCATCGAGGAGCTGGAGCGGGAGGTTCAGCGGCGCAGCAAGGCCCGATCGGACGACGAGGCGCTGATAGACAGGCTGAAAGAGGAAAAAGCCCGGCTGCGCTCCTCGCTGAAGCAGTTTCAGGACGAAGTCGCCGGTGTGCGCCGGGAAATGCTGACCCAGACGGAAGAACGAGAGGGGCTCGAGCAGGAGCGCAAGCAACTGCAGTCGGTCGTGAGTGATCTCCGGACCGAAGTCGAGTCCCTCGGCCAGCGCGGCGATCGGCTGGAGCAGCAGCACCGGGAGGCTCAGGAACGCTGCGGATCACTGGAGAAAGAGCTGGCTGATCTCCGCAAGGTTGACGAGAGCGTGCAGGAACGCAGTCGTTTCGCCGAGGCGGAGAGCGAGAAGCTGAACCGGTTGCTCCAGCAAGCTCGCGAGCATGAAGGTTTGCTGGCAAGTGAGCGGGACTCCTTGCAGGCCGAGCTGGCCGCGCGGGAGAGTGAATTGCTGCAAGCCCGTCGCCAGTTGACCGGAGAAACCGCGCGGATCGCCGGGATGGAAGCCAAGCTGTCCGAGCAGGCCGAGCTCACCCAGAACCTGGAAACCGATCTGGTGGCCCTGGTGAACCGGATGGAGGACGGCCAGTACCGGGATCACGATCGCGAGAAGATGATGGCGGAGTTGCAGCAGAGCGTTGGCCGGCAGCACGAGGCGCTGGAGGAAGCCCGGGAGAAAGTCGATGACTTGACCCGGGATTTGTATGACTCCCGGAAACGCGAGGAAGAGTTGTCGGCGTCGGTCGAGTCGCTCCGCGAGTCGCTGGTCAAGAAGGAAAAGGCTCGCGAGGCCGCGGAGCAGGAGTTATCCAACCTGCAACTGGGCACCCAGGGCCGGATACGCGAACTGGAGGGCAAGCTCCAGAAGGCCGAAAGTCGCCTGGCGGCCGCCCGGCGAGACCTGACCCGGCGGACCGAGGATCTGGAGCGCTCGGAAAGAGCCGTCGAGAAGCTGGATCAGGAGACCGGCCATCTTAACAAGGAGATTCAGAGATTCCGCGACCGGCTGGAAGAAGCCGACGGTCGCTTGCGCGAGTCGGCCTCCGCGACCCAGAGGACCAAAGTCGTGGAGCAGGAGTTGGCCTGGCACCGGGAGGAAGTAAACCGTCTTCAGGACACCGTGCAGACCCAGGAGGACGAGCTAGGTGAGATTCGCTGGGAGCTGGAGCATGCCCACGGCGAGTTGGAGAATGTCCGGGAGGATTTCGAGCGCGTAGCGCGGGAGTCGGCCGAAGCCCTGGCGGCCCGGGAGGCCTTGACTCAGCAGGTCGAGCAGTTGCGGGCCAAGATCAAGGAAATGGAGGGATTGGCTCACCAGGTTGAGGAGCAGCGCAAGCAACTCGAGGAGCGCCAGCGCCAGCAGGAGGAGGTCCAAAAGGCCCTGGAGCGGGAGAAGTCCCACAGCGGCCTGCTGTCGGAGGAGCTGGAGCGTGTACGCATGGAGCTGAAGCCCACCCGCGAGGAGCACGAGATGGCCCTGGAGCGCGAGCGGACCCTGCAGGCCCGGGTGGCGACCTTGCAGCAGCAATTGGGTGAGCTGGAGGAAAAGACCAGTTCCGAGCTGGCCTCGTTGAGCGATCAACTGCGCCGGCGCGAGGAGCAGATGCAGTCCATGACCGAGCATCTTGCCAAAATGGAGGAAGACACCCGCGCGGCGGACGCGCGGGCCGGCCAGCTAGATCGGGAGCTGAACGAGGAAAAAGCCAAGGCGGCTGCAGAGCAGTCCGAGCAGGTGGCCAGGGTCGAAGCCGGCATGGTTCAATCCCGGCGCCGGATCGAAGAGCTGGAGAAGGATCTGGCGGCGCGGGAGAATCAGATCGGAGTGCTGCAGCAACAGATGGCCGGGCAGGCCAAGCGGATCAATCAGCTTCTGGCTGAAGTGACCGAATTGAGATCCAAGCAACCCAACCAGTGATCGTGCACAAAATGGTACCGAAGGGACGCGCATGGACAGCAAAACACTGGCCGAAGAGGCCCTGGTTCATCTGAAAAAACTGGTTGCCTTCGATACGACCAATCCTCCGGGGAACGAGATGCCGGCGGCGCGCTACCTGGAAAGCGTGCTGAAGCAGGAGGGGCTGGAGCCGGTGGTTATCGAATCGGCGCCCCAGCGCGGCAACGTGGTGGCCCGTCTGAAGGGAGACGGCTCGGAGAAACCGCTGCTGCTGCTGAGTCATCTGGACGTGGTGCCGGCCGAGGAGGAGCACTGGGCGCTGCCCCCCTTCGCCGCCGAGGAGAAGGATGGATACCTGTACGGCCGGGGCACCGTGGACATGAAGCAAATGACCGCCATGTCGCTCATGGCGCTCCTGGCGGCCACGAGGAAAAAACTGCAGCTCAAGCGGGACATCATCTTCGCGGCGGTGGCCGACGAGGAGGCCGGCGGAAAATACGGAGCGGCCTACCTGGTGGAGCACCACCCCGAGCTCATCGAAGCCGAGTACGCCCTGGGGGAGATGGGCGGGTTCCGCCTCAACGTTCGCGGGCATTCCTTCTTCCTGGTCCAGGTGGCTGAGCGCGGCTGTGCATGGTGCCGGGCCATCTTCCGCGGCGAGCCCGGCCACGGCTCGATTCCCGATCCGGACAGCGCGGTCAACCAGATGGCCCGGGCCATCGTCCGCCTGGAGAAGAAGGGCCTGCCCCTGCACGCCACCGACCCGGTGCGCAACTTCATCGAGTTGGTTTCGGCCAAGCAGAAGAAGCACATCCGGGCCGCGATGAAGGGGTTGCTCAAGCCGTTGACCAGCAAGCTCGCCCTTGCGGGGATGGACAAGGAGCAGGCGCGGTTGTTCTATGCCCAACTGCACTCCACCGCCACGCCCACCATGATAAAAGCCGGGCAGAAGACCAACGTGATTCCTTCCTCGGCGCAGGTGGAACTGGACGGGCGGGTGCTGCCCGGGCAGACCTGGGAGGAATTCAGCAAGGAGTTGCAGGCCGCACTGGGGAAGGAGGCGGAGATTGAGCTGATCCGGTGGATGGATCCATTGGTCTACCCGGCCGACACTCCTCTTTTCGATATCATCCGCCGGGTGCTCAACGACCGGGAGCCCGAGGTGGAGGTGGTGCCCTACCTGCTGACCGCCTATACCGACGCCAAGCACCTGGACAAGCTGGGCATAATCACCTACGGGTTCTCGCCCATGAACAACGCCGAGACCGAGAACTTCTCCAAGCTGGCACACGGGCACAACGAGCGCATCGGGCTGGAGGCATTCTCCTGGGGAGTGGACGTCCTGGCCGAGGTGGTGGAAAGGTTTTGCGCCACTCCGTCGGCCCAGAAGGTAGTGGATACCTTGATGGAGGAAATCCTCGAACCGGGCGCCGAGCAGCCCAGAGCCGACCAGACCAAACCGGACGGCGTGGCGGCCGGGCCCGAGGACGAGGACGACTGAAACCATGCCGCGCTTTGTCCCGCTGTTGGTGGGTCTGTTGCTGGCGTGCCAGCCGGCGCTGGCCGGGCCCGACTGGGACGCGCGTCTGGGCCTGTTTCTGGGCCCGCAGTATTTCCTCCAGGAGGAGAACCAGGTTCAATTCTCGTTCGGGACGGAGGGCCATGTGTCAATTCTCGGCCCGCTCTCCGCGGGCATATCCGCCGGGATGGGCGTGATCGCCGACACCACGGTCCTTTCGGCCGCCGGCCTGCGGTTGCATCTGTTACGGCGCCAGGAGCTCAGCCTGGCCCTGGACGTTCGCGGGGGAGCCGCCATCGGGATAGAGGGCGAGGAAAAAGGCGTTCAGCCGCTGGTTGTCGGGGGACTGGAATTGGTTCATGATTTGGGCGACAATTTCTGCATTCTGGTGCGAACCAACACCGGCTATCAGGGGGGCGCGGACCGCGGCTGGCTGCTGGATCTGGTAGTCGGTCTGGGATTGCTTTTGTGAGGTTGACATGAAGCACGGGTTGATATTGGCGGCGGTTATCATGCTGGTAGGCTGTGGGGAAGACAGCGGAGAAAGCATTCCCACCCATATAGTGTACGGGAGGTTGACATCCACCACCGTGAATCCCAGCGGGAAGGACGGAGTGGTCAAGCTGGTGGGGCCGAGCGATAACATCCAGTCCGAAGCCATTTATTCAGTGTCGTGCGGCTTCGCCGGTCCCAGTTGCGAATACCGGATTCACTGGGTCCTGGAGGCCAATTACACCGCTTTTGCGTTCATCGACATGAACGGTAACGCCGATTACGACTACCCGGTCCCCGACAGCGGGGACCTGATCGGTACGGGGCGGGCCCTGATTCTCTGGGACACCACCGAGGTAAACTTCGAGGATGACGCCTGGCACGCCATGCCTTGAGCCCTGGCGTGAATTTGACAATCTGCCGGAGGAAATTCTACGATAACGGCCAATGAAACCAGTGAATAATAACAAGATCCTGTTGTTGAGCTGTCTTTTTTCCGTCCTGGTGTTTTCCGGGTGCCCGGGCGCCTCCAAGCACATCCAGCGCGGTGACGACTTGATGAACTCCGATTTGCACGAGCAGGCTCTGGAGGAGTACGAGAAGGCCGAGGAGATCGAGCCGGACAATCCCGAGGTGAAATCGCGCCTGGAAAAGGTTCGCACTCTTTTGGCCACCGCCGCGCACGCCGACGGCCTGATCCTGCTCAAGAACAAGAAGTACCGGGAAGCCATCGCGGAATTCAAGCGCGCTCTGGGCTACAAGCCCGACGAGGCCGCCTTCATGCAGAACCTGAAGCGCGCGGCCAAGGGCGTGCTGGACGAAGGGCGCCAGGCAATCGCCGACAAGCAGTTCCGCAAGGCCACCAAGATCTTCAAGGAGGTTCTGGAGGAGCTGCCCAATTTCGCCGAGGCCAAGCAGGGCCTGAAAGAGGCGGAGGCGGGCATGACCGACCTGTTGTACAGCGAGGCGCTGGACTACTTCAAGCGCGGCCTGTACGGCAACGCGCTCATCTCCATAATCCAGTTGAGGAAGAAGGTGGGGGCCTACGAGGGCTCGGCCGACCTGGAGGTTTCCGCCCGGGACAACCTCAAGAATGCGGCCAGTTTCGGCATCAAGGTGAGCGCCGCCCGGGTGAAGAAGCGCCTGCGGGCCAGGACCGACGAGATTGTCGAGCGGTTCCTGCAGGTGAAGATCGCCGAGTGTCCCACCGCGGTGATACCGGTGCAACGGGGAGCGCGTTTGAAGGTCAAGGTGGGGTTCGTGGGCGCCGCGTTCAGCCAGAACAAGGAAACCACCACCGGCGAGCAGAAGTATCAGTCGGGCACCCGCAAGGTGGACAACCCCAAGTACCTGGAGCTCAAGGAAAAGATCGCCAACAGCCAGGAGAAGATCAAACGGCTGGAGGAGGAGCTTCAACAAAACGACAAGGTAATCGAAGAGGCCCGTCAAGCCATGGCGGACGCCGGTCCCGACGACGACGAGGCTTCGCTGCGCAAGCGCCTGAAGGACGCGGAGAAAACCCGGAACGACAAGCGAGCCGAGCTGCAGGAGACCGAGAACCGGCTGATCGAGTTCCGCGGCACCATCAAGAGAACCAAGCGCAAGCTGAAGGAGCCGGTGTTCGACGTTCACACTTACGACATTGACAAGGTCACCCGTACCTGTAGTGTCCGGATCAAGGTCACCGCCCGGGGCGAGGGCGGGGTCAAAGCCCTGGACGAGGAGCTGGAGGGTTCCGCATCCACCAGCGACACTACCAATCCGGCCAAGAAGAAATACAACGTCAAGGCCGACCCGCTGAAATTCCCGGTAGCCGACGACGAACTGGTAAAGAAGGCCATCGACAACGCCACCGGAAACATCGCCGAGAAGCTGGGCGGCCAGTGCCAGAAGTGGCACGCGGAAATACTCTCCCGCGCCCGCCAGGCCAGCACCGGCGCAGCCATCGAGGCCACCGAGGACTACGTCCTCTACCTGTTCGTGTCCCCCGGCAAGCCCCCGCCGGAAGTAGTGGAGTTCCTCAAAAAGCAGCGGGAATTCACCGCGCTGGGCGAGCTGCGCGGCGAGTGACGCCTATCTTATGAAGTCGGTTCTTCGGTCTTGGGGGGGTTGAGCAGTTCCTTCAGATCCTTGTAGGCGCCGAAACGTACGACTTTCTTGCGGGGGATCTTGATCTTTTCGCCGGTCTTGGGGTTGCGGCCCTCGCGGGCCTTGCGGATTTTTACCCGCAGCACGCCCAGGCCCGGGAAGGTGAACTCGCCCTCGGCGGCCAGCTTTTTCTTGGCCAATTCCACCAGGCCGTCGTAGAAGCGGTTGACGTTGGCCTTGCTGATGCCGGATGCGCGCATGATGCCGTCAATCATCTCGTCCTTGTTCATGGGTATTGTCCTCCAGTTAGAGAATCAGGTTTCGTTGATAACAGGTGTTGCGATCTTCTTCAATCCACCGGCGCACCTCGTCGGAGATGGGCAGGGGATAATTACCATCAAAACAGGCCGCGCAGCAAGTGTGGGGGAAGGCGTTCTTCAAGCCGGCCAATGGCAGGTAGGTCAGCGAATCCACTCCCAGCTGGGAAGCCAGGCGCTTTTCGATTTCCTGGTGGTCTTCGTCCGTAGGCGGCTCCTCCCGGGGGGACGAGCGGAAGGCCGGCGCGGCCAGCTCTTCGTAGGTGGACATGTCGATGCCATAGTAGCAGGGGTGCACTACCGGGGGCGAGTGGATGGCCAGGTGGATCTCCTTGACCCCCTGGTCGCGGACCAGCTGGATGGTGCGCTGGAGGGTGCTGCCCCGGACGATGCTGTCGTCCACCAGCAGCACGCGGCGGTCGACAAACTCGGAGGTGATCGGGTTGAGCTTGAGCCGCAGTGCATCGGAGCGTTCGTCGGTTTGCATGATGAAGGTCCGGCCGGTGTACCGGTTCTTGATGAAGCCCTCGCGGTAGGGGAGCTTCAACTCCTCGGCCAGGGCGCCGGCCGAAGGCCGCGAGGTGTCCGGTATGGGGATGACCACGTCGGCCGAAAGCCCCTTGGCCTTCCAGGCCCGGGCCAGCTCCCTTCCCAGTTCCAGGCGCACGCCGTAGACGCTCTGGGCGCTCATGATCGAGTCGGGGCGGGCGAAGTAGATGTACTCGAAAATGCAGGGATTGGGTTTGCCCGGGTGGATGCGATGCTGCTCCACCGTGCCGTCGGGGCGGAAGACCATCAGCTCTCCGGGGGGGACGTCGCCCTCCAGCCTGGCGTCCAGGGCGTCTAGGGCCACCGACTCCGAGGCGACCACTATGCTGTTGTCACGCCGGCCCCACACCGCTGGCCGGATTCCCAGGGGATCCCGCACCGCGATCAGCGACTCAACGCCGTCCAGGACCAGGGCGCCCACCAGAGAGTAGGCCCCCTGGGCGTGCCGGAAGGTGTTGCGCAGGGCGATCAGCGCGTCGTCGACCGTGTGGTTCTTGCGGCGGATGCGCATCAGCTCCAGGGAGAAGATGCACAGCATGGGCTCCATGTCGCAGCGGCTCATCAGGTGCACCGATTCGTCCGCCAGGTAGTCCTGCATCTGCTTTACGCTGATGAAGTTGCCGTTGGAGGCCATCAGCACACCCGGCTGGCGGTAGAAGAACGGCTGGGCGTCGCGCAGGGTCACCGAGCCCAGGGTGGGGTAGCGCACATGGCCGATGCCGACGATGCCGGGCAGTTGCTCGATCTCCTCGGGGCCGAAGTTCTGAGCCACCAGGCCCGAGCGCCGCTTGACCGGGAAGCTGCCGGCGTCGATTGTGCCCACTCCGGCGGCGTCCTGCCCCCGGTGCTGTAGCGCCTGGAGCCCGAGCAGAATGTCGGCAGCGCAGTTTTGCCGGCCGACGATGCCCACGAACCCGCACATGCTGATGGCAACCTACTTGAAACCGGTCGGAATGGTCAACTGGAAAAAACCGGCGGATTACCGGGTGGCGCGGACGTTGCGGTCGATGGTGTGGATCTCTTCCAGGATTTTGGAGGCCCGGGCGGGCTTGTCCGGGGCGGGCGTCATCTGCTCGATGCGCTCCAGGCTGGACAAGACGTCTTGTTTGTCCTTTTCGGGCAGTTGCTTGGCCTTGCGTACCAGGGTGCGCACCCGCGAGACCGATTTCCTGGTGGGGAAAGATCTGGGCGGCGGCTGGTAGCCGAGCTTCTGGGCGGTGGAGGCCACCTCGAGCTGGCTGGCCAGAAGGCCCAGCTCGAAGCCCAGGCCGGCCGGTTTTTGGGAGGAGATTTTTTCACTGACGGCCGTCTTGAGGACCTCGAGCCTGCGCTTGGCGGTGTCGGGGGCCATCCGCGAGTTCAGGCCGGTCTGAAGATCTTTTGCGAACTTTTGCAGTTGCGGTGCGTCTGCCTGGGGGGCCACCGTTGTCAGCATGGGCACCAGCGAGCCTGCGGCTTCGGCCAGTTGACTGCGCACGCCCGGACTGTCCAGTTGTCCGGCGAAGGCCAGCAGATATCCCAGGTGCCGGCCGAGCTGGTAACCGTCGGAGACCGAAGCCTGCTTGTCGGAAGTCTTGTAGGCCTTTCCCATTTCCACCCGGGGCAGGTCGGCCTTGGGTTTCAGGTTGGATATCAGGTCTAGCCGTTTCTGGTCGGGCAGGGCGGCCAGCCAGTTTTGGGCCTTCCGGGGCGTTTCCACGGATGGTCCGGGTTCGTTCGGCACCGGCTCGACCGGCGGTTTTTGCGGCTGGACGGCCGGGGGTTCGTCGGTGCCGGTGACGTCGCTGACCAATACCGGGGCGGGGGGCACCGGCCCTTTTGGTACTTCGATCCGGGTGGCCGGGGAGGTCAGCACCACCGCCACCACCAGGACCAGGGCGGCGGCCGCACCGGCCAGGCTCAGGCGCCAGACCGGGGAGGGACCCAGCAGGCGCTGGAGAAACGAAATCTTTTCCGTCTGTTTATCCTTCGCGCCCAGGGCCGCGGCCCGTTTTACCAGGTGGGCGGGGGCCGGGACCGGCTCTAAGGCGGCTTCTTCCAAAGAGCGGTCCAGCGAGAGCCAGGCTCCCAGGCAGTGCCGGCAGCCGCAGAGGTGGGCCAGGGCCTTTTCGCGCTCGGGGCCTTGAAGCAGGTCGTCGCAGAGCAGGCACAGGGACTCGTCGGAGAGGCACTGCGGGCCGGCCTGTCCGGCCGGCAGGGACAGACGGACGGCGGTCAGGAAGGCGGCCTCCCGGCGGCAGTCCGAACACTCGTTCAGGTGGGAAAGCAGTTCTTTCGAGGATTTCTCGTCCAGCGCACCGGCGACTAGTTGTTCAATCTGGGATTTTTCCGGACAGCCCATTTTATCGCTTTTTCCTCACCTTAGAATAGACGGACAATGTGATCCGTTTCACAGCCGTTTTTCCGCCTTGGGTTTCAAATCCCGGTCGAATTCATCCAGCAGGCCCTCGATGGCTTCCAGCCCCAGCTCCACCCGGCCCCAATCAAAGCCGGCCTCTTGAAGAGCCTGCTTCAATTTTTCCTTCAAGCGCTCGAGCTCGGCGTAGATTTTCTTCTCGTCCTTGCGTTTCAGCAGCCGGGCGATCTCCCCAGCGGTCATTCCGTGTTTGAAGCGGCACACCAAAAGCAGGCGGTCTTCATCGGACAGTTCGGAGATCATCCGGCGCAGCACCCGGCCCATTTCCCCGGCGGCTTCCTTCTCCTGCTGGGAGACGGCGGTGCGGGATGGGCTGGATTCAGTCGAGTCGTCGGCCACCTGGACCTGGGGAATCCCGCCGGAGGTGTCGGTGCCGTAAGGGTGCAAGGGGAGCGCGGGGGTCTTGCGGATGACCTCGCTGTAAATCGACCAGCGGTTGCAAGTCTTCAGGCTCAAATTAATCTCGAGGACGATCCGGTCGAACTGGTCACGGGTGAGCTTGGTGGCCTGGTTCTTGATGACCTGATAGGCCTCCCTTTCCGCCAGGCAGTCCCAGTAGAGCAGCTTGAAGATCTGCTGGCAGGTGAGATCCAGCCGCTGGATGCTTCGCGGCAGCGTCTTGCGCCCCTCCTGCTCCCGGAAGTAGTCGGAGACCAGGTTCTGGGTGACTCTTCCCAGCCAGGTGGTCAGGCGGCCCTTTCCGTTGTAACGGTCGACGCTCTCCAGATAGCGACGGAGACGGAAGAAAGATTCCCCGGCTTCATTGGTCTGATGCAGTCCCTCGATCACGTACAGGTACAAATTGGCGCACAGATCCTCGTCGCCGTTGGCATAGCGCCACAGCAGGCTGAAGAGCAGGTTGGAGAACCGCTCGACGAAATTCGTCCAGGATTTCTGATCGCCCTTTATGACTTTGGCGACCAGCTTGCGGTAGGTGTAGTCGCCGTCGGGTGGCTCTGAAAAGGGGGCGCGCGTGCTCATCAATCCCCCGGCTACTCCTCGAGCATCTTCTCGAGAGATTCACGAGACCGCGTGGCTCCTACGCGGGCGATGCGTTCCTTGAACTTGGCGTGCTGCCGGCAAAGCGGCAGGATCTGGTCCGCGGGGAACTCGAGCACGACGGTATCTTCTACGCCCTTGACCGTCGCGGTCCGGTGGGCCCGGGTCAGCATGGCGATTTCTCCAAAGAAATCACCTGCCTGAAGCGTGGATACCTCCTGGGCGCCCTGGGGCAGCTCCAGGGTGATGCTTACCTTCCCCTGCGCCACCACAAAGAAGGAGTCGCCCGCATCGCCCCGTTTGAAAACGACTTCGCCGGCCGGGACGGTTTTCGGCTGAGCGGCAGTTGCCAGGCCGGCGCGGGCATCCTCCGGGATTTCGGAGAACAGCTCCGATTCGGCGAGGAACCGCCGGGTGTCTTCCTGGGTCCAATCGGCCATGGTCAGGTAATCATCCTATATGCAGGCGGTGAGATCAAGCGGGATCCCTGAAGCCTTCGGCGCCCTTCCTGCGGGGCAGGGCGCTGTCTACCAGCAGGGTGACCGGCCCGTCATTGACCAGGGACACCAGCATGTGGGCGCCGAAGACGCCCGAACCGCATGAGATTCCCCGGGAAAGGACCTTCTGGATGAAGAGCTCGCAGAGTTTCTCGGCGGCCTCGGGCTGAAGGGCGTGGACGAAAGAGGGCCGGCGTCCCTTGCGGCAATCTCCGTACAGGGTGAACTGGGAAACCACGATCATCTCGCCGCCCGAGTCGAGCAGCGAGCGGTTCATGCGGTTCTGGTCATCGGGGAAGATCCGCAGGTTGACGATCTTTTCGGCCATCCAGTCCACTTCCTTCTCGCCGTCGCCCTGGCCGGCGGCCAGCAGGACCAGCAGGCCTTTTCCTGTGCGGGCGGTTTCTAGGTCATCCACCGTCACTTTCGCTTCCAAAACCCGTTGAATCACCGCGCGCATTCCGGCCTCCTTGTCCGGGGAGGTATTTTACATGAAGGAAACCTTCTGGTATACACTCCGCGGAATGTACACGGTAAAGGTTCGCGGCGACTATATCAACGGGAAGTTCCTGCGCCCCCGGGGTCCGGAGAGACGGATCGTGTCCAAGGACCCGGGCGACTCGGGTTACCGCATCGGCTCCTTCCCGGTCTATCCCCAGCATGTGGACAAGGCGGTAGCGGCCGCCCGCCGGGCCTTCGGCCGGTGGTCCCGCCTGGATCAGACCCAGCGCGCGGACATGCTGCGCAAGTTCGCGGCCGAAGTGGTCAACAACCGCGGCGAGTTGATCGAGCTGATCGCCGCCGAGACGGGAAAACCCGCCTGGGAGGCCGAGGCGGAGGCCCGCGACGTCGAGGCCCGGGTGGAGACCGAGATCCGGGAGGGTGTCCGGTCGGTCAGCCCGTTCAAGGTGGGGGAAATCCGCTGGGGCGTGGAGGGAAGCTGCCGGTTCAAGCCTCTGGGCATCGCGGCGGTCCTGGGCCCGGCCATTTCCCCGGTGCACCTGGCCTGCAGCCAGATAATCCCGGCCCTGCTTGCGGGCTGCACGGTGGTGTTCAAGCCGTCCAAGCTGGCGCCGGCCACCGGGCAATTCGTAGCCTCCCTGCTCGACGAGGTCGAGCTTCCCAAGGGAGTCTTCAACCTGGTGCAGGGGGACGCGGCCACCGGGTCGCAACTGGCCTCCCACGCAGACGTCGACGCGGTGCTGTTCACCGGCTCCTATCCGGCGGGCAAGCATATCCTGCAGGCCACCGCCGAGCAGCCCCACAAGATGGTGGCGTTGCAGATGGGCGGGGTGAACGTGGCCCTGGTGCTGGAGGACGCCGATTTCGAGCAGGCCCTCTACGAAACCGTGACCGGAGCTTTCCTGACCTCCGGACAGCGTTATACCACCACTGGGGTGATCCTGGTGGAGAAGGCGCTCTATTCCCGGTTTGCCGAGGCGTTCGTCGAAGTGGTGAAGTCCTTGAAAGTGGGCTACAGTCTGGACCCCGGCGTGTTCATGGGCCCGGTGCTGAGCGATTCCGCCCGGGTGCGTTTTCTGGATCTGCAGCAGCGCATGTCCGCAACCGACGCCCGGCAACTTCTGGAAGGCCGGCCCCTGAAGCTCGAGCGCCCGGGTTTCTACCTGAGCCCGGCGGTGCACGCGACCGATAAGGCCGCCGACATCGACGAGTTCCGCCCCGAAGGCCTGTCATTCGGTCCCGACGTGGTCCTGATTCCGGTGGAAAACGGGGAAAAGGGCTGCGATCTGGCCAACACCACCCAGTTCCCCTTCGCCGCGGCGGTGTTCTCGCAGGATCCCCAGCGGTTCGAGGAATGCGCCGGCCGGCTGCGCTTCGGCATCGTCAACTGCAACACCGCCACCACCTCCACCTCCATGCGCCTCCCCCTGGGAGGCGCCCGCAAGTGCAGCAACCACCGCCCGGCGGGGGTCTTCTCCCAGCGCAACTGCACCTTCCCGGTGGCCTCGCTACGGGCCCACACCCCATTCGAGCCCGACCGGGTCCTGCCCGGCTACCCCCGCAAGCCAACCGATTGGTAGGGGCAGGCCTCCGTGCCTGCCCTGCTTATTTCCCGAAGGTCTGAACCAGCGCCTGTACCACGCCGGGGTCGGCCAAAGTGGAGGTGTCGCCGATCTCATCGGACTGGCCTGAGGCGATCTTGCGGAGGATGCGCCGCATGATCTTGCCCGAGCGGGTCTTGGGGAGTCCGTCGGCCCAGTGGATCACGTCGGGGGAGGCGATGGGGCCGATCTCCTTGCGGACGTGGGTGATCAGCTCTTTCTTGAGCGCGTCGGTCTTTTCCTCACCGACGTTCAGGACCACGTAGGCGTAGATTCCCTGGCCCTTGATGTCGTGGGGGAAGCCCACCACCGCGCTCTCGGCCACCTTGGGGTGGCTGACCAGGGCGCTCTCCACTTCGGCGGTGCCCATGCGGTGGCCGGAGACGTTGATGACGTCGTCCACCCGGCCGGTGATCCAGTAGTAGCCGTCCTGGTCCCGCCGGCAGCCGTCGCCGGAGAAGTAGTAACCCTCGAACATGGAGAAATAGACTTCCTTGAAGCGCTGGTGCTGTCCGTAGACCGTGCGCATCATCCCCGGCCAGGGCTCCTTCATGCACAAGAGCCCCTCGCAGGGGCCCGACAACTCGTTGCCCTGATCGTCTAGAATCGCCGGGACCACGCCGAAGAATGGAACCGAGGCCGAGCCGGGCTTGAGCGGGATCGCGCCCGGCAGCGGGGCGATCAGGGCGCCGCCGGTTTCAGTCTGCCACCAGGTGTCCACTATAGGACAGCGGCGCTTCCCCACCACCTGGTGGTACCAGTTCCAGGCGGCGGGATTTATGGGTTCGCCCACCGAACCCAGGATGCGCAGGGTCTTGAGGTCGCGCTTGTTCACGTGCTCGTCGCCCTCGCGGGCGATGGCCCGGATGGCGGTGGGCGCGGTGTAGAAGATGGTCACCTTGTGCTTGTCCACCACGTCCCAGAAGCGACCCGGGTCCGGATAGGTGGGAACGCCCTCGAACATGATGCTGGTGGCGCCGCTTACCAGGGGGCCGTAGACGATGTAGCTGTGGCCGGTCACCCAGCCGATGTCGGCGGTGCACCAGAAGATGTCATCCTCGTGGTAGTCGAAGAGGTATTTGAAGGTGGTGGCGGTGTACACCATGTATCCGCCGATGGTGTGCAGCACTCCCTTGGGTTTGCCGGTGGAGCCGGAAGTATAGAGGATGAAGAGGGGATCCTCGGCGTCCATCCACTCCACCGGGCAATCGGCCGAAGCGCCTTTCATCAGGTCATGCCACCACTCGTCCCGGCCGGCCTGCATGTCGATGTCGATACCCTTTCCCGACCCGACGCGCTCGCAAACGATGCAGGTGCCGACGTTGTGGCCCTTCTGCTTGCAGATGTCCATGGCCCGGTCGGCATTGGCTTTCAGGCTGACCGGCTTCTTGCCCCGGAAGGTCCCGTCGGTGGTGATCAGTACCGTGCAGGCGGAGTCCAGGATGCGGTCGGCCAGGGATTCCGCGGAGAAGCCGCCGAAGACGATCGAGTGGATGGCGCCGATGCGCGCACAGGCCAGCATGGCGATGCACAGCTGGGGGACCATGGGCATGTAGATGCTCACCCGGTCGCCCTTCTTGACTCCCTTGGCCTTGAGAACATTGGCGAACTTGCAGACCTCGTCCTTCAGTTGGGCGTAGGTGTAGGTGCGGTCCTCCCCGGGTTCGTTGCCTTCCCAGATGACCGCGATCTTGTCTTTGCGCTCTCCGGCCACGTGCCGGTCGAGGGCGTTGTAGGTGATGTTGGTCCGGGCGCCCTGGAAGAACTTGATGTCGATGTTGTCCTTGAAGGTGAAGGAGCGGACTTTCTTCCATTTCTGTTCCCAGTGGAACTCTTCGGCCATCTCCGCCCAGAAGCCCTCCGGGTCTTTGACCGAGCGCTCGTACATCTCGCGGTACTTTTCCATCGAACCCACCCAGGCTCCATCGGCCAGCTCCCTGGGGGGCGGAAATACTTCTTCGCGGTTCTCTTCTGACATTTCGGGCTCCTTTACCACATGACCGATGCCTGGGCCTGGATTCCGATGACCTCCTCGTAGGTGTTGCTGTCCAGGGGCAGGTCGATGAACATGTTTACCAGGATGCGGAAGTGCTTCTCCTCGATCCAGAAGTGGGGTCCCAGGGTGAAGCGCATCAGCATGTCCTCGTCGTTTTCGGTATCGGCCTCCAGCCACTCTATGCGGAAGATGCCTTCGACCAGGTCATTCATCCGATAGCCGGCATGGGCCCAGAAAGCCAGGCCGGTCCGCGAGCCCGGGTCGGCGTTGTCGTCGCCGTAGGAGAGCACCCGGAACATGAACTCGGCCAGGAGATGCAGCTTGCCGTTTTTGTACTCGACGCCGGGCCCGCCCATGGCCAGGAAGTCGTTCTCTTCGGCGTCGGTGAAGCTCTCGGGAAAGCCGAACCAGAAGTGCAGGGCCAGCGTCAGGTCTTTGTTGGGCTGAAAGGCCGCCTTGAACATGACGTCCTTGGACTTGTTGTTGTCGGTCCAGTTGCCCGGGGTGCCGGGTATGAAGAGCAGATTGTTGTAGGCCAACCGCGGATCCAGGTTGTAGGGATCGTTCCAGAATCCGTTGAACACGCCCAGCTTGAAGGTCAGCTGCTCGGAGGCCTGCAAAGAGGCCTCCAGCCCGATGTGCCTCCAGGGGGCGAAGCTGCCCGGGCGGGGCGCCACCAGGTAGATGGGCAGGTTGATGGCGTCGATGTCGCCCTTGTTGCGCGGCAGCATAAGGGAGAAGTCGGGGATGAAGCGGCCGAAGCGCAAGGTCAGGCCCGGGCCGGGGAACTTCCAGCTCAGGTACATGTCCAGGATGAAGCCGGCGGCGTTGCCCGCGTCGCCCTGGAAGAAGTAGCGGAGGTTCTCGCTGATCAGATGGCCGTCGAGCATGATCCGGGCGCGCTGAAATGAGAAGGCCACCGCCTCGGTGTCGTCGACGTCGTCGAGGACGAAGGTGGTGTCGAAGAGGGTCTGGAAGACGCCGGTGATCGCCAGAGAGCCATACTGGTGGTAAACCGGGGGAAGCAGGCCCTCGTGACTCTCGGGGGCCCGGGCCGGTTCTGCCGGAGCCGGGGCCGGCGCAGGAGCCACTTCGGTTTCGGTGACCGCCGGGGTTTCTTCCTTCTTTTCTTCTTTCTTCTCTTCCTTCTTTTCCCCGGGATCCTCCCAGCCCTCGAATTCGGTGACGTCTTCTTCCTGGGCGTAGACCACCGTCGACGCCAGGGCAAACAGCGCGGCTAACAGGATTCGGCCAATAGATCTCATGGATTGCTCCTTTCGGAGAAAATATCGGATGAGCTTTATGTATCCACGGAATGTATGGGTGTCAACCCGGGTCAGAGCACCCCGGCGTCGGCCAGGGAAGCGAAGCCCTCGCGCCCCACGATGAGGTGATCGAGGAGGCGGACGCCCACCACCTGGCCGGCCCGGGCCATCCGTTCGGTCAGATCCAGGTCGTCGCGGCTGGGAGTGGGGTCGCCGGAAGGATGGTTGTGAACCAGGATGACCGCCGGAGCGCCGTTGCGCAGGCAGGCGGAGAAAACCACCTTGGGGTCCACGTTGCACGAGGTCCAGGAGCCTTCGGTCACCCGCATGCAGGTGAGCGGACGGTGCTTGCTGTCGAGCAGCAGGGCGTGAATGCACTCGCGCTCCTGATCCTGCAGGCGGCAGCGGAACCATTCGGCCACCTGGGCCGACCGGGTGATCGGCCGGCCCGCCGGGGGCGCTGGCACCGCCAGCCTCCGGCCCAGTTCCACCGCCGCCATGATCTGACAGGCCGCGTTTTGTCCCATACCCGGCACCTGGGTCAGCTCGCCCAGCTCCTTGCGGGCCAGGCCGTTCAACCCGCCGGCTTTTTCCAGCATCGAAATGGTTCGGGACGCCGGGAGTTTTTGCAGGAGCAGCGCCAGCAGTTCAAAGTCGGCCAGCGCCTCGACCCCGGCTCCTTGCATCCGCTGCTTGATGGTTTCGATGCATCCGGTTGCTTTCAACCCGGCTCCTTTCCTGGTTCGATCTTTTGAGCAATCTCCGTGCCAGCTTGTAAGCCCCTGTTATTGCAGGGGACCTGCCGACGGAGTGTGTCCGGAATCCGGACAGGGTGCCCGGAATCCGGACACGCTTTTCTTGCCTGTTTCAGGGCGGGGAGTTAGGTTTTCAACCATGACACCCGGCACCGGCACCGATCCCGCGGTCATTCCCACCCGAAGCATAACGCCCAAGAACATCGATGCGGACGCCTTGAAAGTCGTGCGCCGGCTGCAGCGGTTCGGGCACTCGGCCTACCTGGTGGGGGGTTGCGTCCGCGACCTGTTGCTCAAGCGGGTGCCCAAGGATTTCGATGTGGCCACCTCGGCGCGGCCCAACGAGATCCGCAAGCTGTTCCGCAACTGCCGGTTGATCGGCAGGCGATTCCGGCTGGCGCACATCCATTTTCGCGGAAAGGTGATCGAAACCGCCACCTTTCGCGCCTTGCTGGACGAGCAGCGTGAAGGCGACCTGCTGATCCGATCCGACAACGTGTTCGGTACCGAGGAAGAGGACGCCTGCCGCCGCGACTTCACCATCAACGCCCTGTTCTATGATCCGGTGCAGCGCGTGCTCATCGATTACGTGGGCGGGCTGGAAGACCTGGTGGAGCGCACCATCCGTTTCATCGGTTCCGCGGGCGTGCGGGTCCGGGAGGATCCCGTGCGCGTCCTGCGGGCGATCAAATTCGCCGCCCGGCTGGGTTTCAACATAGAGCCGGGGGCCTGGCGGGCCATGAACCGCTACCGGCAGGATTTGGCCAAGTGCGCCCGGCCGCGCATCCTCGAGGAGATTCACCGCATGCTGCGCGGCGGAGGCGCCGAAGCTTCTTTCCGCCTGATGTGGGAAGCCGGCGTCATGGAAATATTGTTGCCCGAGGTTGGGGATTACCTGTCCCGGGCGCCCGAACGGGGTGAGGAGCGGGATCCCGGAGCGGGTCTGTGGTCCTACCTGCGGGTTCTGGACGGCCGGGATCTCGAGTTGTTGACCAACGCCGTTCTGGTGGCCGCGGTCATGATCCACCCGGTCACCGAGGAATCCCGGCGGAGGCAGCCGGCTGGCCAGAAGCGCTTGAGGGGAGCCGTGGGCGAAGTGGCCCACAGCATGCTGCGGGATATGGTGGGGCGCATCAACCTGCCCAAGTGGGAGGCCGAGCGGATCCAGCAACTGATTGCCAGCCAGAAACGGCTCTTCAACCTGGGCAAGAATACGCCCCTGCCCAAAGGGCTGATGCGCCGGGTGTATTTTCCCGAAGCGCTGGATTTGTTCGAGATCGGCGTGCAGGCCACCGGAAGCGGCCGGAGAACCTTGAACCGGCTGCGCCAGGCTTTCCAGCGCCCGCCGCGTTCGACCACCCCCAAGAAGAGGTCGCGGAATAGGCCGCGGCGCAGGCGCCGCTAGGGTGCGAGTGAAATCCAGGCGGTTTCGGCGACCGCGATGGGCTCGCCGGTGTCGCCCAGCCTTACCTCGTGGGCGAAGCTTCTTTGTTCCGGGCTGTCGGCAGCCAGCTCCACTGCCAGCGCCTGCACCTTGCCGGCCGGGCCGGCTTCCTTCTGGTAGCGGATGTTCAACCCGCAAATGCAGTAGCTCTCCCAGATATCGTCGGGCAGGGTTTCCAGCATCCAGTCCAGGTAGCGCAGGTTGTTGACGTGTCCGTTGAAATCTATCTCCCAGCGCCGGATGAAGAACGATTTTTCCAGCCGGGGATTGTCGCAACGGGCCGGTCGCCGGAAAGGCCCTTCCAGGGCCCGTTCCCCGAAGACTGAATAGGCGTTGCCGACCTCCGCGGGTACGCGGGTGACCTTGCGCTTTTGGGTGTTCATGAACGCCCATAAGGTGGTGGCGGTCAGAAAAGGCCGGCCCTCATCGTCGGAGAGGATGAATTCCCGGCGCGAGAGCAGACGTCCCATTTCCGAAGGCCAGGTGGATACCCGCACCCGGGTGCGCCAGACCGGGGGCCCTTTGATCTGCGCCCGGGTCTGGACGATCATCCAGCTCAGGTGCCGCGAGCTCAGGTAGTCGATTCCCCGGCCTACCGCCTCCGAGTGGAGGATGGCCGCCTCCTGCATGATTCCGATCAGCGCGGTGGGGGTCGCCAGCAGTCGCTGATCGGTGTCCTGATAACGCACCGGGAAAGTGATATCGAACTTGCCGGGCATCTTCTAGAGATCCCCGAGAAACTCGAGGGCAGCCTTCCAGAATTTCTCCGCCTGGCTCCACATGGCCGGGTGACCGCCTTCCTCGTACAGAACCAGCCGGGCGTTGGGCATCTGTTTGGTGATTTCTTGCAGGCGGGAGCCGAGAGCGGAGAGCAGGTGGTCCTGGCGGGAACCGGTAACCAGGACCGGGCACTCTACCTCCTCCAGGCGCCAGTTGAACACGCTGCGTTCCTGTTCGGCCATTACCGCCACTATGCGGTCCAGTTGCCGGATGATTCCGGGCCAGTCTTCACCGTTCATCTCCCGCCAGAAGGAGATCATTTCCTCGCTGGGGCTCTGGTGGGCGGCCAGGTCCTTGCGGACGTCCCCGGGACGGTAGAACTCCGTGAAACTGTCGGCCACCACGCCCAGCAGACGGGAGGGCTCGAGAATCGCCATCCACAAGGCCACCGCCGCGCCGCCGCCGGTGCCGATGACCCGCAGCGGTTCGCCGGTCGCCTTTCTGGCCACTTCGACGGCCGCCTTGGCGTTTTCCTTGTAGTAGTCGTAGGAGAAGGCCCGCCGGGCCGAGCGGCCGCATCCCGGGTTGTCGACTGTTATGACCTGGTAGCTTTTGGCCAACCTGGGGATCACCGGGGCGAATTCCGCTCCGGAGGACCCGTCGGCATGCAGCAGAAACAGCGGGGCCCCCGAGCCGGTTACCTCGTAGTAGACCTCCCCCTGACTGGTGCGGCAGCGCGGCACGGGAGCGATTCTCCCACAGAGACGCCGACTGGTCAAAGGTGGTCATCTCGTGGTAATGTATGCTGTTATTGGCATTGTCCGGCGGACACCTGAGATGACAAGAAAAGCTATAGTATTCACTTGCCTCTGCACGTTGATGGGTTGCTCGGGGGAGACGGAGGGGCCCAACCGACCGCCGGTGGCCAATGCCGGCCCGGATCAGGTGGCGGATCTCAACAGCCCGGCGTGGCTGGACGGCGGCCTCAGCTACGATCCCGAAGGAAAGCCGCTGGAGTATGCCTGGGAGCTGATCGCGGTTCCACCGGGGGGACTGGCCACGCTGATCGTGGACGACGAACCGGCCACGCACTTGGTGCCGGATGTGACCGGCGTCTGGGTGATCCGCCTGGTAGTCAGTGACGGCAGCCTGGTCTCCCAGCCGGATATTGTCCAGGTGCGGGCGAGCGGGCAGCCCTGCGAGCAGGACCAGGATTGCGACGACGGGCTCTGGTGCAACGGGGACGAATACTGCTCCAACAATTTCTGCCACTCCTCCACGCGGGACTGCTCGAGCGTGGCGGGTTCCTGCAACGATGCGGGATGTGACGAGGAGAGTGATCAGTGTATGCCGGTTCCCAAGGCCGACGGCACGACGTGCGATGACGGATTGTACTGCACCGTCGACGATGCTTGCTCCGGCGGGGTGTGCACCGGCCAGGCGCGCGACTGTTCCGAGGCGGCGGCGGAATGTGTCGCCGGGGTATGCGACGAGGCCGGCCGGGCTTGCGTGGGGCAGCCCATCGCCGACGGGGACCTGTG
>Ga0272442_10003542_pt1 | contig 21866 bp, 17 predicted proteins | sample SSMForm2O_FD_200262 | JGI IMG/M metagenome (GOLD analysis project Ga0272442, IMG submission 200262) | Marine sediment archaeal communities from Little Sippewissett salt marsh, Falmouth, MA, United States - SSM-Form-2O | ecosystem: Environmental > Aquatic > Marine > Wetlands > Sediment ... | reverse complement strand
CGAGGTTCTTCGAACGAAGCTTTTTGCCCGCGTTTTTTAACGGATTTTCGGTCTCAAGGGAATAGCCGACGAGGATACGGCCGCCTTTTCTCCTCCCAAGCCCGGCGAGTATATCGGGATTTCTCTTTAATTCAAGCTGCCGGTTCCGCGAGCGGTGTTTCTTTAGTTTTTTTTTGGAAAATACCGCCGGGCGAAAATCCGATACGGCGGCGGCCATTATGAGGCAATCGGCCGATTTGAAAAACCTAAAGACCTCCCTTTTCATGTCGAGGGCTGTCACAACCGGTATAAACCGCACGCCTTCGGGCGGGTTAAGGGGCGACGGCCCGCTTACAAGTATGACCCTGTGGCCTTTTCTTTTGGCCGCCTTCGCGAGCTCATAGCCCATACTGCCCGTGGAATAATTGGAAATGTATCGGACGGGATCTATGGGCTCTATCGTCGGCCCGGCGGTTATAAGAAAGCGTTTTCCTTTTAATGGACACATGAGTCAGGGTTCAAGGTTCAGGGTTCAGTAAGGCATTAACAAAGCATTGATCTGATGACGTAGCGCAAAAAAGGGGACAGGCTACTTTTTCCGCTAGAGCGCAAAAAAGGGGACAGGCTACTTTTTCCGCTAGAACAAGGCTAGAAAAAGTAGCCTGTCCCCTTTTTTATCTTAGCAGCTTGCGGGCGGCGAGGACAATGTCCTTTACCTCCGAGATGTGTCCCACACCCTTATATCCGCACGCCAGGCGGCCTCTCGCAGGGCCGATAAAGCTGCAGCCGAAACTTTTTAACTTCGCGATGTTCTCCCGAGTGGCCTTGTGGTTATACATCCTGTCGTTCATCGCCGGGGCGATAAGCACCTTCGCCCTGCTGGCCAAAACGAGCGCGCTTAAGACACAATCCGCCCGCCCGCAGGCCAATTTCGAAATCATATCGGCAGTAGCCGGAGCGATAACTATAAGATCCGCCCACTCGCCGAGCGAGGTATGAAGGATTTCCCACTCATCCGGCGGCTCAAACATATCCGTGACCACCCTGCCCCCGGAGAGCGCCTGCAGAGTAAGCGGGGTTATGAAACGCGCGGCGTCCGGGGACATCACTACCCTGACCTCGTGCCCGGATCTCCTAAAGGCGTTTATTATATCGCAGCTTTTATAAGCCGCTATGCTCGCGGTGACGCCGAGGATTATCTTTTTACCGGCCATTTTATTTCTTGCCCGCTTTTTCCCTATACTCTATCTTGCCTTCTCTTATCTCCTCCAGCGCGACGGTGGATATCTTTAACCTCGGGTTCACATCCACAAGCCGGCGGCCGCCGTTATTCAATTCTCCGGCCCGCTGAGACGCGAGTATGACAAGCTTATACCTGCTCTCTATCTTTTCCAGCAGATCTTCCATCGGTATATATGACATATCTCTTTCTTCGACCATTACCGGTTCCTGTTCCTTTCGGCGGCGACTATCCTCGCCAGTTTTTCCGCCGCCCTTGCGAGATTATCGTTGATGACGCAATAATCGTATCGGGGCGCGTAGGCAAGTTCCCGGCGCGCGACCTTGATCCTTTTCGATATCTCGGAGCTGTTGTCGGTTTTTCTCTGTTTTAATCTTTTTTTCAAATCGGCGACGGAGGGCGGCAGTATAAAGATAAAGACGCCGCCGGGGCGGGCCTTCTTTACCTTCATCGCCCCCTTAACGTCTATGGCAAGCAGGACATCCCTGCCCCGCTCGAGAAACCCCCGAACCCTTTTTTTAGGCGTGCCATAATAATACCCGAAATTCCTGGCCCACTCAAGAAAGCCGCCCGCGGTCTTTTCTTTATCAAAACGGGCCTTGCTTACGAATATATAATCCCTGCCGTTTGTCTCGCCTTTTCGCGGCGGCCTCGTCGTATATGAGACGGAACGCGCCATACCGGGCGTCCTTTTAAGCAGTCGACGGCACAGAGTCGTCTTGCCGCATCCGCTCGGCGCCGAGATTATAAAAAGTTTTCCCTTCCTCCCGCTCATCTTCGACTCTGGCTCGCGACCCCGCGTATTTCCCCCCAGGTACATAACCCCACCTCGTAAGTGGGTATAGAGCTGCGCAAAACTAAAGTGTCATAGTGTCAAAGATAGAACCCGCTAACCGGCTAACCAACAACCCCTTATTCTATGTTCCTCGCCTGTTCCCGTATCTTTTCTATTTCGCCTTTGACTTTTATGATATGGGTGGAGATGCTGAAATCGCCCGACTTCGCCCCGATGGTGTTCGCCTCTCTCATAAGCTCCTGGGCCATAAAATCCAGTATCTTGCCCTTTTCCCCGCCGGAGGCAATCGCGCCCTCAAAGCCGACGATGTGGCTTTTGAGGCGCGTTATCTCCTCGGTGATGTCGCAATTCTTCGCATATATAGCCACTTCCTGCGCCAGGCGGGCCTTGTCTATCGCGACACCGCCGGAGAGTTCCTTTATCCTTCTGGAAAATTCCCTCTTATAATGCTTGAGACTAGCGCTTGACCTCTTGCTTATGGCGGATATATGTTTGGCTATCTTTTTTATTCTGAAGAGCATATCCTTCGCGAGACGGCGGCCCTCGCCGACCCTCGAGGCGTCGAGAGACCTAAGCGCCCGATCCAGCGCTTTTTTCAGGCCTAGCCACATCTTGTCCACGTCTTTAGGGGTATCGTCGCAATTAAGGATGCCCGGAAGGGATATTATATCGCTTACCCTGATCTCCCCCTTCAGCCCCTCCGCCTTTTGAAAACCCCTTATCTCGCTCAATAAAAAAGAGGCCAGTTTCCTGTCCACGGTAACCCGTTTTTCCTTTTTCGCGGCATGGGTGTAGGTAATAGAAAGGTTGAGCCTGCCCCGTTTGACCTTTTTGCGCGTATATTCGCGCACCCTGTCCTCAAAAACGGCAAGCCCCTCGGGGAGCCTTGAGTTGAGGTCGAAAAATTTGTTGTTGAGACCCTTTATCTCTACCTTAAGCGTCCCAAACCTGCCGGCGGATTCCCCGCGGCCGTAACCGGTCATACTTTTTATCATTATACCCAGATTTTCTTTTTAAAAGACGTTATTTTTATTTCTTTGGCGGGATAAATATCCATTAGTATCTCGTCGGGATCGAACCAGAGCTTGATCTCCCTCTCCGCCTCCTCATAACTGGCGGATGTGTGTATGACGTTCTCGTAAACGCCCTTTGTGGTGATCCTGCCGTATGCCCCCCGTATCGAGACGGGATCCGCCTCTTCCGGATTTGTGGAGCCGCATATGCCCCTTACCTTCGCGATGGCCCCCTCCCCGTAATACACCATGGCCATAACCTTGCGCTTATGGTACTCGCCCATTATATATTTAATAAGCTCGGGGTAAAAGGATTCGTCCTTCAGGTGGCAATAATGCCGCTCGGCGAGTTCCCGTGAGACCTTTACGATTTTCGCCGCCACAATATCAAGTTTGGTCTCGGAAAGCCGCGTCAGGACATTTCCCGTAAGGGATTTTTTGAGGCCGTCCGGTTTTATCAGTACCAGCGTCTGTTCCGCCCGGCGCCTGTTCGTTTTTTGGTCCATTTTTACCTTTTGTCCGCGATGCGGTTGAAGTTTAATTATACCAACACGGGGGTTTTTCGTCAACAAATTTATCCGCCTTCGCCCAACCCCTTGATAAGGCCGTATATGCGCTCCAGGTCTTCAAGCGAATAATAGTCAATCTGTATAGCGCCTCTTTTTTTGCCGTGTTTTATATTGACCCGTGTCCCAAGCGCCCTTTGAAGCTCCTCCTCAAAAAACATAACCTTATGATCCCTCATCCTGCCGGGCGACTCGGCCCTTGAGACGGCGGATTTTTTTCTCGATACTATATGCTCCGTCTCCCTGACGGAAAGGCCGCGCCGCACAACGCTATTGGCAAGTTTTAAAATGGTGTGTTCGCCGGCAAGCGCGAGAAGGGCCCGCGCGTGGCCCATCGTAAGCTCGGCGCCGACAACAAGTTCCTGCACCCTTTTCGGAAGGCCCAACAGGCGTATGGTGTTGGATATAGTCGCCCTCTCCTTGCCCACGGCCTTGGCCACATCCTCGTGCGTGAACCCAAACTCGTCGATCAGGCGCTGAAAGGCCTTCGCCTCCTCCATCGGATTCAGCTCTTCTCTCTGTATATTCTCGATAAGGGAAAGCTGGAGAGCGTCTATATCGCTCACATCCCTGACGATAACCGGTATCTCGCGCATGCCCAGCGCCTTAGCGGCCCTGAGCCGCCTTTCCCCCGCGATAACCTCATACCCGTCTTCCTTCGCCCGCACTAAAATCGGCTGCAGCACGCCCTTTTCTTTTATCGATGAAATCAGTTCGTCGAGTTTTTTTCTGTCAAAATTTTCCCTCGGCTGCAAGGGATTACGGTTTATCCGTTCCGACCTTACGTAAGAAACTGTCTCTTCCCTATCGCCTTCGCCCTGCGGGATAAGCGCGCTCAATCCTTTGCCTAACACCTTCTTTGACATACTTGTTCTCCTTTTTTGTCCTGCGTCCGACTCTGATTCCGTCGTGCGCAAAAAACCCACTCACCGGCCAACCATTAACTTGACACTTTAGACGTCGTCTAAAGTGTCAAGTTAATTAGAAATGTTTTGTTCGCTAATATCGCTAACTTCTCTTTTTTCAGTTAGTTGCGGCAATTCTTTTCCCAAAATCTCGGCCGCCAGTTTTTGATACATCTGCGCGCCTATCGAGGCCATATCGTAAAGCGCTATGGGCTTGCCGAAACTGGGCGCCTCTGTAAGTTTTATATTCCTTGGGATAACCGTTTCGTACACCTTGTCTTTAAAATAATTCCGCGCCTCTTCGATGACCTCGCTCGTCAATTTTGTCCTGTAGTCGGCCATCGTTAAAAGCACCCCTTCTATTTGCAGGGATGGATTTAGGTTTTTACGGACAAGGTCCAGGGTCTTCGTAAGCTGGCCCAGGCCTTCAAGCGCGTAATACTCGCATTGGATAGGTATCAATACGGAATGCGATGCTGTCAGCGCGTTCACCGTAAGCAGACCCAGCGAAGGCGGCGAATCTATAATGATAAAATCGAACCCGTCCTTTATCGGCTCCAGGGCATTTCTAAGTTTGAACTCCCTGCCGATAGCGCCGACCAATTCGACTTCCGCGCCGGTCAAATTTAAATTGGATGGGATGATAGATAGCTTGTCTATTTCTGTTGGCATTATGAGAGAATCTATTTGAACCTTGCCTAAAAGGGCGTTATAGATGGTCTGCTCGACTGTGTTCTTATCTATTCCAACTCCGCTTGTAGCATTACCTTGCGGATCAAGGTCCATTAATAAGGTCTTCTGGCCCGCAATAGCGAAAAAGGCGGACAGGTTGACAGCGGTTGTTGTCTTCCCTACTCCGCCTTTTTGATTACAAACGGTTATTATTTTCGTCATATCCTAATTCGTCAACTAGTTAGTCGTCAGTCATCGGTCTTCAGTCGTCAGCTCAAGGCCTTGCTAACGCCTGTACCCTGTCCCCTGAATATGTTCCACGGGGAACATTTCTTTTAACTTAAAACAAATATACCTGAATCGTTAAATTCTGTCAAGGGCGAGATGTAAAGATATTACTTTTTAAGCGTAACCTTCACTTTTGCCATTTTATTGCCATTCATGCCAAACAGGCCCTTATGCTCTTCGGACAAGATCTTTATGTGGACCTTATCCTTGGCCACTCTCAGTTTCTTTAAGGCAAGCGCTATGGCCTCTTTTGTTGTTTTTCCTTCTGCCTCTATAGTTTTCGTCGTCATATATATGTCCCTTTTTTGTAATTTAAGCACGCATTATAGCACGCTGCTCGAACATTGTCAAGATTGTATTGGTAAGCCAATACAACACAAGGCCGGAAGGAAAATTATACATAATGAACAAAAATAATACGGGCATTATTATCATCATCTGCTGTTGCTGCTTCGCCTGAGCGCTGTCCCCCGATGCCTTGCGCGTAGAGATCTGCTGTTGGATAACCATAGCCCCTGACATTAGAATAGGAAGTATATTAACACTGCCGCCTATTAGCGGCAGGCCAAAAGGCAGTGAAACCGCGTCAGGCATGGACAGATCTTTTATCCACAAAAATCCCGCTCCCCTCAAATCCAAAGAGCGCATTAACGCCTGGTATAAAGCGATAAAAATAGGCATCTGCAGAAGCATGGGCAGACACCCACCCATCGGGTTAACATTATACTTTTTATATAGCTCCATCATTTCTTTGTTCAATTTTTGAGGATTGTCTTTATGCTCGTTTCTTAGCCGCTCCATATGGGGTTGAAGTTCCTGGATCTTCTTCATGGATTTATAGCTTTTTCGCGATAATGGGAACAGAACGAGATTCACGCAGATAGATAAAAGTATAATGGCCACTCCCCAATTTTTGAAGACGCGATAAAATAATCTCGAGGCCGCCAAAAGCATTTTGCTTATGCCGCCAAAAAACCCATAGCTTACGGATGAACCCAGCGTGTACGGCCGCATCAAGTCCGTATTGGACGGCCCGGCGTATAATAAAAAATTGTGAGATACCGAAGACCCGGGATTGATATTAAATTTATCTATCTCCAATTGTGACAGTAGGTTGTCATTATCAATTTGCTTTAAAAGCGCCCCTTTTGTCGGCGCGGATGTCTTAGTTATAAGAGAAAAATATTTATTCTGCAGCCCGGTATAATTTACCGTGCCTTCCACAAAATGCCCTGCCCCCTTTTTGCCGTTGGAGCGCATCGCCTTACCGGATACCTCCGAGACGATCTGCGTATAACGCCTGTCAAGCTTTGAGGCGATTTCAATATTGGAAGCGGCTATGATGGAATACCGGCGCTGAAACGCCCGCGCGGATTTGTTGGTAATATAAAGTTCCAGGTCTATATGATATGAGGAAGGATAAAAAATATATTTTTTGCTTACCGCGAGGCCGTCATCAAAGACCGCGTTAAATACAACCTCGGAGGCCCGTTCCTTTACGCTATAACGCGCCCGCGGCAGGCCACCGCCGATGCCGCTGATATTAAATATCCTCTCTTCCGGATCCTCGGCGTGCGTGAGTTTAAACGCCTCGCCCGTGCCCGGCTGGGCGTATTCTTTTAGAACTATGCTTTTTATGCAACCCCCGTCGTTGCTTAAGGTTACGATATACTTATCCGTCTCTACTACCGGTTCTCTTAGAGGTATCTTCGGGGTCTTTTTTATTTCTTCCTCCGCGGGTTTGGGTTTTTCCCGCGCGCCCTCTAACTCTAAATATAAATCATCGGTGATCGGCGTATCCGCCCTTTCGGAACGGGTCTCCTGAACCGACGCGGTCTCGGCGTCCGGATAATAGTTAGACATATACGCCTGATAACTAAATATCACCAGCGCCGATAGGATCAATGCTATAATTGTCTTCTTTTCCATTTCCCTCACCTGTTCATCAGCCATCAGCTCAAGACCTTGTCAGCTTTCAGCCTGCAGCTATCAGCTGTCAGCACAAGGCGGTGATAAGGCCTGTAACCCGCTAACCGGCTAACTTGACAGTTTGAAAGTATTTTGGGGACGGTTCTCGCCGCAAAGCTAGACCTGTCCACCTTCGGAAGCGGCTGACTGACAACCCCCGGGGATGCACGCTGTTACAAATCGGGCAACCCCGGGGGTTGTGTGCACAACCCTGAACCCTGTACCCTGTACCCTGAACCCTGTACCCTGAACCCTGTCCCCTGTACCCTGTCCCCTGAAAAACCCGCTAACCCGCTAACTACTACCTAACCGGATCGTATCCGCCTTTTGAAAAAGGATGGCATCTGAGCAAACGGCAGACGCCCTTCGCGATGCCCTTGAGAGGCCCGTACTTATCAACGGCTTCTCTTGTATAATTAGAACATGTCGGGTAGTACCGGCAAGAAGGTAACTTCAATATAGATAAGTAGTTACGATAGAAATCTATCGCCCTTAAGAGGCATTTTTTAATCACAGCGCGTTTGCCTTTTTTAATAGAGCCAGCATTTTACGCTCGATGTCCGCGTAATATAATTTTCGTCCCGGCGCTCGTTTTATCGCCACGACTATATCGTACGCGCCGTTTTTTAACTTGCGCTTATTGATCCTGAACGCCTCTCTTATCAGGCGCTTAAGGCGGTTCCTGTCCGAGGCCAGGCGCAGCTTTGAGGCGCCTATGGACGCGCCCAGGCGGTGGCGCCCTGTGTCATTTTTGATAATATTTAAGATAAAAAACCCGTCCCTGTAAGAGGTGCCTTTGATTCGGGCTCTTTTAAACTCAAAATTCTTCTTAAGCCGCTGCGAACGGCCGAACCCGTATCGGCTCTTCATACGGTAAGCACGTATCTCGCCTTTCTGCGCCTCCTTTTAAGGATTTTTCGCCCGCCTTTCGCGGCCATCCTTTGCCTGAATCCGTGCTTTCTCTTTCTGCGTAGATTGGATTTTTGTTTTAACGTCTTCTTCACGGCCTATTCCCCCTCATCGCTAATAAATAAAATCACTAACCCGCCGACATTGTGCGTAATTATATCACGGAAATATTTATAGTCAAGAAAAATCGCCTTTTTTGCAGACCGGGCGCGCGTATGCGCGTTATTTCCCGACGGAGCCCGCGTGCGGCGTCCGGCCGCGCCCGGCGGCCCACGGCCGCGCCCGAACGCGGGTTTCTACTGGCCCTGTTTTTCCGCGCCGGAAAAATTTTCGCGCGGAAGGTCTTTTTTTGTTGCAATAAAAATTGCCGTCTGCTATAATAGGCGCGTTTCACGCATAAGCAAAGATCTTTTTTTGAAAATTCGACGGCCGGGAGCAGGCGGGATAAAATCATGTTCCGTTTGCCATGTGCAAGGAGCCGAATGTTGCTTCAGCGATACCCGGCGACACGTAAAACCGGCCTGTGGATAACCTGTTTACAACTTGAGAACAGCTGTTGATAAACCGTGGTTATCGGATTATTTGAATAGAAAACACGGCTACCCGGCCTGTGGATAACTATAAGCCCTTCCCGATTACGATGCGGGAATGGTTTAACGCGGCAAAAAGATTTGGCGCGCCGCGCGCAAAATAACCGCACACTTCAGGCATCGTATAAAGCGCGCGGTTAAGGTGATAAAGGCATATGTCAAGCGATATAAACAAGGTATGGGAGAAGGCACTCGCCGCGCTAAAGGAAAACACAAGCCAGCAGACCTATCAGACCTGGCTTGAGCCCATCCGCGTAATCGAGATAAACGAGGCCTCCGCCGTATTCGGCGTACCGAATAAATTTTTCAAAAACTGGGTGGAGGAGCACTACGCCGACGCGATAACCGGCGCGCTCGAGAACATATGCGGCAGGCGCGTCTCCTTGGAATTCGCGATAGCGCCCTCCAAAGAGGCCCCTAAAGAAAGCGGGGGAGCGGGCAAGCAGGCGCGCGGAGAGGCGGCCGGGGACGGCTCCGGCGCGGCCGCGGCCGAAGAGCCGAAAAAGCACATATTTCCGTTTCTCTTTAAAAAACCGGCCTCCGGGGAGGAGTCGAAGCTAAACGCCAAATACACATTTGACAGTTTCGTCGTCGGGCCGAGCAACCGCTTCTCGCACGCGGCCGCGCTCGCGGTGAGCGAGTCCCCGGCCAAGGCGTACAACCCGCTTTTTATATACGGAAGGGTCGGGCTCGGCAAGACGCATCTTATGCAGGCGATAGGCCATCATCTCATCAAGACCAAGCCGAACATAAAGTTTATTTATATATCGAGCGAAAAATTCACGAACCAGCTTATAGGCGCCATCCAAAACAGGACGACCCTGAAATTCCGCCAGATGTACAGAAACGTGGACCTTCTTTTAATAGACGACATACACTTTATCGCGGGCAAGGAATCCACGCAGGAAGAATTTTTTCACACCTTTAACGCGCTGTACGACGCCCATAAGCAGATAGTCGTCTCGAGCGACCGCTCGCCAAAAGACATACCGGCCCTCGAGGAGCGGCTTGTGTCGCGCTTTGAGTGGGGGCTTGTCACCGATATACAGCCGCCGGATGTCGAGACGAGGGTCGCGATATTAAGAAAGAAGGCGGAGAGAGAAGGGGTCAGCGTGCCCGATGAGGTGACTTACTTTATCGGGGAGAGGATACGCTCCAACATCAGGGAGCTTGAGGGCGCGCTTATAAGGGTGGCCGCCTACGCGAAATTGGTGAGCCACGACATCACCCTTGAGTTGGTCAAAGAGGTCTTAAAAGACGTCCTGGTGGAAGGGGATATTAAAGTAACGATAGATTCGATACAGCAAAAGGTCGCGCAGTTCTTTGACGTGAGGATATCCGATATGCGAAATAAAAGAAGGACGAGGGCTATCGCCTATCCCAGGCAGGTCGCTATGTACCTGGCCAGAGACCTGACGGACTGTTCCTTGCCGGAGATAGGGGAGCAATTTGGGGGACGCGACCACAGCACGATCCTGCATGGCTGTGAAAAGATACAAAGAGATATGGATTTAAAGGGCGGATTAAGGGAGACCATCCGAAAATTAAAAGAGGACATAACCGGATATAAATAAAAGGGTTATTCAAATAAGTTTCTGTGGATAACTTGTGGATAGGGCTTATAATACCAGGCATTCTCGACTACCTTGTGGATATGCCGGATTTATCGGTTGAGTTATCAACATTCTTTTTTTATGGTAAGTCGAATGCGCGTAATATATAATAATGTTATCCACATATACTGATGACCTACTACGACTACTTCTATATTTTAAAGATATAAAAGATATATAGTAGGCCGGGTATCAAGGAGGATTTATGAAAATAGAGGTCGATAAAAACACGTTGTTGAAAGGAGTTTCAACAGCCCAAAACGCCATATCAATAAGAAGCACCCTTCCTATATTATCGAATATATTACTTGAGGCCGGGAAGGATGAGTTGACTATAATAGGAACAGACCTTGACATGGGCATCATATCATCAATACCCGTAAAGACCTCAAGCCCCGGGTCCATTACGGTCCCGGCCAAGAAATTCCTCGATATCATAAAAGAACTTCCCGAATCGACGGTTTCGATATCCGTAAGAAAAAATAACATGACGCACATCACCTGCGAGAACACGCATTTTAAGATAATGGGCATCCCGAAAGACGATTTTCCGAAGCTGCCGGAGTTTAAAGACAGGGAGTCCATAACGATAGACCAATCCACATTAAAGACGATGTTGAATATGACGTCATTCGCGATAAGTAGGGATGAGACAAGATATATACTCAACGGCGTGCACGTATCCATAAAAAAGAATCTGATACAGATGGTGGCCACCGACGGCCGGCGACTCGCCTTGATACAGAGACAGATAGACCAACAGAAGGGTATAAATAAAAAGACGATCATCCCCGCGAAGACCGCGCAGGAATTGAGCAGGAACCTTAAGGATGAGGGCAAGGTCTCCGTGTCGTTCGGTGAAAATCAGGTGATGTTTGACCTAGGGGATTCGGTTATCATATCAAGGGTGATAGAGGGCGAGTTCCCCGATTACGAACAGGTCATACCAAAGGAAAATAAAGACAAGGCCGTTGTCGAAAGAGAAAAATTCCTACTCGCGGCGAGAAGGGCGAGTTTACTTACAAGCCAGGACTCCCAGGCGATAAAGATAGACCTTAACAAAGACAAGATGATCATCTCGAAGAACTCCCCGGACATCGGCGAGGCAAGGGAGGAGCTGGATGTCAAATACGGCGGCTCGCCGTTTTCGATAGGATTCAACCCCTCTTACTTGATAGATGTCCTAAAAAATCTCAAGGAAGAATCGGTCGGCTTTGAGGTGCAGAATCCGGAGAAACCCGGGGTGATCCGCCTGAAAGACGATTATATATACGTGGTACTGCCGATGCAGTTGACGTAACCGCGTTCCACCTCGTAGGTGGAGATGGTTGGACGGGTGGCATGAAGGGCAAGACAGGACGAAAGGCGCAGCGGATAGACGGCGTCGTGGCGTCTATAATAGAAAAATTGGACAAGCAGGCGCGGCCGGGCAGCGAGGAGATAGAAGCCATATGGAAAAAGACGGCCGGGGAAAAGGCCGCGCGGCACACAAGGCCGGCTTCATTACGAAAGAAGTGCCTTGTGGTTAACGTGGAGGGTTCCGCCTGGCTTTATGAGCTTACCTTAAGAAAGAACGAAATCCTTGCCGGCCTGCGGGAAAAGCTGGGCGGGGATAAAGTGAATAAAATACAATTCAGAATCGGGGAGATATAGATGCCGAAGAAGAAAAAAAAGAAAGTGACCGCGCAAAAAACCGCCGCCGAGCCGGTAAAGACGACGCCTGAGGGGAAAGATAAACATTACGACGCGCGGACCATCCAGGTCCTGGAGGGCGTGGAGGCGGTAAGAAAGCGCCCCGCGATGTATATAGGCGATACGGGCGCGACGGGCCTGCACCACCTTGTGTACGAAGTGGTTGACAACGCCATCGACGAGGCGATGGGCGGGTACTGCGACCGGATAAAGGTCACCGTCCACGCGGGCAACAGCGTTACGGTGGAGGATAACGGAAGAGGCATACCCGTTGACATACACAAGACGCAGAAGAAGCCCGCCGTTGAGGTTGTTATGACGACTCTTCACGCCGGAGGTAAATTCGACCACAGGGTGTATAAGGTCGCCGGCGGCCTGCACGGCGTGGGGGTGAGCGTTGTGAACGCCCTGTCCGAATGGCTCGAGGCCGAGGTAAGGCGTGACAACAAGGTCTATCATCAGGAATACGAGCGCGGTAGGACCGCCTCCAAGCTGACGGTAATCGGGAAAAGCGCCACAACAGGGACAAAGGTCACATTCAAGCCCGACAAAGAGATATTCAAGAAAATAGACTTCAGCTTCGAGGTGCTGGCAAACAGGATGCGCGAACTTGCCTTTTTAAACAGCGGGCTTCTTATAGAAATAAAGGACGAGAGGAGCGACAAGGAGGAGAAATTTCATTTTAAAGGCGGCCTGTCTTCTTTTGTCGAGCATTTAAACAAGAATAAAAATCCCATTCATAAAAAGATCATCTATCTTCACAAACAGAAGGAAAACGTGGATGTGGAGGTGTCGCTTCAGTATAACGACGGGTACGCCGAGACGATTTTCACCTTCGTGAACAACATCAATACCATAGAAGGCGGGACCCACCTCAGCGGTTTTAAATCCGCCCTCACCAGGACCATCAATCAATACTGCAAAGGAAAGAACCTACTGAAAGACAAGGGGGCGTCTCTCTCCGGGGACGATGTAAGGGAAGGGATAACCTGCGTGATAAGCGCCAAGGTGCCGAACCCGCAGTTCGAGGGGCAGACAAAGGCGAAGCTCGGCAATTCGGAGGTGGAAGGCATAGTGGAGGCGGTGACCAACGAGGCCCTGAGCGCGTTTTTCGAGGAGACCCCGTCGGTAGCGAATAAGATAGTGGAGAAGGCGATACTCGCAGCGCGGGCGAGAGCCGCCGCGCGCAAGGCGCGCGAGCTTACAAGGCGCAAGGGCGCGCTTGATTCGGGCTCGCTGCCCGGCAAGCTCGCGGACTGCTCCGAGAAAAATCCGGAACTCTGCGAGTTGTACATAGTCGAAGGTGACTCCGCCGGCGGATCCGCCCGGCAGGGCAGAGACCGGCGCTATCAGGCGATATTGCCGATAAAAGGAAAGATATTGAATGTGGAAAAGGCGCGCCTGGACAAGATCCTCTCAAACGAGGAGATCAGGACATTGATAAGCGCTATAGGCACGGGCGTCAGCGACGAATTTAATTTAGAGAAGCTAAGGTACCATAAGGTAATCTTGATGTGCGACGCGGATATCGACGGCTCTCACATAAGGACCCTTTTATTGACCTTCTTTTACAGACAAATGCCCAAGCTTGTCGAGAAGGAACATATCTTTATAGCCCAACCACCGTTATATAAGATTAAAAGAGGAAAAAGGGAGGAATATATAGATACAGAGAGGGAAATGGACGCGCTCCTACTTGATATAGGGACAGAGGAAATGACGCTGATGCGCCTCACGGATAAAAAGAAGTTCGAAGGAAAGCATCTCGTCAAGCTGTTAGAGGCACTGTTGGAGCTTAGTAAGCTTTCAACCGCAATATATAAAAAGGGAGTGGCTTTCTCAAAATTCATACAATTGCGCAAGAAGAGAGGTAAGAAATTACCAATTTATAAGGCAAAAGTGGAGGGAGAAGACATATTCTTATATGACGATGACGAGCTTGCGGCGCTTATTAAAAAGCTTGAGAAGGAGCGCAAAAAGAGCGGCAAGCCGGATGAGGTAAAGCCCCCGGAGACCGATATTACAAAAGATATCGGCCTTGTTGAGATTTTTGAGGCGAGAGAAATAGAAAAGGTTGTTGAGAAATTAGAAAGCTTGAATATGGATATAAACAATTATGAGCCCGCAAAACAGGAGTCATTGCCCGGGCGCAAGGCGAAGGAATCGAAACCGAAACCGGTGTATAAGGTCGAGGCCGACAAAGAGAAGAAGTTTCTATACAGCATGAAGGAGCTGGTTGCGTATATAAAAGAGACCGGGCGCAGGGGCATGACTATACAGCGTTATAAAGGCCTGGGCGAAATGAATCCTCACCAACTATGGGCCACCACAATGGACCCTGATAAGAGGTCTATACTCAAGGTCACCTTGGAAGACGCCGTCAAGGCCAACGAGATGTTTACGGTTCTGATGGGAGACCAGGTCGCGCCCCGAAGGGAATTTATATACAAACACGCGCCGGAAGTGCGCAACCTCGACGTGTAGGACGCTTGCCAAGGCGCCGGCATCGTTAACTTATAAAAAAAACAAGTTGACAATAGGTTTTTAACTGCTAAAATGGGCCTGTAATGAAAATCAGGCCCTTATTTTTTATAGCCGCGGCAGGCGCGTTTCTGCCGTTGATCTCGCCGGCGGAAGAGGTACCTGCCGCAGAAGACGGCCTGCTTCTTCCGGCTATCGTCATAAGTTCCTCTAAAATCCCCGAACAACGGCCGCTTAGAAACGTTACCTATATTACATCCGGCGCCTTTGATGATACTGCCGGCAGCGCCATAACCGATATGGCTTCCGGCCTGCATTCCCTGGATGTAAGACGGCGCTCGCCCTGCGGGGTCCAGGCGGACCTGAATATCCGGGGCGCGACCTTCGAGCAATCCGCGGTTCTTATAAACGGTTTGAGGATGAATGACCCGCAGACGGCACACCACAATACGGACATACCGTTTACCGCGATGGACCTGGAACGGCTCGAGCTCCTGCACGGAGGCGGCTCGGCGCTTTACGGCCCAGACGCATTCGGCGGCGCCTTGAATATTATCACAAAAAGGCCGCGGGGCAGGCATGTCCGCGCGGAGTTTGGCTTCGGGCGGGACGATTATATGAGAGAGGCGGTGTCGATTACCCAGCCGACGGGCCCCGTCGGGAACAGGGTCTCTTTTGAAAGGTCAAGGTCCTCGGGGCATACCGAGGCGTCGGATTTCGAAATCACAACTTTTTCCTTTGATTCGTTACTGGAGGGGGAGTCCGGGGAGCTTGAGATAATAGGCGGCTACAGCTATAAGGATTTCGGCGCGAGCACGTTTTATTCAAGTTTGTATCCCAAAGAAGGCGAATATACCGACACAAGAACGCTCATAGCGCGCGGGAGATTTGCAAAAGACGCTATATCCGTGGAGCCGAAATTTTATTACAGGCGCCATTGGGATAGATTTATCCTCGACAGAGACAGGCGCTTCTGGATGAGGAACACCCACAAGACCTATACATCCGGCGCCGAGGTACAACTGACCGTCGAGACGGGCGCGGGCGCGGTGATCCTGGGCGCGGATATATCGCGGGATAAAATTGACAGCACGAATTTGCGGAAACACGAAAGAAACCGCTGGGCTATGCTGGCCGGGTATAATTACGGGATGCCTTGCGGGTTCGCGATGAACGCGGATCTGCGCGCGGACCGGTTTTCCGGGTTCGGGTGGGAGCTTTCCCCGTCGCTGGAGCTGGGGTACGAATTAAACGACAGGACACGCCTGCGTTCATCCGTGAACAGGTCCTACAGGATACCGTCCTTCACGGATTTGTATTATGTAAGCCCGGCGAATATCGGCAATGAGCGCCTTAAGGCGGAGCGGGCGTGGTCATATGAGGGGGGTTTTGATTATGAAGGGGATTTTTTCAAGGCCTCCGCCACCCTTTTTAAAAGGCACGCCCGGGATGTAATCGACTGGACGCGGGATGACGCCGCCGAGGCGTGGACGGCGGAAAACAGGGGCGGGATAGAGACGTTCGGGGCGGAGACCCTTTTTAAATTGAGGGCCGCGGAATTTTGCGGCGGTCTTTTTTCCTGCGGCGTGTCGGCCGGGTATGATTTTATACATTCCGAAAAGGATTCATCCGGCAGGAGGTTTTCGAAATACGCCCTGGATTATTTGAAGCACAACCTACACGTCAAGGCAGACAGCAGGATGCCTCTGGGTATAAAGGGCATGGTTAAATTTTCGTTCAGGGAAAGGGCGGGAGGCCAGCCGTATTTTCTCCTTGACGCCGGGGCCTGCAAAGAAGCGCGGATAGCGGGGTTTGAGGTGGAGATTTACGCCGAAGCCGTAAATCTTTTCAACACCTCTTACTCGGAAATAAGCGGCGTTCCTATGCCGGGCCTCGGCCTTTTCGGAGGCGCCAGGGCCGGGTTTTAATTGGGGACGGTTCTCGCCGCCTTAAGGGGGACAGGTCTACACAAGGCTTATTACAAAACATAGACCAGTCCCCTTCCTCCTGCGGAGGAACCTGTCCCCTACGAAAAAAGTCCAACCCCGGAGGTTGTAAAAAAAGTCCAACCCCGGAGGTTGTAATATTTACACAAGGCTTATTACAAAACATAGACCAGTCCCCTTCCTCCTGCGGAGGAACCTGTCCCCTGAACCCTGAATGCAACCTCATTCCACCTCGTAGGCGGAGAAACTTCTCCACTTACGAGGCGGGGGAGCCCACCTAGAATTTTATTGACTTTATTAAATCCATATAATAGAATAATTTCAAGTTATCACTATAATATAATAAAGAGACAGGGGAAAGAGGCGTATGTATACCAAAAACGAGAAGGTAATACCGATTTATATAGAAGACGAGATGAAGGACTCCTATATAAGTTACGCCATGAGCGTAATAGTGGGCAGGGCCCTGCCGGATGTTCGTGACGGGCTTAAGCCCGTGCATCGCCGTATACTTTATACGATGAAAGAGCTCAACCTGGAGCACAGCAAGCCCTACAAGAAAAGCGCCAGGATAGTCGGGGAGTGCTTTGTGAAAGACACAACCGTCTTGACCGACAAAGGGCTTGTGCCGATTCAGGATATACAACGCGGGGATGTAGTATATACAGAGAAGGGCAAAAGGCGCGTTACAGAACTTTATGAAATGCCGCCAAAAGATCTATTGAAAATACAACTGGGCAACGGGACGCATAATGTGGTTACGCCGTTACAAAAATTTAAGGTATTAAACCGGCATTTTGAGTTTGAATGGAAAGAGGCAGGTAGCTTGGAGCCAAATGACTACATTGTCGTAAAGGCCCACTACCCGGATAGAAAGCAGAAAGTCAAACTTGAAAAAGTGAATATCCTCAATCCGGCGCATCTCAATGAGAATATAGCGTATCTTATGGGGGTGTTTATATCCGAAGGGTCTATAGAAAAATGCAAAAACAAACGCGATACACACAGAATACATATTTCCTGCAATAGCCGCGCAGTCATTGAAAAACTCGCCGATATCGTGATGCAAGAATTTGATTATGTGCCGACTATAGAAGAAAAACCGTATGCATTCAAGGACAATAAAGGAGAAACACATAACCGACGCCAATACACCCTGAGAATCGGCAGAAAGCATGCGGTAGATTTCCTGATAAAAAACTTCGATATTGCCGCCTCAAAGGCATCGACCAAAAAAATCCCGCGTCAAATCTTTACATCCCCGCGGCCGGTTATATACGCTTTTATTTCCGGCTTAATCGACGGCGACGGAAGTGTGCACGGTAAGCGCTCGGTTATTCACTACGGGTCTGTTTCCGAGGAACTAATAGACAAATTGCAGATTTTGACGCAGCACTTGGAGATATTCAGTGCCAAATATACCGCGGGGATACGGCCAAACCGCTTTGTGGGGGCAAGAAAAATACACAGAAGCCTGCCTTTTCACTACTTGGAATTTCAGGGGGTAAACGCCAAGCTTCTCGCCTCGAATTTAAAGCTTTACGAGAGAGAAAAAGATAAACGGCGGATTTTACTTTTTAAAAAGAGGATAAAAAAATCTATGTTTGAAAGCATCCCCTATTCCGGGGAGCATATATTTAGAGAGTTAGCAGAGAAGCACATCGGCAGCGGGTGGTATAAAGCCGCATCAGGCGAAAAATTTCGTTCAGGTATAAAATACGCCACCGGCTGCAAGATCAGGTATCCAAAAGACCTAAAAGAAAAACCATTGAGAAAATCCCAAATTATAGAGTGGGGCATTAAAGATAAACTGGAAAGGATAAAATCTCCGTTGTACGAGTTTATAAATCGCCTCATGAGAGAGAATATATATTTTATGAGGGTTTCCTCGGTAACAAAGGCCGCTGCGCAGATTACATATGACATACAGGTGGAGGGCGAGCATGAATTTGTCGCCAACGGCATGGTTTCTCATAATTGCCTTGGAAAATACCATCCGCACGGGGATATGGCGGTATACGACGCGCTTGCGAGGATGGTGCAGGAGTTTTCCTTAAGGTACCCGCTGGTGGACGGGCAGGGGAATTTCGGCTCCATCGACGGCGACGCTGTCGCCGCGATGCGATACACGGAGGCGCGCCTGGCCTCTATAACCGATCACATACTGGCCGATATCGAAAAAGACACGGTAAAGTTCGTGCCCAATTTTGATGACAGCCTCAAGGAGCCCAGCGTTATGCCCGCGGCCCTGCCGAACCTTTTGATAAACGGTTCCAGCGGCATCGCGGTCGGCATGGCCACGAATATCCCTCCCCACAATCTGACCGAGACAGTGGAGGGCGTGATAGCCATTATTGACGACCCGGACATAGAATTGAAAGAACTGATGAAGCGCGTAAAGGGCCCCGATTTTCCTACCGGAGGCATCATATGCGGCCGGGAGGGCATTATAGACGCGTACAAGACCGGGCGGGGCAGGGTAATCGTCCACGCGAAGGCCTCCACGGAAGAGCTGAAAAACGGAAAGCAGCAGATAATCATAACAGAGATCCCCTATCAGGTCAACAAGACAAACCTCATAGAGTCCATCGCCGACCTTGTGCAATCCAAGCGCGTAGAGGGGATAAGCGATTTGAGAGACGAGTCCGACAAGGACGGCATGCGCATAGTGATAGAGCTGAAACGGGACCAGAACGCCGAGGTGATACTGAATCAACTCTACAAGCACACGCAGATGCAGACCACTTTCGGTATCATCATGCTCGCGCTGGTCGACAACAGGCCCGAGGTCCTTAGCCTGAAAGAGCTTTTGTCTCATTATATAGAACACCGCCGCCACATTATAGTAAACAGGACGAAGTTCGAGCTCGCGAAGGCGGAAGACAGGGCGCATATATTGGAAGGGTTGAAGATCGCCCTTAAGAATCTTGACAAGATAATAGCGATTATAAAAAAATCGAAAGACCCCAAGATCGCCAAAGAGGCCCTCATAGACAAATTTGACCTTTCCGCAAGACAGGCGCAGGCGATTTTGGAGATGCAGCTCCAGCGGCTGACGGGCCTGGAGCGCGAGAAGATCGATAAAGAATATATGGAGCTTCTCAAGAAAATAGAATATCTCAAGGGCATACTCGCGAGCAAAAAAAAGGTCCTGGATATCATAAAAGAAGAGGCCTCCGCCATAAAAAAGAAATACGGCGACGAGCGGAGGACAGCTATTCTCGGCAAGGTCCAGGACATCGCGATGGAAGACCTGATAGCCGAGGAGGATGTCGTTATAACGATAAGCCATTCGGGGTATATAAAGAGGTTCCCCGTTTCTTCCTACAGAAAGCAGAAGAGGGGCGGCAAGGGAATAACCGGTGCCGGCACAAGGGAAGAGGATTTCATAGAGGACATATTCATCGCCTCTACCCACGACAATATTTTGTTTTTCACAAACAAAGGGAAGGCGCATCTGCTGAAGGTGTACGACATCCCGCAGGCAGGCAGACTCTCGAAGGGGAAATCCATAGTTAATCTCCTGCGGCTTTCTCAGGGCGAAGGGGTGACCTCAAGCATATCGGTAAAGGACTTTGAGGAGAAAAAGAGCCTCGTCATGGCCACAAAGACAGGCAAAATAAAAAAGACGGCGCTTGCGGAATTCGCGAATATCAGACGCGGCGGCATCAACGCAATAAATATAGGGAAAGAGGATGTCCTGATAAGCGCCCAGCTCACCGCGAAGGGGGATGAGATTTTCATAGCCAGCTCCCAGGGCAAGGCGATACGGTTCCCCGAGAAACAGATACGTGATATGGGCAGGAACGCCGCCGGGGTCCGCGGGATAAGGCTGTCTAAGAAGGATGAAGTGGTGGGTATGGTGGTGATAAAGGACGCGAAAACCACCCTCCTTAGTGTTACTAAAAACGGATTCGGTAAAAGGACGCAGGCCTCCGAGTACAGGGCCCAATCCCGCGGCGGGAAGGGCATCATAAATATTAAGGTAACGGCCAAAAACGGCGCGGTCGTGGGGCTGAAGGCGGTTTCGGACAGGGACGACATAATACTGATAACCCAGGGCGGCATGATAGTCCGCTGTGCCGTGAAGGACATAAGGGCGACCGGCAGGGCGGCGCAGGGCGTGAGGATAATCAAGCTTGCCGCTAAGGACTATGTGGCGTCGGCGATAGCGGTTGAGCCGGCGGAATAGATGCGGGTAATTGGCGGAACCGCGTTCCACCTCGTAGGTGGAAATGGTCAGGGGTGGCGCAATGCATCATAAAATACGGAGGTGCCTATGAAATTAAACGCGAGGGCTTTGGGATTTACCTGCGGGGTCATATGGGGCCTGGCGCTTCTGGTGTTGACGCTTGTGTCTTTATGGTCGGGCAGGGCGTACGGAAGGCATTTTTTATACGCCGTTGCCTCTGTATATCCCGGTTACGCGATAACCAAAGGCGGCGCGCTGCTGGGGATATGTTACGGTTTTGTGGACGGGTTTATAGGCGGATGGCTTATCGCCAAGATGTATAATTTTTTCGCTAAGGAATAAAAAAATAAAAAACACAGCGTCCCCATCGTCCCCCGCATACGCACTTATGTGCTCTGCGGGGTCCCGCCGAATTCCGCCTTTGGCGGAATGTAGGCGGGATAGTTTGGCCCGGACACGAAATTTTTAAGCTTATAGTTATGGCAAGCACAAAACCGGTCAAAAATATACAAAAGCAATAGTACTTTCAAAAAAATAAAAAACACAGCGTCCCCATCGTCCCCCGCATACGCACTTACGTGCTCTGCGGGGTCCCGCCGAATTCCGCCTTTGGCGGAATGTAGGCGGGATAGTCTGGCCCGGACAATAAGAGATAGGTCAATGTATTATGTGTACATACTAAAAGGTCAATCTAAACACTATATAGGTAGTACATCCGATATAGACAGGAGATTAAAGGAACATAACTTAGGCAAAACAAAATCGTTGCGAGGCAAAGGTCCTTTTGAAATAGTTTATTTGAAAAAATTTGCTTCAAGAGCAGAGGCTGTCACAGAAGAACATCGAATAAAAGCATTCAAAGGTGGCAACGCATTTAAAAAATTAATACAAACAGCGTCCCCATCGTCCCCCGCATACGCACTTACGTGCTCTGCGGGGTCCCGCCGAATTCCGCCTTTGGCGGAATGTAGGCGGGATAGTCTGGCCCGGACAATAAGAGATAGGTCAATGTATTA
>Ga0272442_10003540_pt1 | contig 21871 bp, 18 predicted proteins | sample SSMForm2O_FD_200262 | JGI IMG/M metagenome (GOLD analysis project Ga0272442, IMG submission 200262) | Marine sediment archaeal communities from Little Sippewissett salt marsh, Falmouth, MA, United States - SSM-Form-2O | ecosystem: Environmental > Aquatic > Marine > Wetlands > Sediment ... | reverse complement strand
GGTCAGAAGGTATGGTTCTGGCTGTGAAAACAAAAAGCGGTTTCGCTCTTCTTACAACGGACCGGGAAGCAGAGCAGGGGCTTCGTGTTGAATAACATGCCCCCCATTGTGGACACTCATGCCCACCTGGTCATGGACGCATTTGCCGGTGATATGGAAGCCGTTCTGGACCGTGCAGCTGATGCAGGTGTATCATGGGTGCTTGTTCCGTCAACCGATGTGGACTCGGCCCGCCAAGTCGTGAGACTGTGTGAGTCCGAAAGTTCAGTTTACGGGGCTGTTGGTGTACACCCCCACGACGCTGATAAGGCCGGCGACACAGATATGGAGGCAATAGCATCTATGCTGCTTCATCCCCGTGTTTGTGCTGTTGGTGAAATAGGTATGGATTTTCACTACTCTTTCTCGTCAAAGGAGGCGCAGGAGCGGGTGTTTTCCATGCAGCTTGCACTGGCCAGAGTCAATGACATGCCGGTTATTATTCATTCACGGGAGGCGGTCAATGAGATCCTGGCAATCATTGATGCGGTTGTCCCTGACAGTATTGAAGGTGTGTTCCACTGTTTTACCGGATCACATGCCGAGCTGGAAGCAGTTCTTGAACATGGTTTTTATGTGTCAGTGGGCGGCATGGTAACATTTAAAAACGGGAAGATTGCAGAGCTGGCCGGGCAGATACCGCTGGACCGGCTTCTCATTGAAACCGATGCCCCGTACTTAACTCCGGTTCCGCTGCGGGGCAAGAGAAATGAACCGGCATATCTTGTGCATGTTATAGAAAAACTGGCGCAGATTTATGACGCCTCCTTTGAACAGATTGCCCGGCAGACTGCAGTAAATGCCGGGAGGCTGTTTGGAACAGGGTATGATGAGTGAACACTCCGGGCATTAAACCAAATAAAAGACTGGGGCAGCATTTTCTGCGTTCCCCTGCAGTGATAGAGAAAATCTGTACAAACATGGCAGTATCCCCCGGTGACACTGTCATTGAAATTGGCCCTGGTGAGGGCGTGCTCACAGAACAGCTGGCGCATACAGGAGCACAGATTGTTGCAGTGGAGAAAGACCGGCGCCTGGCAGATATGTGTGCTGAACGGTTCGCTGCATGTGAGAATGTGTCCGTTGTCAGTGAAGATATTCTGCAGTTTGACATGCGGCCTTATGTGCCCCCAGGCAAAAAAGTGCGGGTTGCCGGTAATGTGCCGTACAATATTACATCGCCGATTCTTTTCTATCTGATGGAGCGGCGAATGGTTGTTGCTGATGCAACATTAATGGTGCAGAAAGAAGTGGGAGAGCGGCTGACCAGCCGGCCCGGAACGAAAAGTTACGGTATTCCCACAGTGCTTTTCATAGAGTATGCCGATGTTTCCCGGCTGTTCTGCGTGGGGAAGAGCAATTTTTTTCCGCAGCCGGCTGTAGACTCAATGGTTGTGCACATCGGATTTCTGGAAGAACCCCGGTATGCGTTGAAAGATACTGAGCTGTTTTTCCGGGTGGTAAAGGCTACCTTTGGAAAACGGAGAAAAATGCTGCGGAATACAGTAAAACAGCTCATTCCGGCCGAATACATGGATACGCTCAGCATTGATCTGAGCAAGCGGCCGGAACAATTACATGTTGAAGAATTTGTGCGTCTGGCAAATGAAATTTGCCTGTATATGAGGTGATGCCATGGATCAGGTTACCGGCACAGAAAATATCGGTGATGTTATACGTGAACTGCTTGAGGATAACAATGATACAGTGCTTCAGGCGGCCCTGGTTGATTTGCATGCAGCAGATATAGCCGAAGTCGTTGAACGGATTGACCGTGAAGACAGGGCGCGGATTGTAAACCTTCTTCAGAAGGAAAAGGCCTCGGAAGTTGCAGCGGAATTGTCAGCATCAATACTGCACGATCTGTTTGAAGACCTGCCCCAGAAGACTGTTGTGGACATTGTGCAGGATATGGATTCCGATGATGCAGCCGATGTTATTGGCGAGCTTGATGCAGAGTATGCGGAAAAAATACTGTCGGCCATGCCCTGGGAAGAGACACGGGAAGTGCGGACTTTGCTGGGGCACAGTGAAGAGAGCGCCGGCGGTATTATGGCGGTCGAAGTTGTCACCGTGTACGACAACCAGACCGCGTCGGAAGCCCTCGATGCACTCAGGCAGAAGTCCAGTGAAGTTGATGATGTGTACAATATCTATGTTGTGGACCAGGGAGGCGTGCTGCAGGGAGTAGTAGCGCTGAAAGACCTGGTGCTGGCCGGCCCTCAGGATAAACTTTCATCAATAATGGATGCCGAGTTCCTCTCAATCCATCCGGAAATGGATCAGGAGGCAGTAGCGAATTTTTTCCATAAATACGATCTTGTGGTGGCGCCGGTTGTTGATGAAAACGGCAGGCTTGTGGGACGTGTCACAGTGGATGATATCCTCGATGTTGTGGAAGAAGAGGCCAGTGAAGATATCGCGCTGATGGCCGGTATAACCGATGAAAATATTGTAGAGGGGTCGGTATTCAAGCTGTCCATGGGTCGGCTGCCGTGGCTTATCGTCTCATTCTTCGGGGAGATGGTGTCTGCAACGGTCATGCACCATTTTTCCGCGTCGATTAAACAAGTGGTCATGTCTGCCTTCTTTATTCCCCTTATCATGGCTATGGGTGGGAACACAGGCATACAGTCTGCAACAGTGGTTATCCGCGGTCTGGCAGTGGGCGATTTTTTCCTCCGCGACACAGGAAAACGTCTCGTAAAGGAGCTGCTCATTGCACTGATAAACGGCCTGATCATAGCGCTCTTCCTTCTTGCTGTCACCTATATATGGATGGGTAATGTCCGGTTCGGTATTATTCTGGGTGTATCCATGATCGCCGTGCTGTTTAACGCGGCTTTTATCGGCACTATTTTGCCGTTTTTCCTGAAAAGCGTCAAGATTGACCCGGCAGTATCCACCGGGCCCTTTATCACAACTTCCAATGATGTGCTGGGCCTGCTGATATATTTTAGTCTGATAACGCTCTTCTCAAAATGGCTGTAGAGAACCATGGCAATACAAAAGACCGGAGCAATAGTACTTAAAACCTGGAAGTTCGGGGAAACGTCAAAAATAGTATCGTTGCTGACGAGGGATTACGGAAAAATACGGGTAATGGCTAAAGGCGCCCGTTCGCAGAAAAGCGCATTCAAAGGCTGTCTTGAACCTCTTTCTCATATACACATCGTCTATTATGACAAGAAGACGAGAAACCTTCAATTATTGAGCAAGACCGACCTTGTAGACCCCCATGTCAGGTTCATGGGCGATATGCTGAGGACAACTCTTGGATTTGCAGCTGCTGAACTGGTAAACAAAGCGCTCATGGATAATGAACCCCAGGCAGACATTTTCGACCTTCTTAAAAATGTTCTTTCGTCCATGAATAAGTACGACGGGTTTCTGGAAGGCCTGTTCTGGTATTTTGAAGAGACCTTTATTTCTATGATGGGATACAAACCGACATGGGATGCCTGCCTGCGGTGTAAATCTTCACTGGGACTGGGAGGAGGTTATTTCCAGCCCGACTCCGGCGGGCTGCTCTGCCCGCAGTGCGGCAGCCACAGCGGCGGGCTCAGGATTTCGCCGGAATCTCTGGACATTCTTTTTTGGATGCAGAAAGCCCCATTGGCTGATATTACAAGACTGTCACCGGTTCCCGGTGTAACAAAAGAGATACGAAAAATGTTTGATCTTTATTTTAAAACACATGTTGACTTGAAAAACGGCCTGCATTCTCTGGACGTTTTTTATGAACTCACACAAGGCGGTGCCATATGAGAAGGACTAAAATAGTCTGCACTATCGGGCCTGCGACCAGGTCGCCGGAAATGCTGGAACGCATGATTACCGCGGGTATGAATGTGGTCCGCCTGAATTTTTCCCATGGATCCCATGACGTGCACGGCAAGATCATTGATGATGTGCGTGAGATCTCGAGCAAACTGGGCAGGCCAGTTGCCGTGCTTCAGGATCTTGCAGGGCCGAAAATCCGCACGGGGACCATAGAAAACGGCCCTGTCATGCTTAAATCGGGAGCAAGGTTCCTGCTCACAGCGCGGGATGTTACCGGGTCCGGCAAGCAGGTATCTGTTACATATAAAAATCTGCCCGAAGATGTTGTGCCTGGAGACACACTGCTTTTATGTGACGGGTCTATCGAACTGGAAGTTGTGGGGGTCAGCGGCCAGGATATTGGGTGCACGGTCATCGTCGGAGGTGAGCTCGATTCCAACAAAGGAATAAATCTGCCCGACAGAAGCATACAGGCTGATATACTCAGTGAAAAAGACAGGCGTGACCTTGCGTTCGGTATTGAAAAGGGTGTTGATTATGTTGCGCTCTCATTTGTGCGCAATGTTGATGATGTGCGCCGGGCGCGCTCCGTTCTCAATGACTCGGGATCGGATGCACTGCTTATTGCCAAGATAGAAAAACATGAAGCCCTCAACAATATTGATGACATTGTCAAAGAGGTTGACGGTATTATGGTTGCCCGGGGCGATTTGGGTGTTGAGATACCGATTGAAATGGTTCCGCGGGTTCAGAAACGGCTCATACGGAAAGCGAACAAAGCGGCGAAACCGGTAATAACCGCGACGCAGATGCTCAAATCTATGGTAGACAATCCCCGTCCCACGCGGGCCGAAGTGACTGATGTGGCCAATGCGATTCTTGACGGAAGTGATGCTGTCATGCTCAGTGAAGAGACGGCAATAGGCTCATACCCTGTTGAAACCATTTCCATGATGAATAATATCGCGCGGTCAATAGAGCAGAGTTTTCCGTTCCGGGCATGGACAAAACGGTATCGCGACAACAGCAAGCTGGGCGCGCCTGAAGCAGTAGCATTGTCAGCATGCGAAATCGCTGAAAGCATACGCGCTTCAGCAATAATCGCATCGACTAAATCGGGCAGCACAACGCGCCTGGTTTCGAAATACAGGCCCAGTCAGATTGTTCTGGCAATGACACCCGATAAGAAGACATACTGGCAGCTGGCTCTTGTATGGGGTGTGATACCAGTCCTCATGGAGAGTGTTCATACAACTGATGACTTGGAAACCCATGCTATTGATCTTGCCAGCAATTCCGGATATGTTCATGTCGGCGATCAGATTGTGCTGATTGCGGGCATGCCCCTGTATGTGGCAGGTACGACCAATTTAATTAAGATCAAAAAAATTGAATGTGCAGATTCAAAGGAGGAGTGATTGGCAGCTACAGATATGGATAAGATCGTATCCTTGTGTAAAAGGCGGGGATTTATTTTTCAGTCAAGCGCGATTTACGGGAAACTGAATGCCTGTTATGATTACGGGCCTCTCGGCGTGGAAATGAAGCGCAACATAAAAGAGATATGGTGGCGTTCAATGGTGCAGGAGCGGAGCAATATAGTCGGTCTTGACGCAGCCATCCTCATGCACCCTAAGGTTTGGGAGGCATCGGGCCATGTAACGGGCTTTACAGATCCTCTTGTTGACTGCAGGCAGTGCAAGATGCGGTTCAGAGAAGATGAGATTGAAGAGAAGTTTCTTGAGAAACGGCAGTGCCCCAGGTGCGGGACTGTGGGTTCTCTTACTGAAGCGAGGCAGTTTAACCTTATGTTCAAGACAAATATGGGCCCGGTAGAAGAAAAATCTTCTACAGTATATCTACGGCCCGAAACAGCCCAGGGGATCTATGTTAATTATAAAAATGTCATTGATTCTTCACGGCTTAAAATACCGTTCGGTATCGCCCAGATCGGCAAAGCCTTCAGAAACGAGATAACTCCAGGAAACTTCATATTCAGGACCCGGGAATTTGAACAGGCTGAGATGCAGTTTTTTGTGCGGCCCGGTGATGATGAAAAGTTTTTTGAAGAATGGAAAGAAGTGCGTATGAACTGGTATTCCCGGATCGGCATAAACAAAGAAAAACTGAGGTTTCACGAGCATGCAAGTGATGAGCTTGCCCACTATGCAAAAGCTGCCTTTGATATAGAATACAAGTATCCTATTGGATGGAAAGAACTCGAAGGCATACACAACAGAACTGATTTCGACCTTTCCCGGCATCAGGAACATTCGGGCAAAGACCTGACATATTTTGATGATGCAGCCCGGGAAAGATTTCTGCCCTACATCATAGAGACATCCAGCGGTATGGACCGAATCCTGCTTACCTGCCTGGTTGACGGGTATGAAGAGGAGAAGCTCGAGAAAGAGACTCGAACAGTGCTGAGGCTGGATCCCAAAGTGGCGCCTGTAAAAGCAGCAGTGTTTCCTTTGGTAAAGCGTGACGGCATGCCCGAATACGCAAAGAAACTGGAAAAAGACCTGCGAAAGAGTTTCATGGTGTTTTATGATGAATCGGGTGCAGTGGGCCGGCGGTACAGGCGCCAGGATGAAGCGGGAACGCCTTTCTGTATAACCGTGGATTCGCAAACCCTTGAAGACGATACCGTAACTATCAGAGAAAGAGACTCGATGAAACAGATCAGGATTCCTTCCAATGGTGTGCGGGATGAACTGAGAAAGAAAATGTGGGAGTAGTATTCATGAGGAGGATCTGCTGGGCTGCTGGGCTGTGGGTGGTCTGTATACTTGCCGGATGTGTGTGTGCCGAGGAGCAAAAAACCGATGATACAAAGAAAACAGAGGCGTGGAAACGTAAATTCAACACCGGTGTGAGCCTTACCCAGAGTTCATACAGCAACTGGGCCGGCGGCGGAGAGAACAGTGTTGCCTGGACTGTGCGGTTTGACGGTGAGATTGGAAAAATCTGCAGGGACCTGGAGTGGCTTGTAACATCTCTTATGACATTCGGCCAGTTAAAGGCACAGAAGGCGACTCCCAAGACAACCATTGACAAGATAGATGTGGATGGCACAGTCACTTGGGAGCTGGGGCCACACATAAACCCATATGTGGGCGGAGGGCTTTTAACACAGTTCAGCAAGGGGTACGATTACAAGGCAGAACCTGCAGCGGCCCAGTCAAAATTCTGGGACCCTGCATATCTGTCCCAAAGCCTGGGCGCCAGAATAAAAGCCAAAGAGGTCATGAACAGCCAGCTGGGCGTCGCTCTTAAGCATACGTTTACCAGTGAGTTCACCAAATATTCCGATGATACCAAGACAGACAAGGTAGAGAAATACAAGCTTGAAACCGGCATACAGTCAACAACAAAGGTTAATGCAAAATTGGTTGATAATATAAAAGTGCTGTCAAAGCTTGAGCTGTTTTCATCTTTTGAAAGTATACGGCTTGTTGATATGCGGTGGGACACCCTGTTTACTGCATCGCTTAACAAGTATATTGTGCTGACGCTTAATATTCAGATAAATTACGACAGGGATGTTGTTGATAAAACCCAGATAAAAGAAGTAGCGGGCCTTGGCATTACCTATAATCTGTTTGACTGAAACAGCGATGTAACGGTCAGAGATGAGAAATAACGGCCTGATAACAGGAAGCAGTACGGAAAATTGTGATAAAAAGCGGAGAAGTGCGGATTTTACTTGCATTAAATAATAACATGCCTATATTGTTATATGCACCGATGCGTTTACTTCTTGAGGACTATGAATCCCCTAAATTATCAAGGAGGTTGATATGAGTACCGGTAGGGGCACAGTAAACAAAGTCATCCTGGTTGGAAGACTGGGACGGGATCCGGAGCTGAAGTATGCTCCTTCAGGCAGGGCGGTTGCAAACTTTTCTGTTGCAACCAATGAATCCTGGAAAGATAAAGAAGGCAACAAACAGGAGCGTACTGACTGGCACAGAATCGTGGCATGGGGCAAGCTTGCTGAGATAATCGGCGAGTATGTCAAGAAGGGCAGCCTTGTGTACATTGAAGGCCGTTTGCAGACACGGGATTATGAGGATTCAAACGGTGTGAAAAAGTACATTACAGAGGTTGTTGCCAGTGAAATGACTATGCTGGGATCTAAGGGCGGCGGAGATATGAAGCAGAGTGCACCGGCTGATTATAATGGAGGAGATCCGGGACCCGAGGATGACCTGCCGTTTTAATTCTGCTCCGGTTTCTTTGGAAGATGGAGATTAATTACAGCTTGAAATAAAGGGAGCTGTTTTAAAAGTACTGACATGCCAATAAAAATCCGCGGAAACACCGCGGATTTTTATATTCCGGGAGAAAGGTATGCTTCATAAAGACACACAAAATAAACTTGTCATGCTTGCAAAAGAGGCAAGGGCACGTGCGTATGCGCCCTATTCACATTTTTCGGTAGGAGCGGCGCTGCTTTCAAAAAGCGGTTCGGTATTTACAGGATGCAATGTTGAAAATGCATCCTACGGCCTGTCTGTATGTGCAGAACGGGCTGCGGTGTTTTCCGCTGTTGCACAGGGAGAACATGAGTTCGAGGCACTGGCAATCTTTACGGATACCGGGAAACCTGTACAGCCGTGCGGAGCCTGTTTGCAGGTGCTGGCTGAGTTCTGTGATGACCTTGAGCTCGTGCTGGCAGCACCAGGGTGTGTTACGGCTGAAATGCTTTCAGATGTTTTCCCGGCACGGTTTATGCTATAAATATTTTGCAGTGCCCGATGCAGTCATCACCGCCCGATGCGTGGAAAAAACTGCCGGTGCCGGTTAAAATCTGTCCGAAAACAGGTATGGCGTAAAAAAATCTTGACATTATCGGCAGATTTTAATATATTTTCATTGTTGACATTGTTCGTTATTAGGAGATTGCCTATACAAGTTCGTTAAAGGTCGATGGATTAGTAAATGTATGTAAGTTGCAGTGCAGGAGTTTGGTGCATCCATTACACCTTTACGGACATTTTTGTATGTAAACCGAGTCCGGGGTATTGCTGCCAGCTTCTGTTGAAACCCTGAGAGATCGGTTTTTTTAGTTTATGGAGGTTGTACGATGAAAAAATTAGTAGTACGCGCCGTTGTCGTTCTTCTGGTGCTTACAGTCACGGCAAACCTGTTCGCGGTCAGCCAGGCAGCTGTGCTATTTCTTCTGATCAGTCCGGGTGCGCGGGCTGCTGGTATGGGAGAAGCGTTTGTGGCGTTGGCTGATGATGCATCTGCCGTGTTCTGGAATCCTGCGGGCTTGGCATTCCAGCAGGGCAGAGAAGTAACACTTATGCATTCAAACTGGCTTCCCCAGCTTGTATCGGATATGTCCTATGAATTTATGGCATACAAACAGCATGTGCCCAGCATAGGCGGCACCATCGGCGCGAGCGTAACATTCCTTAATATGGGTCAGCAGACACACACCGGAGAGCAGCTCGATGACAGCGGCAATCCTATTGTTCTGGGTACATTCCAAAGCTGGGATATGGCAGTAACGCTGTCATATGCTACAGCAGTGACAAGTCATCTGGGTTTCGGCGTGAATGCCCGGTATATATACAGCCATCTTTCACCGGTAGGAGCCGGAGCGGAACAGGGACAGGGCACATCTTCCTCATTTGCTGTGGACCTGGGTGTTTTGTACAAGGTCCCGTTTATTCCGGGATTCTCTTTCGGCGCCAACCTGTCGAATCTGGGTCCGAAGATGACGTATGTTGATGCCGCACAGGCGGATCCTCTGCCGACAAATCTTAAAGTGGGTATGGCGTACAGAATTCTTGATTCGGAGTACAACAGACTCACATTGTGTTTAGACACGAACAAGCTGCTGGTAGTGCGTGATGATGACGGAACCGACCCCTTTTACCAAGCGGTATTCACAGCCTGGTCAGACCAGCCGTTCTCCCAGCAGATGCGGCAGCTCATCAGTTCTATCGGGGCCGAATACGTGTACAACAATATGATATTCCTCCGTGCCGGATACTATTATGATGAAGACGGAAAAGTAAAATACCCTTCATTCGGTGCAGGCCTGCAGTATGCAAATTTCCGTTTTGATTTTGGATATGTAGCTGCGGAACAGGGACATCCTTTGTCCGATACCATGCGGTTTTCTTTGTCAGCAGCGTTTTAATGTAAACCGGCTCTCCTTTGCTTATGCATTGCAGTTTCAGTTCTGGCAGAGGGATGCAGCCGGGACCGGTTTTACATACCCCGCGTAAAAGCGGGGTATTTTTCTGGTAACCCTGCATACTGTCGTGAACTCATCAGGACTATCGGTGTGAAGGCAGCTGTATATGGACAAAAGGCCCCATCTGAGCGGGAAATTCTGCTTTGAAGCAGGGTTAGGTACAGAACGCACATTAATTATAGACGGATACGTATGAAAAAAAATATTATCTCTCTTGCGGTACTGGTTTTGGGATTCAGCGCAGCAGCCGGGGCCGGAAACCGGAACAGACACATAAAAGCACTGCAGGGTTCTGTATCACAACAGAATATTGTGAAAACATGCAGGTATATGTGGAACAACGGTTTTCTTGCCGAAAAGAATTCATATGACAGCAGTATTGATACACTGCGGGTATTTGCCATGCGCGTTGCGTTTCAGCCCGACACCGATACAGGTACTACAGGCAACGGCATGTTTGATTTGTCCGTACCCGAGACCCCGGTTATTGATCCGGGGCCCCATGACAGAGCTTATTTCGAGTATCAGCTTGAGGCAGTGAAAAATTATTTCAGCCATGTTTCTGCAGGCAGGCTGGTTATTACCTATGATGTGGCTGAAGATATTGTAACGGTACCCGACACTATGGCAGTGTATGCTACATCACCGGCAGATACAGGGCTGGTCCGGCTTGTTGAGGATGCTGTGAATGCCGGCGACAAAGCCGGGTATGATTTTTCTCAATATGATGTATATGTTGTTTATCATGCCGGTGTGGGGCGGGACATTCAGCTTTCGTATGACCCGACACCGCAGGATATACCGTCGGCATTTCTTTCTATAGAAGATATACAAGGGGTAAAAGGAAGCGGGTTTGAAGGGTTTGCAGTACAGAACGGAGCCCACCATATAACCGAGTGTATCATTCTGCCTGAGACTGAAAGCCAGGAAGGGTATGAGATTGGGCTCCTTGGTACAAGCACTCTGCTGTTCGGGTTTCAGATTGGAATCCCGGCTCTCTGGGATACCAGAACCAACCGGTCGGGAATAGGGCGGTGGGGACTCATGGATCAGGGATCGGGAAATTTTTCAGGACTGCTTCCTGCTGAACCGAGCGCATGGACCAAAGTGTTTATGGGATGGCAGGACCCGGTTTCAGCCGGACCCGGGGAATCTGTGTCAGTAACGTCTTCTCTCACTGCAGGGAAGGGGAGTATTTTCAAGGTTATGCTGAATGACCATGAATATTTTCTTATTGAAAACCGTCAGAGCGATGCAAACGGCGACAGTGTGGCACTGGGAACAACCAGCAGCGGCGGGCAGGCCGTGTTCAACCGTGACGGGACCATATCATTATCGGGTGACAACAGTGTCATCACCTCTGTTGACGAGTATGATTTTGACCTGCCGGGATCAGGTATTCTTATCTGGCATATTGATGAATCGATCATTGCCCGTGGTATAGCCGATAATGAAATAAATATTGACCGGAACCACCGGGGCGTAGACCTGGAAGAGGCTGACGGTGCCCAGGATATAGGCCAGGTCTATGGATTTATTTCTGGAGGCGCAGGATCAGAGTACGGTGTAATGCACGATGCGTTTTACCGGGATAATGAGATCAACAAACTGGTGAATGACCGAGATGTTGTCGAATTCACACCGGAGTCATTTCCCTCGACGGACAGTTATTCCGGGGGAGCAACCCATCTTGTGATTACAGATTTTTCCAACCCGGATACAGTGATGACATGCAGTATTGAGTCTTCAATTGACCAGCAGGGTTTTCCTGTGAGGTTTGGATCCAGTTTTACACCAATGGGTGTTGTAAAAGCCGGCATTGGAGAAGAAAATCTGCTGCTGGTTCCTGTTGAAAGCGGTAAAGTATTTTGCTGGAACAGCGATGGAAGTCCCGGGTCCGCACACAGTGTTTATGTTCAGGAACAGTCTCCAATGGGCCGGGTTGCCGGGTTCTCGGTTCCATGCTGCATAGATGTGAATGCTGCATTTACGTGCATGCCTGCAGTGGTTGTTCCGTCCCGCGATGATGCCCGGTATATTGCATGCGCATTTTCCGGGGGGAACACAGTTGTATATTCCTGCACTGACAATGACGGTGACGGGATGTTCGACATAATGTTCCAGAAGCAGGAAAGTTCGGACATTACTTTTTTGTGCGCCATAGACACATTTATCTACGCGGGTACAGCATCAGGAAACGTCATTACTTTTTCTCTTTCAGGTGAAAAAGTTGCTGATACACAGCTGTGCCAGGACCGGGTCGTTGTGATAACAAGATATTCAGAATTTCAAATATGTGCAGTTCAGGAGAATGGCACAGTATCTGTCATTGATGAAAACGGAATTGTATCTGCCCAGTTTGTGTGTGATATTGATTCAGGCCTGCAGGGAGCGGCAGTTACCCGCATTGAGAAGGATGGAGAAGCGGTTATCACGGTCACATCAGCCGGTTCAGTCCATACTATGTCGGGAACTGTTTTGCCAAGGGGAAACGCAGGGCCCGAACGTATGAGCCAGGGGCTTACCGCACCGGCTGCCGGCTATTTTTCAGAACAGGGAGAAACGGTAATTGCTGTGACCGGGCCGGGGACAGCATGGGCGCTTGATGACAACTGTTCCTTTACAGACTATTTCCCGGTGTTCCTTAATCAGGAAAACAGCGGCATGTCTTCGCCGGTTATGGGTGATGTCGACGGAGACGGGTTGCCCGAAATAGTATGCACATCCGAGTCGGGACTTGTGTATGCCGTGTCCGGGCAGGGTTTGGTTATTGACGGGTTCCCTCTTACAACAGGATCGGGCCTTGCTGTGACACCGCTTCTTGCTGATATTGACCTGGACGGAGACACCGATATTCTTGCTGTTTCCCGAGGGGGGTGGCTTTATGCGTGGGATGTGCCGGGGGTATGGTCTGAACGGGGATGCCCGTGGCCCGCACTCTTTCATGATGCGTCACATACAGGGTATATGGAACGGCCCTCAAAATCTATTGATTATGCCGGAACACTTATGCCGGCAGAAAAGGTCTATAACTATCCCAACCCGGTAGAGGGAACGAATACCGTGATCCGGTACTGGCTGGACCAGGATGCAGAAGTGACCATTGATATTATTGATCTGAATGGTGTTCAAGTTGATTCATTTTCAGGCCCGGGACGGGGCCTTGCCAATAATGAGGTTGTGTGGAATGTTGAAAAAATCAGCAGCGGAGTTTATTTCTGCCGGGTTACCGCAACTGGAGGCGGTACAGAGAAGACGGCAACTATCACTGTTGCGGTTGCTAAATAGCAGCCGTTCGGGTGTTGCAGCAGCGTTTTTAGGTGTCTTGTTGCTGGCTGTTTCGTTGTACAGCCAGACTGCGACATATAATCATCCTGAACTTGAATGGCGTACCATTAAAACCGAGCATTTCGAAGTTCATTTTCACGACGGAACAGAACGTACAGCCGGGCTGGTGGCATCGGTTGCAGAAGAGATGTACGGGCCCATAACCGATTTGTACCAATATAAACCAGACACAAAAGTTCATTTTATTATAAAAGATTATGAAGATAATTCAAATGGCGCGGCCTATTACTATGACAACAAGGTAGAGATATGGGCGCCGCCCATGAATTTCCATTTACGCGGCACGCATAACTGGCTGCGTGATGTTGTGACCCATGAGTTTACCCATATTGTCTCTTTAGGCGCAGCCAGAAAGTTCACGCGAAAAATTCCAGCGTTCTATTTTCAGTACTTCGGATATGAGAAGGAAAAGCGGCAGGATGTGATTCACGGATACCCAAACCGGCTGGTATCACTGCCTTTTGCCGGCACGGTTGTTCCTATGTGGTTTGCCGAGGGAATGGCCCAGTATCAGTTGTCGGGACTGGGCAATGACTGGTGGGACAGTTTCCGGGATATGATGCTGCGTACAGCTGTGCTGAATGACGAGTTGCTCTCATCAGATGAAATGGATGTGTTCGGCTCTTCGAGCCTGCGAAATGAACAGGTTTACAACCAGGGTTTCGCGTTTGTACTGTATCTTGCCCGGACCTACGGAGAAAACAAGATTGCAGAACTGGCGAGGGCTATGGCAGCGTTTTCACGAACGGACTTTTCAGCAGCGACCAGAGCAGTCCTTGGCAAAACCCAGGAAGAACTGTACCGGGAATGGGCGGAATGGCTCAGGCATGGCTATGCAGCAGGTATGGAAACCATACACGATACTGCGGATATCCCGGAGACCGTTTTCAGCAGGGGAGGAGGAAATTTTTATCCCCGGTACAACCCACAGGGATCAGCTGTGGCATTTCTTACCAACAGGGGTAGCGGCTACTTCTCATTGCTTGATCTGACCGTATTTGATGTGGCATCCGGGAAAATGACAACGGTATCGAGGAGAGTGGATCTTCCCGGCTCATGGTCTCCGGACGGAACACGACTGGTTTATGGAAAGAAAAACCGGGTAGAAAACGGGTCCGATGTGTTCGATCTTTATATATATGATATGGCAGGTAAGAAAGAAACATGCATTACCCGTGGTATGCGGGCACGGTCTCCCTCATGGTCATCATCGGGAAAAAGGCTGGTATGTGTGGTAGAGAACGACGGAACGTCCAATCTGGTCATGCTGGATACCGATGGAAAGAATCGGCGGCAGATAACCAGGTTTTCCAGCGGTGAAAAAATCTATACTCCCAGATTCATTCCCGAATCGGGCAGTATTGTATTTACTGTTTCTGAAACAGGGGTGGGGCGTGATATTGCAGTCATTGACACAGCCTCATCCGATATACGGTACCTGGTACAATGGGCCCATGATGAACGGGATGCTGCTCCGGCACCGGATGGAAGCGCCATATATTTTTCTTCGGATTCAACGGGAATATTCAATGTATATTCCTATTCTATGAAGAGCGGTGCAGTCAGGAGGCTGACACATGTGAGGGGCGGGGCATTCATGCCTGATGTAAATAACAGTGGCCGGCTTGTATGCTCGGTGTTCGGAAAGAACGGGTATGAAATCGCTTCTCTGCAAACGGCAGGAGCCGTGGACAGTTTGTCCGGTGTGTATGTGTCACCCTACTGGCATAATGGTGTGCGCTGCCCGTCATCGGGTACAGAAACAGGGCAGGTACAGTATTCAGCACAGGGGGCAAAATCCTACGATATGACCTATTCGAAGCTTCTTTTTTTTCCCCGGATAGTCTATGATTATCCCGGAGCATTCAAGATAGGGTCATATTTTACCGGAAGCGATGTGCTGGACAAGTTTTCTGTGATGGGCGGGGCAGCAGTAAACCGTTATGCTGACGCCGATCTTTTCGCGCTCTTTTCATACCGGGCATTTGCCCCGACGCTCTTTATTGAAATGTTCCATCAGGTGAGGAATACAAAGGAGGATGCCGGGGACTACCGGTTTGACCTGTCAGAGATTGATGTGGGCGGTGACTGGCGCATGGGAGAGCAGAGTTTTCTGAGAACCCATTATGTGTTCTCCAGGTACAATGCACGGATGACCTTTGATGACCGGGGTATGGAAGTAAAATTTCCATACACCTATCACATCGGAAGCAGAATAGGTGCAGTCTTCAATCATCATGCAGTTATGCCTACTCGGTTTTCCCGTATTGTGCCCCAAAAGGGGATGTCAATACAAATAAAGGCAGAGCATGCGTGGAACAGGTTTTTAAACGGTTTTGATGTGCATTCAAATTACGGGACCATTGTTGAACAGTACGATACATACAGTTTTAACCGGTTCCGCATAGACTGGCGGCAGTATTTCCCGGGATTTAACAAAAGACACGGCATTATGACACGCATACAGACCGGTATTCTGGATGCGCAGGTAGAGGATTTTTATAATTTTTTTGCAGGCGGCCTTGACGGTTTAAAAGGCTACCCCTTCTACAGTATCGAAGGCAGGAAAATGGTAATGGCAAAGGCTGCATACAGAGCGGTTCTGCTGTCTGACATGCAGGTGAGCCTCGGATTCCTGCGCCTGCGAAATGCAGCAGTGTCTCTGTATGGAGAAATAGGCACTGCATGGGACACCGGGCTTCCTGAGCCGTCTCTGTTCAGGCGTGATGCCGGAGTGCAGGTGCGGCTGGCGTTTAACGCATTCTATACATACCCCCTCTGCCTTTTTGTAGATGTGGCTTACGGGTTCGACCAGTTCCGGCACAAGAGACAGACCTACGGGCATGAATACAGGACGTATGTGGGTTTGATGTTTGATTTTCCCGATTGATCAGATGAGTCTATTATAACAGTAGGTATGAGGTGAAACAATGAAACGTCTATATGTTGCTGCTGCGGCCCTGCTGGTTGCAGCAGGCTTTGCAAACGCGGAGAGCCCGTCGGGTTCAGAAAGGTCCGACTCTTTTAACCGAAGCTGTGAACTGAGAACTGCCATGCTGCGAGTGCCCGATTACGGCACGGTTTATTCCGCAGAAATCACCCAGAGCACCGGTTCGGCAAGAGAAAAAAACCAGGTGCTTGGCATTGCTATGTCTGCGCTGGTACCTGGATCTGGGCAGATGTACAGCGGTTCTTGGCAGAAGGGCGTACTGTTTCTGGGACTTGAAGCAGTACTGTGGTACGGGTACACAAAATTTAACCGCGAAGGAAAAGACCTGGAAGACGCCTTTCATTTCTATGCCGATACCCACTGGGATGAAGAGCGGTGGCGTTCATTGTACAACCCTAATACAGACCCGTCGACTCATACTCTGCCCGGCACAAAAACCCAGCAGTACTATGAGATGATAGGCAAATATGATCAGTTCAAACAGGGGTGGGACGACTGGGAACCCGACGGACCCGACCTCACTGTTAACAGAGAATATTATGAAGGCATGCGGAGTGACAGTAACCGCGAATTCAAAAATGCTTCTTATTGTGCCATGGTGGCTCTGGCAAACCACCTTATTTCTGCTTTTGATACAGGCTTTACCATCCGGCGGTATAACAGAACAATACGGGGTGATGTTGCCGTGAGCATGCACAAGGTATGCAGTGAAACAGTACCTGTTGTGCAGGCCACGTTTTCCTTAAAATAGGGGATCTCATGTCTCAACGAAAATATGTGTTCATTGTCTTGCTGATTGTCATGTGCACCCAGAGTACATCATGGGCAGCACGCCCGGCTGGAAACGGTTTCAGGACACTTCTTCTAGGCCGCGACAGTACTGCTTGCGACAGCACAGCTGGTATGCGCAGGATGCCGGGGACAGCCGGATCTTTTTTCTTTTCCCTGGCGGTGCCGGGCATGGGGCAGTGGTACGCAGGAAACAGAAAATCAGCTAAAATATTTCTGGCAGCGGAAGCAGTGCTGTGGGCTGCCTACGGCGGATTCAGGTTCTATGGTGTTGAAAAACGGTCTGATTACCAGGCCTGGGCCTCGTCTCATGCAGGTGTTTCAGCAACAGGTATGGATCATGACTATTATGTAGCCATGGAAAATTATATGTCACTGCGTGATTACAATGAAGAACAGCTGAGGCAGCGCAACCTGTCAGGCATGTATCCTGAGGACGATATTTACTGGTGGCAGTGGGATACTGAAGAAAACCGCCGGGAATTCAAATCCATGCGGCTTGCCAGCGACCGGGCCCTGAACAGGGCGGTTATAGTAATCGGCGGTGTTGTAGTCAACCACCTGATCAGCGCTATTGACGGGCTGCGGGAAGCGAAAAAGCGGTCCGGAATCAGCACGGTCGGAGTTGCGGGAATGCCTGAAGGGGGGGGCATAGTGTATGTGTCTGTACCTCTGTAATATTAGGCATTTCGCTCATTTTCAGAGCCAGCACCAGTGAAAACACTGCTCATAACCGGAGCAAGCGGATTTATCGGAGGCGTGTGCGCAGTACGCGCAGCTGATATGTATCATGTTGTCGGCACCTGTCATTCCAATAGACCCGACCTTCCCGGCATTGAATGGGTCAGGCTGGATATGCGTGATAAGCAGGCTGTTGAAGCCTGTCTTCTACATACCCAGCCCGATGCAGTTATCCATTTAGCAGCGCAATCGAACCTTGATCTATGTGAGGCAAATCCCGGAGAGGCATACGCAGTCAATGTTGACGCTGTCAAACATTTATGCGAATCTGCATCGGCGCATACCCGTATAGTTGCAGCATCATCGGATATGGTATATAACGGCAGAAAGTCATTTGTCAAAGAAAAAAGCGGTGCAGATCCATTAAATGTGTACGGACGTACAAAAAAGCAGGCTGAAGAGGTGCTTCTGAGAATGCGGCCCGATGCCGCTGCAGTACGCATTGCTCTTGTGTACGGACGGCCTGTTACGCCGGCACGCTCATGTACCGAGAACATGATACGGGACTGTATGTCAGGAAACGAGCTTTTACTGTTTACTGACCAGTTCCGTTCACCGGTTCCCGTTGTCAGCCTTGCTGACGCGCTGATGGAGCTGGCCGCAAATACTTTCAGCGGCGTTATGAATGCGGGCGGAAGTCAGCGTATAAGCCGGTATGAGTTCGGCAGGCTTCTTTTTTCCATAGCAGGCCTGGATATGTCACGTATTATACCGTCAAAGATGGAAGATGTTCAATTCAGGGCAAAACGTCCCGGTGATACATCCCTGGATATTTCTGTGGCACAGAAGATTCTGCATACCATTCTACCAAATTGCAGACAGGGCCTGGAAGCTGCATACGGCCTATACCATCCACCTGTACACATTTGACAAGATGTTCTGATTGTTACCTGTCATCAGATTGCGGCGGGACAAGCACGTCAAGAGAACCGGGTAGTATCTCCGCAAAGATCTTATTCCCCTCTTCACACAACGTTTCACCGTCGGCATGGGCGGGAAGAGATCCCTGCAATGCGGTAATCTCAATCCATTTGGACCTTCCGGTTGTCACCTCTTTTTTGCCGGCCTGTGTTCCGTTCATGAAATTGAGCATAAGCACAAGGAGGCGCAGCCGGTTTCCGTAGCTTACAATACAATAGTCAAGAAGTCCGTCTGAAGGGTCTCCTGACGGTGCCATCATAAAGCCTCCGCCCATACGCTGGCCGTTCATGACAGATATCATGAGCGAGGGCTGGGTGATTTCACCATTTTCATGCTTTACAGTAACAAGAGGAGGTTTATAGTAGAAAAACAGTGTTTTCAGGGCTGCAACAAGATATGCGGGAAAGCCTGAAAGGTGTTTCATTTTAGCTGCTTCAAATCCTACGACCGTGTCAAAACCGATACCGATACCGTTTCCGAAATACCGAGGTTCAGAAGAACCGTCAACAAATACCCGTCCTAAATCTATGGTCTTCCTGATGCCTGACGCCAGGAGAAGGCAGTCGTTTTCCAGCGCCGGGGGTATACCGGCGCCGAATGCGAAATCATTGCCCCGTCCCGCGCCGAGTACAGCAAGAGCCGTGTCTGTATATCCCTGGTCACGGGCCTGAACAAGGCCGTTCACCACTTCATTGACTGTGCCGTCGCCGCCCATGGCTGCTACTACTGAATAGCCTTGTGATGCTGCCTCCCGTGCAAGGGTAATGGCATGCCCCGGCTCCTGGGTCCACACCGCATCATAGGCAACGTTCATACGGTGTAAGGCCTCCTCTACACCAGGGAATACTTTTTGTGTGTTGCCGTGTCCGGCACAGGGATTGATTATAAGTTTAATCTTATTCATGGCGTTCTTTCCCGATTGTAATACATGCTACGTTGAACGCCGCTGAACACCGAATCTCCTGCCAGGCGAGAGTTCAACAATGAAGTCACAAATAATGGTTACAGATCTTGCTCTTCAAAAAATCCGATTTTATGAAAGGGGTTCACAATGCTCGTGGCAATGTTCTCCAGATGAGCGGCAACCCGCTTGAGATACCGGGAATAGAGAACATTGGTAATGACTACGCGTGTGTCCTTGACTGGATTATTTACTGCATCGTTGTAGATGTACGAATCGAGAATTTTCCGTAAAGGGTCAAGGGTGACAATTAATTTTTGAGCCGATTCAATATCTCCCGTATGCAGGGCGTCGGCAATAGTAGGGAAAGAACCTGAAATTGTCTTCTGTGTCGACACAAGGGTCTCATGTATGGTGAGGACTTCTCCCTTTTTGAAGAACCCCAGTACTTCATAGATGTTCTTTGAATAATCGCCTATCCGTTCAATACTGATAACGATAGATGTCAGTACCAGGCTCGACATAATATCCTGCTGAGGGTTGACAGAAAGATGTTCAAGAACCTTGCGGCGGATCTTTTTTTCATAGCTGTTTATCTCTTTGTCGAGCTTATATATATCAAAGGACGCTTCCCGGTTTTCTGTAAGCGATGCCACAGCTTCATAATAGAGCGTCTGTGATTTCTGGAGCATGGTCTGCATATCATCATACGCCTGGCTTATGAGGTCATCCTTTGATAAAAGCGACAGCAGTTGTTTAAACATACTAAAATCCTCCGTTCATAAGGAAAATAATTGCTATTGGTATGACAAAAAACAATATTATTAATAATATAGGTGCAAGGTATCGATATTTTGAAAGAAAAGAAGCATAGCTTTTTGCTACGGTAATGGGAATTATTTTTAACGGATACAATAACACCGTACCAAATACATTAAACGCAAGATGGCTAAATGCAACAACCATGGCTGCCGGGCTTTTAGTTACCAGTGATGCGAGAATAGTTGTCACTGTAGTGCCGATATTGGCGCCCAGCACATAGGGAAAAATGTGCTCTATGGTCAATATGCCTGCTGCTGCCAGAGGTACAACTATGGATGTTGTGGCAGAACTGCTCTGAATGATGGCAGTCAGGACGAGTCCCAGAGAGAAGCTGCGCAGGGGTGATTTAAACAGGTAATGGTGGACCAGGTTCTCCATCTTTCCCTTGAGCAGGTTTTTCATGAGCGAAACCATTTGATGCAGGGCAAAAAACAGTATCAGCAGAGCCGCTATAAGGAGCAGTACAGAACATAGCCATTGGGGAGATTGTATTGTCGATGTGAACAGAGAACTTACAGCCTGGGCCACAGGTTTCACAATAGCCTTCAGTGGGCTGGCAAACGTAAACCCGCCAGATGACTGAAACGCCTGTTCAAGAAACCGTGCGGTCTTCTCAATAATATGGAACATGTATTCCAGGGGCAGGAAGATAATGACTGCAAGGATGTTAAAAAAATCATGGACGGTAGCGCCTGCCAGGGCACGCTGAAATTCCTGTTTCCTTCCTATGTTGCCCATAGAAACAATCATATTAGTGATTGTTGTGCCGATATTCGCTCCCATTACCATGGGTATGGCATTGGTGATGCTCAGAGTGCCTCCGGCCACCAGGCCGACAATAATAGATGTCACGCTGGATGAGCTCTGAACCAGGCTGGTGGCTGTCAGGCCGATAAACAGGCCTACAATTGGATGAGCCGTAGTAGCCATCAGTTGCCTGGCAAATCCGGTTCCGAACAGTTTAAACGCAGTACTCATTAACTCAATACTAAGGAAGAATAAATATAAAAAGAACAGAAGGAGAAAGACTTTTAGGTAGGATCTTTTAAACAGTTGTTTCATACTCTTTCCTTTGAACTTTCTGATATGAATCGATGTACGTAAAAGTAGGTTGTATTTATGAGAAAATCAAGACATTAATGATTAGGTTCACCGGTTTTTGTAATTTGGAAAAAGGCTGGCAGGAGTGAAAAAACATATTGCACATTACCCGAAAATATAGTACTTTATTGACCAACGGGGCGATTAGCTCAGGTGGTTAGAGTGCTGGTCTCACATACCAGAGGTCACTGGTTCGAATCCAGTATCGCCCACAGTATTATTATTGCTTTACATAAAAAAGGCCCGGTATACCGGGCCT
>Ga0272442_10003539_pt1 | contig 21873 bp, 12 predicted proteins | sample SSMForm2O_FD_200262 | JGI IMG/M metagenome (GOLD analysis project Ga0272442, IMG submission 200262) | Marine sediment archaeal communities from Little Sippewissett salt marsh, Falmouth, MA, United States - SSM-Form-2O | ecosystem: Environmental > Aquatic > Marine > Wetlands > Sediment ... | reverse complement strand
GTTTCCTGATCGAGGGCACGGTCATGAGCGGGACTCCGGTCCTCAATCTGCTGGACGGGCCGTTGCAGGGTTGCCGGGTGGACGCGGTGCGGGGCATTCTCAACGGAACCACCAACTATATCCTGACCTGTATGGAAGACGGCATGGCGTATGCCGAGGCCCTTGCCAAGGCGCAGGAGCTGGGATATGCCGAGGCGGATCCCACCGGGGATGTCGAAGGCTACGACGCCCGCGCCAAGGTGACGATCCTGGCCAACGTGGTGATGGGCGCCGACCTGCCTATCTCCGAAGTGGCCTGTCAGGGGATTACCGGCATCACTCCCGGGGATATCGAAACGGCACGCGGCCAGGGCAAGCGCTGGAAACTGATCGGCGCCGTGGAACGTGTCGACGGAGGCGTGAAGGCCGCGGTCAAGCCTGAAATGGTGCCGCTGGACCACCCCCTGGCGGGAGTCGCCGGAGCGGTGAACGCCATGACGGCGGTAACGGATCTGCTGGGCGATGTTTCCATAGTCGGCCCCGGAGCGGGCCGCAAGGAAACCGGCTTTTCAATCCTTACGGACCTGTTGACCCTGCATCGCATGGCGTAGATTTGATATTGACGGAATTTTAGGAGGACGAAATGGCAGCCAGCATCATGAACCGCGTGTTACATGTGGACCTCACGGATCGTACATTCAAGTTCACCCCCACGGACACATCCCTGTATCCCCAATGGCTGGGAGGCAAGGGACTGGGTTTGAAAATGATGGCGGACATGGGGCTGGTCACCCAGGATCCTTTCGCTCCTGAAAATCCCATCATTTTCGTAACCGGACCTTTTACCGGCAGCCTGGTACAGACTTCGGCGCGCATGGCGCTGGTCACCAAATCTCCGCTTACGGGATCATGTCTTGATTCCCATGTGGGCGGTCAGCTGGGACCTCAGGTCAAACGCGCCGGCATTGACGCCCTGCTCATTACCGGGTGCGGCGCGAAACCGGTCATTCTGCATATCACTCCCGCAGGCGTTGATTTTCTCGATGCCGGAGACCTGTGGGGCCGCGGCAAGTTCGAGACGGAAGACGCGTTGATTGAGAAATTCCCCGGCAGCCGGGTCGCCTGCATCGGACCCGCCGGAGAGAATCGCGTACGTTTCAGTGTGATCGGCACCAGCCGTTATCGCCAATTCGGTCGCGGCGGCGCCGGCGCGGTCATGGGATCCAAACTCCTCAAGGCCGTGGTATTCAGTGGCAACGAAAAGATATCTTATCATGACGACGCGGAATTCCGCCGTCTTTCCAAGGAACTTACCCGGGATGTAGTAGGGCACCCCAATCGCCAGCTCAGGTACACCTACGGTACCAATTGGTGGACCCGGGCGGGCCATGAAACGGGATCGTTCCTGCCCACCCGCAATTGCCAAGACGGTAAATTCGAAGGGTACGAAACCCTGACGTCCGAATACCTGCGGGAGCACTACGAGTGGAAAAGCACCGGATGTTTCAACTGCGCCATTCAATGCGCCAAGGTCGCCAAGTGGAAGGGCCGTGAGTTGGAAGGCCCGGAGTATGAGACCGTGGCCTGGCTCGGCAGCAATTGCGGCATAGCGGATCCGGAAGTGGTGATGGAGGCCAATCTGCTGGCGGACGACCTGGGCATGGATACGATCTCCCTTGGCGCCACCATCGCCTTCGCCATGGAGGCTTTTGAAAAAGGCATCCTGACCGCCGAGGATACCGGGGGCCTTGACCTGAAATTCGGTAACGGCCCGGCACTGCTCGAGTGCGTACGCCGCATCAGTGCCCGACGCGGACTGGGTGACCTGTTGGCTGAAGGCACCCGCATCGCGTCGCGGGAAATCGGCCGGGACAGTGATTACTTCGCCCTGCAAACCGCCGGTATGGAATTGTCCGGCGTAAACGTCAAGGGTGCCTCATCCATGGCCCTGGGACTGGCTACCGCGGATTTCGCCAGCCATACCCGCATCTGGTCCGCCACGGCGGAGATGAACGGGGAGTTGACCTATGAAAACACCCCGGCTTACGTGGTGGACGCCCAGGATGAAGTCAATGTGCGCAATTCCCTGATCGTCTGTGATTTCCTGCCCTTCGGCAATGACAGGCTGGCGCCTCTGTATACCGCGGCCACGGGGATCCCCATGGACCCGGACCTGTTGATGGCGGCGGGAAGCCGTATTTTTACCCTGGCCAGAATGTTCAACCTCCGGAACGGGCGCACCCGGCAAGACGATCGTCCTCCTCGGCGCTATCTGGAAGAAAAGCATATCGCGGGGCTATTCAAGGGGAAAACGCTGACGCCGGAGTTATTCTCCCAATGGCTGGATCACTATTATCACCAGAGGGGTTGGGACAACTCCGGAGTTCCCACCGACGCATTACTGAAAAGACAGCAAATCCAGCGCCTCTGACATTCGGGTTCTCCCGAATGATTTTTACAGGCCGTGAAATTTTCATGGTCTTGACAGTCGACCCCATGGTAGGGTAACCTTATTTTTGATTATCTCAGCGAAAACTCAAAAATCAAATTACCAAGGGGTACCCATGAAAAACACGAAAAAAATCGACCTGGACTGGTCTACCCTCGCTTTTTCCTACATTCAGACGGATTATCGTTTCCGCGCGGAATGGCGGGGCGGTAAGTGGGATGAGGGACGCCTGGACGAGGATCCTTATCTCAGGGTGCATGAAGGATCAACCGGACTGCACTACGGACAGCAGTGTTTTGAGGGCATGAAGGCTTTCAGCGCCCGGGACGGACGCATCCTCTTGTTCCGGCCGGATGAGAACGCCAAAAGATTCCGCCGCAGCGCGGCACGGATCCTGATGCCCGAAGTTCCGGAAGAGCTGTTTTTGCATGGCGTCATGGAAACCGTTCAGGCCAACCGGCGCTGGATGCCTCCCCATGGCTCCGGCGCGTCCCTGTACATCCGCCCCCTGCAATACGGAATGGGCCCCAATATCGGCGTCCGCCCGGCCCCGGAATCGATGTTCACGGTCTTCTGCATGCCCGTCGGGCCCTATTTCAAGGGCGGCCTCAAGCCGGTATTCCTCATGGTTTCCGATTATGACCGGGCGGCTCCCAATGGTACCGGAGCCGTAAAAGCCGGCGGCAACTACGCCGGGAGCCTGCTGCCCCACCACGAGGCGGTGGAAGCTGGATACGCGGATTGCATCTACCTGGACCCGAAATCCCACCGCAATATTGAAGAGGTCGGGGCGGCGAATTTCTTCGGGATCACCCGGGACAACCGTTTCGTCACGCCGAAATCTCCATCCATCCTCCCGAGCATCACCCGCTTCTCCCTGGAGTATATCGCCCGGGAAATGCTGGGCATGACGGTTGAGGAGAGGGATATCCCCATTGACTCCCTGGATGAGTTCGTCGAGGCCGGCGCATGCGGCACGGCGGCGGTGATCACGCCCATCGGCGGTATCCAATACCAGGGCGAAATGATCCATTTCCATGCCAAGGGAGAGGAAGTCGGTCCCGTCACCCGCCGTCTGTATGATACCCTCAAGGGAATCCAGCAGGGTGATCTGCCTTCACCTCCCGGATGGGTAATGGAAGTTCCGGCCCGGGACTGATCAGCTCCGCCAAAAAAGCGCATTAGAGGGTAGGGAAAGCGGTTCCGCCCTTGATTTTCGATTTCAGGTTCCTTATAATTTTTCTGGCCGTGGTGTAACCAGGGGCGGTATTCCGCTCTCACTTCCCATCCGTCGGTGGGCCATGGCCGCATAGGAGGAGGAAAAATGAAGAAGTTTACAGCCCTTGCCGCAATCTTTGGTCTGGTTTTCATCATGACCTCATGCTCAAAACCCGAAGAAGTCGTCGTGTCCCAGTACTTCCAGGCCATGTTGCATAACGACTCCGATTCCATGTCTTCCATGGCGGTAACGCCTAAGAACCTGGAGTACGATTCTTACAAGATCATCAGTGTATCGGAACCCCAGGTTATCGAGTTCCAGCTGCCCGCCATGGTGCAGGAGATGGAGGCGTTGAAAAAGGAACGCCAGCAACAGCTCAATGCCGTGCGGGATATGCAGGATGAGATCGATGAACTGGAATTCGAGATGGGCGAAACCCGTCGCCGCAGCCGCAAGGCCCAGCTCCAGAAGGATATCGAGGAAAAGAAAGCCGCCATGGAGGCTGAGACCGATAAATTCCGTCAGCTGGTTGCCAGGATGGGCAAGCTCAAGAACGATACCGAGTTCGAGCGTGAGATGGTCAAGCTTTCCACCGGGGTAAAGCAGAGTCCTGAGATCTATACCGGCGAGACCATTAAGAGTCAGGTGACCACCCACGTGGTATTCAAGGACGGGTCGGAGGAAGACTATGTCTTCGAGCTGGTGAAATATGAGCTCAAGGTCGAGGACAGGATTCTTCCCAATCGCCTCATTATCCTCAGCATCCTGAGCAAGACGGAAATCGACAGCACCCAGGCCGCGGAGGTCGAAGAAGCCGCCGCTGAAGAGGTGGAAGAGGTTTCCGACGAGGCTCCCGCCCAGGAAGCCGATGCCCCGGAAGTCGAATAACGACCGGGATAGCGAAGATTTCTGCCTGGTGCTGACCGCCATGGCGGACAGGGATGCCGCGGACACTTTGGCGGATTCCCTGGTCAAGCACCAGCTATGTGCCTGCGCCAGCGTGGTACCGGGAATGTTCTCCCGGTACCACTGGCGGGGACGGTTTGAAAAAGCCGAAGAGTCCCTGATTATCCTGAAAACCCTGAGATCCAGGTATCCTGAAGTCGAATCATTCATCCTCGACAATCATCCCTACGAATGTCCCGAAGTCCTGGAAATTCCCGTGGGGAGAGGCGCGCCCGCCTATCTGCGATGGCTCGCCCGTGAGGCCGGAAGCAATCACGCAACGGAAACAAATGCTTTAAACGGGGGTATTGAGAAAGCAAACGGGGAATGAATCAGGAGCCGTTACCGGTTATCGCGGATCTGAAAGTCGGCGTCTGAAAAGTCGTTGATTTCAGGACGGCGGATCCAGCGGATACGAACACGATAATTCGTTCGCGGAGGGATTTCAGCCGGCACCAACCATGTGAATTGTCCGTTATCCGGGCAACGTTTGGAAATCACGCGTATCTTGATTCCTCGAAAGTAGAGAACCAGAACGACCTGGGCGGATTCCGGCATACCCGCGGAAGTCCAGCGAATCATCATCGGTTCGCCCCGGAAAAGAACTTCCCCTCCGTTGGGCGCGACCAGGCGCAGCTGTGGGTTTTCCGTATGATTCGGAGAAGGTGAAACCCCACTACCGGTGCTTCCGGTGGAGCCGGTGACCAGCACGGCGGACAGAAAAATGATTGCCGGAATAATTCTCGTAAATTTCATGTAATTATATATCGCCGGAAGGGACGTAATCTCATACATAGCTTTGTTTTATTGAGATTTTCTCGTGTATGAATTCAAAGGACGAGTCCGGCAGGCGTTTCCGCCTGCCGGACTCGCTCCAGGATATGGATTATAGGAGAGATTACTTGGTTATTTTCGCGCGGTTCTCGATCTCTTGCTTTACGTCCGAAAGGAAGCTTTCATAGCGGCTTTTATCGGGGGAGTTGGGGAAGAGGGCAATCATCTTTTCATATGTGGAGACGGTATTTTCCAGGTCCTTGGCGTAATAATAGAAATTACCGAGAGTTACGTACGCGGGTTCCAGGTCGGATTTCAATTCAATCGCCTTCTCCAGGTTGGGCACGATGGCCTTTCTGTATTTGGCTGCCAATTCGGCGAGTTTTTCTTTGCGGTCCTTGGCTTTCTTGTCGGCCTTGATGGGAGCGGCTTCGGCATCCAATCCCTGGAAACTGTTGCTGGCGAGAACAAAATAGGCCAGGGGCAGCAATTGGTCTTCCTTGGCGTCTTTGCGGATCTCAATATACTTGGCAAGATATTCGTTGGAACTATTGAAGTCCTTGCTCTGGGAAAGGTTGAGGCCGATAATGTAGTGGGAGGCGGGAAACAGGGGCGCATACTCGGTCTGAACCATGGGAACCTGCTGGAACTTCTTTAGGGTTTCCGTGGATTCCTTGAACTTCTTCTGCGTGTACAGGTTTACTCCCAGCTGATACAGGCTCTGGGCCAGGTGGGGACGGTCCACTTCCACGATTTTCGGAAGGGCGATCAGCTTAGCGTAGAGCTGGTTCGCTTCATCGACCTTGCGCTGCTGCTGCAATTGCTGGGCCTGAGAGAAATAAAGCCGGGCCATCAGTTTGGCTGCTCCGGTGTGGTCCGGGGCCAGCTCAAGGGCCTTGGCAAGGCTCTTTTCGCCGGCTTCGTACTGGTTCTGGGCCAGTTGCAGCCTACCCATGCCGAAATAGGCTTCGGCGCAATCGGGCTCGGTTTCGATTACCTTTTGATAGAATTCGCCGGCCTTGACGAAATCCTTGTCCTTGATGGCCTTTTCAGCCTTCTTGATCAACTTGACGGCTTTCTTGGACGGCGCGGTGGCCTCTCCGGCGGCAGCCATCATGCCCTGTCCGGCCAGGGCCAGGATTACCAGTGCAATCAACCATGTTTTCTTCATAAGCTATGACTCCTCTGATTTTATGGATACACTTCTGCTACTTTATACGTGCAGGACGACCAATTGTAACACCAAACCCGGTATTTGGCAAAAAAAACAAGTATATTTGGAATAAAAGAGCAACTTTGACTGCAGCCCGCGGGTCCATTATAATGAACATCCAAGTAAGTGAGGAAAAATATGAAAGAATGTTTCCGTGTTCCCATGATCGCGTTGCTTTTTATCTCGTTCCTGGCCGGCGCCGCGCAGCTGTGGGCCGACGACCCGGAGAAATTGGACGTCCGCTACCAACAATGGCTCGACCTGGTGCATTACATTATCACTCCCATGGAGCGAAAAGTCTTTGTCAGCCTGAATTCCGACAAGGAAAGGGACGCCCTGATCGACCTTTTCTGGAAGCAGCGGGATCCCACCAAGGGAACCCCGGAGAACGAGTTCAAGCTCGAGCATCAGAAACGATTCAACTACGCCAATCAATACTTTAAATTCGGATCTCCGATTCCCGGCTGGAAAACCGACCGCGGACGCATATACATCCTGCTGGGGCCGCCCACCAGCGCAGAAGAAGTGATCACCAACGGATTGCACCCGGTATTGATCTGGGACTACTTCGGAAACCCCGAGAATGGGTTGCCCACGGCCTTCCAGGTGGTGTTCTACAAGCGCAACGGTTACGGCCAATACCGTCTCTACCTGCCCACCGTGGACGGGCCCCAGTCCCTGTTGACCACCGACTCCCACACCACCAGTTCCACCGATTACGAAGCGTTGTACAGGAAGGTCAAAGAGTACAGCACCACCGTGGCGGAGGTATCCCTGAGCCTGATTCCCGGTGAAAAGACCAACGGCTACAGCCCTTCCCTGCAGGCGCCCATGCTTATCGCCCGGATATTCGAGTTGCCGAAGCGTCGCATCAATTCCACCTACGCCCGCAACTTTCTCAACTACAAGGGGATTGTCGACGTTAATGTGGTGACCAACTACGTAAACAGCAGTAACGAATTGACCCTGCTGCGGGATCCCATACTCCAAACCCACTTTCTGCACTTTGCATTCCGGCCGGAGCGGTTGTCCGTGGACTTTTCCGATGAAAGAGACAAGTACTATTTCAACTACGAATTGACGGTGGTGCTGCGTTCCAAGGGAAAAGAGGACCGGGAAGTCTTCAAGTACACCAAGAATTTTCCCGTGTACGCCACCAAGGATGACCTGGATACCCGCCTGTCCCGGGGCGTGGTGATCGCAGACTACTTCCCGGTGGCCCCGGGAGAGTATACCCTGTCGGCGGTGCTGCAGAATTCGGTAAACCGGGAGATCAGTTATTTCGACCACCGGGTGAGCGTACCGCCGGAACAAGCGGAAGCTCCCCGCCTGTACGGGCCGCTGCTTGCCCATGGCGTCCAGCCGGTGGGTGATCCGGGTTTCGGGGCGTACCGACTGGTGGATCGCGAGGTATCCGTCGATCCCGGGAACGGCTTCGGCATGAAGGATCCGATCCACCTGGTCTTCTCGGTATTCCGGGGGAAATCCCGGGCTTCCATGAAGGTGAAAATCCGGGTGTTCAACGAGCAGGAGTTCCGGCCCTATTCCAAGGAATACCTGGTGGCGGTGCCCCCGGGAAAAAAAGACTGGATTCACGGGCTGAAAATCGAGAATCCCGGCAATGGCGCTTATTTCGTCAGCCTGGCATTGGTGGGAGCCGCGGAAGTGGTGCTGGATACCCGGGAGACCCGCCTGGAAGTGGCTCCCCGGGAAATGGTTTTCCATCCGCCGGTGGTTTCCAAGCGCCTGGCTTCAGACCGGACTTTTCTTTTCGACATGATGATGGCGGATCAATACGCCCGGACAGAACGTCCCGGTTCGGCTGAAAAGCACTACGAGTCGGCCCTGGCGGCGCAGCGGAATTTCCCTCCCTTGATCAAGGCATACGCGGATTTTCTTTTGACCATCCGCAAGCCCGGGCGGTTATTGGAAATTATTCCGTCCCTGGAGAGGAATCCCAAATACGTATTCGATTATCACGCCCTGCGCGGCAAGGCCCTGCATCTCCAGGGTGAGAACTTCCAGGCGGTGGAAGCCTTGCTGGAAGCCAACAAGTTGTATGACAGTGATACTTCCGTACTGAATGCCCTGGGTGCCGCGCTGGCGAACTCGGGCAACCGGGAAGAAGCCCTCAAGGCTCTGGAAGCATCACTGAAGCTGAATCCCGAACAACCGGGAGTACGCAAGATGCTCGACAGCCTGAAATAGGGGGATATCATGAGAAATGTAATACGCATAATTGCGGCGGCGGCGGCGTTTTTCGCCCTGGCCGCCTGTGCCGGAAATCGCCCGACTCCGGTGGTGGAACGGAGCGATGACACCTTCTACCAGATGACCCGGCCCATCATGACGGTTCGGGAGGACCGCACCTACCGCAGCCTTTCTTCTCCCGAGGCCCGCCGACGCTTTATCGATTATTTCTGGGAGATCCGGGATCCCAATCCCCTGACCGAGGACAATGAATTCCGTGCAGAGATCCGGGATCGTTTCGAATATGTGCAGAGATTCTTCCAGGAAGGCCAGCGGCCCGGCTGGCGCACCGACCGCGGCCGGTTTTTCATGGTTCTGGGTCCGCCGGAACAGGAAGACCGTAACGTCGACGTCGCCGACTCCCGCTATAAAGGGCGTGTCATCGACTGGTATTACGGTTTTTCCGGGATTTCGGGCACAACATATTCCGGCGGCGGTTTCCGCCTGCGCTTCGTGGATGAACGGGGCTTCGGGGTTTACCGCCTGGATGAACGGTACCTGTCCCTGCGGGTCCTGGATCTGTTGGAGGAGCTGAAGCTCAACATGATCGTCAAACGGGATGAAGATTCTCCCTTCCCTCCGGCCCTGAAGTTCAAGGTGGACTTCGAGCCCGCAACTGGACGGGTGCATGTCGGTTTCGGGCCGGGAAAAATATCCTTTGAACGGCGGGGCGATACGGTGAGCGTCCATTTTCACGTGGATATCCTGGTCTATGGGAAAAAAGATGAAATCGCCAAGTTTTCCCGGGAATGGCGCCGGGAGTACCCGGCGGATGAACTGCTGAAGCCGGATTTCCGTTTCCGGGTTCCCGTTCAAGTCGATCTGGCGCGCGGCAGCCATACCCTGGACGTGGTGGTCACCGACGTCATGTCCGGCCGGAAATCCCGGGGGCAGGTCACGATTAAAAGGTGATCCTGGCTGGCTAAGCAGCGAGGAATCGGTTAGAATGAGACTGAATACGGAATTTTTGGGAACCCACAGGAGGAATATATGAAGAAATTCGTAATCATGGGCATAAGCCTCGTCTTGGTCATGACCGGCGTCCTCTGCGCCCAGGAGGGCCGGGGCAGCGGCCGGGTAACCGGTCTGGTCAAGGACAGCCAGGGGAATCCGCTGGAAGGTGTGAAGATCACCATGGAGTCCCTGCAGTTCAAATTCACGCTGGAAGCCGTTTCCGCGACCAACGGACGCTGGACGATTTACGGCTTCGGGATCGGGGATTACCAGTTCACCGCGGAAAAGGATGGCTACGTACGCGCCATTTCCCGGACCACTTTATCCGGTATCAACCGCAACCCCGAGCAGTTGATCGTTTTGAAATCCCTGGAGGAAATCAAGGGAAATACCGGTACCGGCAAGGATTCCAAGGTGAATTTCAAGAATGCCAACGATCTGTATGACGCCGGCAATTATACCGACGCCCTGGCCATGTTTCAGGCTTTCCTGGAAAAAAACCCCAAGTACTACAAGGTGAACATCAACATCGGAAATTGCCATTTCAAGCTCAAGCAATACGATGAAGCGGTTGCCGCCTACCAAAAAGTACTGGAAGGCATGGCCGCCGAAGGCGTGACGATGGAAGGCGACGCCACCGCCGCCCAGGTGTACGCGGGGATCGGTGAAGCCCACATGGTTCGCAACGACTTCGACAAGGCCAAGGAGTTCTTTACCAAGGCCATCGAGATCGATCCCTCGGACCGCGCCCTGCCCTATAATGTGGCGGAAATCCTCTTTAACGCCGGCAACGCTTCGGAAGCGGTAACATATTACCGCCAGGCCATCGCGATCAGTCCCGATTGGGCCAAAGCACACCGTCAGCTGGGTTATGCCCTCTTGAACCAGGGGGATATGCCCGGGGCCATCACGGCTTTTAAAACCTATTTGGAAAAGGCCGACAAGGAAGACCCCCAGGTTCCGGTGATACGGGACCTGGTTTCCTCACTTGAGCAATAAACCGTCGTTAAACGACGGCTTATTGCTCCTAGCCCTCCGCCCGCCGTCCGGCGGGTGGAGGGTATAGGTCCTATAGGACCCATAGGACCTATCATAAGACCTATAAGACCTATAGGACCAATGCACTCCCTGGCGGGAGTGTGGGAAAGAATAAGACCGATAGGACCAATAAGACCAATGCACTCCCGGCGGGAGTGTGGAAACATAGGACCTATTCGTCCTATTGGACCTAGTTATAGGACCCATTGGTCCCATAGGTCCTATTACCACCGGGCAAGGCCTTGCCCGGTGGTCTAAAAAAAAAGGGGCGCCCGAAGGCGCCCCTTTATGGCTTGAGGATTCAGGATCCTCAGAATTCGATCTTGGCTCCCAGACGGAATACCCGCGGATTGGTAATGGCTTCCATTTGTTCGAATGGAATTCCGGGGTTGCTGGAAACAGCATATACATCCACGGCCTTGCCGAGGTTGAACACGTTGAAGATGTCGGCGAAGACGCGCAGGGTGAGAGGCTTGATCTTGAAGGCCTTCTCCACGCGCAGGTCGAGAATGGCGGTGTCCGGCAGGTTGCGGGAACCGCGTTCCTCGGCGTTGATGGTTTCGGGATCCTGGTTCAGGGCAACTCCCAGGTCCTGGCTGCGGACCGTACGGGTCCAGGCCTGACCGGAGAGGAAGCGGAAGTAGCCGCTCAGGTTGATGCCCCAGGGACCCTTGACCAGGCCCTGGACCTTCAACTGGTGACGACGTTCAAAGGGGAAGGTACCCGTGGCGTTCTCGTGAACGTTGGGGTTGTCGTAGTACGCGGTGCCGCCCCAGGAGGAGTCGAAGTCCGTGCCGATGAGGCCGCGGGACTTCTGCCACACGTAGGACACTTTCAAAGACCAGCCCTTGGAGTAGCGTTTCTCCACGGTGAACTCAACACCGTCGTAGTCCCGTACGGCTCCCGGAGGATTGACCAAGTAGCTCTTGGGATTCTGCACGGTGAGTTCGTTCCAGAAGGTGACCTGTCCGCCGTTGTAGGGGTCGGTGACGGTGATGGGCGCGTAGTTGGTCCACACCAGTTCGCCGGTATCCATCAGGGCATCCATGTCGATGTTCTTGGAGTTTACGTCTTCGATGAGGTTGCGGTCCCACTTGCGGATGTAGCGCAGGCCCACGGACCAGTCTTCCCAGAGTTCGCGCTCGAAACCGATGGTGAACTCATCCACGTAGGGGGCTTTCAGGTCGTAGTTCTTGTAGCCGATCTCGGTGATGTCCGCGTCTGTGGGGAAGGATACTCCCCAGAGGCCCAGCAGGTTCCAGTTGGCGTCGGTGGGACCGTAGAAGCTGGCCCAGCCGTTGGGATTGGCCATGGCCACCCACTGGGTGACGTTGGCGATGTAATAACGGGAGAAGCTGGCCTTCAACAGGGTGGTGCCGTCGCTGAGCAGGTCATAGACAACGCCCAAACGGGGGGCCAGGGTGGACCACTTCATGGGGGTGATGGATTCGGTGACCGAGCGGTTAAAAGAGTAACCGAACAGACTCACCGTACCTTCGTCCTCGAGTTGCGGCGGAATGATGCTCTGCTGGTGCTCGAAGCGCAGGCCCAGGTTGATGGTCATGTTCTTGCCCACGTTCCAGGTGTCCTGGACGAAGAGTCCGATGTTCATCATGTTCTCTTTCTTGTCGATGGGCGCGTAGTATTGGGCGTACCAGGGGTCGTCGAAATAAGTTGTTTGGAAGCACCTGTAGAAGCCGGGGAACTCGGCGTCGGTGCCGGCGAAGTCGATCTTGCGGGTGCTCCAGCCGTACTGGAACTCGGCGCCGAACTTGATTTCGTGAGCGCCGTAAAAGTCGTCCACGAACCAGGTGGCGTCGGTGTTCACCTGCAGGCGGTGGCGCAGGTACATGTCGCTGTATCCGTAGCTGCCGTAGGCCAGGCCGGTGACGTAGTCACTGGTATAGGGATCGTTGTTCTTGGCCAGGAGGTTGAACTCACTGTAGTAGCCGCCGGCCTTGAAGTTCATGAAAAGGCTGCTGCCGAAGGAGTGGGTCCAGTGGGCGTTGAACACGTGGGTGGGGGTTTCCTGCTTCCAGGTGGTGTCTTCCGTCTCGTAACGGGAGGCACCGCGGTGGTTGCGGCGGATGTCGGAGAAGTTGTAGGAGAAGATGAACTTGTTGTTCTGGTTGGGCTGGTAGGTGAACTTCAGGTAGGGGTAGGGCCGCATATCGTCGGCGGGGATCTCTTCCGCCTGGTTATAGGGATAACCGGACACGAATTGTTCCCGCTTGTTGAGGCTGAAGTTGGCGAAGAACCACAGCTTGTCCTTGACGATGGGGCCGCCCATGGTGATGCCGGGCTCCACTTCGTACTTGTAACCGGATTTTTCACCTTCCAGGACGGTGCCTTCGGTGTTGTCGGACTGGAAGCTCTCGTGACGATAGTACACGGAAGCGCTGCCGGAGAACTTGTTGCCGCCGGACTTGGACACGACGTTGATGACCGCGCCGCGGACCGAGCCGTATTCGGCCTTCAGGCCGCCGGACTGAACGGAGATTTCCTCCATGATGTCCATGCCGAAAAAGACGCCCTGGGTACCGACCGCCGGGTCGGCGAGGTTGACGCCGTCCAGGTTGTAGGCGTTGTCACGCTCGGAGCCGCCGTGAGATGTGCGGCTGGTGACGCCGGGGGTCATGTTGAAGTAGGAGTCGATGGTGCGCAGGGCCGGGATGGAGTCCAGGAACTCGGAGTCCAGGTTGGCGGCCTTGGTGGTGGTCTGGCGGTCCACGGTGGGGGCCTTGCCTTCTACCACGATTTCTTCTTGTACGGATTCCAGGGCCAATTCGGCGTCAACCGTGGTGGTGACACCGACGCTGACCTTGACGCCCTTGTTGACCACGGTGCCCATGCCTTCCAGGGCGAAAGACACCTCATAGGTGCCGGGAGCCAGGCCGGGGAAACGGTAACGACCGTTTTCCGTGGAGATGGTGGTCATTTGCGGCAGAACCAGGGCGGGCGATTTGATGATTACGGTAACGCCCGGCAGGGGAGTGCCGTCGGCGGAGGTTACCACGCCATTGATCATGCCGGTCTGGTTCAGCTGGCCGTAGGCCAGGGTCACGGCAAAGATCAAAGCGAGGGCTCCGATCATTGATTTTTTCAACATATTTCCTCCTGTTGAATTGATTTTTGTCCATCCCCGCGCATCGGTAGGGATATGGACAGTATTTTTTCCGCCTCTTACATAGCAATAAGCATACCAAACTGTCGCGCGCCCGGGAGGTTTCAACGGGAAGCGCCGTCCGCCGGGGCGATACCTGATTCGGGACCCGGATTTCGGTGCGCAAGCATTGGCGGAAAAACCAAAATATTGAACCTCTGCCAATAAATTGAATGTTCATCGCCTACCGGCGTTTCTCCGGGAAGTAATATTCAAAAAGCTGAACATTAATCCGAAAGATTGAAGAATTCCGCCGGCACGGAAGTTTCGCAAACCGCCTGATAAAGAGGTTTGCGGGAGAAACCTGTCAACTGGGGGTTCTGGCAAGGCTTTTGCTTCAGTATGGCGATGAAAGCTGGGAGGTGTTTTTTGAAAAATTGGTTCCGTTTTGATTCCGGAGCCGGCATCCCCGCAAAATCAATTCATCAATTTTCGGGAGGTTCAATGCTTAAGAAAACGCTCGTGATTCTGTTTGTCACGCTGGCGTTGGTGAGCGGAACCATGTTCGCGCAGCAGTCCAATTCCCGTATCACCGGTAAGGTTACCGATGAAGAGGGAAGCGGTCTGCCCGGCGTGGCCGTGTCCGCCACCAACCCCAAGATGGTGGGTAAGGCAGAAACCATCTCTGATGAAAACGGTGTATACCGTCTTCTCAACCTGGTACCTGGTACCTACACGATCTCCTTCACGATGGAAGGCTTCCAGACTGTTATCCGGAAAGAAATCCAACTTTCCGTTGAGCAGACCCTGGCGATCAACATCATCATGAAGCTCGGTAATATCGAGGAAAAGATCACGGTTACCGGTGAAGCCCCCCTGATCGACGTCAAGAGCACCGCCAAGGGCATGACGTTGAGCAAGGAAGTGTTCCAGTCTCTGCCCAAGGGCCGTAACTTCGACTCCCTGGTCACCGCCATCCCCGGCGTCACCAACGAGCCGATGCTCGGCGGCACCTCGGTCGACGGAGCCTCGGGCCTGGAGAACATGTACTACATCGACGGCACCGACACCACCAACATCGTGAACGGTTCCAGAGGCCAGAGCGCCTCCTTCGATTTCGTCGACGAAGTACAGGTTAAGGCTTCGGGTTACCAGGCGGAATTCGGCGGCTCCCTGGGCGGCGTCATCAACGTGGTGACCCGTTCCGGTGGTAATGAGTTCCACGGCGAAATTCTCGGCTTCTACTCCGGCGCCGCTCTGCGGGCGGATTACAGCCAGCGCGTGGACTACGCCCGGGATTCCTACGATGTAACCTATTTCGATTACAACGATTACATCGGCGAGAACAACGACACCCGCCTGGAAGCCGGTTTCACCCTGGGCGGCTACATTATCAAGGACAAGTTGTGGTTCTTCGGCTCTTTCCTGCCGATTTTCTACAACAACACCCGCACGGTGAACTACCCCTCCGGTGAAGTCCGCGACTGGGAACGCAAGGAAAACTACTGGAACTTCCAGGTCAAGTTGACCGCGCAGCCCGTCAAGAACCTGCGTTTGTCCGCTTCGGTAGTTAACAACTACTACAAGTATACGGGCGACCTGGATTCCTCTTTCGGTAATCCCGATCCCGCCATCTCCTACGATGACTACGGGACCACCTACCCCAACCTGTCGGCCAGCGCGTCCGCCGACCTGACCTTGGGCAACAACTTCATGTTCAGCCTCCGCGGCGGTTACTTCATGAGTGACGCCAAGGATCCGCTGATCCGGCCCTTCGAGCCCTGCTGGCGCTTTAACATGGGCGCTTCCGGCGGTTACACGAATACCTCCAACACCATGTATCCCGAGATCCCCGCCAATCTGGTCAAGACCACCGGCTGGCGCAACTCGGGCTATCCCTATGACCTGATGAAGGCTCTGGACGAAAAGTACAGCGTCAACGCTGACCTGACGTACTTCGTCAACCTGGCCGGCGAGCACTCCTGGAAAATGGGCGTGCAGTTCGTGCGCCAGGGCCAGAACTACGACCAAACCGTTTCCTACCCCATCGTGTTCCTCGCCTGGGACAAGGACCTGGTCCTCTACGGCAACAACTACGGCCGCGGCACCTACGGTTACGTCGGCATCCGGGGTAACGAGGACGCCGGTCCGTTCGGTGACTTCTACCAGGCCTACGCCAATCGCTGGGCCCTGTACCTGCAGGATTCCTGGACCATCAGCAACAAGTTCACCCTGAACTTCGGCGTCCGCGCCGAGGCTGAGTATATCCCCTCCTACAGCGACAACCCCGACTTCGTGGATGTCAAGCCCATCGAATGGGGCTTCGGTGACAAGATCGCTCCGCGGCTCGGTTTCGTTTACGACGTCAACGGCGACTCCAGCTTCAAGGTCTTCGGATCCTTCGGCATCTACTACGATGTCATGAAGCTGGCCATGGCGGCCGGTTCCTACGGCGGCTTCAAGTGGAAAACCGCTTACTACCCGCTGAACACCTTTAATTGGGACCAGATCGGCGCTGGCTACGATCTCGGCACTCCCTGGGCGGTAGTGGACTATCGTATCCCCTCTTTCGACTCCACCGACCCCAACATGAAACCCATGAGTCAGATGGAGCTGTCCGGCGGTGTGGAAAAGAAACTGGCGGACAACCTGTCCCTGTCCACCCGCGTGGTCTACAAGAACCTCCTGTGGGCCATCGAGGACATCGGCGTGTTGACCTCGGCTGGTGAATTGTACTACACCACCAACCCCGGCGGCGAATTCATTACCGATGTCTGGGCCCAGTCCCGGGCGGACGGCGTGATTCCCCAGGGTGCTCCGGATATCCCGAAGGCCAAGCGGACCTACATCGGCGTCAATATCGCCCTGGACAAGCGCTTCTCCGACAATTGGATGGGCGGCGTCTCCTATACCTGGAGCCGCCTGACCGGTAACTACTCCGGTCTGGCTTCCGGCGACGAGTACGGCCGTACCGATCCCAACGTGGAACGCTACTTCGACCTGTGGTACCTGGCTTTCGACAAGGAATTGAACAAAATCGACGGTGTTCTTCCCGGCGACCGCACCCACCAGTTCAAGGCCTATGGCTCCTACACCTTCGACTTCGGTCTGACCGTGGGCGCCATTGTCAACGCCATGACGGGTATCCCCGTTTCCACCGAGTACGCCATGGACGCCGAAGGCTACCTGCCCTTCAACCGTGGTGACATGGGACGGACCCCCTTCCTGATGTTCGCCAACCTCTATGCCGAATACAACCTGAAACTGGGCAACAACACCCTGAACTTCAACATCAATATCGACAACATCTTCAACACCCGCACCGCCATGCGTACCTACTCGCGCTTCAACATCGGCAACGTGGCGGTTACCGATGAACAGCTGGTCAACAACAGCTGGGATATCAACACCATCGGCTACACTCCCGATCCGCTGTACGGAACGGATATGTGGTTCTATGGTGACGGCCTTCGCGGCACTCCCTTTAATGTGCGCCTGGGCGTCAAGTTCATGTTCTGATTCCATTAGCGTTAACGCTTAGTGGATAAAAAGGCCCCGTCCCCTTCCGGGGGGCGGGGTTTTTTTTTGTCATCCAAATCTCTCGGCGGAGCGTCCTGTTTGCGGTTGAGGAAAGAGGGACCGCCATGAAAATTGTGTTGACAAGCCGCTTTTTCTCTATCTGCTGTATCCTGTGCCTGCTGTTTCAAACTCCGGTTCGTTCCGCCGATTCTCCCCAATTAAAACATCTGGTGGAATCCAGGTTGTTCGCCGAGCTGGAAAAACTGTGTGACGACTCCAGCCATGTCGCGGTCACCGGGTACCTGAAAAGATCCGTCGCCCTGCGCCTGCGGGAAGAGGCGAAGGGGGTCTACACGATTTTCGCGAAGTTCCCGGACCATGCCGAAGTGGTTCGTCTAATCGTCAAGTTCCGCCGCCGCCGTATCCACGGCATGGCAATAACCCCGATTCTGAATTACCTACAATATATCGATTCATTCAAAGCCATGGAAGTCCGGGATCTTAAGATTGTCCGGGGGGACGCAACGTTTCATATGGCCTCCGGCAGAGTATGGGGTGCCCGGCCGTTTCGGCGCCTGGTGCTTTTTCAGGGCAGCGGCGGATTCAGGGTGACTCCCGCGGACCCGGAAGAGCGGCTGACCCTGGAACTCCATTCCAAAGGGCCGCGGATGGATGAAGCGTTCACGGAACTTGTCATGCTGCTGGATCAGGACGGCATGCCCGGCGGGATGGAGATGGCGGCGAGGAAAGAGATATCCAGCGGCGCGATTTCCGGCCCCCACGCGAAACGGCTGGAGTCGTTCAACCGTCAGTTCGGTATATTCATACCGGAATTCAACGAGTACTGGTATCCCCGGTTCTCCCGTACCTTGAACCTGGGGATATTCGCCGGCAAGGACGGGCGTTGTTACCATTACCAGTACAATCCCAGCTTCGTTCCCGACACCACCCTGACGGAGATGCCCAAGTCCCGCTACCTCTTGAGTTACAATCGGGAATCCGGGATGAAGATCTCCCTCGGCGCGGCTTCCCGGCCCCGCGGCCTGCAGATGAACCTGTATGTCAATCCGGAAACCCGGTTTATCTCAGCCAATTCCATGATGAGCCTCGGGGATGAAACCGACCTGGTCCAGTTCGCGCTGAACCGGGAGTTGAAAATCCACGCGGTGCACGCCCCGGGCAAGTCCGGCACGAATATCTACAGCCCCACGGGTGAAGGGACTCACTATTTGCGGGGCTCCGGGGTGAGCCGCGTCATGGTCCAGTTTTCCGGAAAACTTCCCCCCTCCCGGTTTGACGAAAGTCCCTCCGGTGAATTGGATCCCAGTGATCCCCGGCGCAGATGGGATCCATATATTGTGTGGACCCGGGACGACCGCTTCTATCCCGGCTCCGATCGCCAGGATTTTCAGGCGGTGAACACCGAAGTCTCCGTGCCGTTTCGGTATCGTTGCCTGATGCCCGGACGGCTGGTCGGGGAATGGCGCAACGACGGCCGCCGGGTCCTGCGTTTTCAAACCCCCGCGTCCAAGGGGTTGGCTCTGGTATGCGGAGATTTTATTCCCCGCAACCGCATCGAGGCCCCGGTGCCGGTCCAGATCTATGCCGCCTCGGACATGGTGGTGGGCCGTAAAATCGACCTGGAAGCCGTAAAGCCGGCGGTTTCTTTTCTGGTGGAGGCCTTCGGCACGCCGACGGTTCCCCTTTTCAACCTCTTGCTGAGGCGCTGGCACCAATTCGGAGGATTGAGTTACCAGGGGCTGGCGGTGATCAACGTGCCGGGACCGGGAGAAAACCTGCGCGGGCCCGGCCGCAGGATTTTATTGCGTAACCGGCCGGCGGTGATCAACGACCTGCGCCGGGACAGCCTGGTGCATGAGCTGGCCCACCAGTGGTGGGGCGGGGAGGTGTCCTGGAACTCGTATCAGGATACCTGGATCACCGAAGGGCTGGCGCAGTTCGCGACCCTGTTTTTCAATCGCCGCCAGATGTCTCCCCGCCGCTTCGCCGCGGCGGTGCGACGCATGAAGCGCTGGGTGATCCGGCACAGTCCGGCGGGTCCCCCGGTATACGGATTGCGTATCGCCAACCTGACCGGGGACGTGGAAACCATGCAGAGCGTGGTGTACAATCGTTCGGCCCTGGCATTCGCCATGCTGACGGAAATTCTGGGGGAAGATGAGTTGTTCGCCCGGTTGCGCCATATCCTGGAAAGCCGGCGCCACACCAGCCTCACCTCCTCCCGTTTCATTTCCCTCGTCTGCCGGGGTGACGAAAGGCTGCGCCGATTCTTCCGGGGCTGGATCGAGTCCCGCCTGCTGCCAAGGGTTTCGGCGGTTACCCGCCACAACGGGTCCACGGCAATGGTGGAACTGCGCCAGGATGGTGAATTCGTGATTCCCCTGACCGTGAAGATCACAACCGCGGAAGGGATCAGGAATTTTCCGGTGGTCATGGATACTCGGGAATTGAAACGAAACTGGCGGCTTGAATCCCCTGTCAAAGAGGTAGAAGTGAGTGCCGCCTTCGCTCCGGTGGAAATTGACTGACCGGGTGACGGAAAGAGGCTTCGCCTTTGTTTTACCGGGTGATTGTGGTACCATGACCATCTCAGGAGACAGCGGATGAAACGCATTTTTTCAGGAATTCTGTTCTTGTTGTTGCTGGCGGCGCCGGTTATGGAAGCGGCGAAACTGAAAATCTCGGATCTGCCGAAAAAGTACAAAACATGGTTGACCGAAGAAGTGGTGTACATTATTTCGCCGGTGGAGCGCAATGCTTTCCTGCAGTTGGATAACGATCGCGAGCGGGAGATCTTCATCCAGGCCTTCTGGAAGCAGCGGGATCCCAATCCCAACACCGAGGAAAACGAATTCCGGATCGAACATATGAAGCGGCTCGCCTATGCCAACCACTGGTACGGCCGGGAAGAACCGGCGCCGGGCTGGCGTTCCGACCAGGGCAAGATCCATATTATCCTGGGTGAACCGAACCATATCTCCAAGTACTACAACCTGACGGAAATCAAGAACATGGAGGTCTGGTTTTATTCGGCCAGGCCAGATATGGGCCTCTACAACGCCTTCAACGTGGTCTTTTTCAAAATTAATCCCACCGAGACCTTCCGTCTCTACAGCCCCATCAAGTACGGCCCGGCGGCTTTGCTGAACAACTATCAGGGCGACACCGTTGACCACCAGGCGGCGTATAACCAGTTGTATACCATTGAACCCGCCATCGCCAATGTGTCGTTGACCCTCCTGCCGGGAGAAAGCCATGTGACCGGATCTCCTTCCATATCCTCGGAGATCCTGATCAACTCCAAGATTCCCAGGGCGCCTACGGTCAAGATCAACACCGGATACGCGGAAAAGATCGTCAAGTACAAGGGAATCGTCAATGTAAACTACCTGGTCAATTACGTGGATCGCGACGCCATGATCCGGGTGTTGCGGGACAAGACGGGAACCGCCTTCATGCACTATATCATCGAGCCCAAGCGGCTGACCCTGGAACGGTATGACGACGCCCTGTTTACCAACATCGAGGTCAACGGCCGCATCACCGACCTGGAAGGGAAAACCATCCACCAATTTCATCGCAAGAGCCCCGTCAGGATGGAAGCCAGCCAGTCATCGGCTCTGAGCTCCCGGGTTTTCAGCTTCCAGGACATGGTTCCCATGGTCCCGGGTACTTATAAATACAGTATTCTACTGCGCAATTCAGCCCGGGATGAATTCACCACCATCGAGGGTGACGTAATGGTTCCGGAGTATACCGGACCGGCCATGTCACCGCTGTTGTTCTCTCACCACACTTCCCGTGATCCCGCCGGTGCCGGGCGTTTCAAACCCTTCCTGATGAAGGATACGCAATTGGTGCCTTCGCCGCGCAATGACTTCAACTCCGCGGATACCCTGACGATTTACTTTCAATTGTACGGCATCACCGATGAGATCAGGGCCGCGGGTCATGTCGCCGTCACCATCACTTCCGATCGCGACAAGAAAGTGGTATGGAAAAAGCGCCTGGCTCTGGCCGAGGTGCCTGACTTGAACCAGGTTCTCTTTTCCCTTCCTCTGAAGGACTTCCCCACCGATTACTTTAACGTGGAGGTCGTGGTATCCGGCGCCGGAGACCGTCGTCTGCTGCAGGAACACGGCACATTCTACATCGCTCCCTACCGGCTGCGTCGGGCGGTGGTCATGTCGTTGCCCTATTCCCGGGACAATACCGGCGTGAACGATCACGTCATGGGTAACCAGTATCGCCGCCTGGGCGAAATGGACAAGGCCCTTTCCCTGCTGGAACGGGCGCACAACTCCGACCCCCTGTCGCCTATTTTCGCCCGGGATTACGCCGGCCTGCTTCTGCATCTAGAGAAGTATGACCGCATTCCCAAGGTGATCCAGCCCTTCCTGGAGGGGCAA
>Ga0272442_10003538_pt1 | contig 21875 bp, 15 predicted proteins | sample SSMForm2O_FD_200262 | JGI IMG/M metagenome (GOLD analysis project Ga0272442, IMG submission 200262) | Marine sediment archaeal communities from Little Sippewissett salt marsh, Falmouth, MA, United States - SSM-Form-2O | ecosystem: Environmental > Aquatic > Marine > Wetlands > Sediment ... | reverse complement strand
CGAGCTCGCGGAGCGTGCGTTTCAGGGAAAAACGGGGATCGAGCCCATAGAGCTCATGTTCGACCCGGTGATGATCGTCGGAGACTTTTCACTCTTAAAAACGGGGAACGGCGGGGAGTACACGATAGACCTGGAAGGCAACACGTTGAAAACAGGAACCTGGACCGGGCAGGGATACCCGTACTTTTCGGGTTCCATTGAATACAGGCAGCAGGTTTACCTTGATGACGCATTCATCAGTAACTGCAGGTGCATGCTCGAGGCGGAGGATGTCAGGGAAATCGGGCTGCTGCGCATCAACGGTGAAACCGTGGGGCTGCGCCCGTGGAAACCCCACAGGTGGGATATCACGGATTTTATAAAGAAGGGTGAAAACGATATACGAATAAGGGTATGGAACACACTCACCAATCTGCTGGATCTGAAAGACTTCGATTCGGGTATAATCGGAAAGGTTCGGATCGTCTCTCAAAGGGTCCTGACGGTTCCGTCTTCATGAAGAGGGAAAACGCGAAGCGCAAAGGGGGAGTGATCGGATGTCTAAGTACTGTATCGTGGGGGAGGTGAAGCCCGACCGCCTGGAGGAGTACAAGAAGCTTCACCGTGAGATCCATAAAGGACCGTACAAGGAACTGTTAAACGTTATCAGGGAGTCCGGAGTCAGGGAAGAGGCGGTATTCATGCACGGGACTACGGCGATCATTTTCTATGAGACGGATGACCTGGACCGCGCGTACAAACAGCAGGAAAGCGCCGAGGTCGCGCAGCGATGGAACGAGCTGATGGCCCCGCTGTTTGCCTCTTCCTATGAATTCAATGTGTCGGATGAGCTCCCCGTACTCGAGAAGGTGTTCGATCTCACGGAACAGCTCTCGGGAAGGTTGAACCCATGAACGGATCGAAAGTCGTGGAAAAACAATCTGAATTTGACGAGAAGCTCGGACGGACACGGGAGTATCTCGAAAAAGCGAAGCTTGACGGGGTCTATCTCAAACTCAGAAGCAACTTCGCCTGGATAACCTGCGGGGGCGACAACCGCATAGTGGACCACAGCGAGGACGGCTGGAGCGGCGTGCTCGTAACAAAATCCCGCGCCGTACTCATAACGGACAACACCGAGATGCCGCGAATCCTGGACGAGGAAACAGCGGGGCTGCCGCTCGAGAAGTACGAGTATACGTGGTACAAGGTGGGGTTGAGGGAATCGATTATTGAAGTGTGCGGAAGCACGAACGTCGGATGCGATATGGAGATCGAGGGGCTGAAGCGTCTCGGGACCGATTTCGAACGGGTACAGTATCAGCTTACGCTCCAGGAGCTCGACCGGTTCAGGCGGCTTGGAAAGGATACGTCCGCAATTTTTACCCGTATAGGACATGAAATCGAACCGGGCATGGCTGAAACGGACGTTGCGGCATCCGTCAGTTATGAGCTCATGAAAAAGAATATTCAGCCGCAACTCGTGCTCGTTGCATGCGACAACCGCATCTCCGATTACAGGCACCCCATTCCCACGGAGCAGAAAATAAAACGTTACGTGATGTACGTGGCGGTTGCGGTGAAGTGGGGCCTTAACCTCTCCATCACGCGGTTCGTACATTTCGGAAACCCTCCGGCCGAGCTCTTACGAAAGAAGGATGCCATACTCAACATCGACGCCCGTCTAATCCACAACACGAGGCCCGGCAGAAGGATCGCCGACATTTTTAAACAGCACAGGGACAACTTCGCGCATTTCGGTTACCCCGACGAATGGATGAAGCTCCATCAGGGAGGCTCCGCGAGCTACAGGATACGGGACGTCAAGGCGACCCTGGATACTCCCGAAACGGAGCGCGTTCTGCTTCACCAGGCATATGCGTGGAATCCGTCCATAGCCGGTATTAAAAGCGAGGACACCATACTCGTAATGGATGATAAAAACGAAATCATCTCCGAGAATTCCGGCTGGCCGCTCGTTTCGATAGATGTAGAGGGTGATGAGGTGAAGAGGGCGGATATACTGGTAAAAAAATAGGGAAAGGCGAAGCGCGCGTGAGCTCGGATAGTGTTTATCATACCGGCAAGAGGCCTATCATGCTGTGATGACGGACCCCCTCACCTCGGCGGTGCTTTCGCTCTACCTCTATTCAATCCCCCGAATCAACGAGCTTTTACCCGGCTAACAGCCGGCTAACAGCCGTATGTTTTCCTTACGTTCCAAATCCATCCCCTGTTATATTAACCGGAGGAAAATCGAAGAGGCAGGGAGCACATAATGCAGCGAAGCATGGTCGTTCTGCGCAACGCGGGGCACGGGGTCAACGACATATTCTGGTTCATCCTTCCATCAATGCTTCCGGTGATACTGCAACAGTTCAACCTGAAGTACGGGGCCGCGGGCGGGCTCCTCACCGGGTTTCTTGGGGTAATCGCCGTTTTTTCATTCATCCTGGGCAAGCTTTCCGACAATCATCCGCGTCATCTCATCATGGGAGTCGGGTTTATTCTTACATCCGTGATGCTGATCGGCGGGTCACTGACCGGTACCCTGGCGGGTTTCGTCGTCTTTCTGCTTGTCGCCGGAATAGGGGTCGGCTCCTTCCACTCCGCGGTATACGCCTCGATCGACGAGACCACGAGGGAGAACAAGGGTGCGGTGTACGGTATGTTCGAGTTCTGGGGTTCGCTGGCCATATTTCTCATGTTTATTCTGCACGGTATCCTGCTTAAAAAGCTCTCCTGGCAGATCATCATTCTGGTGACCAGTCTTCCGGGACTGGTCATGGGAACGCTCTACCTTTCCTATTCGAATAAACTGCGCGTGATTACCGAGCATGCGGTGCGGGGAACGGAAGAGATAAAAGAGAACGGGAAATGGCCCCTTTACTTTTTCGTGCTCTTCCTCCTGGTCAGCACCTTCCGTTTCATGGGCATCATCGCGGTGGTGAACTTCACCCCGACCTACCTCGTGCACGAGCTGGGGATGGACCCCCGTTTCGGAAGCTACGCGACGGGCATCTACTTCCTGGGCGGGCTTATTTTCACGCCCTTTCTGGGAAAGCTGTGCGACACACGAAGCCCCTTCCTTTTGCTTTTACTCATTACCGCTCTCGCCTTCCCGCTGATCATTCTGTTGAGCCTGCCCCATCCGCTGTGGATGCTTCCGGTGTACCTCTTCCTCATCGGGATCTGCTATTACGGCGCAGGGCCGGCCATGAGCATAATCGTGGCCGAAATGAGCGGCAAGCTCGGGAAGGGCGAGGCGTTCGGCTATTTCATGGCGCTCATATCCGTTACCTTTTCATTCAGTCCCCTTCTCTTCGGCCTGCTTGCCGACCGGATCGGGATGGGGCCGTCCATGAGGGTATTCAGCCTGCCACTCCTGTTCGCTGCGCTGGGTATGGCCGTAATGATCCAAGCCATGAAGGGTTTTGAGAAACGAAAAAATGCCGTAGAGAGAGTCGGTGAGGATATATAATGGGGATTCCATTTCTCTTTACCGGGAGTTTTCTTTCATTCCGTTCCGGCCCGTCCGGCGGCCGGTTCCGGCGTACCGGACTTCGTCTTGTCCTTGGACTGGCTGCCTGCGGGCTGTTTCACCTGTTCTGCGCGGTCCCGGTAACCAGAGGGGCCGTGATCGAGGACGCGAACCGGCTCTGGTGGAATGGGGATTACGAGGGGGCCGCTCTGCGGTATGCGGAGATAGTCCGGTCCTCCCGCAGCAATGTGGACGCAGCGCTCGAGCTGGCGGCCCTGTACCGCTCGGTCGGAGACTACGGGGCTGCCGTCCGGGTCTATCAGAAGCTTCTCGCCGATGCGGACGGCGATCTGCAGGAAACCGTGGATGTGCTTTTACCCCTGGGGGAGTCCTGCTACTACGGCCATCGTCTTGACGAGGCGGAGGACGCTTTTCGCCGGGCCCTGGCGGTTGAGCCTCGAAATACGCGGGTCCTGTTCGGGCTTGGAAGGGTACTTTTTGAAAAAGAGCAACTGAATGAAGCGGAATCCCTGCTGCAGTCGGCGGCCGCCCTGGAACCCTCGTTTCCCGGCACCTGCATCTACCTTGCGCGGGTCTGCGAGATGAGGGGCGAGACGAAACGCGCGATCGACTACTACCGGAAGGCGTTCGGAACGGATTCACAGCATGCGGAGCTGCTTTTTCCTCTGGGGCGGGCCTTCATGGCCGCCGGTTCGTGGGAGGATGCCTTTCGCCAGTATCATAGACTTCGAAGCATGGACCGAAAAAACCCCCTGGTACTCTCGCGGCTCGAAGAGATACGGCCCCGTCTCACCCGTTCCGAAGGGGAGGTCGTGCCGGCCGGGAAACTGGAAAGTTTCAAAACAGTCAGTGCGAAGCCCGTCCCCGCGGGCATGCCGGTGCTTAGAATCGGGCTTAATACGGCGGCAGGCGGGAGCGCGGTGCTCATGCAAAGCTTCGTGTTTATAACGAACGGTCCTTTCGTGCTGGGCGAGGCATCGGTATCCGAGGGGCCGGCGCACTTTGAAGGAGCGCCTCATACGGAGTACCGCATCTTCATGAACAAGGGGAAGACCTTTATTGACCGGAACGAACCCGAAAAGGCGGACCCCGAGGCGGTTCCGCGGATCTTTTCCATTGTTGTCCGGAAAACCGACGATGCGGGCGACCGGGCCGCGGCCGTCATCGTCAGGTCAATCGAGTATGCCAGGGGGTATGCGTGGGCCGGGATAGAGGACAGGCAGTACCGTGGAAGCCTCGAGGTCCGAACGGGCGCGGGCGGGCTGAAACTGATCAACGTGATAAGCCTCGAGGAGTACCTCTACAGCGTTCTGCCCTCGGAGATGTCCATCGGGTTCCCGGAAGAAGCGCTGAAGGCCCAGGCCGTGGTCGCCCGCTCCTACGCACTGCACAGAAAGCGTGTTATTCGGCCCCATCGAAACGACGGATTCGACCTGTGCGACAGCCAGCACTGCCAGGTGTACCGGGGCGCGGCGAACGAGTGGAAACGGACCACGACGGCCGTTGAAAACACCAGGGGCGAGGTGCTCATGAGCGGGGGACGGATCGCCTCCCCCCTCTTTCACGCGAACTGCGGCGGCCACACCCAGTCTTCGAAAGACCTGGCCGGGTGGAGTGAGGTGTCCTATCTCACGGGCGTGCTTGACGGACCGCCCGGGACCGTGTTCCCGATGTCGCCCGTTTCCTTGGAACGGTGGCTGAAGACACGTCCGCATACGTACTGCGGTGCGGGTCCCCTCGACCCGGGCGCCGAGTTTCGCTGGTTCAGGCTTATTCCCGCCGACCTTCTGGGAGAAAAGCTCGACCGATTGAGGGGTATCGGGAGCATACGAAGTATAACGGTGCTCAGCCGGAATCCCGCGGGTTACGCGCACGGCGTTCGGGTGGAGGGAACGCGGGGTGAAGCCGTCATCGACAAGGAGCACGAGATACGGCGTCTTCTCGGTCTCGGCCCGCTCAGGAGCAACCTCTTCTGGATCGAAACGAAGCTCGGTGAGAACGGGCTCCCCGAGGAGTTCCTGCTCTACGGGGGAGGCTGGGGGCACGGCGTGGGCATGTGCCAGCAGGGTTCGGGCGGCATGGCCGAGCGGGGATTCTCTTATGATGAAATTCTCAAGCACTATTATACGAATGCGGAGCTGCAAACGCTGGATTACTAGACGCGGTATTCGAACATCCATGTTCATCATGCCTTGACCATTACTCCCGGAAGCATAACATTTTCAGTATAACAGTTGGGAAAGGGGATTTAAATGCCAGGATCAGGAGGAACACAGGGAGGGCGGGTCACCCCCGGGATCGTCATCGGTATCATTGTGGCGCTTATTGTGGTGATCATGCTCTTCACCAGTTTTTATATTGTCGATCAGAAGGAGCAGGGCGTCGTGCTGCGCTTCGGCAGGTTTGTCAGGCTGAGCGAGCCGGGGCTCAACTCCAAGCTTCCCTTCGGCATCGAACGCAAGTACACGGTGCCGACGCAGATGGTTCTCAAGGAGGAGTTCGGGTTCAGGACCGAGCGCGCAGGCGTGACAACGATCTATTCGGAGTTCGACTACCCCGGAGAGTCGATCATGCTGACCGGGGACCTGAACATCATCGACGTGGAGTGGATCATCCAGTACCGGATCGTCGATCCCTATAACTGGCTCTTTGCCGTTGAAAACCAGCGAAAGACCATACGCGACATCTCACAGTCGGTCATCAATCTTCTTGTAGGCGACCGTGCCATTCTGGACGTCATCGGCTCGGAGCGCGCGAATATCGAGCAGCTCGGCCAGGACATGATGAACGAGCATCTGGATACCTACAACCTGGGCATCCGGGTGACCACGGTAAAGCTGCAGAACATCGTTCCGCCCAAGGGCTCGGTTCAGGCCGCCTTCGAGGACGTGAACAAGGCGATACAGGACAGGAGCAGGTTCATCAACGAGGGGAAACAGGCCTACAACGAATCGATTCCCCGTGCCAAGGGCGAGGCCGAGCAGCTCATTCAGCAGGCCGAGGGATACGCCGTACAGCGTGTCAACAGGGCGCGCGGGGACGTGGCGCGCTTTGACGCGGTTCTTACGGAGTACCGGAAGAGCCCGGAAGTGACGCGCACGAGGCTCTACTACGAGATGTTCGAGGACGTTTTCTCCGAAGCGGAGGGCACGGATCTCATAGACCGCAATCTGAAAAATTTCGTACCCTTTAAATCCCTCGACGGCCAGGCCCTCGGCGGGGGAGGAGGTGCCCAATGAGAAAGACCGTTATCACCATAGTGATCATATTCGTCGTAGTGCTTCTCTTCTTCATACTGGGACCGCTCTTTACCATTGAGGAGGGTGAGCAGGCAGTAGTGGTCAGGTTCGGCCGCATCGTGTCGGTTTATACCGAGGCCGGGCTCAAGATAAAGATGCCCATGGTCGACAAGGTGCAGCGCTACCCAAAGAAGGTCCTCTCCTGGGACGGCGAGGCGCAGCGGCTGCCCACCGAGGAAAACCAGTTCATCTGGGTGGACGCGACCGCGCGCTGGCGGATCATCGATCCCAAGCTGTTTTACGAATCCGTGGGAACCGTTACCCAGGCCCACTCCCGGCTCGACGACGTGATTGACTCGGAGGTCCGAAAGATCGTCTCGAGGAACTCCCTCAGGGAGGCGGTGCGGAACTCGAACGTGATCAACGAGATCGAGCGCCAGGACGTGTACAGGACGTCCACGGCCACGGAAACCGGTGAGGAAGACACCATCTCCATCGCGGTTTTCACGGATACCAGGTACGAGGACATCAATAAGGGACGCAACGAGCTCTCCGATGAAATGCTCGCGGAAGCCAGTATCATCGCTCCCCAGTACGGAATCGAGTTCATAGACATCATTATCAGGCAGATCAAGTACTCCGACGATCTGACCGAGAGCGTGTACAACCGGATGATCAAGGAACGAAACCAGATCGCCCAGGCGTTCCGGTCCGACGGCGAGGGCAAGCGCGCCGAATGGCTCGGCAAGATGGACCGAGAGCTCGATGCCATTCAGTCCGAGGCCTACCGGAAGTCCGAGGAGATCCGTGGAAAGGCGGATGCCGAGGCGGCCGCCATCTACGCGGGGACGTATAATAAAAATCCGGAGTTCTATAATTTCTGGAAGGCCGTCGAATCGTACCGGAAAATGCTTCCGAAGTTCAAGAAAACCCTGACCACGGATCCCGATTACTTCCGCTACCTCTACGACATCAGGGGCCGGTAGTCGGAATACCCGTGCCGGAACATCATTTTGTTGACGGCAGCGATTGCGGAACCAGCGGGGGACGACATCGTCGTCCCCCGCTGACCGCATCCCCTCAATCGGACTGCAATCTGACGGCATCCCCCTGAACGCCTTTCAGGTTCAAATTATTATTTACCTACAGAAGATATAGATTTTTCTACCTCATTATTATCATCTATAGTTTTTTAATCCCGAAAGAGAATACCGGACCGGATTGACAAAAAATTATTTTAATTATCCTGTGAACCAATCCGTGATATAATATCGGGATATTTTTCAATGGCAGTTCAAAGGGGGGTCCATGAAAAAGGCGATAGTAGTATTACTGTTTCTCCTGGCTTTTGGTTCCACGGCATTCGGCTCGAACGAAGTGGTCAAGACGACCTCTATCGACGTCAACGAACCTTTGCGATCCGCGGTGCACGGAAGCTTCACTGTGTCCGTTTATAATGAAGGCGAGTGGGTCGAGGCGGGATCGCTCGGTTTCAACCGGTTCTTCAGGCGAAAGACACTCGATCTCTCGCCGCTCGATCTCGAAGATCTTGTAAGGGTCCGCATCGAGCAGGAGGGAGGCGGGGCCGCGCACATAGACGCGGTTTCTTTCGGCGGCCTGCCCGCGTTATCGGTAAGCTCACCGGATTTAAGCCCGCTGGATGAAAAAAAGCTCCGGGCGGTCGACAACGACGTGGCTGACGCGTTCGGCCGCGTTTTCGAGCTCGAGTTCCCGGCCTCGGCTGACGGTTCTCTCGAGCTCACGGCCCGCGTGGAAGCGGAAGAGATCCCGGTCAGGCCCTTCCATTATACCCGTTCCAGCCCCCACGAGCCGGTCTCGCTGCACTCGAGGTTCTATACCTACGCGCTTGGAACAGAGAGTACCGATCCACTCTTCAGGGAGCTGTGCCGTCCCGGTACCGGGCACCCCCGGGCCTACACCACCACATGGGTGTGGAACGACGAACAGTATCTCTACGCCCGGCTCGATTTCGCAAGCGACAACACCATGGACGGAGACCTCGACTACGTCACGCTTTATGCAAAAACGGATGACGATGTGAAAGCCTTCCGTGTGTCCGTGCCCGAGACCACATGGGGCAGTCCCTCATTTGTCTATACGGAGGACGTGCCCTACCAGCACAAGGTTTATGATTTCAGGATCCCCCTTGCAGAGATCGGTTCGGGCCAAGAGATCGAGCTCGCCTTCGAGGCGTACGGCACGGTTGGCGAGGGAGTTTTGCGGGATCCTAAAATTGTTTACGACTTCGTAAACAGAAGGCATCTCCTTGTGCACGACGAAGTGTTGGAGGAGCCATATTTTGACGTCGTGGGCCAGTTCTGCGGACCGGACGGTACACTTTCAGGAGAACAACTCGTCATAACGGAATCCGATGGTTATGACGGATATCCGCATGTCGGGTTCGACGGATCCGACGAGGTTTTTCTCGTGGTCTGGAGCCGCGGTCCCTTTGAGGAAGCATACGGACAGATCGTTCCGTCAGGAGCGACGAGCCTCACTCCGAGTAATTTTGAAATACCCCCTGTAGTGGTGGATGAAGAACAGATAGATGTCGTTGTCGCGGGTAACGGGGACGGGAGTTTCCTGGTGGCGTGGAGTGAAACATCGGATGCGTCAGGAATTGAGATCATGGGACGCATGGTGGATACGGACGGAACGGCCGGTCTCGATGCCATCACGATATGCTCGAATACTTTAAACCAATACGATCCTGCGGTGGCGTTCGATCCGGAAAACGACCGGTTCCTCGTGGTGTGGAAGGATGCCCGCACCGGGGACTCCGACTCCATCTGGGGGCAGTTCGTGTCTTCGGACGGCACGCCCACGGGAGGCAACTTCCAGATCTCGGACGAGAATGCCACGGACCCCGAGGATCCGGGCGTTGCGTGCAACACCGCGGACGGCAGCTTCCTCGTACTCTGGAGCGATTTCCGCGGCGCCGACCAGGATATTTACGGCAGGCTCGTCATGGACAGCGACGACTTTCTGCCTGCTGCCAGCGACCGCGTGATATGCGATGCGGTCAACACGCAGTCGAGCCCGGATGCCGCGTACCTGCCCTCGGCCGACGAGTTCCTCGTGGCGTGGCTGGACGACCGCGTGGCGATGGAGAACGAGGAAATATACGGACTGTACACGGAGGGTGACGGCTCCTATACGGCGGGCGATTTCGCCGTGGTCGAATACCTTGGAGACGTCGATTCCCTCGGGTCTCCCTCCGTTTCGGCCGTGACCCAGAGCAGGCATACGCTGGTGGCCTGCCTGATCAACGGGGACCAGATCACCCTCACCCTGGTGGGGGATTCATCTCCTTTTATAATCATATCCCCCGGTTCCCTGGATTTCGATTCCGTGCACACGGGAAGCTCCTCGGACGCACGGACCGTTACGGTGAGTAACGGCTCTTCCGTGGATGACCTTTCCGTGGGATCGCTCACGATTTCAGGTGAAGGCGCGGACGCCTTTGCCATACAGAACGACGATGTCTCGGACCGGTCCATCGACTGGACGCAGGACGCGACGTTTGAGGTGGTCTTCTCCCCGCAGAGCACGGGTACCTACGAGGCGGTTATTTCCATTCCGTCGAACGACCCTGAGGAGAGCACGGCCCAGGTTTTGCTCTCGGGCACCGCGGCCAATGCTGCGCCCGGGGCAGCGACGCTCGTCTTTCCGGAGGACGGCACGGACAACATCGATACGGACGTGATCTTTATCTGGCGGGACGCCGCTGACGCGGACGGTGACGCTGTTTCCTACACCTTTTATCTCGGCACGGACGAGGATTTCACGGACGTGACGCCCGTGGAGATCGCGTCGAACGGGAATCCCGAGATCATGTTCGCCGGATTCGGCCTCGTGCTGGGCCTGTCGCTTCTGGGAGCTTTTCGATTCCGAAGGCGGGGAGCGAAAATCCTCTTTATCGTTCTTGTCGCCGCACTGCTGATCGCGGCCCTCACACTCGCATCGTGCGGAGGCGGAGGCGGCGATGACGGAGACGGCACGACACCCGAAGAGATCGAGCCCGAGGAGAACCCGCTGCCCGCTGACGGTGAAACGAGCCATGTGGTCACCGGTCTTTTGAACGACACCACGTACTACTGGAAGGTGGTCACAGACGACGGCCTTGGAGGAACGACCGAGAGCGAGGTGTACAGCTTTACGACCATCCCGTCATCGACTGACTGATATTAACCCGTGGGATGACGTCATTGTTGTTCCACGGGTTTCAATTTATGTTGCTATTTTTCCATTTTTATCCATAATTATTCCCAAAATGTGATCGGTGTACCTGCTTTTCTCTCTTACGGGTATATCAAATTAATCACAGCGGAGGAATATAATGGCTGAAAAGAGAGAGCTACACAAGGAGCTGAACACGCTCGATGTAACCGCAATCACAGCAGGAATCGTCATCGGTGCAGGGTTGTTTGTCGTGACGGGAATTGGTGCCAAATATGCGGGTTCCTATGTGTGGGTTTCATTCCTGATTGCAGCCATACCCTGTTTCATGGTCGCATTCAGCACATCCATGCTTTCACAGATGTACCCGGTGGAAAGCGGTGAAAGCTACGTGTATCCCACCAGGATTGTATCCCATGTCTGGGGATTTCTATCCGGCTGGGGTATGTGGCTCGGTGTCATAGGTCTCGTGTGCGTCACCGCAAAGGCGTTCATTATTTACTTCAACGCGCTGCCGCAGTTTGCCGCACAGATTCCCATCATCGGGGGAGCGGTTATCGTCCTGGTTGTTTTCGGATTTCTTAATTTTACGGGTGTGAAGGCGGTATCGATCGTACAGAATGTCCTGTTCATCTTCATGGTACTCGGAATCGTTGTTTACATCATCTGGGGACTACCGCATGTGAAATCCGAGCTTCTTTTCATGCAGGCTCCCCACGGCTTCAACGGAATAATGAAAGGTGCGTCGATACTTATTTTCGCCTACACCGGGCTTACGCTGGCGGCCGATCTCGGGGAGGAGGCGAAGGATCCCAAGAAGACCATACCGCGCGGAATGTTCCTGGGCGTGTCGGTTCCGACCGTTCTCTACACCCTCCTGGCGCTGGTGAGTGTCGGAGTCCTCTCGTGGGACCAGTTTGCGTCCGCCGATGCTCCGGTCGCCGCAGCTGCAACGGCGTTTATGGGCAAATTCGGGGTCGTCTTCATCATCATCGTTGCCTTCGCCGCCATCCTTTCATCGCACAACGGTGAGCAGGGGATCGCGACCCGTATCGCTTTCGGTCTTTCACGGGACAAGATCATTACCGGATGGTTTACCAATCTGAACAAGTTCGGTATCCCCCATTTCGCCCTGTTTCTCTCCGGGGCGGTGGCGGTTTTCCTGATCGTATCCGGAACGATTCAGCTCGTGGGTGAGATCCTCAACTCGATGTTCCTGTTCAACTGGATCATCACGCATCTCTGCATATTCATGCTTCCCAAGAAGTGGCCGGATATGTATGCAGGCGCGAAGTTCAAGCTCAACGGCTGGAAGCTTATCGTGCCCGTTATCGGGCTGCTCTCTTCCGCGGTACTGCTCGTGTACCAGGGATGGCGCGCGCTTCTCTTTTCCGCGATCTGGCTCATTCTCGGCGCCGTTGTATACTACATCGGTCTGAGCAGAAGGAAAGAGGAAATCAAATCGCTGCTGGGTGAATGGCCCTACGGCCGGTACTTCAAATGAGCATGGACACGGTCGACAGGCTCACGGTTTACACGCTTTCAGAGGATTACACGGGGTATGACACTCTTTTCTGGGCCTCGTTCGGTATTTCTTTCCTCCTCCGGATTGAATCCGGGGGAGGAGTTAAAAACATCCTGTTCGATACCGCGTCGGACCCGGAACCCGTCCTGCACAACATGGAGCTCCTGCGGCTTTCGCCCGGGACTATCGATGCCGTCGTTCTCTCCCATCGGCACTTCGATCACACGGGCGGGCTTGCAGGTGTGGTACGCGCGATAGGCAGGGAGGACCTGCCGATCATCGTGCATCCGAGAATCTTCGATATCACGGTGAGCAAGGTGCCCTATATGGAGCCGCACCGGTCGAGGCTCTATCTCAACGAGGGGCTGTCCGGGGAAAACAGGAAGGAAAACATCACCGCGCTCGGGGGGAGATGGGTTCCAGTTCAGGACCCGTTTCCCCTGCTCCCCGGTGTTACGACCACGGGCGAGATCGAGGATAAGGACAAGGTCCCCTATGAAAGGGACCCGCATCTGCCGCTCTTCGATATCAGGGACACCGAGATGATCGAGGCAAGCGCGGTGGACGACGTCTCGCTCTGCATAAACACCTCCGGGGGTCTCATCGTGATCACGGGCTGCTCGCATGCCGGGATCGTGAGTATCGTGAAAAAGGCGGTCCGTATTACGGGTGTTGAACGGGTCAGGGCCGTAATCGGGGGGTTTCACCTGATAAATGCCGATGAAGGGGTGATCGGCAAAACGGTGAAAGCGCTCGCGGATACGGGTATCGAGCGGATATACAGCGGCCACTGTACGGGAATCAATGCGGAGCTCAAGCTGCGGGAGGTGTTCGGAGAGCGGTTCGAGCGTCTGCACAGCGGCAAGACGATCGAATTCTGATCCCCGCTTTCACCCAATTTTTTTCACGCACCGGTATGCCGCATTCAACGCGCCCGGTATACCCCCTATCTGGGTTGCCCAGCAGGAGCCGATGAGGAGGTTCTTGACCGGCGTGTCCACGAAGACCTTTTGGAAGGACTTGTGGAACATGTTCGCCGGGTTCCAGCTCCAGGCGGATGTCGCTCCGTCGGTATTGTGGGTATAACGCTCGTAGGTCAGGGGCGTGGCCGCGTCCTCGAACTCGATCAGATCTGTCAACCCGGGAATGACGGACGACGCCTTTTTAACCATCGTGTCTTTCACCCGCTCCTTCAATGCCAGGTACCGTTTACGGTCGCCCCCGCCCCAGTTGTCCATCCAGCGGTAGGGGACCGTGGCCTGCACCATGAGGGAGGATTTTTCCGCAGGCGCCAGCGCCGGGTTGATGAGCGAGGGCGAGTACAGCCCGATGGACGTCTTCTCGAAAAAGGCCTCGTCGCTGGAATCGTGTATGTCCATGCCGGGATGGTCGTCGAAAAACATCACGTGCGGGACCTTCATGTACGACCGCAACCGGTCACCTGAGAGCCCGAGACCCAGGTAAACGGTGAAAAAGCCTTCGGAAACGGCGTTTTTACCGATCTTCTCCAGTAGTTCCGATGGGACCAGCTCCCGGTTGTCCAGTAGTTCGAGAAAAGTCTTCTTGTAATCGCAGGCGGATATGACGTAATCCGCTTCATAACGTTTATCACCGCAGGAAACGCCCACCGCTGCCCCGTGCCTCGTTAGAATTTTATCCACGTAGCTGTTCAGGATCAGTTTCCCTCCGATATCCCTGTACCGTTCGGCCATTACGTCCGCCCAGGACTGCATGCCGTTCTTCACGGTCCAGTAATCGTCGAATAGGGTGACGATCGCTCCGCCCAGTATCCAGGCCGCCATTTCCGGGTATCCCAAAGAGGAAAAGAAGCGGTACAGAACCGTGTCCTCCGGAAAAAACCCGGCGGTGTATTTGCTGAGCGGCGTGCCGCCGTACCTGCGGTAGACCCGAAGCAGTCTTATCCCGCTGAAGAGTATATCGAGGAATCTTTTCTTCTCGGCCATAAACGGTTTGAATACCCGCACCATCCTGTCCGTTTCCGAGAAATACCGGTCGAGCCTTGTCCCCTCATCGGGGTATGCGGACCGGAGCATGTCCTTGAACTCTTCGTATGTCTCGGGAGCGCCTTCGAAATCCGGGGAAACCCATCCGGATTTCTGCCTCACGAATTCGACTTTGTCCGGCACGCCGATGTCCTTCATCATCTTGAACACCGCGTTCGATGACTCGAAGGAGAGCGTGCCGCTCTCGAAATAGAAACCCTTTCTACGGAAACCGGCGATATAGCCTCCCGGGGTACCGTGCGATTCGAAAATCGTTACGTCGTGGCCCTTCTTCGCCAGAAGCGCGCCGGCCGTGAGCCCGCCGATCCCGGCCCCGATAACGATTATTTTCTTCATTCCGTACTCCTCTTTCCGATGGAGGGAGAAGACATTTATGTTAACATGCTACCCGGACCGGGATTTTCTGTCAAGAATCGAGATTTCTTACGGGTATTCAGCCAACGGCGATGTGTGGAATCGAGCCTGAAACCTGTTGCATTTGGCGGCACGTGTTATATAGTGATTGGGTGGCGGCATCATAAATGTAATTTGAAAAAGGAGGCGCAGGAAATGAGAAAAAAAACATTCGTTCTTTGTATCGTATTTCTTCTTCTCATGGGAGGCACGGGCACGCTCTTTGCCGGAAAGAAAGAGGAGCCCGCGGCTCCCGCGGAAAAGGCCGAAAAGCCGGCTGAAAAACCGGCACCCGCGAAGAAACCGGTGAAAAACCCCGGTACCATCATCTATGCGCGGTACGGAACCGTGCAGAGCCTCGATCCGCACAGGGCGTACGACACCTCGTCCGGCGAGGCGGTCATGAACATGTACGACACGCTCGTGGCTTTCGACGGACCGGCCACGGACAGCTTCGTACCCGTTATCGCGGAGAAGGTCCCTTCCGTGGAAAACGGACTCATTAAGGACGGCGGAAAAACCTACATCTTTCCCATCAAATCGGGAATCACGTTTCACAACGGCGACGAGCTGGTCCCCGAGGACGTGGAGTACACCTTCGAGCGCGCCCTGGTCACGGACCAGGACGGCGGCCCCGTCTGGATGTTCTTCGAACCCCTTCTGGGCGTTGCCGGATCCAGGGACGGGGACGGTAACATAACGATCGATATAGACGACATCATGAACGCGGTCGAGGTGGACGGCAGGAACGTGATATTTCACCTCAGCGATCCCTATCCGCCTTTCATCACGATTCTCGCACAGTATTGGTCAGGCATAATGAACAAGGACTGGATGGTCGCGAACGGAGCGTGGGACGGGAAGAGCGACGGGTGGGAGAAGTACAACAACCCGGACCAGGGCACGGAGACGCTGTACAACGTGGTCATGGGTACCGGTCCCTACAAGCTCGTGAAGTGGGAGCCCGGGGTCGAGATATCAATGACGAGGTTCGACGGTTATTTCGATCGCCCGGCTGCCGTGAAGAACGTAGTGATAAAGATCGTGGAGGAGTGGACCACGAGAAAGCTCATGTTCACGGCCGGGGACGCGGACATCGTCCAGGTCGACACGATGTACTGGCCGGAGATGGAGCGGGTCGAAGGCGCTACCATATACAAGGACCTGCCGCGTATCGAGAACACCGCCGTGTTCTTCAACTTCGACATCAACATGGAGGCGAACCAGGCCGTGTGGAGCGGCAAGCTCGACGGCGAGGGCATACCGTCCGATTTCTTCGATGACCCTGATGTCAGAAAGGGATTCGCCCACGCGTTCGACCACGATACCTACGTGAAGGACGCATTCCTGGGGTACGCCGAAACCCCGAACAGCCCGGTACCCAAGGGGCTTCCCTACAGGGACGCGAGCCTTCCCATTTACGAGTACGACATGCGGAAGGCGGAGGAGCACCTGAAAAAGGCATGGGGCGGCCGGGTGTGGGAAAAGGGCTTCAAGCTGTCGATCCTGTACAACACGGGCAACGACCAGCGCGAGATCGCCTGTCAGATGATCGAGGAGAACGTGGAGTCCCTGAATCCGAAGTTCCAGATCGAGATACAGAATGTTGACTGGGGCAATTACCTCAACATGATGGTTCAGAAGAAGTGCGGGCTCTTCGTGATCGGATGGGTCATGGACTATCCGGACCCCCACAACTTCGTGCACCCCTACATGCACTCCCGGGGCACGTTCGCGGAGTGGCAGAACTACAGCAACCCCGAGGTGGATAAACTCGTCACGAAGGGGATCAAGACGGTGGACCCCGGGATGCGCGAGGACATCTACTACGAGATAGAGAAAACCTACTACACGGACATTCCCGGGTTCATGCTGAGCCAGTCGCTCTACCGCGTACACGTACGTGACTGGATCAGCGGGTATTTCTGGAACCCGGCACGCGATCAGATGATGCTTTTCTCGATTTTCGACAAGGAAGACTGAGAATCAATTCGCCGGAGGTGCCGCGCCTAGGCGGCTCCTCCGGATTGCATTCAGGAAAGCGAGAGAGGTTGAACGGGTGATTTTTATCCTGATTTCGGGGGAACGATAATCCCGGAGCTTCACATGCGGGGTGACCGGGTCGTCCGGGGCGGAAAGCATGAACTATCTGAATTACATACTCCGCAGACTGCTTCTGCTCGTGGTCGTGCTTATCGGGGTGACCCTCATCATCTTCGTGCTCATGATGCTCTTCACGCCCGAGCAGCGCGCGTCGGCGTTCATACACGACATCAAGCAGCTCAGCGACATCAACAGCATCATCAAGACCTACGGGCTCGACAGGCCCGTGTACGTCCAGTACTACAACTGGCTGCGGCAGATCCTGAAGGGCAATTTCGGCTGGTCCACCACCGTGTCGAGGCCCGTGATCGATGCGTTCCGTTTCTTTTTGCCCCACACGGTGGAGCTCGGGCTGTTTGCCGCACCCCTCATCATTCTCGTCGGGATATGGCTCGGTTCCGTGTCGGCCGTACACCGCGACAAACCGGTCGATCACCTGACCCGCTTCATGGCCATTATCGGATGGTCGCTTCCCACCTTCTGGTTCGGCCTCATCCTGCTCATGGTGTTCTACGGCTACTTCCAGGGTCTCTTTCCGCCGGAGATACTAAGCTACGAGGCACAGGTGTATGTGGAGTCCTCCGAGTTCGTCCGCTACACGAGGATAAACACCCTGGACGCGGTCCTCAACGGTTCGTTCTATGTTTTCGTGGACGCGATCAGGCACCTGGTGCTTCCCGTGATCACCCTTACCGTGATTCAGATCGCGGTGGTGATGCGCATCATGCGCTCCTCCATGCTGGAAGCGCTCGGCAGGGGATACGTGCTGACCGCGCTGGCGAAGGGGGCGGCGCCGAGGTCGGTCATCAAACGCCACGTGCGAAGAAACGCCCTCATACCGGTTGTAACCGTATCAGGCTGGCTTTTCGCCCAGCTCATGGCGGGCGTGGTGATAACGGAGACGATCTTCAACCGGAAGGGCCTCGGATGGTGGTGGGCCCGTGCGGCGACGCAGCTCGACATCCCGGCCGTGCTCATGGCGGTGCTGTTCAACGGCGTCCTGTTCGCCCTGACGAACCTCATCGTCGATCTTTTGTACGCGTATATCGATCCACGCGTACGTCTCGGATAGCACTATGTTTTTTCTGAAGAAGCGAAGGATCGTCAAAGAGCTCGAACAGCATCCGAGGTTCAAGGAATTCACGTTTTCATTCAGCAGGATCTTGAAGAACCCGCTCTCCCTGACCGGTCTCTCATTGATCTTCATTTTTTTCATGATCGCGGTCTTCGCGCCGGTCATAGCGCCTCCGAAGTACGAGAACGAGCCTTTCCGCATACCCCACGAGGGATACTCCGTCGTTCCCAGGCCCCCGGAACCGGGACATCCGTTCGGCACCACCACGAAACAGTACGACATATTCTACGGCGTGATCTGGGGATCGAGGACGGCGTTCAGGATCGGCCTCATGGTCGTGGGCAGCATCCTCATCATCGGTATCGTTCTCGGCAGTATCGCGGGATACGCGGGGGGAATCGTGGACGAGATCATCATGCGGATCGGCGATATATTCATGTCCCTTCCCCTCCTCATACTCGCCATGGCTATCGTCACCGCACTCGGCAGGAGCCTCGACAATATCATGAAGGCCCTCATCATCGTGGGCTGGCCCATCTACGCCAGGACGATCCGCTCCAGCATCCTGACCATACGGGAGGAGGATTTCGTGAAAGCGGCGCGCGCGCTCGGCGCCTCCACCTTCAAGGTGATCTTCAAGCACATTCTGCCGAACGCCGTGTATCCTGTTCTCATACTGGCGTCCCTGGACGTGGGCGCCATGGTACTCACCGCGGCCGCGCTCTCTTTCCTCGGGCTCGGCGCCCAGGAGGGATACGCGGACTGGGGACAGATGGTCAGCCTTGCGCGCAACTACATCGTGGGCCCTCCGGGTCAGCCCTTCCAGTACTGGTACGTGGTGACGATTCCGGGGCTCTTCATTCTATTCTTCGTGCTCGGCTGGAACCTCCTGGGAGACGCGCTCAGGGACGTGTTCGACCCGAAGCTGAGGAGGAAATGAAACGGTGAGCAATAAAGAAAGCGCACTGCTCGATATCGAACGGCTCAGGGTGAATTTCTACACCTACGAGGGCGTGGTGCGGGCGATAGACGAGATGTCCGTTTCGCTGGAGCGCGGGGACACGCTCGGGATCGTGGGAGAGACGGGATGCGGCAAGAGCGTCACGGCCCTCGCCGTGCTCGGGCTTATCCTCCCGCCGGGAAGGGTGGAGAGCGGCGAAATCACCTACCGGCCGGACGGAGGGCCGGTGGTGCTGACGGGACAGGACGACCGCTTTTTAAGAGACATCAGGGGAAACGAGATATCGATGATCTTCCAGGAGGCCGGAAACGCGCTCAACCCGGTACACTCCATCGGGAGGCAGACGGGCGAGAGCTTCCTCCTGCACCGGCAGAAGGAGCTCTGCGAATCGGTGCTGGAGGATATGGACGCGCGGATTCGGGCACGGAAGGGCGCCCGGGCCGGGTACCTCCGCCTGCTGCGCGCGGTATACGGGAGAAAGCTCCGCAGGGCTGAAGGGAACGCGCTGAAGGAGCGGTGGTACGGCCGCCGCATGAGAAAGAAGGCGGTCTCCCTGTCCGTCGACCTGCTCGGCAGCCTCGGCATTTCCAATCCCGGCGAGGTGGTGAAGCGCTATCCCCACGAGCTCTCCGGCGGCATGCAGCAGCGGGTCGTCATAGCCATGGCCCTTGCATGCAACCCCGGCATACTCATAGCGGACGAACCCACCTCCAACCTCGATGTCACCATACAGGCGCAGATACTCGACCTTGTCGAGAAGTTGAAAGCAAAGTACTCCTCGTCCATCCTGTTCATCACCCATGACCTCGGCGTGGTTTCCGAGGTGGCCGACCGGGTGGCCGTGCTCTACGCCGGAACGCTCGTGGAATATTCCTCCGTCAGGGAGCTTTTCAAAAGGCCCCTGCACCCCTATACGGGGGCCCTGCTTGATTCGGTGCCCAAGCTGGGGAAAAAGGATCGGCTGCGGTCCATACGGGGAAACGTCCCGAACCTGCTGGAACCGCCGTCCGGGTGCAGGTTCCATCCCCGCTGTCCGGAGGTGATGGACATATGCCGCAAAGAAAAGCCGGGACTGTACCGTAAAACGGACGGTGAGGGTAATCCGCACTATGTCGCTTGTTTCCTCCACAGGGAACAGGAAGAGGACCGTTGAACGTCGCATGAAAGGAATCGGTGGAGTGGACGAACTGCTCGACATCAGGGACCTGAAAACCTACTACCCCATACGGTCGGGTATCGTGCGGAGGACGAAGAATTACGTCCGCGCGGTGGACGGCGTTACGCTCACGCTCAGGAGGGGCGAGTGCCTCGGGCTCGTGGGCGAATCGGGCTGCGGCAAGACAACGCTCGGCAAGACCATTCTGAAGCTGACGGACGCCGATGGCGGCACGATCGGGCTTCGGCTGTCCGGGAGCGTCCCTGAAAGAGGGGAGGGGGACGGGGTCGACCTGATGGCCGTGCGGGGCCGGCGCCTGAAGCAGCTGCGCAGGAAGATACAGATCGTTTTCCAGGACCCCTCGACCTCGCTCAACCCGAGGATGCTCGTGAAGAACATCGTCGGCGAGGCGCTCTCCATTCACAAAATAGCGTCCGGCAGTAAGAAGATCGACCGCGTGGTCGAGCTCCTGCGGGCGGTGGGCCTGAACAGGGACCACATGATGCGGTACCCGCACGAGTTTTCGGGCGGGCAGCGGCAGCGCATCGCCATTGCTCGCGCGCTTTCCACGAACCCCGAGTTCATTATTCTCGACGAGCCCACGTCCGCGCTCGACGTGTCGGTGCAGGCGCAGATACTCAATCTGCTCATAGATCTGAAGAGGGACTACGGCCTCACCTACCTCTTCATCACCCATCACCTGCTCGTGGTGGAGCACATCTCGGACCGCATAGCGGTCATGTACCTCGGCAAGATCGTGGAGCTCGCCGAAACCGATGCGCTCTTTAGCAGGGCGCTGCACCCCTATACGCGGGCGCTCCTGTCGGCCATACCCATTCCGGACCCGGAGATCACACGCGAGCGGATACTCCTGACCGGGGACGTGCCGAGCCCCATCGACCCCCCCTCAGGGTGCAGGTTCAATCCACGCTGCGAGTTCGCAACGGACCGGTGCAGGGAGGAGGAGCCGCCCCTCCGGGAAGACGGGAACGGCCATCTCGTGGCCTGCCATCACACGGACGCCGTGGCGTCCCGCTACGGGGTTATGATTTAGCGTCTTCGGCGGCCGGGTCTGTTACTTTTTCAGTGAAACCCTTTCGCACCATTTCCCCCCAGCCCTTCGGCTTTTTCAGGGAGTTGAAATAGCCGGTTACCCTCCAGAAGCTGACGATCTGTCTGAAGCCCAGGTTTTCGATAACGGCTAAACCGAGAAGAATGAAAAATTCCTTCACTGAGAAATAATGCTCGTCCTTTTCCGCAATAAACAGAGAGGCAACGGAGATGAGTATCCCGAGCATGACGGTGGAAATGAAAAGAAGAAGAACGATGTATGGATTGAGAAGACCGGTCAGCGCGGCCGCCAGCACCATGAGGTAGCCCTGCACCTCGATGAGGGGGCCGGCCATCTCGAAGATGAAAAAATAAGGCATCGCCACCAGGCCGGTCGATCCAAACGAAGGATTGAAGATCATCTTCCGGTGAAAACTCAGGATGTCCAGGAGCCCCCTGTGCCAGCGGTCTCTCTGGCGATGAAGGATCTTCATCCTTTCAGGCACTTCGGTCCAGCAATTGGCGTTGAAGGCATAGTGGATGGTGTGCTTCAATTTTTTTTCACGCATGTGCCGGGACACACGCACCACCAGTTCCATATCCTCGCCCACGGTATCCCTGTGATATCTTTCGCTCCGGGTAAGGTAGCCGCCGATTTCATGGATTCG
>Ga0272442_10003537_pt1 | contig 21883 bp, 16 predicted proteins | sample SSMForm2O_FD_200262 | JGI IMG/M metagenome (GOLD analysis project Ga0272442, IMG submission 200262) | Marine sediment archaeal communities from Little Sippewissett salt marsh, Falmouth, MA, United States - SSM-Form-2O | ecosystem: Environmental > Aquatic > Marine > Wetlands > Sediment ... | reverse complement strand
TGATTACCGAGATCATGTACCATCCCGACGACGCAGGCGACGCCGAATACGTCGAGCTGCTCAACATCAGCGACAATCCGGTGACACTATATGATGCGGTTCGCGATGCGCCGTGGCGGTTCACCGACGACCCCGACGACCCGGGCGTCGAGTTCCTGTTCCCGAGCGACCCGCCGGTGACGCTGGCGCCGGGCGAGTACTTAGTCCTGGCGAAAGACGCCGACCTCGTCGCTTCCAAATATGCCGTCCCGGCCAACGTGCAGATCTTCGCCTGGGGCGCGGGCAACTTAGCCAACGGCAGCGAAAAGATCCAGCTCAGCAAGCCCGGCGACGAAGATGATGATGAGCGTCATTGGCTGCGAGTGGACCGCGTGGTCTACAGCGATGGCTCCCGCCACGAGGATTTCCCGACCGGCGCCGACCCCTGGCCCCCGGTCGCCGACGGCCTGGGCCCATCGCTGATCCGCCTCGACCCGGAAGCCTACGGCAACGACCCGGTCAATTGGCAGGCGGCAGGGCCGTCACCGGGACGTGCACGTTGAGGGCTGGTCCTTTGGGTGTGGGGGCCTTGTTTGGGCTGTTCAGCGTCTCTGTGGCATGTATCCGGCACACTGCTTACCGGACGTACGGGCTGACAAGGAGATTGGCCGCACCATCTAACGGAACCCTAACAGACCCTTGACTGGGAATAGGCCTTTTTGTTAAAATAGGCAGGAGATTGGTGTAGGAACTGCTCGCATCCAGTCTGAAGATATGTGGAGTGGGGGAACACCGTCGCCCTGTGGGTGTTTTCCACGTGCTGGATGTACGAGAGAAGGGGGGGAGGCAGTGAAAGGAGTGCCGAAGACTTGGAGTCTCGCAGCCCGGCCGTGCCGCGTGGTTTGCCGAAAAAGGCGGGCGTGACAACGGGCCAGTTGAAACAGCAGGCAGGTTACAAACCTTTCGGCCAGAAAGACGCGCAGAAGGTCCACTCGGAGCGAAAGCCAAAGAAAACGGTGGACGGGATGCTGGCCTGCCGGTTCGAGATGAAGTATCTCATCACGGAATCCGAGGCGGCGGCGCTTGAACGCTACATTCGGCCGTTTTTGCCGCCGGACCGCTATTCGAAACTGCAGCGGGGGGGCATGTATCCGATTGTAAGCCTGTACCTGGATTCGCCCGACCTGCATCTCTGCCGGGAAACGCTCACCGGGGTGAAAAATCGCTTCAAGCTTCGGATTCGCAGCTATACCGATGAGCCCGAGTACCCTCGTTTTTTCGAGATCAAGCGGCGGATCAACCGCGTGATCGTGAAAAGCCGGGCGCGGGTTACGGACCGGGACGTTCCCCTTCTGCTCAGCGGCAGGTCGCTGCCGCCGCAAGGCTATACTACCGACGAAGCGGCCTTGAATCAGTTTCAGCTCTATACGTCAAGCATTCAGGCCGGGCCGGTCGTTCTTATCCGCTACACGAGGCAGGCATTCGAAAACACATCCGAAAACCGAGTCCGCGTGACGTTCGACCGGCAGCTTTGCTACAAGGTGACCGACGAACCGCAGGTGCGTTTGGGCGGGTCCGGGTGGCAACACAATACGCTGACGTTAGGGCACGTGATTCTGGAGATCAAGTTTACCGGACGATACCCGATCTGGCTCGCGCGCATGGCGGCGGATTTCGATCTGGAGCAGCGTTCAATCTCGAAATATGCCACGTCCGTCGAGCAGGCCTGTGCGTTCGGTTTCTGCTCGCCCGTCGTGAGGGATATGCAGCATGGATAAATTGTGGCAACTAATAGACGAGACGCCTATCGGAGGGGGGTTTACGCCTGAGAGTGTTCTCCTGTCTCTGTTGCTGGCCTTTGTCCTGGGCCAGCTTTTGGCGTGGGTGTACTATCTGACACACAGCGGGCTGTCGTATTCGCGTTCCTACGTGCAGTCTCTGATCCTTATCACCGTGGTGGTTGCCATGGTGATGGCCGTCATCGGCAACAATATCATTACCGCAGTCGGGCTGATGGGTGCCCTGGCGATCATCCGTTTTCGAAACGTGATGAAAGACACGCGGGATATTGCCTTTATTTTCTGCGCGCTGGTGGTGGGCATGGCGGCCGGTTCGCACCGCTATGCCACGGCCATATTGGGCGCGCTCATTCTGAGCCTGATTGCGGTCTATCTGTCCGTCACGGATTTCGGGTCGCACGAGCCTCACAACGGTTTCTTGCGTTTCAGCCTGCGGGGGCAGATCGGGCCCGATCATCCGGTCTCCAACGTCCTGCGACGTTTCTGTGGGAATTTCTCGTTGATCTCGGTTCAGGATACGGGATTCGGTGGACCCGCCGAGTACGCCTATCAGCTAAAGATACGAAACATCACGAGGAACGAAGAGTTCATTTCGCAGCTTGAAAAGGTCGAGGGCATTGAGAATATCAGCTTGACGATGCAGGAGAAGCTGCTCGAGGTGTAGACCACGTAATGAAGAAGAAATCCTCCAGAAAAAGTCATACACTGAAGCGCTACTACCTGCACCATCTGGTGCCGGTGGTGGTTTGGCTTGGAGCCCTTGGGTGTGTGTTCTGGTTGTTCCAGCGGCAATCGGAACGTTTTGAGCTTGTCGGCATCGCTCGCAGCCAGGTGCGCCAGGTTGCGACCAGCAGCACGGCGCGCATTCGGGACATTCGGGTCGAGCTCTTTCAACCGGTGCAGGCGGGCCAAACGCTGGCTGTGGTGGACACGGTCCTCGACAATGAGCGAACCCTGGCGGTGGAGCTCCAGACTCAACTGGCCAGTGTTACGGCGGAGATCGAGCACCTGCTGGCTCAGCTTGTTCCGACACAGGACCTGATGGAGGCGGATGCGGCCAACCTGGAGATCAACCGTACGAGCGACCTGCGGCGGTTCGCGGTAGACGTGGAGAACGCCCGGCTGCGGATTTTGGAGCTACAGGCGTTGATCGCCTCGGATCGTATCACGCTTCACGACCTGGCCATGGAAGTGGTGATCCTGCAAAAGCTGGTAGAAGAGGAAGCCATCGCTCCATACGAATTGGAGAAGATGAAAGTCCAGCACGATAGTCTGGCCAAGAAGATCGAGGAAAACGCAGACCTGTTGGCCCAGGCCGGGGCAGACCTGGAAGAGGCCCAGCGGCGGCGGGAGGAATTCAAGCGGCAGGAGGTCGTTCACCCCTCCGTGCCCCACGCTCTCGAGGTCATACGCAAGGAAATCGGGGTCCAGGAAGAGATGATGAAAGGCTTGCTCCAGCAGCTCGAAGCGCTGGAGGCGCGCGAAGCGGTCGAGCTGACCTCCCCGATCGATGGGGTGGTCATCCCGCTGTACGTTCGGGCCAATGAAGCTCTCCAGCAACGACCGGGCGAGTACGTGATGAGGCGGGCCGGCGAGGTCGTGACTGCCGGCGAGCCCGTTTTGGCCGTGGCGCAGGAAAAACCTACCGAAATTGTTGCGTACGTCAGTGAGCAGCAGATTGGCCTGCTCAAGGACAACATGCAGGTGCAGTTGGTGAAAGCCGCGCCGCCGCCGCAGATCGCGCAATCCCGCGTGGTGGCGGTCGGCCCGACCATAGAAATCATGCCGCAACGTTTGTGGCGCAATCCTACGATGCCGCAGTGGGGGCGGCCCATCTTGATCGATGTTCCCGAAGGGCTGTCCGTGGTCCCGGGCGAGGTCGTCGGGATCAGGGGACTGTAACGCAGCGCCACGGCCCGGCCGATGCGGCGCGGACGCCAAGGCGGAGACGCTTGAGTATGAGAGATGCATCCTGTAAGCACAGATGGCGGGGCCCGACGGCAGCCTGTCTCATTGGCCTGCTGGCACTGGCAGGGTGCGGTCCGAAGAATTACAAGCAGGACGCCGACGAGAGGGTCTATACGATCATCGACGAGAAGTGGGACCCGGCGTTCGGCAGCAAGGCGAACTACCGGATCAGCGATACGGCGCCGTCCCCGAACGATGTGCGGATCGAGAACACGGTCGGCGCTTCAGGCCTCTTGACCCTGCCGCACGCGATGGCTCTGGCGACCGCTCACAATCGCGAGTACCAGACGCGAAAGGAAGAACTTTACACGGCCGCTTTGGACCTGCGGTTGGTTCGGCACGATTTCGAATACCAGCTCTTCGGTGGCGGCAGCCTCTTGTACAGCAACGACAGCCGCAACGAGTTGGTAACGGCCGAGGCAAACATCGGCTTCAATCGTTTGCTCGCCACCGGCACGCAAATCAGCAGCGAGATCGCCGCCCGTTGGCTGGCGGTTTTGATCGGGGCGGGCGACCACGGCCTGGCGTCAGTCTTCACGGCTACCGTGACACAGCCTCTGCTTCGGGGCAGCGATCCCATTGTGGTCCTGGAGAACCTGACACAGGCGGAGCGCGACACGCTGTACGAAATTCGTTCCTTCAACCGATTTCGCAAGACGTTTGCGGTTTCCGTGGCGACCGAGTATCTTTGGGCACTCGAATTGTACGACGTGGTTCAGATCACACGCGACCATCTCCATGCCCTGACGGCGTTGCACGAAGATGTGACGAAACTCGCGGCGGCCGGCCGGGTTCCCGAACTGGAGGCGGACCGGCTGCGCCAGGAAATCCTGGCGACCCGGGACGATCTTATTATCGCGCAAAGAGTGTACGAACAGTCTCTCGATCGATTCAAAATCACGCTCGGTGTTCCGCCTACGTCGGAGTGTGAGATTGATGCCGGCATTCTGGATATCCTGAAGCAACAAGGCATCCCCGCGCCGCGGATCGTCATTGGCGAAGCGATCGAATCGGCGCTCTGTTGTCGTCTGGATATGGCCAATAGCGCCGACGCGGTGCTTGACGCCCAGCGGGCCGTATACGTGGCGGCCGATGGTCTGCGGGCGGGTGTGGATGTCAGCGGGGCGGTCGATGTGGATTCGCATGGGAACGGGACCGTCTCGGCCGGCCCCATTCTGGATCTGCCCCTGGATCGGGTCGCAGAACAGGCGGTCTACCGCAAGACGCTGATCGCCCTCGAACAGCGCCGGCGCGATTACGATCTGGACGCCGATACGGTGCGCCTCGAAGTTCGGGAGGCCTATCGCCGGCTTCAGGAGACGGCGGAAAGGCATGAGGTACTGTCGGAAGCTCTGGAGACGGCGCAAAGGCGCCTGGCGCGCACGTCCCTCTTGCTCAAGCATGCGCGCGTGAGCAGTCGGCGCGTGCTGGCCGCCGAGCAGGATCTGTACGACGCACGGACCGCGGCGACCGATGCGCTGATCGATTATGCCGTGGCGACACTGAACTTTTATCGCGACAGCGGCGTGCTTCAGGTCCGACCGGACGGAATGTGGGAAGCCGGCCCGGCAGCGCCGCCGGCGGCCTGGACCCGACAGATCGAGGACGCACCCACAGGAAGATGACCCCGGTGGTGGACACGATGGCACGACACAGCCGACCGATCCGCCGCTTGAGAAATCACTGATGAAGAAACTCGCCGGCGGAAGGAAGGTGCAACATGTGTTTGGCTGCGAGACTGAAAGCGGTCATGGTGATGCTCGTGTTAAGTGCGACCCTGCAGGGCGCCGACGTGATTCTCAACGAGTACAACGCCGTTGAGGGCAACGCGTTTCTTGGCGGCGGCGACGCCGCGGCCGATGGAAGTCAAGGCAGGGCGTGCGATTCGTATTTCGGTCGCGTTGAAGGGAACGGCGGAGACTGGTTCGAACTGGTGGTCATTACGGACCATCTGGACATGCGGGGATGGCACCTTGATATTTTCGAGGGTGGTGCCCTTGACGAGACCCTGAACCTGACGGATCACGAAGTGTGGGCGGACCTGCGGGCGGGTACCGTTATCACCGTTGCCGAAGACGTCGCCAGCGACATCTCCTACAATCCGGCTGCCGGAGACTGGTGGATCAACGTTCAGGCCAACGACGACGCGGAGGCCGAGTACATTGAAGCGTCCTCTTTTCCCGTCAGCAGCGACGACTGGCAGTTGCGCATCCGGGATGGGGGCGGAGTGATTGTGTACGGTCCCGCCGGCGAGGGGATCAGCCCGGACAGCGGGGTAGGGGCAACGGAAGTGTTCCGGCTGGAGCGCGATCCCGATGCCTTCGTTGTGCCCAACGCGAAGGACTATGACGACGGGGACGACTTCAGCACGTTTGGCGCACCGAATCGGTGGGGAAGCCAAGACTTCGAACAGCTTCGCACGGTCGATCCTTTGCCGGCGTCGCTGTCGGTGTTGTCGCCCAACGGCCTCGAGGTTCTGGCAACCGGCGACTTCATGACGATTCGCTGGGACAGCGAGGAAGTTGCCGAAGCCGTCCTGGTCGAGTTCTCCGTGGATGGCGGCGGCACATGGTCGCACGTCTATCCTCCCAACGTCGGCAACCGGGGCCAGTACCGATGGCTCGTGCCGGCCGTTAATTCGGATGAGTGTCTCGTCCGCGTCTCCAGTACGACGCGCCCGGCCGTTCACGACGTCAGCGACGCGACGTTCACCATTTTCCAGTGCCCCATCGCCGCGGACCTGACCGGCGATTGCATCGTGAATTTCTTCGATCTGGCGGTCATGGCCTCATTCTGGGCCCAATAGCCGGTCGCACTTCAGGACCGCCCGAAACCCGCATATCAATACTGACAGAGAGGGTAGCCGACCCGGATGTGGGTTCTTTCTGTGGTCCCGGCACGCCTTGACGGAAGCCATCGTCTTCGAACCGGCCTCAGAAACGCGCCGGCCCAATGGGTACGCCTCAACATTTCGAGGCATTCAGTCCGATGGAGACAAAGAGGACATCGCTGGGAACATACGCCTGTCCATACGGCACCTGATCGGGTATAGTAGGCGTCCGGATGTGCGGACGCAGTGTCGTACGTGTCAGGTTGCAGGTGGCGAACGGGGGCCGTGGTGGATGGCCGCAGGCCGGGTATCGGGTGGCAGTGTGGAGTCCCGTATTGCAGGAGAAAGGTTATCGAGGTAAATGGATACGCGCAAAGGTACCTACGATCTTGCTGAGATCGAGAAGAAGTGGCAGCAGTACTGGGCGAAGAACGGCACCTTCCGGGCGGCTGAGGGCGACTTTTCCAAGCCGAAGTACTACGTGCTGGATATGTTTCCCTACCCGAGCGGCCAGGGCCTGCACGTAGGCCATCCGGAGGGCTATACCGCCAGCGATATCGTCGCGCGGTACAAACGGATGAAAGGATACAACGTCCTGCACCCGTTCGGCTGGGATGCGTTTGGCTTGCCTGCCGAGCAGCACGCCATCAAGACGGGAACGAATCCGGCGGAGACGACCGACCGAAACATCGCGAACATGCGCCGGCAGACCAAGTCGCTGGGATTCAGCTATGACTGGGACCGCGAAATCGCCACCACGGACCCCGAATACTTCAGATGGACGCAGTGGATTTTCTTGAAGCTTTTCAACTGCTATTTTGACGAGGCGGAGCAAAGAGCGAGACCCATCGAGGAGATGCCCATCCCCGCAGACCTGACCGACGACGAGAAGCGCTACTACATCGATGAACATCGGCTGGCCTATCAGGCGGACGTGGCGGTGAACTGGTGTCCGGCGCTGGGTACGGTGCTGGCCAACGAGGAAGTGGTAGGGGGGCTGAGCGAGCGCGGCGGCCATCCGGTGGTGCGCAAGCCGATGCGCCAGTGGATGCTGCGGATTACGAAATATGCCGAGCGCCTGCTGGCCGACCTGGCCGAGGTCGATTGGCCCGAGTCGATCAAGAAACTCCAGGTGGACTGGATCGGCAAGAGCGTCGGAGCCGAGGTGTGTTTCAAGCTGGATGGCCACGAGGGCGACATCTGGGTCTTCACGACCCGGCCGGACACGCTGTTTGGCGCCACCTACATGGTCATGGCACCTGAGCATCCGCTGGTTGAGGCGATCACCGCCGAGGCGCAGAAGGCCGCGGTGAACGAATACTGCGAGGCGGCTGCACGCAAAAGCGACCTGGACCGAACCGATCTGGCCAAGGAAAAGACCGGCGTCTTCACCGGTGCGTATGCGGTCAACCCGGTCAACGACGAGAAGATTCCCATCTGGATCAGTGATTACGTGTTGATCAGTTACGGCACCGGTGCGATCATGGCGGTTCCCGCCCATGACGAACGTGACTTCGAGTTTGCCCGGACGTTCGATTTGCCCATCATCGGCGTAGTTCAGCCGCCCGACGCAGAGGCGGCGGACCAAGTCAAGTGCGGGCAACTGTGTTTTGTGGGGGACGGCCGGGCGGTCAACAGCGGGCAGTTCGACGGGTTGCCTACGGCTGAGTTCAAGGAGAAGATCACGGCGTCGCTGGCGCAGCGCGGCCTGGGAAAGAAAGCGGTCAATTACAAGCTGCGGGACTGGTTGTTCAGCCGGCAGCGGTATTGGGGCGAGCCGTTTCCCATCCTGCACGCCGACAACGGACGGGTTCTGTCGCTCTCGGAGGATGAGTTGCCCCTGCGGCTGCCTCCGCTGGAAGACTACCAGCCGACGGGGACGGGCGCGTCGCCGCTGGCCAAGGCGATTGACTGGGTCAACGTCACGCTGGCGGACGGAACCCGGGCGCGTCGCGAGACCAATACCATGCCGCAATGGGCCGGCAGTTGCTGGTATTATCTGCGCTACCTCGACCCGCGCAATACCAAGGACGCCTGGGACGCGGAGAAAGAAAAATACTGGATGCCGGTGGACCTGTACATCGGCGGCGCCGAGCACGCGGTGCTGCACCTGCTGTATTCACGATTCTGGCACAAATTCCTGTACGACCTCGGCTACGTCAGCACGAAGGAGCCGTTTCGCAAACTGGTCAACCAGGGCATGATCCTGGGCGAGGACGGCCAGAAGATGAGCAAGTCGCGGGGCAATGTGGTCAACCCTGACCAGGTCGTATCCGACTATGGCGCCGACTCGATGCGGTTGTACGAGATGTTCATGGGGCCGCTGGAGGCGATGAAGCCCTGGAGCATGCAGGGGGTGCAGGGAGTGCATCGTTTCCTGCAGAAGGCGTGGCGCATGATTGTGGACGATGCCACGGGCGGTCCGGCCGCAGCCATCCAGGATGTTGAGGCGGACGAGGAAACGTTGCGGCTGCTTCACCAGACGATCAAAAAGGTCGGCGACGACATCGAGACCTTCGGTTTCAATACGGCCATCAGCGCGATGATGATTCTCGTGAATCACGTCGGTCGTCTGGAGGTCAGACCTCGCGCGGTCGTGGAACCGTTCGTTTTGCTTTTGGCGCCTCTTGCCCCGCACATCGCCGAGGAACTCTGGGAGCGGCTGGGCCACGTGGGGAGCCTCGCGTACGAGCCGTGGCCGCAATATGAAGCGGCTCTCGCCCGGGAGCGAGAGGTCGAACTGGCCGTGCAGGTGAACGGAAAGATCAAGGATCGGATCGTGGTCAGTGCCGACGCGGACGAGGAGCAGATCAAGGCGAAGGCGTTAGCCAGCGAGAAGGTCTCCGCCGCCGTGGCGGGCCGGACGCCCCGAAAGGTCATCGTCATCAAGTCCAGGCTGGTGAACATTGTCGCCTGAAGGAGTTTTGCTGTCGCGATGTATACTGAGATCGAAGCGAAGTTGAAGGTGGATTCGCTGGAAGTGGTGAAAGCCAGACTCATGGAGTGCGGCGCTTCATGGCAGGCGGAGACGATCCAGGCGGACGTGTACTTCGATACCGAGGAGAGAGAATTGACCCGGACCGATCAATGCCTGCGTCTGCGCTGCGAGGACGAGGGCGGCCGGGAACGCTTCATCATAACGTACAAGGGCGCCAGAGAGGCGGGCGACTACAAGAGACGGGCAGAAGTCGAGCTTGAGGTGCAGGACGCTGATGCGGCCGAGTCCTTTCTCACGGCGTTGGGATATCACCGGGCGCTGGCCTTCAACAAGAGACGGCGGCTTTGGAAACTGGGCGGCTGTGAGGTGGCGTTGGATGAACTGCCGCTGGTGGGGGCGTTCGTGGAAATTGAGGGGCCGAGTTCAGACGACATCAGGCGCGTCCAGACGCAGCTTTCCCTGAGGGACGCGCCTCACGTGATGGACAGCTATGCTTCGCTGATCGCCGGGCGGCTCGCCCAGCTCGGAATCGAACAGACAGAGGTTTTTTTGTGAAGTTTGGTTCGGGCATTCATGCGACCGTCTGACGGGTACATCACGTACATCATCAATCCCAAGTCCGGCGCCAGCAGCCGCAAGTTGGCCTCGTGCCAGTTCCAGCATTATCTCCGGGCCAAGGGCCATGATGTGCGTACGCACACGACCATTTCCTTGCGGCACGCCTGCGAACTGGCCACGAGCGCTGCTGGCGACCCTGCCTGTGCGCTGGTGGTGGCGGCCGGGGGAGACGGAACGGTGCGTGAGGTTGCCCGCGGCCTGGAAGGAAGCGACACGGCCCTTCTGGTTGCGCCCAGCGGTACCGAAAACCTGTTGGCCAACGAGCTCGGCTTTGACCGCCGCGTCGAAACGCTCATCGCCGCGTTTGAAGGCGGCACGATTCGGGATCTCGATCTGTGTACCGCCGACGGCAAGTGTTTTGCCTCGATTGCCGGCTTTGGCTTCGATGGTGCGGTGGTGGACCTTGTGACCCGGCGACGAACCGGCCACATCAATTATTTCGACTACCTGCATCCGTTATGGCGGACCTTTTGGAGCTACGGGTTCGAGCCTATGACGGTCGAAGTCGACGGCCGGGAGGTTTTCAGCGGTCCGGGTCTGGCTTTCGTCGGCAACATTTCCCGCTATGCCATCGGCTTGCAGATCCTGCACTATGCGGATTTTGGGGACGGGCTCCTCGACATCTGCATCTACAAGTGTCGGGGCCGGGCCCATCTGGTCAAGCATTCGGTGCTGACGGTACTGAAGCATCACGCCAACCGCCGGGACGTGCTGTATCTGCAGGGCAAACACGTCACCGTCAGTTCCCCGCACGACGTCAAGACCGAGATTGACGGGGACCCGGGGCCCGCGTTGCCCGTACACATCAGTGTGGTCCCGTCGGCCGTTCGCTGCCTGGTTCCTGCAGGGGCCAAACCCGCAGGTATCCGCCGACGTATTCTCCGTTCGTTGCGATAGAAAGGCTGTTCCACGCGGACGCGCTGCCGGGTAGTATATTCCGAGCTGAACTCTTGCAAAGCCTTTCTTCATACGCAGCAATGAATCTTCTGGGAATGGAACATGGATTTTAGTATTGGAAACGTTGAGATTGGATCGGCCCGGCCGCTCTTTGCGATGGCGGGTCCGTGTGTTATCGAAAGCGCAGAGCTGTGCCGGCAGGTCGCAGCGCGGCTGGTTGAGATATCCGGCCGCACAGGCGTGCACGCGATTTTCAAGGCGAGCTTCGACAAGGCCAACCGCAGCAGCATCGCCAGCTATCGCGGGCCCGGCCTGGAGAGAGGCCTGGCGATTCTGGAGGAGGTGCGCCGCGAGACGGGTCTGCCCGTGATGACGGACGTGCATGAGCCGGCGCAAGCTGCTGTGGTGGGGGAGGTGGTCGATTGTCTGCAGGTGCCGGCCTTCTTGTGCCGTCAGACCGATTTACTCTGTGCCTGCGCCGGGACGGGCAAGCCGGTCAATGTCAAGAAGGGGCAGTTCGTTTCGCCTTCGGAAATGGCAAACGTGGTGGGGAAGATTCGAGCGTGCGGCAACGAGAAGATTCTTTTGACGGAGCGCGGCACGTTCTTTGGGTACGGTCGCCTCGTCAACGATATGACGGGAATCGAGGTGATGAAGCAGACGGGCTGTCCCGTGGTCTTCGATGCGACACACAGCACGCAGGAGCCGGGGGGGCTGGGCACAGCCAGCGGGGGTCGGCGGGAGATGTCTCCCGTTCTGGCACGGGCCGCCGTGGCCGCCGGTGCCGCCGGGCTGTTCCTGGAAGTTCACCCCGAACCCGAGCGAGCCCGGTCGGATGCGGCGTCGATGCTGCCGCTGGCCGAGCTGGAGGGTGTGATCCAAGTATGTCGCGATATTTTTGAGGTTGTACATGGCAAGGCAAAAGGCTGATCAATCGAGCCATATCTATGGTCCGGTCCCGTCGCGGAGGCTGGGCCTGAGTCTCGGTGTGGATATCATTCCGGCGAAGGTCTGTACGCTGGACTGCGTCTACTGTCAGGTAGGGCGGACCACGGAAAAAACGACGGAGCGCCGGGACTTTCTTGACATCGGCATTGTACTTGAGGAACTGCGAGCGAAGCTGGCAACGGGAGTTCAGGCGAACTACGTCACGGTGGGGGGCGCCGGCGAGCCGACGCTCCATGCGAGGTTGGGGGATCTGATCGAGGGGATACGGGGGCTTACGACGATTCCGGTCGCGCTGCTGACGAACGGGACGCTGCTTTACCGTGAGGACGTGCGGGCCGACTGTGGCCGCGCGGATGTTGTCCTTCCTTCCCTGGATGCCGGCGACGCGGCTGTTTTCGAGGCCGTAAACCGGCCGGCCCCCGATATCAGTATTGAAAAGCTGGTTTCCGGCCTGGTTCAGTTCCGTCAGGAGTTTAGGGGGCAGATCTGGCTGGAGGTGTTCCTCATACCGGCTGCGAACATGGATAGCGGCCAAATCGAGAAGATCGCACGTTTGATCGAGCGGATTCAGCCGGACCGGGTAGATCTTAACACTGCCGTGCGGCCGGTCGCCGAGAAGGAAGTGGCGCCTGCCTCCGAGGCAAGCCTGGCCGAGATTGCCCGCCGCCTCGGACCGACCTGCGAGGTGATCAGCGCCGCTGCGGCGACGGGATCGTGTGATTATCAGGTCCAGCAGGCCGCCCCGGACGTTCTATCAATGCTGAAAAGGCGGCCTTGCTCGATAGAGGATATTTGCGCGGGCTTGGGGATCCCGCGAAACGAGGCTATCAAGTATGTAAGCCTCCTCCAGGAAGCCGGCGCGGTGAGTCCGGAGCGGCGCGGCGAGCGCGTCTATTTCTGCTTCCGCCCTGAGGCGCACTGAGCGCGGTTGATCCACAGCACTGGGCGGGCGGCCGCTTCCGTCAACCTCCACGGCGGTGCCCGCGGCGTTGGGGGCAGCGCTTGAATTCCAGTTTTTGTAAAGACCAATGCGCTATTGGCCGATAAAAGCGTTGTAGCGTTTCGTTGAGCCTGGGTAACGGGATGACATCGCACGGTATGATGCAGAAGCCGAAACGACAACTGGTACTGAATAAAGGGGCGGAGAAGTTCATCTTCCGCTACGAGCAGGGGCGCGAAGATGCGCTGCTCGACGCGTTGATCGAGCAGGTCAAGAATAAACGGACGGGTTTTGACTGGTTTGACGCGGCGGTGCTCAGTTTCAAACTGACGCAGACGTTGATCGGGAGTGCGGAAGAGTTGCTGCAAAGCGACACAGACGTGACCGCGGTGACGTAGAGTCGGGATATGCTTCGTAGGTATAGGGATGATGCCGGCAGGAAGCCAAAAGGTGATAGATGATGCCGATTGATGAAGTGGGTAGGTGGACTATGGAAGAAGCCAGTGCAGTAGTCGAACAGTTCTTGAGCTATCTGAAGTACGAGAAACGTTTCTCGGAGCACACCGCCAAGTGCTACGGCGCCGACTTGGTCCAGTTTGGCGATTTCCTGTCGGAGATGCATCATCTCGACAGCTCGCCGCCGGACGGCATGTCGCTGGACCACGGGCACGGGCACGCCGGGACGGCCACGGCCGTGGCGACGCGCAGCGAGGCAAAAGTCGACCACTTGCTGCTGTCGGCGGATGTAAATGAAGCGCGGTCGTACCTGGCGCATCTGAACGAGAAGGGATATTCCAAAGCCACCATCGCACGGAAGCTGGCGACGCTGCGGAGTTTCTACAAGTTTCTCGTGAAGACGAACCGTTGCAGCACGAATCCGCTGATCGCCGTGCGCACGCCGAAACAGGAGAAGAAGCTCCCGCGTTTTCTGGAGTACGAGGAAGTCAAGCGGCTGCTGGAAACACCGCCGCTCGATACCTGGCTGGGCGCGCGGGACCGGGCGATTCTCGAAACGCTGTACAGCACGGGGATTCGGGTCAGCGAACTGGTGGCGCTCAACATGGACGACATAGATTTTCTCGGCGAGGTGATTCACATTCGCGGCAAGGGCAAGAAGGAACGCATCGCGCCGATCAGCTCCTCGGCCCTGCAGGCGATTCAGCATTACATGGAATTTCGCAACAAGCGGGCGCAGAGTAACAGCAACTTCAACTCGAAGGTGTTGTTCGTCAACAAGCACGGACAACGGCTGAGCACGCGCAGTGTGCGTCGGAAGATGGACAAGTATCTGAAGATGGCGGGCCTGGATCCTGCCATCAGCCCTCACACCCTGCGGCACAGCTTCGCCACGCATATGCTCAACAACGGCGCCGATCTGCGGAGCGTGCAGGAGCTGCTGGGACATCAGTCGCTTTCCACCACGCAGGTGTACACCCATCTGACGACGAAGAAGCTCAAGGAGGTGTATGAAAACGCGCACCCGAGAGAGAGCTGCCAGGACGATGTGTACGCTCCGTATGAAGGCCCGGGCGGGAACGGAGATTTGTAACACAGGACAAGCCAGCCGGTCTGGCGGACGCAGATTCCAAGGGCCCCGTACGCGGTGGCCCTTTTTTATTGCGCCGTCCTGAGCGACGAGGGGGAGGCGGCCCGAGCGCCTCTGTCAGGCGTGGTGAGATGGGGGTGGGGCGTACTCCGGCACGAGCTGTTTGATGGCGTGGGCGATGTCGGCGCGGTCCTGGGTCTGGGAAGCGGTGACGAGTCGGGCCATGGCGGCCTGCAGCCGGTGGCGGTCCATGGGAATGTTCTTCCATATGCTGATCTTCGGGTGACGCGTGCGCTGCATGTCTTCCCCCTTGATACGCAGCTCCTCGAAGAGCTTCTCTCCCGGCCGGGGAGCCGTGAACGTGATCTCGATGTCCTCGCCCGGACGGAAGCCGCTGAGGGTAATGAGCTCCTTGGCCAGGTCAACGATCTTGACCGGCTCACCCATGTCCAGGACAAAGATTTCGCCGCCCTTACCCATGCTGGTCGCCTGCAGGACGAGCTGGCTGGCCTCGGGGATCGTCATAAAGTAGCGTTTCATGTCGGGGTGCGTCACGGTGACGGGGCCGCCCTGGGCGATCTGCCTCTTGAAGATGGGCACGACCGAGCCCTCGGAGGCAAGCACGTTTCCGAATCGAACGGTAACGAATTGCGTGCGGCTGCTTTTGCCGAGATCCTGGATGTAGATCTCGGCGATGCGCTTGGAGGCCCCCATGATGCTGGTGGGGTTGACGGCTTTGTCCGTGCTGATCATGACGAAATGGGCGGCTCCGTGTTTGTCGGCGGCGTCAGCGACGACTTGCGTGCCCAGCACGTTGTTCTTGATGGCCTCGCCGGGATTGGACTCCATCAGCGGTACGTGCTTGTGGGCGGCGGCGTGAATGACCACTTGGGGCCGGCAGCGCGCGAAGATCTCATGCACGCGGGAGCGGTCGGTGATATTGCAGACCAGCGACTCCAGCGCGACCGGCGGGAAATCGCGGCGGAGGTCGCGCTCAACATAGAAGAGCGGGTTCTCCGCCTGTTCCACCAGCAAGAGCAGACGGGGGGCAAACTGACAGATCTGGCGACACATCTCGGAGCCGATGGAGCCGCCCGCTCCCGTGACCAGAATAGTCTTGTCCCGTGCAAAGGCTTCAATAAGATCGGTGTCGAGCTGGACGACCTCTCTGCCGAGCAGGTCGTTGATGTCCACGTCTCTGATCTGGGAAACTCGGAGTTTGCCCGAAGCGATGTCCGTGAGGGAGGGGACGGTTCGGAAGCGAATCTTGGTCCCCTCGCAGACCTGAATTACGCGGCGAAGTTGCTGGTGCGTGGCCGAGGGCATGGCGATCGCGATTTCTTCGATCTTGTGCTGCTGGCAGATATGCGGCAATTGCTCGACGTTGCCGAGGACGGGGATGCCGTGAATGTCCATGCGTTGCTTGGCAGGGTCGTCGTCGATAAGGCCCGCCACGTCGTATTGCAGTACCGCCATGCGCTGGATTTCTCGAAGCAGGGCTTCTCCGGCATTTCCGGCGCCGACGATAAGAAAGCGCTTCAACTGGCGGCCTTCGGTGGTGCGAAATTCCTCGTGGTACAGGCGAATCAGCATCCGCAACCCGGCCGGCAGCAGGATGGTGCCGAAGAGGTCCGCCATGAAGACGCCCTGACTGACGGCCGCGATGCCGGGCGGCAGAATTCGACGAACGGCAGAGACGTGCAGGATCACCGCGAACCAGACGGCCACGATGATCAACGTACTGGCCAGCGAGGCTCGCAGGATGCCGAGGAGATCGGAGATGCTCACGTAGCGCCACCAACCCCGGTATTGCTTGAAGAATCCAAAGACCGGCAATTTGACGGCCAGGACGAAAAGCAAGAGAAATGGGTATTGCTCCGTGACCCATTCCCGTCGGAACTGCATGCCGTTTGCGACCAGGAAAGAGAGTAGCAGGGACATGGCGAAGGCGATGACGTGGGCCAGAATGACCAACGGCTTGCGCAACGTCAGCAACACGCGGGAAGGCGGACTTGGACCAACGGTGCCGCCGTATTCGAGTTCGTGCTGTTGCGGGTCTCTGTCTAAGTCGGGCATATCCGGACAGTGCTCTTGTGGTATCGGCTGGACCGTGAAACCTCAAGTAAGAAACAGACGTACTGGTCGCCGAGCGACCCCGCGTATATCATCGGTCCAAGAGGGGACGCAGTTAAGTCGCCCGTACAAATGCCGGACCTGACCCGTCTCGCCGGATGGGCAACGCGCGACGATTATTCGGACGTACCGGGTTTGTCCTCGGTGGTCTCAGGCGCTGCGGCATCTGCCTGGCCCAACGAGTCGTCTGTGACGTGGGCCGCAGCGAAAGGTCCTGGTTCCGGTTCATCCGAAGACAGGTACACTTCCTCCAGCGCGACCTTGTCAACGCGGTTGCGCATCAGGGCATAGACGATCGTATTGGCAGAGAAGTAGAAGCTGATCACGAATGAGACCATCAATCCAACGACGACGAGAACCCAGATGCGAATCAAGTAGTAGGCCAGCCATGCCGACCACTGCTGCGGCGGACCGACCGAGGCCCCGAGAAAATTCGTGAACCCCACTCCCGGCCAGATGGCCGCCAGTTTCTCATTTGCCTGCAGGAAGCCAATCTCAAGGAACAGATAGGCAATTAGCAGGAGAGAAAACGCAAAGAACCGAACAAACGCATAGCAGATGGCGCCGTAGATCGCGGCAAGGGCCGTGTAGAAACCCATTGTCCAGGGCTTGGCATAGACGTAACTGAAAGAGCGACTGATGGCGTCAAAGCAATCGGAATCTTCGTACGCTATGGCGGGAAACATCAGGTTGAAACCTGCCAGGGCGCCGATGGCCAGGACCGTGACGACGGCGGCGCCGACAAAGGCCAGCGGCAAGAGCAGGCCGACCGACAGTTCGCCGACCACGGGAATGTTCCCGACCAGACCCAAGAGGAAGATAAACGCGCCCAGTACCAATATGATCGCAATCGGGGTGATCGGTGCGGTGAAAAAGCTTTGGAACTTCCGGACCCCGAACCGTATGCCCTCACCCAGCCCCGGCTTCTCGGCCTGGGCGAACTGCAGGGCCGCGAGTCGGCAAATGGCGCCGCCCGAGACCGACATCGCTGCCAGCACGAAGGCGAAAAGCAGGATGCTGTAGCCGGGGTGGTATTGGAACGCCCAGGCCAGCGCGACAAAACAGGCCACGATGTTCGAAACCACTTGCAGAATGTTACGCCCGGAGAGAGCGATCAAGGCGCCGTGAAACCGCTTGGCGCCAAAGTCCCAGAGCGTGGAGAACACGCCCCGGCGCTCGCCGGAAGCCGCAAACAACCTGATGTGTTCGTCAACTTCTCCCTGGTCCAGCACGTACTCATCCAGTTCGGTGTTCCCGCTCGGGCTGACCACCACCGTCTTGCTGAAGTCCATGATTCGCCCGGCCGCGCAGATCGCAGCGAGGGCCGAGAATGCCAGGATCAGCTTGGTGGGCTGGATGGAGAGGCGAAAGGTCTGGAAGATTCGGGGGAAGAGAAAGCTGCTCAACAGCGGCACCGTTCCCTTTTCATCCACCATCTTGCTTCCTTTCAATGTGCGTGATCCGCTTCGTGTTGACGCCTGATGGCTACGTACCTGCGTATGGTAGCGTGCAACGGCCGCGTCGTCCATACGATTTTATTCGGAGAGCGGCCTTTCGGCGCGTTTTCTTGTCGGTGCGGAAAACACTTGGAATCATGGTTCTTCCGTCGGCTCGTCCCGGTCCGCACCGATTCGATATTCGGCGTCAAGCCAAGCTCCCAGGTCGATGAGCTTGCAGCGTTGCGAGCAGAACGGAAAGAACCTCGAGCGTGAAGAAGGTTTCCGCCTGAGGATTTCCACGGGCCGTTTGCAGATGGGGCACGTGGCAGTCACACGCGGTTCGGGGGTGTCATCGGCAACGTGGTCTTGCGACTCCATAAGGCATCATCGCACGTGGTGACAGAGACAAGGTCGCATCGGTTCCGTCGGGACGGGACCGACTCGGCTCAACTCTCCTCCTCGACCAGACCTTCCTCTATCATCCGGGCATACTCCACACAGTAGCGCGCCCAGGGCTGAGCTTCGAGCCGTGCCTTCGGGATCGGCTTGTTCGTTCCTTCGCAAATCCCGTACGTGCCTTCTTCGATCCGGCGCAGCGCTTCGTCAATTTCCGTCAGCAGCCGTCGCTCCCCGTCCATCAGCCCGAGGGCAAATTCCTGCTCGTAATTGTCCGTTCCCAGGTCCGCCATGTGGATGGGCATGCTGGACAGGTCTCCAGAGGCGTCGAGCCGGGATTTCTTCAGTGCTTCGCCCTCGATTTCGAACATGTTCTGAAAGATTTCCCGCCGCTTTTGGAGAAGCATTTCCTTGAAGTGCTCCCGCTCGGCAGCCGTCAAACGCCGCTGCTTGGTCTTTCGCCCTGCGGTTTTCTTCTTGGCGTTCCTTTTCTTGACGGTCTTCTTTTTGGTCGTCTTTTTCTTCGTCGCTGTCTTTCTCGCGGTTGTCTTACGCTTCTGAGCCACTGGTATATTCACCTTTCCTACAGGGACGGGACGAGTTTTTGTAAACACATATTGTATCAAATCTTAGGGTCTTCGCCCAGCGATATTTGCCCTAAGACGGCAGCACGGAAAGCCCAAAAATATAGTTGGTTTGATATTTTTGTCAAGCGTCCAGCGCGTATGATTGTAACTTCTTTTCTGTAAGCGGTTTAGCGGCAACCCGCTTGCCGAAAAGCGTCCTGCCGGCATCAGGGCGAGGGCGCCCTGAGCCGGTCTGGAGCGATTTTTCCCGGCAGGAAGGCAAGTTTGTCCGCACCGAATGTGTCCGATATCGCTGCGGCCACGACGATTTTTCTGATGCACTTTAGGGTCGGGCCGGCTGGGAAGGACCCGCCCGGGCCTCTATTTGCGGATCATGTGCTGGGGTAGGGTGTCTGTCGCACAGGAGAGATCAGACAACGGCCTCATCGCAGTAGTGCGATGCGATCGTTGCTCTTGTCATGTCCTCTTGAACTGCTTTTCCAGTTCGCTGATGGAGAACCTTATCGTGGTAGGGCGGCCGTGCGGACAGCGGCTGGTCGATTCATATTTCTCGCGGTCGGCGAGCAACTGTTGGATTTCGCTGTCGGTGAGTTTCTGGCCGGCCTTGATGGCAGCCTTGCAGGCCGCCATACTCAACACCTCGTCCAACAGATCCTCGGCATTCAGCACGGCCTTTTTTTCCACCAGCAAATCGACCAGGTCCTGGGCAAACTCCGAGGGCGGGACCTTTGCCAGCAGCGTGGGGAAGGCCTGCACGGCGTAGGTCTTCGGGCCAAACGGAACCATTTCAATCCCGAGTTGGGCGATCAACTCACGGTTGTTCTCAATGGCGTTGGCCTGCACGTCACTGACTTCGAAGCTCTCGGGCAGCAGCAGACGCTGCGATTCCAGCCCGTCCCGGCGGACACGCTTGCACAGGGTCTCGTAGAGCATGCGTTCGTGCAGCGCGTGCTGGTCGATAATCACGAATCCGTCTTCGGTCTGCTCGACGATATAGCTGTTGTGGATCTGGATGTACCTGCGTTCTGCGATGTCGGGGGTCGATACCGGGGCGGACACGGACGGCGGGAAAGGACGGGACCGCTGTCCGCGCTCGCGGGCAGGGTCATAGGCGCGCAGATCGAACTGCTGCTGTCTGTGGGCGGGCCGATGCTTCTGAAAAAACTCGGCCATGGCGTCGCTGATTTCCTGCCTTCGCATTTGCTGGACGGACGCGCCGCCTTGCGCCGAGTGGGCATCCGTCGGCAAGGCCGCCGGCATGTGAAGATCCGTGCCCAGCAGTTGCTCGCGCAAGGCGCCGAGAACCTGCGAATGCACGAGGTTGGCATTGTAGAAGCGCACTTCTATTTTCGTGGGATGCACGTTTACATCGTAGTCGCCTGCCGGCATGGTAATGAACAGGAAGACCACGGGGAACCGGTTGGGCTCCAGCAGGCCGCGATACGCTTCCTTGATCGCGTGCGTGATGAACTTGTCGCGAATGAATCTGCCGTTGAGAAACGTGTATTGGAACTGGCTGTTGCTGCGCGAAACGTTGGGTCGGCCCAACAGCGCCCGGATGTGGATGTTCTTCTCACGGCTCTCGGCCGCAATGAAATTGCCCTGCGGTTCGCTGGGCAGCATGGGGAAGAGTTGTTTGATTCGCTGCGTGAGGCTTTGATCTGCAGCGAGTCGATGGAGCTCTTTGCCGTTGTGGATGAGAGTCAGGGTGCGTGACGGTTGCGCCAGAGCGATGCGCGTGAACTGCTCGCTGATGTGGCCCATCTCCGTGTTGGCGGTCCGCAGGAATTTGCGCCGCGCCGGGAGCTTATAGAACAAGTCTCTGACGGCGATTGTCGTGCCGAAGTCCCCGCTGCACGGTGCGACCGATCCCTTGTGTCCACAGTCGATTTCCAGGCAGTGTGCCTGATTGGAGTCTCGTGTCCTGCTGACGGCGTGGACCAGTGCGACCGAGGCAACGCTGGCCAGTGCCTCGCCGCGGAATCCCAGCGTCGCTATGTCGTTCAGGTCGGTCGCCGCTCTGATCTTGCTGGTGGCGTGAGACTCGAAGGCTTCGGTGAGGTCCTCGGCGTCCAGGCCACAGCCGTTGTCCGTCACGGAAATCAGCCGGCGCCCGCCGTCCTCGACCGCCACGGTAACCTCGTCGGCACCGGCGTCGATGCTGTTCTCCATGAGTTCCTTGACCACGCTGGCGGGACGTTCGATGACCTCGCCGGCGGCAATCATGTTTACCATGTTTTGGTCAAGGCGAACAATCTGGCCCATGTACCCAACTCATCTGAGTGGTGGAATCACACTCTCTCGTGCGCCCAAATCGGAATGCACTTCCCCAGTGCGGTTGCCAATACCCGGTTTTTCAGTCGGCAAGAAGGCTGCGACCCGTCATTTCTTCCGGTTGCGGCAGGCCCATGATCTCCAGCAAGGTGGGCCCGATATCCGCCAGCGTACCGCCTTGCCGCAGCTTTTTGCCCCGGTAGCGATTGTCGAAGAGGATCAGCGGCACGTCACCTATGGTATGGGCGGTGTGTGGGCTGTCCGGCGTTTCGTCGATCATCTTCTCGAAATTCCCGTGGTCGGCGGTTATGATTGCGGCCCCTCCCATTTCCGCGACCCGGTCAAGGACTTTGCCGACACATTCATCGACCGCCTCAGCCGCCTTCGTCGCCGCCGACAGGTCGCCGGTATGGCCCACCATGTCCGGGTTGGCGAAGTTGACGACGATCACGTCATAGGTGTCAGAAGCGAGGCGTTCGAGAACGACCTTCGCCACCGCGTGGGCACTCATTTCAGGCTTGAGGTCGTAGGTTCGGACCTTTGGCGAAGGAACGATCTGCCGATCTTCACCCTTGAACGGCTTCTCCGTGT